>UOFY01000065.1_pt1 | contig 1267 bp, 3 predicted proteins | sample 1990141 | NCBI WGS metagenome assembly UOFY01 (sample SAMEA4728526, study PRJEB27164) | hydrothermal vent metagenome | biome: marine basaltic hydrothermal vent biome; feature: marine hydrothermal vent; material: mineral | place: Pacific Ocean | collected 2011-06-14/2011-07-23 | depth 1741 m | reverse complement strand
TTCTGAAAAAAGAATCTGCCACTCAGATTTTGAACGTTGTTTCATAGGTTAACTCCTTTTCTGTAAAGGAGCACGGTAATGAATGTTTTTGGCAATAAATAGGGTGATGTTTATTTTGCGCTTACGTATAAACAATAGAATTAATGTAAAGTGAATTAGTTTGACTATACATCTCAAGTATATTTTCAGACCAGTCAGCCCAATTAGCGTCATTAGTAAATAGATCTAGCAACACACATGAATCGACAAAGACACCATTCATTTTGATTCCCTTGTAAGGTTCATAATTTCGTCGGTAGACATTTTTGCTGTTGCTATTCCCCTAAGTTTCTTGAATTTGCCTTGTATTTTTGGCTCATCAGTTTTAACTATATAAAACTTTCCATCTTCTTCAACAAAATCAATTTCAGTTTCAGGAACAATCCCTAAGGCTTCTCTAACTCCTCGTGGAATCGTGACTTGCCCTTTTGTTGTAACCCGCATAATCGTAACCTCCAATCTACAGAAGTAATACCATGATAGTATTACTTTTCTGGATATGCAAATTTTAGCTAGTGCCAGACCGAAAAAACATAAGCGATTGAAATAAAAAACAAAATAACTCAAATAAACTGACGAAGTTTTCCCTGTAAAGTCCAAAAATGGCCTAATAGTCGCAAAATAATACTTATTTATTAAGATTTCGGCTAAAAACTATGCGTACAGCGACAAACTTTCAACTTCAGTTAGGTGAGCTCGATATTACCAATATTAAACTTGATCCGCGTTCGCGTGATGATATTCCGCAACTATTAAGAGGCTTATAATACCTTTATTCGGATAACACACTGCGCGAAAAAATATTTCAGGTACTAGAAAAGCTTAGCCCTCCAAAGATCAGTATAGAGATGGGGCACCCATGAATGATGTGGTGGAAAATATTAGTCATGGGCACATTACGTCTTAATTTGAATTGCGATTATGATCGGCTCCAGGAGCGGGTGAATCATCACAACAGCACTCGACAAATGTTAGGTCATGGTTTTACGGATGACGACAAGATCTATAGCCTGCAAACGCTGAAAGATAATGTTCAATCATTTACGCCAGAGATCCTTGATGAGATCAATCAAGTGGTTGTACGAGCAGGCCTGAAACTTAAAAAAAAAGGGTCTATCCGGATTTCTCAAAGGAATTAACGTATTGATTGGCCATAGATTCTTCCTTATTGTTGGTGTTGAAAAGACATCAATAACAAGGGGGATTAGAATCTATGACCACGAACAAG
>UOFY01000064.1_pt1 | contig 1417 bp, 2 predicted proteins | sample 1990141 | NCBI WGS metagenome assembly UOFY01 (sample SAMEA4728526, study PRJEB27164) | hydrothermal vent metagenome | biome: marine basaltic hydrothermal vent biome; feature: marine hydrothermal vent; material: mineral | place: Pacific Ocean | collected 2011-06-14/2011-07-23 | depth 1741 m | reverse complement strand
CGGCCTTGCGGCTGAAATTTCGCCGCCCCGAATTAAACAGAAGGGGCGCCCGGGTTCAAAAGCCGCCGTGAGTCTGGGCGGCCATAAAATACAGCAGCGGGATGGACAGGAGCACATTGGTGCGTGCAACAAACAGGGTGATCTTTTTGGCCTTGACCTTCTGCTCGTCGGTGGCGGGTTTAAGCCCGAGCAGTTTTTTCTGGTTGGGCCAGATAAAGCCCCAGACATTGAACAGCAAAATGGTGCCCAGCCAGGTGACAATGGAGGCCCAGCGAAACCAGAACAGGGCGCGAGGGGCGATGTATTTCATGATCGCGGCCGAACCGGGTCCATCCTTGTCCGCGTTAGCCGCTGTGACGGCGGGCATCTGCACAAAATTAAAATAGTAGAGCATGCCAACCCAGAAGATGCCGACAGTGATGTGTAACCAGCGTTCGATAACAAGCGCCATTTCCATGCTGACCTCGCGTGCGAAGAAAAGATTGTATTGTATGGCTTGTTTGAAAAATTAAGGAGGCGCGAGGCCTCCTTAATCATTCTATTTTCTGAAATTAGTTAACGGGAATTGACACAAAGTCGTATTAGCCAAAATTCTTAGCGGCAAAATCCCAGTTCACCAGATTCCAGAGTGCTTCCACGTATTTGGGGCGGGCGTTGCGGTAATCAATGTAGTAGGCGTGCTCCCACACGTCGCAAGTCAGGACCGGTGTCTGGCCTGTGGTCAGCGGTGTGGCGGCATTGCTGGTGTTGACAATTTCGACTGAGCCGTCGCTGTTTTTCACCAGCCAGGTCCAGCCGGAGCCGAAGTTGGTGGCGCAGGAGGTGGCGAACTTCTGCTTGAATTCGTCGAAGGAACCGAAGGCGTTGTTGATGGCGTCCAGCAGTTCACCGCTGGGCTCGCCGCCGCCGTTGGGGCTCAGGCAGTTCCAGTAAAAGCTGTGGTTCCACACCTGGGCGGCATTGTTGAACAGGCCACCCTCGGCCTTTTTGATGATGTCTTCGAGGGATGCGTCCGCATACTCAGTGCCCTCGATGAGATTGTTCAGGTTGGTGACGTAAGTCTGATGATGCTTGCCGTAGTGGTATTCCAGGGTTTCCGCCGAGATGTGCGGTTCCAGAGCGTCTTGTGCGTAGGGCAATGCGGGCAGTTCGTGTGCCATTGCTGATTCTCCTTTCAAGGGGGTTGAGAGATCTGTTCCGTGAAGGCTTAATATTCTAGCGGGCAAATCGCAGTTTTGCGACTAACCGCGACGCGAATCACGTTTGGACTCATTCTAAACTGTTGAGGCCGAATAACCAAGTGTTTTTATCAGGTTAAATTTCTGTTTTGCCAGCGGCCAAATTGCACTCAGGTTACACTTGCGATTATGAATGCCATTGAGCTCAGCCTGTTCGCCAGCCGTATCGAAGCCGTGTG
>UOFY01000056.1_pt1 | contig 1460 bp, 1 predicted proteins | sample 1990141 | NCBI WGS metagenome assembly UOFY01 (sample SAMEA4728526, study PRJEB27164) | hydrothermal vent metagenome | biome: marine basaltic hydrothermal vent biome; feature: marine hydrothermal vent; material: mineral | place: Pacific Ocean | collected 2011-06-14/2011-07-23 | depth 1741 m | reverse complement strand
GCTCAAACAGCCCTACCCACATTTGGTCGGGGTGCGTTTCAAGAATCATCTGACGCAGGTATAGATATAGTGGGCATGTATCAATATTGCACACGCTACAATACTTTCGTTTCCCATACGGACCAGATTGAACAGAAACTTATAACCGCCATAATGACGGCAATGCAATCTCCAAGGGGTCCTGTTCATCTCAGCATTCCCATTGATGTCTTGCGCTCAACAGCACGCCCACCCCATGAACACGTAGACCTCAATAAATTACTCAGAGAAAATGCTACCTGTGACCAAATCGCATTGCGAGAGCTTTATTCGAATATCGTTAAGAGTGATAAATTTTCATTAGTGTTAGGAGGAGGTTGCGGTGAAGCAATTGGCCTCATTCTGGAGTTGGCTGACCTGCTAGACGCAACCATTGTGACCACTCCACATGGTAAGGGCCTTGTTGGTTCAAATCACTGTCGTTATAAGGGGGTCATTGGCTTCGCAGGACACGATAGCGCACGGACAGCTCTCAGTGAGGACAACGCTGATATTGTTATCGCAATTGAAACCAATCTTAGCGAATGGGCTAGCAGTGGCTGGAATGAGGATTACCTCCTCAATAAACGTTTAGTACATATAGATTCATCAGAATAAACTATGACTCAATCCAAAATGACGAGGCTGCATGCTCGAGGAAATACTCACGCCATCTTTGATCAATTATTAGAATTAATCAGAAGCAACAAACCCGTATTAAACAGGCAAGAAGGTATAAATGATTCCTCCTGCATTCACTCAATGCTCAATCCGGAGGATAAGGAAATTATGCTTTCCGATGCGATACCCATTAAGCCTCAAAGGTTGATGCATGAAATAAATCAGTTATTCCCATCTAATACGCGATTTTTCGCCGATACAGGAAACAGTGTTGCATGGGCTATACACTATCTCCAACCGGCTGATCGGCGCAGTATAAAGAGGCGTGGCATCAATGCCGGGCTGTTTCGTAGCAGTATCGAGTTTTCATCAATGGGTTGGGCAATTGGTTCATCATTAGGCGCCGCATTGGGCTACCAGGATGGTCCGGTAGTATGCATTACCGGTGATGGCAGCTTCTTGATGCATGGGCAGGAGCTGAGTGTTGCAATTGGCGAAAAGCTTTCAATAGTCTTTGTGGTGCTAAATGACGAAGCTTTAGGGATGGTCAAGCACGGACAACGATTACATAATGCCGAGCAAATTGCCTATGAGCTACCGCCTACGGATTTTTGCGCGATTGCCAAGGCTATGGGTGCGCATGGATATATCATCAAGTCGCCAGAGGATCTGGAAAACCTGGACATTCACGACCTGATCTCAGATAAAGGGCCTGTCGTGCTTGATGTGAGAATTGATGGGGAAGAGGTTCCTCCAATGGGTGTGCGGGTTCAGGGGCTACCATCCGAATCAAGAAAGGCTAAATGGGCCTAATCTTTCTC
>UOFY01000070.1_pt1 | contig 2236 bp, 1 predicted proteins | sample 1990141 | NCBI WGS metagenome assembly UOFY01 (sample SAMEA4728526, study PRJEB27164) | hydrothermal vent metagenome | biome: marine basaltic hydrothermal vent biome; feature: marine hydrothermal vent; material: mineral | place: Pacific Ocean | collected 2011-06-14/2011-07-23 | depth 1741 m | reverse complement strand
TTTAGAGGCAAGATAATTAATTATGGGGGGTTAATGGCTATTTTGAGACTAATGCAGACACTTTGAAAGGTAGCCAAGGGCTGGTGGATTGACGGAATTTATCCTCCAATATTTGCCATAAAGCGCACGATTTGACTGGGTTTTTCCGTGAAATGGTGCCGCTCGGGTTTTAGTATCAATGCATCAATAAGACATTGTTTTAGCCCTTCGTCGCTTAAGCCATTTCTTAGCAGTTCACGCAGTTCGATTTTGTGTTCGTGTCCAAGGCAAAGAAATAGGGTCCCACTAGAAGTTAGACGAACCCGGTTGCATGTCTCGCAAAAGTGCTGGGAAATAGGTGTAATGAAACCAATGCGCAGGTTGGCGCCGCTGACTTTGACATAACGCGCGGGTCCGCCACTTGGCATCACACCGGGAATGAGTTCAAAGTTTTGCTGTAGGTGTGTTTCCACGTCGTGGAGATCAAGATAGTGTTCGCTACCTTTTCGTCCGGCAACGCTTATCGGCATTGTTTCGATGAAGCGCAGGGTGAAATCATGTTTGATACAAAAGGCGACCATATCTTCAAATTCATCGTCATTGATGCCTTTCATGGCGACCATGTTGATCTTGATGGGGTGGAACCCGGCTGCTTTGGCGGCCATCAAACCGTCAATGGCGTCTGACAATCGGCCGCCGTTAATTTCCCGGTGTCGCTCTGGCCGCAAGGTGTCGAGACTGACGTTAATGCGTGTTATGCCGACCTGTTTGAGCTGTGCGGCCTTATCTTTAAGTAAACTTGCGTTGGTGCTGAGGGATAAGTCTTCTAACCCTGGCAGCCTGGAAAGGCGTGCAGACAGTTCGCAGATATCTTTGCGCACCAGGGGTTCGCCACCAGTGAGCCGCACGCGGTGGACGCCCAGGTCGGCAAAGGCGCCCACTATCCTCACCATCTCATCCTGAGTGAGATGCTGGGAGGCGTTGTCAAAGTCGTTATAGCCTTTTGGTAAACAGTAAAAACAGCGCATATTGCATTTGTCAGTTACCGACAAACGCAGGTATTCGATTTTTCTGCCAAAAGGATCAATGAGTTGTGATTTCATGTTTGCTGGCCTAATTGTAATTTTTGTCGTTGTTATTTTTAAACTGAGAGTCAAATGGAAAGTCAAACTCTTCATTGTCTTCATCCATGTTCTCGTGCGCCCCGTCGGGGCTTACTAATCCAAAGTGTTTGATCATGCGTCGCAGGCGGGGCCGGGATACGCCGAGGATGTTGCAGGCATGTCCCTTGTGCCAGTGGGTGGCGTCGAGGATTCGTTGCACGTGGGCCTTTTCGATGTCTTCCAGACTCCATTCGGTTAGCGGTATTTGTTCGTCCTGGTCGACCGGGGTTTCGTCGTCATAAATGTCACTGATGAGGTTTCGGGTAATCACGTTGCCAGGACAGAGGGCGATGGCTTTTTCCAGGGTGTTTGCCAACTCACGTACATTGCCGGGCCAGTCGTAATTTTCCAGACGGGCCATAACGTCTGAGGATAGTTGGGTGACATTGCGATTCATTTGTTTATTGATACGCGCCAGTAATGTTTGTATTAGGTCGACAATATCTTCCCGGCGTTCGCGTAAAGGCGGTAGATGGATAGTCACTACACGTAACCGGTAGTAGAGGTCTTCGCGGAACCTGCCTTCGCGCACGCGAGCCTCGAGGTTCACATTGGTCGCAGCGATCACCCGTGCATTGCTGCGCTGTGGTGTTTTGGCGCCAATGGGGGTGAATTCCTTTTCCTGCAAAACACGCAATAATTTAGCCTGCATGGTGGGTGAGAGCTCGCCAATTTCGTCCAGGAAAATGGTGCCGTTTTCTGCCAGGGCGAACTTGCCGAGTTGCCGATTTACCGCACCGGTGAAGGCGCCCTTTTCGTGGCCGAACATGTTGGACTCCAGCAAAGTCTCAGCCAGAGCGGCGCAGTTAATCGCAACGAAGGGGCTATCGGTATTTTTGCTGGTACGGTGAATCGCATTCGCGACCAGTTCTTTACCGGTACCGCTTTCCCCGGTGATCAATACCGTGACTGGGCTGTTGGCCACTAGGCCAATGGTCTTGAAGACCTCCTTCATGGCATGGCTACGTGCAACCATGGTGTTGGCCTGTGGCGCCTGATTTTCCTTGTGGGTATCGACGATGGTTTGACCGCCGGGGTTAAGTATGCGTGAAGTTGCCTTGTCCAGCTCATTGATATCGATGGGTTTGTGGATG
>UOFY01000035.1_pt1 | contig 2653 bp, 6 predicted proteins | sample 1990141 | NCBI WGS metagenome assembly UOFY01 (sample SAMEA4728526, study PRJEB27164) | hydrothermal vent metagenome | biome: marine basaltic hydrothermal vent biome; feature: marine hydrothermal vent; material: mineral | place: Pacific Ocean | collected 2011-06-14/2011-07-23 | depth 1741 m | reverse complement strand
CGTGAAAGGCAACCATGTGCGGGTCGGCATTGAGGCGCCGGACGATGTGCAGATCATGCGGGAAGAGTTGCTGGAGCGGCTGGAAGCCGGCCCTTGATGGCGCTCCCGCCCGGTGTATACTTTGGGTGCGGTCCGGCTATCCCTTACGGGGATTGATCGCGGAAAGGCACGGCAAGGCATGATCGGTTGGCAGCCCAGGCCCGGACTGTATGAGGCTGCCAGCTTCTATTTTTTCTGACCAGATAAACATAGGAGCATTATCATGCAAACTGAAATAAGTGAGTCCGCTCTGGATTCTCGTGTTCGTCGAGGTGCACGCACAGCCGGTTATGTGGCGTGTAAATCCCGGCAGCCCCTGCACTCTAACAACAAGGGCGGATACCAGCTATTCACCCCTTGGAACAACACAGTGGCCTACGGGGTTGATTTCGATCTGTCACCCGAGGATGTGTTGATCATCTGTGGACAACGGAGTAATGATCATGCGCATAAAAAATATGGAGCCTGAAGACCTAAAAAAGCTGCGCAATGAACTTGGCCTGTCGGTCTCTAAGGCTGCTTTGCAGTGCCACATTACGCCAAGAACATGGGGGCGGTATGAGGCTGGTGATAGAGCGATACCGGAAGGCGTGATTCATCTGTTCTGCATTCTGAATGGATTGGACCACACAAAGTATCTATCGCAGTGAGGTAGGCGCGGCGATGCCGCAAATAATAAACAGACGGCGGCCTTCGGGTCGCCGTTTTCGTTTGCGCACGGATACAGATTTCAGCGGCTCAAGTTGCCGAGTCGTCAGGCCCGCCAGCAATGGTAATACGAGTCTGAGACAGTTCGGCCAGGGCTTCTTCAATTTCTGCCTCCAGGATCTGGCGTACCCGGTGCCGGTCTGTTTCGGCAGCCAGTATCGGTGCCAACTTTCCGGGGATCGACAGCATACTGGCCCGGAACGCTGAAGTCATCGCCAGCCATGCCGTACCCATATCATCAAGCGGGACCAGTTCGCCGCGCAGCTTGGCATTTTCAATTGCCGTTTTGTCGGCCTGCTCTTTCGTCAGGCGTATGCGTTCTTCTTCCAGGGTGCCAGTTTCGGAGCTGGTGGAGAACACGGCACTGACGACATCAGCAAGGTACCAGCGCCTGTGCCGTGGTGTGAACATGAATCCAGCACTGCTCAAGATAGCGCCGGGTTTTCAGTTCTGCGTAATACAGGTATTCGTCACCGTCGAGGCCGTACGCATCACGCAATGCCGACTCGATACCCAACAGTGCACGAGCAGCCGCGTACTGCGAGTCGCTTGGCGCCTGATCCCAAAGCAATGCGAGCCTATGCGAAACAGTCCAAAGACTTCGAGATGGCGAACTGGGCCGCTGAAATCCGTATCCGCGCAGAGCGCAGGATGGGTGAAATGATCAGGGCGCAGAAGGAGACGGGCGGGATGAATAAGGGCGGTGGTGATAGGAAAAGCGAACAATATCACCAGTCGCACGATGAAACCGGTGATTCACAACCCAAGCTCTCCGACATGGGCATAACCAAATCCATGTCCAGCCGGGCGCAGGCGATTGCCAGTGTGCCGGAGGATGAATTCGAGGAAACTATTACTAAACACCGTGAACAGCAAAAGGAGCTTACTGGTGCCCATGTCGGAGAGCTTGGGCGTGGTATTTACAGGCGGTTTCACCGTGCGACTGCCTGTGCTGTCGCGCTCTCCAGTAAGCTGTCCGGCAGTCCCAGTATTCATCAATCCAGCTTCTTTCTGCGCCTTCAGCATTTCACCCAGCTTTCGTTCTGCGCGGATTCTGATTTCAGTCAAGCCACAACTGCATATTCAGCCATCGTCGTCCTCGTCTTCACCGGTGTCGCTCAGGCGGATGTAAAGCCGTTCCCTCTCGCGATCAAGCACCTGCTCGATGACAATAGCCTGCTCGGATGACAGTCCTGCATCCCGCTCCAGGACATCGCCCAGGGTGGCGAGCGTCTGCGCCACGGATTTGAAAACCTTGGCCAAATCCTGGCGCGCACCGTCTGTGCGCATTAACTGGCCGCACTCTTCCTCGTAGCGAAGCCGCTTGATTTCCGCTTCGTAGTGGACTTTCCGCTCCTGGGATGAGTAGTCCTCCAGGCTGCGGCTATCAGCAGATTGTCCGTTGCAAAATATTGCGGGGCCTACGTCGGCCAGGGAGTACACCGGATAGCCACGCCGGGTTCCGGCGGGCTTAATTCCTTGAATGCGCCGCGCGATGGTTTCCCGGGCTTTTCGTGTCAGCTGGGAAAGCTGGGTAACACTGAAATAACGCTGTTTCATTGATCTGCTGCTGAAGTCTGATTTTCTGTCAAAAAAGTGTCAAAGCCCGCGCATCGCTTACCCGTATATACAATAAAACTGTGCAGGGTCCCCTGTATACCTTGCACTTTCATATTGTCAGGCCTAGTTCCTCGACGAGCGCTGCAACCTGAGTATCACATGGATCAGCAATAATGCGTTTGCTGTCGAATCCGGAAATATGCGTGTACCGTTCGGCTACAATTTGTAGCCCTGGCGAACCACCAAGCAAGCTGAACTCGGAGCGTACATGCCTGAGTAGACGGTCAGCGATCGCGATGTCAGTGAGTGCATGACTAAACGCTGGTGCAGCCATTGCTTTGTTAAG
>UOFY01000019.1_pt1 | contig 2768 bp, 1 predicted proteins | sample 1990141 | NCBI WGS metagenome assembly UOFY01 (sample SAMEA4728526, study PRJEB27164) | hydrothermal vent metagenome | biome: marine basaltic hydrothermal vent biome; feature: marine hydrothermal vent; material: mineral | place: Pacific Ocean | collected 2011-06-14/2011-07-23 | depth 1741 m | reverse complement strand
TTGCCATCACCGTCATGAAAGGAAAATACATACTGAGTCGATCTTACTTTTGCGTCCATATTCATAAGCCTCTTCTTTAAATATCAGTTTGCTTGCAGATAGTCTGGTTACAGATCTTCTTTCACGGCAATATATCCGCTCGGACATTCATGGGCACATATGCCACAACCTTTGCAGTAGTCATAATCAAAAATATAGTGTCTTCCCTGCATAGCCTGTTCACGGGTTTTAAGTACGGCACTGTCCGGGCACAGGGTCCAGCAATTGTCACAGGCCATGCAATTGCCGCAGGAAAGGCAACGGCGAGCTTCATGCTGTACCTGTTCATCAGACAGACTGCCTTCTATTTCGGCATCACGACTGCGTTCTTCAACCGGCAGCACTGGTGATGGCGGGCGTGTTGTGTGTTCATGATAATGCAGGTTTAGATCGGCATACGGAATCGCCTGTTCGGCCTTCTGTTCTGGCATGGGTTGCTGTTGAATATAGGCATGCATGGCGTTGGCTGCACGCCGTCCATCACCGATGGCCATAGCAACCGTGCCGCGATTAGGGCTGGCATCACCGCCAGTGAAAATGCCGGGGTGATGTTCAATTTGTCCCCAGTCATTATGTGGGAACAGGTTTTGCCGTTGCAGCAGCTTGCTGAAATCTTCGCTATCGACCTGCTGACCGATGGCTGGGATCACCTGGTCGACATGCAACACGGTTTCGGTACCTTCGAATGTGGTTCGGTGTATGCTTCCATCCGCCTGCTGGATATTTTTCATGTGTACCATTTCGATACCAATGACTTTTTCACCGCGCAGGATCAAACGGCGAATGCCGCGATGATCATGGATCTGTACGCCTTCCTCCAGCGCCTGCTCGACTTCACGGGGCAGGGCGGGCATGGCATCAGGGATAGTTTGTTTGGCATCAGGCAGGGCGTTGTGGGTAATAATATGGACTTCAGCGGCACCTTCACGTTTCATGACCCGGGCCAGATCAACCGCTGAGTTACCGCCGCCGACAACGACGACACTGTTGTATTGGGGGATAGCGCCGACGTGGATCCATTCTTTCAGGATGTTTAATCCTGAATGCAGATCCCGTGGCGTGACGCCATCGATATTCCAGTCACGGCTTTTTTGCGTGCCGGGGCCTAAAAATACGCTACGGTATTGTTGCTGTAGTTCATCGAGCGAGATATCACGACCCAGACGATGCTGCGGTAGAAATTCCATGCCGCAGGCTAGCAATCGTTCCAGTTCTTCATCAATGACCTGGCGGGGCAGGCGATAGGGCGGAATGGCTGAACGGCAGGTACCACCTGCCTGAGACAGCATTTCGAACAGGGTCACCTGATAGCCCTGACGCAATAAATGATAGGCCGCCGAGAGTCCGGCCGGGCCGGCGCCCACTACCGCAACCGGCAGCGCGTTTTTATCTACTTTACTGAGTGGATAGGCCCAGCCCTGGCGGATAGCTTCATCGCCTAACCAGCGTTCGACAGAATGTATGGCAATGGCATCATCATACTGGCCGCGATTACAGCCGTTTTCACAGGGGTGATAACAGACCCGCCCGGTTATGGCTGGTATGGGGTTGGCCTGAACCAGGGTTTCCCAGGCCTGCCGGGTTTGTCCCAGTTCCAGTTTTGCCAGATAAGCCTGGGCGTCTTCACCGGCCGGGCAGTCGCTATGGCAGGGTGCCGCCCGATGCTGGTGATAAGGTTTCTGTACCCGCCAGGTGCCGGTCTTAAACTGTGTAGCGGTACCGGGGTTGGCATAGCCGCCACGGTTATAGGTGATCATGTTGCTCTCCTGCCTGTTTTATGTGGTTCAAGCCCAACGTATTTTGGCCCGACCGACGGTGTCTGCGCCCTCGCTGTCGAGTGCATCAGGTTCGTTACCCTTTAGGCCGTAACGCTCCATGTTGTAATTGGCCAGCGCCTGCAGGTGTTCGAGTTCTTCCTGGGCCTGTTGGCTGCCTTTGAATAAATGCCGGAAACGTTTTTGCGGTTTCAGGTAGTCAACCACCGGGCGGGGATGACGAATCGGCATGGTCCCGGTCAACTCACCGCGTTCCAGTTCGATGATGGGAAACATGCCGGTCTGTACTGCCAGTCGGGCTGTTTCGATTGTCATTTCGCTCTCATGACCCCAGCCCAGTGGGCAGGGGGAATGCACCAGTAGAAAGGTCGAGCCTTCAATCGACATGGCGCGGCGTACCTTTTTCCGTATATCGGAAGGGTAGGCGACCGATGTCGAGGCGGCATAAGGAATATGGTGGGCGGCGATAATCGAGATGATGTCTTTTTTAAGATGCCGTTTACCCATGCTTTTTTTGCCTGGCGGGGAGGTGGTGGTCATCGCCGCATGGGGGGTGGAACTGGAACGTTGCACGCCGGTATTCATATAGGCTTCGTTATCAAAGCAGACATAGAGCACATTATGGCCGCGCTCAAACATCCCCGACAAAGCCTGGAAACCAATATCAAAGGTGCTGCCGTCGCCGCCGAAGGCGAGTACCTTGGTGAGCTTGCCCTGCGCCTTGAGTGCGGCTTCCATGCCTGAGGCAATCGCACCTGCATTTTCAAACAGGGAATGCATCCAGGGAACCCGCCAGGCGGATTCGGGGTAAGGGGTGGTAAAAATTTCCAGGCAGCCGGTAGCGTTGGCTATCACCACATCGGGACCGGCGGCCTCGGTGACCAGACGCGCGGCCAGGGACTGACCGCAACCCAGACAGGCGCGGTGTCCAGGTGTCAGCGCCTGAAAGCGTTG
>UOFY01000058.1_pt1 | contig 2907 bp, 3 predicted proteins | sample 1990141 | NCBI WGS metagenome assembly UOFY01 (sample SAMEA4728526, study PRJEB27164) | hydrothermal vent metagenome | biome: marine basaltic hydrothermal vent biome; feature: marine hydrothermal vent; material: mineral | place: Pacific Ocean | collected 2011-06-14/2011-07-23 | depth 1741 m | reverse complement strand
CTGCCTCTGGTAACGGTATTACCGTCTGTACATCAAGCAATGTTCTCTCACCATCTTTATATGGCTTAAGCCGAACACAGCGCATATCAAGATTTCTTTCATTCAACCACATTACTGCCGTCGTTAGTTCTTTAGAAAACTCAGCTGATGCTAGAACAATACGAACATCCTGCCCAAACTGATCTTCATCGGCATCCTACCACTCAAGAAATTCAAGAATTGTTTCACGCGCATTTTGATCCGTATTATTATCATTGAGGTATTTTTCAAATATCTCAACAACACGGTCGAATGTTAGTGTAGACACCATAGCCGCATATCGAATGGCCTGTAGCTCCATATGCCCGCCATCCTCAGTACGCTTTAATTCAATAACGACAATATTGGCTGCTTTATCTATACCTAAGAGATCAATACGACGGCGGCTTTCTTCCCATTCACCAAATTCCTCTGCCACTACCAATGTATCGGGTGAAATTATATCAATTTACTTTTTTAACAATCGCTGAAGATCAGTTCTTTCCTTCAATCCCTGCTCGGCAAAAGACGTTTCCTCGATTGCAATTATTTCATTATCATCAACTTGGTAAATTGCCATAATTAGTATCTATAAATCACGCTGCAAAAGGTATTCATTAATTTCAATAAACTTTGGATATTGTTCAACTTCAGGTGCTAATGATATTATTTCTGTAATTATTCCTCTCAAATGTCTATCAGGCCACTGATGATCTGTTGAAAACAGAGAAGATAATAACTCAAAAACTTCTAAAGGCTGTTTTTGAATCAACGGAGAATTCTTTAAATTATGTATAAAAAAACTCAAATCATTGCTTGGAACTAGAAGCGGTTTTACTGTATTTACTGCATCAGAAAATGAATCATCAAGTTGAATACACATCAATGCAAGATTATTAGATGTTTTTGAACTAATCAGTTTTCCTATTTTAGGCCATACACGCACAATAAATGGCTTTGTACGATTCATCCAGTAAATATTTTTATTTTCCTGCTCACCGCTAATGCTGCGCCAGAAGAAATCAGACAAGTCTTCAAGCCCATCCCTATCTATAGCAATTATTGCTTCTCGCTGTGTACCAACAGTATATAAATCAGGGTACTCAAGACAAACGAAAACAAACAACTGATACAAATTGCTTTTGTGCTTATCTGGTAAATCATTAGCATGTAGTCACGCAACTCCCTGGCCCAGTCAGCAGTTATACGCGGTGCCCATAAATATCCTTGCCATATATATTTTGCCTCAGCGTTATTCGCAAAATTGAATTTAGGCAGAAGGTAGCTAATCGTCCATTCTCGGTCAATGGCATAAAAATATTGAAGCCGGGAAGATAAAATCACCCTACCTAATAAGCACACTCCTTTATCTTCAGTCATAATTCTGGTGACCATGGATAAGTATTCTGGCTCTGGTATGCCTTGATCAGCCTCAAGCTTGCATTGAGTAAATCGTTCAATTACCGCTTCAGTGATTATTCCAACAGGTCGATTGATTGCAACATTAATAATGTCAGAATCATCATCAAGCTTTTCAATCGTTGCATTATCAATTAGCTTGTTAGCTATAAGCCAGAAATATGCCTCATCCTTACTAAATGGTTCAATATCTTTTGCGGCTTTCCGCATCCACCATGCTACCGCCCAAGGCTCTTCAGAATAAATACCATCACCCATTCCAGCTAATAAGCTAGAGACTTCTGACCAGAATGTTCGACCTAAATCAGCAAGACCTACCAATGCCGCATGCCACACCTTATACGCAATAATATTATTATCATTACTATAGTGAAGCACCTGTAGAACAATTTCTGAATGATTTTTCACACCCGCCCTAAAGGCATCAAGACGACCCTCTTGGAACTCTCGATTATCCTCAAGAAGCTTGTTTGCAAGTTCTGGTATTGCTAGATCAAATAATTCATCAACCGTTATATCTAAGTCATGACCAATGTGTGACTCTGACCAATGGGTGAACTCATCACGCACACCTTCTTTGAGCACCAAGCTTTCATGTTTTTTCTGAATAGAATCCAGAATACTTTGTGCGTTATCAGGGATATTACGACCAAAATTATTTAACTTTACTAATAGATGCCATATATCTCGATCATATCGTTCCTGCCATTTCTTATCTGTCAGATCATTGCGATACATATCTCTGGGCGGGCCTTTAAGCGCAACATCAATCAATTCAGAAGCTGACTGATCTGATAAAGCAGGCCATATCCTGGCTAGTAATCTATATTTCTCCCGTTGAGTAGTAATTGACCAAAGCCACCAACCATCTTTTTCAAGTAAATAGTTTAAAGCCAGTTCTGGACTTACAATATCAGTTAACGTATATGTGTGAAAAACCAGCCGACGAAAAACAGAAAACTTAAAGCCCTTCCATAAATCAATTATTATTTCTGCATGTGACCTGTCAGATCGGTCACAGGTTCGACTCCTGTCAGGCGCGCCATTTCTAGCTATTTCAGTAACCTACCGCCATCACTTTTCCGTAATTTTGCTAATAGCGTTAGTCCCAGAGGGCAGCTATCACAAAACCCGACTAGCGCTCATTTTTTGAATGAGTGTTAGCCTGAATACTTCAGTTTGTGCCCATTTTGGGGCTGTGCCCAGATTGTGCCCATTCTGTGCCAAAGATAAAATCCTGTCTGGCTCGATTATAAAAAACAGCGGGATTTTTGAGTTTAAGCCTGGAATGGGCACACGCCAGATTTTTTCTACATTATTATTTAATATTGCACGACAACTGCAAAACTGCACATTGTGAAATATATGTTTTCATCTGGGATTTTTAAAATTCAAGGCCTGGTAAGAAAATTAATCAGCGAAGTTTACGGCCTATATTTAGAGAGTGGTGTTCTTTGAAGAAAAAAAAGG
>UOFY01000063.1_pt1 | contig 4421 bp, 5 predicted proteins | sample 1990141 | NCBI WGS metagenome assembly UOFY01 (sample SAMEA4728526, study PRJEB27164) | hydrothermal vent metagenome | biome: marine basaltic hydrothermal vent biome; feature: marine hydrothermal vent; material: mineral | place: Pacific Ocean | collected 2011-06-14/2011-07-23 | depth 1741 m | reverse complement strand
GGTACATTATAGGAGGGTGTGATTTTGGACGGCCCTTTTGGGCGTCCCCCCCCCCCCCCCCCCCCGCCAGGAAGTGGGGGTTATCGAGCTTCAGGGCAGCACCAGCATCGCATCCATCTCTACCTGCGCATCCTTGGGCAGGGCGGCAACACCCAGTGCCGCACGAGCTGGATAAGGCTGTTCAAAATAGGATGCCATCACTTCATTCACCAGTGGAAAATGATTGAGATCGGTAAGAAACACATTCAGCTTAACGATGTCATTTAACTCGCCACCTGCGGCCTGACACACCGCCTGCAGGTTGTCGAAAACACGATGGATCTGCACACTCATATCCCCTTCCACCAGTTCCATGGTTTCCGGAACCAGCGGAATTTGTCCGGAAAGATAAACCGTATTATCCACTTTTACTGCCTGTGAGTAGGTGCCGATTGCCTGTGGTGCCTGTTCGGTTTGGATTATTTTTCGCGTCATAATTTTTTCCTTATCGTTCTTTATCTTTTGGTTCGATATATACGCACAACATATTCAAGACTACGCAACCGCCGCATGATCCGGGCCAGATGTTTTCTGTTCTCTACGGCCACAGTAAAACTCAGAATGGAATGCAGACCATCCCGCTCCTCAATGCTGACGTTTTCAATATTGGCTTCCATCTCCGCGAGACTGGCCGCCACCTTGGCCAATACACCGCGGTGATTCTCCACCAGTGCCTGAATATCAATGGGGAATTCACCACTGGTTTCCTTCTCCCATTCAACGTCAATCCATTTTTCCGGTCGACTACGATACTCGGCGACATTCTTACAGTCTTCGGTATGAATCACAATCCCGCGACCCGAGGTAACAAAACCGAGAATAGAATCACCGGGAATCGGTCGACAACATTTTGCAAAAGTCACCACCGCACCTTCGGTGCCCTTGATCGCCAATGGCCGGGGTTTATTCTGCTCCGCCGTTTCACTATCGGGATTATGATCTGCCTGCAACAGCGCACGGGCGATCACCATAGGCATGTGACTGCCAAGACCAATGGTGCTATACATCACTTCCATGGAGTCGAAACCGTATTCATCCAGCACCCATTGAATCTGCTCATCCGATAACTGTTCCAGCCCGCTATTATGTGCAGCGAGACTTTTATTCAACAGACGAATCCCCAGAGTCACCGATTCATTGCGGCGTAGATTTTTCAAAAAATGTCGAATATTGGAACGCGCCTTGGCCGTGTGCACGAAGTCCAGCCAGGCCGGGTTCGGCTGTGCGCCTTTGGAGGTAATAATCTCCACCGCCTGACCACTGGAAAGCTCGGTCCGCAACGGCATCAGGCGACGATCAATTTTTACTGCCACACACTGATTGCCCACATCCGAGTGTACGGCATAGGCAAAGTCCACCGCCGTGGCTCCCTGAGCCAGCTCCATAATTTCACCTTTCGGAGTGAAAACGTAAACCTCATGGGGAAACAGATCAATTTTAACGTTTTCCAGAAACTCTTCCGAGTTGCCCGCATTCTGCTGCATTTCCAGTAAATCATGCAGCCAGCGACGTGCGCGTACCTGACTATTATTGCTTATGCCTTCACTGCTCTTGTAGACCCAATGCGCGGCAATTCCTGCTTCGGCCACCGAATCCATTTCCTCGGTTCGAATCTGTATCTCGACGGCAACCCCATAGGGGCTGAACAAGACGGTATGCACCGATTGATAACCGTTAGTCTTGGGGATAGCAATATAATCTTTAAAGCGTCCCGGCATGGGTGTATAAAGACTATGCATCACCCCCAGCATCCGGTAGCAGTCATCAACCGAATCGACAATAATGCGAAAAGCATAAACATCCATAATTTCAGAAAAGGGCAGATGCTTCTGCTTCATTTTCAGATAAATACTATAGAGATGCTTTTCACGCCCCTGCACCCGGCCATGGGGACCTTCCTGAGCCATGCGGGTATTCATGGTATCTTCAATCTTGCTGACGATTTCCTTGCGATTGCCCCGCGCTTTTTTCAGGCGTTCTTCAAGAATACGGCTACGCAGGGGGTACATGGCTTTAAAGCCCAGATCTTCTAATTCCAGACGCAGGTGATTCATGCCCAGACGGTTGGCAATGGGGGCGTAAATTTCCAGAGTTTCACGGGCAATGCGGCGGCGTTTGTCCGGGCGCATGACCCCGAGAGTGCGCATATTGTGTAGTCGATCGGCTAGCTTAATCAGGATCACGCGAATATCGCGCACCATCGCCAGCATCATTTTACGGAAATTTTCAGCCTGTGCTTCGGCCTTGCTCTCGAAATGAATGTGGGTCAGCTTACTGACTCCATCCACCAGTTCAGCCACATCCTCGCCAAAGCGCGCAGTGATCTGATCTTTTACCGTTTCGGTATCTTCGATGACATCATGCAGAATCGCCGCCATCAGGCTCTGGTGATCCAGACGCAGCTCGGCAAGAATGCGAGCAACGGCGATAGGGTGGGTAATATAGGGTTCGCCACTCAGGCGGCGTTGGCCTTCATGGGCTTCCGCACCAAACAGATAAGCGCGGTAAACATCGGAGACCTGATCCGGCTCCAGATATTCTTCAAGATTTTTGCAGAGATGCCGGATCCGGAAAGGTTCCGGCACCCCCTGTACACCTTTATGCTTGTCTGAGCGGGAGGCGATTACTCGCCTCCTTCACTCGCACCGGCTTTAGGCGCGGCATCTCCGCTTTCAGCTTCTGCATTATCGGCGACAGCGGCGGTCAGACCTGCCAGCCCACCGCCCATGCCGCCAAGTGCAGCCTTAATAGCAGCAGCAACATCAATTCCGCCACTATCACCTTCAACATCAGCCGTAGCCGTTGTGCTTTTTTCTTCGCTGCTATCTTCTTCCAGTACCACTTCTTCCGGCTCTTCGATCACTTCATCAAGAATGGACGCATTCACCAGACCTTCCGCGATTTCACGCAACGCCACCACCGTCGGCTTATCCTTTTCCGCATCTACCAGGGGCTCTTTACCCATTGCTAGCTGACGGGCGCGTTTGGACGCCACCAGCACAAGCTCAAAACGGTTGTCTACATTTTCAAGACAGTCTTCAACGGTCACACGCGCCATAATTCACTCCGGTTTTAGTCTGGGCTGCCCACAAAGCCACCCACACACTATATTCACAATAAAAGTTCGCCCTGCTCGGCAACGACTAACAAGCCAGCCCCAGACGGACCGCGCAGTATAACGCAATCTGCGGGACTTATGCTACCGGCATAAATCATTCTAACAGCGCGGCCAGCATAGCTGCATGCCGCCGCGTCTGTGCCGACTGGCGCAAACGCCGGGCACGGACGATGGCCTGTAAATCCTGCAGGGCCAGCTCAAACTGGTCGTTAATCACCAAATAGTCGAATTCGGCGTAATGGGACGTTTCACTCACCGCATCCCGCATGCGCCGGGCAATGATCGCCTCGCTGTCCTGCCCGCGCCCGCGCAGACGTTCTTCCAGCGCATTGCGCGAAGGCGGCAGGATGAAAACACTGAGGGCATCCGACTTCCAGGCCCGCACCTGCTGTGCACCCTGCCAGTCGATCTCCAGAATCACATCAGCTCCCGCCGCCAGCCGGGTCTCGATGCTCGCCCGCGCGGTGCCGTAATAATTATCGAACACCTGCGCGTGTTCTAAAAAAGCCTCGGCCTCAACCAGATTCTCGAACTCATCCTTATTAATGAAGTGGTAATCCACCCCGTCCTGTTCACCGGGACGCATGGCGCGGGTGGTGTGGGAGACTGAAACTTCGATGCCGTCCATTTCTGCCAGCAGGGCTTTCACCAGCGAGGTTTTGCCTGCACCCGAGGGCGCGGAGAAGATATAGAGGGTGCCTGTGTTTTTGTTGCTCATGGTTTTTTCATTCTCTAACTTTATGTTGGGCTTCGCCCTGAAAAGCAGGCTCAGCGCCAACCTACATTAATAGCATAAAAAATTTACTCATATAAATACGGCTGAAAGCCGACAAAAACCTCGCGTATCCCGGCCACACTTACCCAACTCTTCCGCCGCATCACTGACCCCATGATATTTCAGTTCCAGTAAGTCTGGCAATTTTTCCTGCGCCAACTCACCCACACCCTCATCGACATAATGTGCCAACACGAAGTCCAGAAATTGCTGCTGCTTGTAGTCATAGTGAGAAAATATCTCGCCTTTATGTCGCAAGACTCGTTCTGTCCAAGTAACCGGCGGCAGGGCAAAGGCGATAAAGGTTTTGCCAGCGCCGATCACCTGGGTCAGCAGAATGCGATACTCCCCCGCCACAATGCTTTCTAATGTTTTATTAATCGCATTATGCTGATAGTAACGTGCTTCCCAGCTTCTGACCGCGATAGACCAGCACATAGTCAGCAACATCCTGCTTACTGCGTTTGCCGCCACCAAGAAGACGACCGG
>UOFY01000025.1_pt1 | contig 4664 bp, 5 predicted proteins | sample 1990141 | NCBI WGS metagenome assembly UOFY01 (sample SAMEA4728526, study PRJEB27164) | hydrothermal vent metagenome | biome: marine basaltic hydrothermal vent biome; feature: marine hydrothermal vent; material: mineral | place: Pacific Ocean | collected 2011-06-14/2011-07-23 | depth 1741 m | reverse complement strand
GCTTTGTTCACCATCATCCAGTACGCCGATAAGCTGGCAGGCATCAGTCATGATTTTGTGCTCCGCTGATTTGTGCCTGCCAGTTACCTTCAAAATCGCAGATTAAAATTCGGATATCAAATTTTCCGGGGTAACGGTTAGTTAATGTTTCAATCACTTTGTTGCCCAGCACCTGATAAAAGGCATCCAGCAGCCCTAGCTCTTTCATCCGTTCACTGGCATAACGTGCGGTTTGTCCGGCGCGTATGTCTTCACACACATCTTCTGGCGCACCGATGCTGGCAACAAGATCAGCTAATAAATTAGTATTTACTGCATTGCGATTGGCATGAGTGATGGTTTCACCCTGTGCGATTTTAGTGAGCTTGCCTACCATGCCACCAAAAATAATATGCACGATGCCTTCTTTAACAACAGTATCAATGGCATATTTCAGGAAGTCACCCATTTGCACAAAACAGGCCGGAGCAAGATTGGGCAGTTCGCGCATGGTGAATTTTTCTGTGCGTCCTCCGGTGGTGAGCACCACGGTATCCTGTCCCTGTGCGGCGGCGATTTGAATACCTTGAATCACGCTGTCTCGAAACGCGGCCGTTGAATAGGGGTGCACTATGCCGGTGGTGCCGAGAATAGATATACCGTCAAGAATGCCGAGGCGCGGATTGAGGGTTTTCTTTGCCATCTTCTTGCCGCCCGGCACCGAGATAGTGACTTCGAGTCCGCTGGTTTCCAGTAAACTGCCAGCCGCCTCACGCACATTTTTTTCTATGTTTTTACGCGGGGAGGGATTGATTGCCGGCCCGCCAATTTCCAGTCCCAGTCCCAGCATAGTGACTCTGCCTACACCCTGCCCACCGAGGATTCGAATCTCGTCAGGATGCTCGGGTAAAGCGCGTACATCGGCGGTCAAATGAGCTTTGTCAGTGCAATCAGGATCATCGCCCGCATCTTTTACGACCACCGCATGGGCAAGCCCGTTTTCACAAAATTGCTCACTGACTGCAAAACGCACGGCCTGTTCATTGGGCAGAATGCATTCCACTTCATCTGGTACCAGACCATTAACCAGTCCCAATGTGGCCGCACGCGCGGCGGCGGCCGAACAGGCTCCGGTAGAAAAGCCTTTACGTGTGCCTCTTTTCTTTTTTTTACGAAGGGGTTTCATGCGAATTAAGATTTGCACCATTGCTCATAGTGAATAAGAGAATCAACCGGCATGCGTGGTAACCAGCCTGCTTTTTCCAGCTCGGGTTTATCATGAAAATGACTGACATAGCCGATGCATAAATACGCCACCGGGGTAATATGTTCAGGGATGGCCAGAATTTCTTTTAAGGCATCATGATGAATAATGCTTACCCAGCCCAGGCCAAGATTTTCGGCGCGGGCGGCCAGCCATAAATTTTGTACCGCACAGACCGAACTGTATAAATCCATTTCCGGATTGGCGGTGCGACCTATCACCACATCGCCGGTTCGACTTCGATCACAGGTCACGCAAATACCTAATGGCGCTTCCATAATGCCTTCAAGTTTAAAGGAGCGATATTTTTCCCTGCGTTGTTCATCAAACATCTCTGCCGCTTCATGATGAGCCTGTTCAAAACCTTCTTTAATGGATTGTTTTATTTTATTATCACGAATAACAATAAAATCCCAGGGCTGCATAAATCCGACACTGGGCGCATGATGGGCGGCATTAAGAATACGTTTTAACACCTCATCGGGAACAGGATCGGATTTAAATTCCGCACGGGTATCACGGCGGTTATAAATCGTTTTATAGACGGCGTCGCGTTCCTGTTCGGTGATGATCATTGTTTGTAATCCCTTCAGTTATATTATTAAATATGCCAGACGTAGGTTGGTGCTGAGCAACGCGAAGCCCAACAGTGATATCATTTGAAACCTTACCTGTTGGGCTTCGCCATAAAAACCATGGCTCAGCACCAACCTACATTTTATATGTCCTGTTATTTATGCGCGGCTTCGGTCAAGGCAAGCAATGCGTGAATGGCGGCAACGACCAGAGTCGAACCCCCTTTGCGGCCTTCGGTAATAATCCAGGGGACTTCGCTGATGTCACTCAGTGCCTGCTTGGATTCCGCTGCAGAAACAAACCCCACCGGCATGCCAACAATAAGAGCAGGGCGCAGATTTTCTTCTTTGATCATGCGGATAACTTCAAGTAAGGCGGTGGGCGCATTGCCTACCGCGACAATGCTGCCTGCAAGTAAGCCCTGCTTTTGCGCCTTGCGCATGGCCTGCACGGCGCGGGTGGTGTCTTCCTGTTTGGCCTGCTCAATCACATCCTCATCGGCAATAAAATGATGTGTGTTTACCCCGAAGTGACTTAAGCGAGGTTTTGATAAACCTACACAAATCATTTCAACATCGGCAACAATATCCGCGCCTTTGCTAATCGCCTTAAGTCCGGCGGCAACCGCATCCTTATGAAATTTGCTCAGGCCGTTAAATTCAAAATCGGCGGTGGCATGTATCATCCGGCGGACGATCTGCCATTGTGCTTCACTGTAGTTGTGCGAGCCGACTTCATTATCAACAATGGCGAAAGAATCATGCTCGATCTTTTTACCGGCCTGGGTTAGTTGTTCGGTTATTACATTACTCATGTGTCCACCTTGTCGGCTGATTCAGGTTCGGAATGATGATGGTGAAGATGCTCATCACTTTCTTCGGCCAGCAATCGGTATTGGCAACCATCACACTCCATCATGGTTGCGTCTGTCTCATGAGTGCTGCCATTCGCCTGCAGAACGCGTAGCGTTAACAGGGCGTAAATTTCCTTTTCAAAACCAAAATAATTACCGCACTGAATTGCCAGTTGCGGGTATTGGGCTTGCAGGCGGGCGACCTGTCGCTTGATGCGTTCGATTAAAGTACCGGTAAATAAATAATAAGGCAGGATTGCAATCTGGGTGATGCCTAGCGCAACCTGTTGTTGTACTACACGCTCAAGTCGTGGGTACGTAATGCCAGTGAAAGCGATATCAATCTGCTCATGATCGTTTTCTTCATAGAGCCAACGTGCCATTTTGGCCACTTCACCATTGGCAACACGATCTGATGAGCCTCGTCCTAAAATAATCACGCCGGTGGTTTTTGGATCCGGCACATCCAGTGCCTCCATAACATTGCATAACTCACGTTTAATAATCGTAAGAATGGCTTCACCTGCGCCAAGATGACGCGCGTAGATGAATTCAACTTCGGGATGCCGGGTACGTGCCGCATCGATAAAATGCGGGATTTCCATTTTCACATGCCCGGCAGCATTTAAAATCAATGGTACGACGATAACTTTTTGATTATGGCTTGCCGCATGTTTTGCGGCATTATCTAAACCAGCATCCAGCAGTACCTCAGCAAATTCGATGAAGCAGGTTTCAATATGCCAGTCGGCATTCTGCTCGTGCCAGTGTGTGGCGAATCGATCTATTTCATGATTGCCTTCGCTATTGCGTGAACCATGGCCCACTAACAATACAGTGCTATTTAAAATGATACTGTTCAAGGTAGAACCTCGTCTACTTTTATACCTTTGCGAAAACGATGGCTGAAGGTTTTGTCATAAAGTTTTGATTTTTTCAATTCAGGCCATTGCCGTGCGCCCAGAGTCGGGCTGATGATGATCATCGCTTGTGCATTTATTTTTTCCGCGCGGCATTTTTCCCGAATATCAGCCAGGGTACCGCGAATAATTTTCTCTTCCCCCGGCCAGCTCGCCTTGTGTACCACTAGTACCGGAGAGTCGTCTTTCCAGCCAGCGGCAGCCAGTTCAATCTGAACTTTTTTCAGCAGTGTGATGGAAAGGAACAGGCACAAGGTACAGTGATGTTGTGCCAACTCGACCAGTGACTCACCTGCGGGCATCGGCGTGCGACCTTCCATACGAGTGAGAATGACCGTCTGGGTGATCTCAGGCAGGGTTAAACTTTCAACGCCTGCGGCAGCTGAAGCCATCGCCGACGATACGCCGGGAACCACACCAATTTCGATGCTCTCCTTATCCAGTGCTTGCACCATTTCGATCAGGGCACCGTAGAGTCCCGGATCGCCGGTCTGCAATCTAACCACGCTAGGAAATTTATGCGCGCGTTCAATCAGCCAGTGGTTTATCTCATCCAGATCCATGCCTTTGGAGTCCCGAATATCACAGCCCGGCTTTGCCCAGCGCATGGCCGCTTCTGATACCAGTGAACCGGCAAACAAAATCGCATCGGCCTGAGCGATCAAGCCCTGTCCTTTGACCGTCATTAATTCTGGATCACCCGGCCCGGCTCCGACGAACCAGACTTTATTATTTGATGCACTCATGGTCGAAATAAACTCGCGCAAGCTTCAGGGTTGGAAGGAAAATACATGTGCAGATAGGAGGCCTGTAAACGCTGCTGCCGATAAACCGCTTCGCCGCGACCGCGCTTGCGTGAACTTTTTGAGATGGCCACTGGCTCAAGTTTAGTCTCCAGGCTTGAATGATGAAAAGTATGTCCGCGCAATCCGCCTTCGGGTAATTCAATACTATGCAGGCCGAGGTTGGCCAGCTTTTTCTGCATCTGTGCTTTGCCGGGCAGTAGCCCTACCATCTCGGCGGCTTGTCCATCTTTGTCGGTCAGGGAATCAAACAGGTACAACATACCACC
>UOFY01000013.1_pt1 | contig 4726 bp, 3 predicted proteins | sample 1990141 | NCBI WGS metagenome assembly UOFY01 (sample SAMEA4728526, study PRJEB27164) | hydrothermal vent metagenome | biome: marine basaltic hydrothermal vent biome; feature: marine hydrothermal vent; material: mineral | place: Pacific Ocean | collected 2011-06-14/2011-07-23 | depth 1741 m | reverse complement strand
CGATTCTTCTTAGTAAACAATTTGATAAGGCGTGGGAGCAAATCAATAACTTTTATCTTAAACCCATTGCGTTACCCGATAATGTGGTGAAATTTCAAAGAAAATGATCAGTATGAGAGTTACACCCCTTTCTGCCTTTCTCTTTCTTTCCTTTCTGTTGTGCTTTCTTTGACCCCTTTCTTCCCCTTTAACAGATTCCGGGGAATGTTAAAGTCTCTTGCCGATTCGACTTTATTACGATATCAAAATGAATGGAATCATTACGTGAGCCTTCTTTATTTTCATACTCCACAGTTAAACTATACTGGTATTATCCATGTAGACTCGATCTATTTCAGTGTAGGGCCATGCTTAGTGCTGCATTTTGAGGCCGTTGATCGTGCGTGCCCGTTAACAGTGCATAGAAAAATTTTTCTGTCCTTTTAAACCGCATTTATTAGCGATCTTGTACTTATGTTTTTGGCAGAAACGCTGATAATCCCGCCTTAGCTACTAATAACTTCGTTTCTGTAAAATAGGCATGTTTTTTGAATGGTTACATTGAGACAGGAAACTAAGTCCTGTGCCTGATAAAAACATACTGTTTTTATCAGGAGTACGTATAGGCAATTGATAACGGTATCACTTGTTTTCTCTCTACCTTCACAGATTGAATAGTAACTATGAATCAAATAAATCGAACAACAATTATTGAGACGGAATTAGCCGGCCTGTTTCAAGTTAGCAGTGTGCTGAGCCGTTCACTTGACTTACACAAAACCTTATGTGGCGTGTTGGAAGTGTTACATGAAACAGTGGGTATGCAGCGTGGTCTGGTGACCTTGCTGGATGAGACCAGTGGTGAATTATTAGTGGGCGCAATGTATAACGAAAACCGGCTGACAGAAGAAATCCGCTACCAGCCGGGTGAAGGACTGGTGGGCACGATACTCGAACAGGGTGAAACCGTCGTTGTTAAGCGACTGTTAGATGAACCCCGTTTTCTTGGGCGACTGGGAGTTTATGATCAGCAGTTGCCGTTTATTGGAGTACCGATTCGCATTGGAAATAAAGATAAAGTTGTGGGCGTGTTAACGGCACAACCACAAAGTAATGTGACTATGTATCTGACAGAGTATGCGCGTTTCATGGAAATGGTGGCTAATCTGGTTTCACAGAGTGTGCGTTTATCATGGATGGTGGAATCCGAACGTCGTGATCTGGCTAATGAACGTGATCAGTTACGGCGTACTGTTCAAGGTGATTATGGTTTTGACAATATTGTTGGTCACTCGGCACCGATGCGGAATATATTTGAACAGATTCGGCAGGTGGCGAAATGGAATACCACTGTTTTAGTCCGAGGTGAATCAGGCACAGGCAAAGAGCTGATTGCCAATGCTATTCACTACAACTCACCTCGAGCGAATGGGCCAATGATAAAACTTAATTGTGCTGCACTACCGGATAATCTGTTGGAATCAGAATTGTTCGGGCATGAAAAGGGTGCTTTTACCGGAGCATTAAGTAAACGTAAAGGGCGTTTTGAACAGGCCGATGGTGGCACGTTTTTTCTGGATGAAATCGGCGAGATATCCAGTGCCTTTCAGGCTAAGTTGTTGCGGGTATTGCAGGAAGGTGAATTTGAGCGTGTGGGTGGAACCCAGACGATAAAGGTTGATGTGCGTATTATTGCGGCGACGAATCGGGATCTGGAGTCAGATGTCGAGGCGAAAAAATTTCGTGAAGATCTTTATTATCGGTTGAATGTCATGCCTATCTTTATGCCGTCACTACGTGAACGCAGCGAAGACATTCCTGATCTGGCCCGTTTTTTGGTATCGCGTCTTGCTAAATCGCAGGCACGTGAGCTGAAAATTACCGACAGTGCGATACGCTTGCTGATGCAGCATGGCTGGCCGGGTAATGTACGTGAACTGGAAAATTGTCTGGAGCGTGCGGCAATTATGACGGCGACTGGAAATATAGATCGTGAAGCTATTTTTCTGACCGGATTAAAGGACAAACTGGAGCTTACATCGGCAAGCTCTCCGACTTCACAGGTTGACATTAATAATCCTGAACTTGATGAACGGGAAAAAGTCATCGCCGCACTGGAGCAGGCGGGTTGGGTACAGGCAAAAGCCGCGCGGTTGTTGAGTATGACGCCCCGGCAGATTGCCTATCGGATCCAGACTTTGAAGATAAAAGTCCGGCAGATATAGATTAACACGGCTGCGTCAGGTGGTAGTAATATTCATAGTTGTTATTACAGCGGTAATCATGCTGCTTGCAGTGGGGAAATTTATTAGATTTAAAAAAGGGGCTCATAAGAGCCCCTTTAGTTGCATCACCGTTACTGATTAATTTAAACGGTTAATGCGCCCTTCAACTATTGCATTAAAAGGTTGTGGCATGGCGCTAATGTATGCAATTAATGCATCAAGGTCATTTACGCCGATCACGCGGTTCGTGCCTTCGGTCAATACTGAATAGTTATCACCACCGGCGGCAATGAAACTATTAACGGTAATCGAATAAGTAACCGTTAGATCCAGTAAGCTGCCGTTATCTTTTCGTACTTCTACTATACGATTTCCTTCTGGCAGGGCATTATCCCAGGTATAACTCAGGCCGGAGATTTTAAGAATACGAGGGTAAGGCTGGCCTTCCCATTGCTGATTTAACAATCGCACAATCTGCTCACCCGTCAGGTTCATGGTGACCAGATCATTAGCAAAGGGCTGTACGGTGAACAGATCACCCCAGGTCACATTGCCTACAGGTATATCAGCTCGAATACCACCGGCATTCATGAAACCAAAGTCAGTTCCCATTTTATTACGTTGTGCATCAGCAATCAGATTACCCAAAGCGGATTCACCGGCGTTATTAGCGGTACGTGTGATGCCAGCTACAGTTGTGCCAATAACCCGATTTATCAATGGGGCAACTGCAGCTTCTGCTTTGGCAACCATTTCAGCAATGTCCTCATCAGGCGATAATCCCGGTTCTACATCGGCATAAGTTGTTACAATACGAGCTGATTTTTCCACAATATCATGACTGCGTGGATCAATGGCAACATCGATTTTATCAAAGGCGGTGCCGCGTGAAAATGCCTGTACTACCAGAATTTCCTTGCCATTGGCATTGGGAATTAAGGCGTTGGTAAAGGAATGTGCATGACCAGAAATAACAATGTCGATCTCATCATCAAGACGACTGACGATATCTGCTATAGAACTATCCAACGCGCCGACTTCTGCATCAGTTGGGCCACCATAATAGCGTTGGCGAGTTCCCTGATGGATAGTTACCACGATGGAACGTACGCCCTGTTTGCGTAGCTCTGGAACATACTGGTTAATGGCATCTGCTTCATCAATAAAACTGAGACCCGCAACACCTGTTGGTGTGACTATGGTAGGAGTTTGTTTAAGTACTGCACCTATAAAGGCAACGGGCATACCTTTTACACGTTTGATGACGTAAGGTTTTAACAGTGGTTTACCTGTTGCATCATTAATAACGTTAGCAGAAATATAAGGGAAATTCGCACCTTCATATTCTTCTTCCAAGAAGGGTCCATTGACGTGATTACCACCATTGATAAGGCGCAGCATTTCGTCCTTGCCTTCATCAAACTCATGATTACCCAGTGTGCCGACAATGTTGCATTTCTGCTGATAGAAGTTCATTTTTTTATGGTGAGAGCCACGTTTATGCTTTTTATCATCAGATTTTTCATCATTGGCTTCTTCACAAGAATCATTTGCCATCATATTCAGGAAGCTGATGGATGGTTCATCCTGTAGCAAAGCAGACACAGGAGGTGTTGCACCGACATGGTCACCGGCATGAACAATGAAAGCGCCATTTTCAGATTCAGCTTCTGCTGCCTGCAAATAGGCTGCCAGAACAGCGGCGCTACCTACCGGACGACCACCCACTTTTTTGCCAGTTGAAAGTTGTCCGTGGAAATCGTTTAGGCCAAGAATTTTAAAATGTACCCATGATTCAGGATTGGATTCCGGGTTGCTCTTACCATTGTGCTTGCTATCTAACCAATGGAGTGGAATGTTTGCAATTTCGCGTAACCCTGCATCCTGTTCCAGCTCGTCATTATGATAACGACATTGCTTTGGTGCAGCATCGGCAACACCGGTTAACCCCATAATTGCGGGTAACAGCATCGTCACCAGTAATTTCTTTTCATGCTTAATCATGGTTGTCCCCTGTTCTTTTATTTTAGATTGTTTAAGATCTTTTTATTATCAACATGTGCTCTTTCATTATGATGTCATTTTAATGAATTTTTTGTGAATCATATGGTTGTTTATGGATGGGGTCGGCATAAATGTTTTCCTTGTAAAACCGGTTGCCTGTTGCAATATTACTTTTGGTTAGGATTTCCTGGTTTAATCGGCGTTGCACGACATAAAAAATATTAAGCATGAATACTACCTATGTTATTAATCGTTGCATAAGTTTTCGCATGCTATAATGTCACGTATGAATAGAGCAGAAATACGTAGCACTAAAAGAAAGGAAGTCGTTGAGGCAATTATAGTGCGCGAAGAGCCTGTGCATTTGGTTGCGCAAATTTATAATATACCACAACGAACAATATTTGACTGGTTATCACGTTATCGTAGCGGAGGATGGGATGCCTTAATAGAAAGCAGCAGAACAGGAAGGAAACGCAAACTATCTGCCAATGATATGAAGTGGTTATATGATGCAA
>UOFY01000029.1_pt1 | contig 5762 bp, 4 predicted proteins | sample 1990141 | NCBI WGS metagenome assembly UOFY01 (sample SAMEA4728526, study PRJEB27164) | hydrothermal vent metagenome | biome: marine basaltic hydrothermal vent biome; feature: marine hydrothermal vent; material: mineral | place: Pacific Ocean | collected 2011-06-14/2011-07-23 | depth 1741 m | reverse complement strand
AGCCCCGACATCATGCCGGGGTCATCGTATTGGTGGGGCGGTGTGAATCGAACCCGCGAACTTTGCCTTGTCCTCAACCTATTTTGGTACACCTGCATTTGGAGAAGACGGGTTTTAGAGAATAATTAACGATTCTCTTGCAAGGCGTATCAAAATAGGTGCACTCATAATCTGGCAAGGAGGCCAGTATGCACATGGATGTCGTATTTTACCGAATGGATTCGGGCAGCGAGCCTGTACGTGACTGGCTGAAAGGTCTGACAAAAGCGGAGAAACAAATCATCGGCGGTGATATCAAGACAGTTCAGTACGGTTGGCCGTTGGGTATGCCGGTTGTCAGGAAAGGAGAAATAATATGGGCAAGCACATCGGTAGCACGTTGGATGGTTTCCTTGATGAAGAAGGTCTGCTCGCGGAAGCTGAGGCGGTATAGCGGTCAAGCATGTGGTTGCATACCAGCTGGGAGAGATGATGAAGTCACAAGGACTTTCCAGGACTGAGCTGGCCAGACGGATGAAAACAAGTTGTGCGTCGCTGGAGCGGCTGCTCGACCCGGAAAATATTTCGGTGACCTTGTTGACGTTGGAGCGGGCGGCTCAGGCTCTGGGTATGCGTGTAAAAATTGAACTGGATGCGACCTGAGCGGGCATAGTCACCAATTTTAAAATAAAAAAGGCTCCGGCAATGGGCAATGGCAGTGATCAGCTTTGCTTCGTTCTTAAACTCAGTAGCAGGGCCAAGTTGCCCGCTTATTGTTTCAGGACTCGGAATCCCTTCTGTAATCACGTCAAGCAATGCTGCGATCATGTTTAAGTAGCTGGTTTCCGTTCGCTGTGACAGGTTAGCCAAGTCAGCATTTGACGATTCCGCCAATGAATTCTCGAAAAATTCAATGTCTCGCCGCTGGATGATAAGTTCCGCTTCATCAGGAAATATTCCGCTTGGATGATAGAATGGCTTTAGTTCCTTCTCATTCCCATCGGGCGATTTATAACGCCCACCGGAGTTGTGCTCCATTATCTGCCATAGCGCTCCATTAGGTTCTGATACAAAGAAACCATCCAAAGATATGAGTTCTCCGCCAGTGTGAGTCAGGTGAGCGTGAATCCAGTCCATCAATGCGCCGCACTGATCTAATTCAAGTCGGAATGGTCCATCCAGATATACAATTGCATCTTCACCATCTAGCGGCTCCCAGCTTTCCACCGCTTTCAGGGTGTCTTCCGAAGTCTCATGGGTGTTTGGAAACAGTTTATTGAATTCTGGCCTGAATCCTCTTCCGAATAGGGCTGTGTACGGGGCGACTTTCCGAGCAGGTATGTGGCGGGTATACCATGATAATGGTAGGTGGCCTTCAACGACTAATTGCAGCACGTCATTAACTGTGACCGACTCACCAAGCCCTGCACCTAGACGTTCTGCGGCATCAACGAGAGAGAACCAGCTTTTGAGTGTGTAAAGCTTTTTCACATTAAGGCTCCTTTCTGTTTAACGTGTCGACGCTTTCAAGCTACGGTTTGCTTCTGCAAATTTCTCTTCCAGAGTTCGGGCGGCGATCCCCTGTTTGCCTTCGTGATGGCTAAGAAGGGCTTGAATGATTGCCGCCTGGTTGGTGAACACCGAGTGGGGTGGGCCTGCCCTCCCGGAGACTTACCTAACATCAGGTCGAGCATTGCGCCGATAATGTTCAAATATGTGGTGCCCGCTCGTTCCACCGGCACGTTCATTTTCTCCGTCGTAGCTTCAAGGGATTGGTTGATGCGCTCCAGGTCTTCTTTTTCCTGGCGTAGTTTCTGATATTCGGTTTTTGCTTTCTCTATCCTCGTGGCAAGTGCATCACGGTCAGCTTTCAAAATACGATAAGCATCTGCACTGATCGCAGAATGTGAGTTGCGCTCTATATCGTCAAAAAGGAAAGCCGGCTTTTCATTCGGAAATGCCTTTTCCATCCATTTTCTAAGGTCACGCCCAAAAAAATTCCTGCGTTCATAGGCAACATGCTCACCACTGGCAACAGTCTGACCATCCTCCCGTCCATGTGGCAGTGAACCATCTTCAATGGCTTCTGCTACTGCCCGGCTTCTAGGTTCGAGGCAGGGAACAGTAGGATGTGTCCAGATACTTCTCCCAAGCCCCGTTGGTGAAAGCTGTTCAGCTTCCTTAATGACCGTTGGAATTTGTTCTTCAGGCACGCCACACCAAAGTGCCGCAGCCTGTGGAATAGAATAAACTGCGTAGTGTGCTTTCATGGCAGCGCAGTTGTCTTTTTCCCATGAGTTCGTCATAAATCACCATCTCCCCACGTACTAATTGTTCAATCGAAGACTATCCCTTGGATTATATGGGACTTTACGGTACATTACAGCACGTTGCAGTACATTCACAGTACGGCGCTTGAGGGGGAGAAGATGGCCACAGCCAAGACCACGACGTTGACCTTTCGTATCGAACCGGAATTGAAAGAGGCGCTACGTACCGCTGCTCAGCAGGAGCACCGATCCATTGCCAATATGGTAGCGGTGTTGATTCGGGACTATTGTGAACAAAATGATATTCCCGTTCACGAGTCACAAGGTATCAAAAGAGGTGACAAGTGAGTACAAAGTCACCTGCAAACACTTCTGGCATTCGTGACAACCATCATCGTGGCAAGGTTGCAGGTTTTCTGGTCGAGAAGATTTCAGCAGAAAGTAATCTCTCAGTCGTCTCTGCCTATTTCACCATCTACGCTTATGAAGCCCTGGCAGAAGAATTAGAGCAAATTAGCGGTCTGCGTTTCCTTTTCGGGGAACCAAGTTTTATTACATCACTTGACCCGGATAAAACCGATAAGAAGTCATTCAAAATTGAAGACGAACACCTGGAGCTCTCAAACCGCTTAAAACAGAAGGAAGTGGCACGGCGCTGCGCCGACTGGATTTCAAGAAAAGTAGATATACGTTCGGTTCGTCAGGTAAATCTCCTTCACGCCAAGCTGTATCACCTTCACGATGGGCATCGAGAGCATGCCATCCTTGGAAGCTCTAACTTCACCCGCCGGGGTCTGGGGTTATCAGCCACGCCCAATATTGAACTCAACCTGATTGTTGATAGTGACCGTGATCGTGCAGACCTGAAGGCATGGTTTGACGATATATGGGCTGATGAAGATCTGGTGGCAGATGTTAAAGAAGAGGTGCTTCAATATCTGGAGCAACTTTATGTCAACCACCCGCCAGAATTCATATATTTCAAAACGCTTTATCATGTGTTTGAACGTTTCCTTTCAGATCAGGCGGATGATGCACAGCTTTTCGATCAAACTGCGATTATTGATACTGAAATCTGGAAAACACTGTTTGATTTCCAGAAAGACGGCGCAAAGGGCGCAATACACAAAATCAATTCCCATAACGGCTGTATTCTCGCCGACAGTGTAGGTCTGGGTAAAACATACACTGCGCTTGCAGTTATCAAATACTTTGAGCTGCGCAATCATCGTGTACTGGTGCTGTGCCCCAAGAAGCTGCGTGATAACTGGACGGTGTACCTTGCCCAGAATAACAGCGAACTTAACCCGTTTCTGAAGGATCGCTTTGCCTACACAGTGTTATCTCATACCGACTTATCCCGCGAAACAGGCAAAGTAGATGGCATTGATCTGGCCACACTAAACTGGGGAAATTTTGACCTCATCATCATTGATGAGTCGCACAACTTTAGAAACAACACCAAGGGCAAACGGGATGAAGAAGGTAATGTCATTCGTAAAAGTCGTTATGAGAGATTATTGCAGGACATTATTCAGGCGGGCGTAAAAACGAAAGTCATGATGCTTTCCGCCACACCGGTCAACAACAACCTCAAAGACCTGCGTAACCAGATCTATTTTGTGACTGAAGGCAACGACACGGAGTTTTCCGAAAAATTTGGAATCCACAGCCTAAAAGATGCATTAGCAGCCGCCCAACGCACTTTTACAGAATGGGCAAAAAAATCTGGTGAAAAAGATGCGCGTGAACTGATAGATAAACTGTCGGCCAGTTTTTTTACCTTGCTTGATGAACTCACTATTGCCAGATCGCGCAAACATATTCAGCGTTATTACCGTTCTTCGCTTGAAGAGATTGGGCAGTTTCCAAAACGTAAAAAACCGATTTCGAAAGTTTCGGATATTGATCTGAAAGGTCGTTTTCTCTCCTATGATCGTTTGAATGATGAGATTTCCAATTACCAGCTCTCGTTGTTTAATCCATCGAAGTATGTGCTTAAGGAATATAGAGCGATATACGAAGAAGGCAAGGTATTGAATTTCTCACAGGCTGATCGTGAACACTTCCTGATCAGCATGATGAAAGTTAATTTTCTTAAACGCCTGGAAAGTTCGGTCCATTCCTTCAACATTACAATGGAACGCACTATTGAAAAGATAGAGAAGCTTGAAGAGCGATTGCGTGAATTTATAAAACACCAGGCGAGCGAAGCAGAAGTAGTACAGCAAGACCTGCTGTTTGAGCCAGGAGAAGAAGGTGAAGAGGATGAAGAACTGGAAGAAGCCTTCCAGGTAGGGGGCAAGCTAAAAATCCCAATGTCGCACTTGAATGTGACAGATTGGCTAGCCGATTTAAAGCAGGATAAAGAACAACTGTGCTTATTGGCAGGTAGTGCCAATGACGTGACCCCGGAACGCGATGCCAAACTCGCTGATCTGCGCCAGCTGATTGAAGATAAAGTCAGACAACCCACCACCAACACACAAGGCGAGAAAAACCGTAAAGCGGTGGTGTTTACCGCCTTTGCAGATACCGCCATCTATCTGTATGACAACCTGAAAGACTGGGCAAGAGATTCATTAAATGTCCATATCGCATTAGTCTCTGGTGGCGCTAAATCGAATCAAACAACCTTTGGCAAAGCCGAGTTTACCCAGATTCTCACCAACTTTTCGCCACGCGCCAAACAACGCAACAAAATAAAGTCCATGCCGCAGGATGATGAAATCGACATCCTCATCGCAACCGACTGTATCTCGGAGGGCCAAAACCTACAGGACTGTGATTTATTGGTGAATTACGACATCCACTGGAACCCGGTACGCATCATTCAACGTTTCGGCCGTATTGATCGTATCGGTAGTCTTAACACAGAGATCCAGCTTATTAATTTCTGGCCGACAGACGACCTAAATAAATACATAGATCTTAAAAACCGCGTTGAAGCGCGTATGGCACTTGTTGATATAGCCGCGACCGCTGAAGATAACGTACTGCAAGCGGAAGATCTGGAAGAGCTTATCCACGAAGATTTACGCTACCGGGATAAACAACTGCTCAGGCTCAAGAATGAAGTGCTAGATTTGGAAGACTTCAATGAATCAGTCTCACTGAATGAATTCACCCTGGATGATTTTCGCATGGAGTTGGCGAGTTATATCGAGTCAAATAAGGATGTTCTGGAACAAGCGCCGTTTGGCCTTTATGCCGTGGTGCCACCGCATGCTGAATATCAAACAATAAAACCCGGTGTTATCTACTGCCTGAAACAGCAACAGGAAGCCAAAGGCAATGAAACAGTCAATGCGCTCCAACCCTATTTTCTGGTTTATATCCGGGATGATGGCGAAGTGCGTTACAACTTCACCGCACCCAAACAAATCCTCGAAATATTCCGCGCCGTCTGCCAGGGGCAGGAAGAACCCTGCGCCAGATTATGCGAACTCTTCGATGAGCAAACCCAAAATGGCGAAGAGATGAAGCAGTACAGCGACTTGCTTGAAAAAGCGA
>UOFY01000073.1_pt1 | contig 6513 bp, 3 predicted proteins | sample 1990141 | NCBI WGS metagenome assembly UOFY01 (sample SAMEA4728526, study PRJEB27164) | hydrothermal vent metagenome | biome: marine basaltic hydrothermal vent biome; feature: marine hydrothermal vent; material: mineral | place: Pacific Ocean | collected 2011-06-14/2011-07-23 | depth 1741 m | reverse complement strand
GCATTAAATATCAGAGACAGAGGAAAGTTGCGCCTGAATTTTGTCGAACAAGTCTTTATTGGTTAAAGTACAAGCAAATTTCTGAAACAGAATATGTTGGCATGATAAAAATGATACTCATTTGTAATGCATGGTTTCTTTTTTCAGGAATATCGACTTTTCGGTCTGGCACTAACTAAGTGCCATTCTGGTCTGTCCCCTATTGTCTGGTTCTATTGTCTGTTGTCCTCTTGAGTGAATTTTTACGTGGTGATGCCATGCCACGAAGCATGAGGTTTGATAAACTATTGCCCTGAAAACGCTATTTTCTATGGAGTGTGCGGGATGTTATTGCACTTTTGCTTCTAATAAGTAACTCAGCAAACTACGCAGTTTGGCGGGTGAGACAGGTTTATGCAGCAAGTGGTAACCACTGTCCCTGGCTTCACGTAGACGATCAGCTGCGGTGTCGCCAGTCACGATAATGGCAGGAAATGTGAGTTGGGTTTTTTGCTGGATAAACTCAATGGCTTCCACCCCGGTTTTGTTTTCACGTAGCCGGTAATCAGAAATAATGACATCGGGTTGCAGTCTGGTTGATTTCAGTTGTGTCCAGGCGGTTTCGGCACTATCAGCCAGTAATATTTCACAACCCCATTCTTTGAGGATATTTTCCATGCCTTCACACACCAGAATTTCATCATCAATGACCAATACCGTTGCTCCGGCCACATCATCAAGGTAAGTTTGTGATGATGAAGGTATTTCAACTGTAGATGCCGTGGTGGTGGCGATAGGCAAACAGACACAAAATGTTGAACCTTGCCCCGGATTTGAGTTTACCGATATAGTGTGGCCCAGTAGTTTCGCCAGACGTTCAACAATTGCCAGACCCAGACCGTGCCCTTTTTCGCGATCTCGTTCTGGGTTATCCACTTGATAGAAGTCCTTGAAGATTTTGTCCAGCTTGTCTTCGCTGATGCCAATGCCATTGTCTCTTACCTCAATACACAGTTGACCTTTTCGGTATCGGCAAGCTACAAGAACACTGCCCTGTTCGGTATAATGAATAGCGTTGCTGATCAGGTTGCGCAGGATACGTTCGAGCATGTTCAGATCACTGCGCACGACGGCCTTGCAATGCCGTACTCTGAACTTCAGTCCTTTGTCTGATGCATCTTGTTCGGCTTCAATCGCAATACGTTCCAGTAAGGGCTTGATTGAAAACTCAGTTATCACAGGTTGCAATACACCAGCATCCAGTTTTGATATGTCCAGCATACCATTCATCAGGCTGGATAATGTCCCTGTTGCAAGTTTGATGTTATCAACAATTTTGCGTACTTCCGGGTAACGGATACGTGATTCTAGCGCTTCAACAAATAATCCCAGAGCATGTAGTGGTTGGCGCAGGTCATGACTGGCGGCGGCAATAAATTTTGATTTCTCCATCCCGGCCTGCACGGCTTGTTCGCGTGCTTTTTCCGTCTGGGTATTCTTTTTTACCAGGTTATTAACCAGTTCCAGATTTTCAAAACGTAACATCACAGATTCCAGTATTGTGCGTTTCATGTTGTTACCGATGATCAGAATAATGAGCAGATAAAGTAGAAACATCACGCCGAGTGTGCCATAGAGTTTACCGCCTTCGATAAAAAAGTGAATGGCGTGAGGGACAAGTGATAGTGTGCTAAAGGCATAGAAAGTCGGTAGTAGTGGAGCAAAGACGGCCAGTCCGGCAGCGGTGATCCCGAACACCACAATGGATATGAATACCATCGCAGAGGGATCGGTCAAAACCCCTGGCCACAGCGCTGTAACACCCCACGCCGCACCCAGCAGCGTCCCTGCACTGAGATAAATGTGCGACCATAGTTTTGCTTTTTGCGGTGGTGGTGACGTGCGTCGGTAATACAGTGTCAGACTGCTCCAGCAAAGGGTCATAACGATCATGCAGGCCAGCCAGACCAATAATAGTTCAGGTGCTACTGTTCCCCAGAGGAATATGACGGTGATCGCAACTGTAATGCCCTGACCCAGAAGTAGAACTTTCAACAGGGGTTGATGAAAAATAATATGAATGCGCTCAGCCAGGATCAGTTGTTCCCGGTCAGCTTTATTGGTGGGCAGTGCGTTTTTATTGAGGATGGTTTTAGTGGGAGGGGTGGACATGCGATGTTTGCTTAGCTTGATTATATGTTTTAAAACCGGGACAGGAGAGATACGTCAGAGGTTTATTTACCCGGTACTTATAACAGTCCCTGACATTTAGCTGCATAAGCCGCTTCGGTGCGGTTATTGACATCGAGGAATTTCAGGATAGCCGCAACATGTACCCTGACGGTGTTCTCCGCCATATTCAAGGCCATCGCAATGGCCTTATTGGTCTTGCCCTTAACCAGTAGTACCAGTACGTCGTATTGTCGTTTGGTCAATCTTTCACCTTTGCCATTAACAATTTTATCGGTTGAATTATTGGTGTTGTCTTCATCGAATACGGCCATAGGCAGATAGATCCCTCCGGAAAATACCAGGCGTAGGGCATTAATAATAACTTTGCTATTGGCGGATTTTGGAATATAGCCTTTGGCACCCTGAGCAATCGCTTCTTTTATTTTGTTCCTGTCTTCCGAAGCCGATAGAACCACAATGGGCGTGCTGGGAGTGCCGTTACGTAATTTTTGCAATCCCGCCAGTCCATCAATGCCAGGTAGATTCAGATCCAGCAGAAGCAGATCAAAGCCATCTTGTCCTGAGATAAGTTCCAGTGCTTCTTCACAACTACTGGCCTCAATAAGCTGCACCTGTTCAGCCAGTGCTTTGAGTATGGTGCCAATCCCTGCGCGGAACAGAGGGTGATCATCAATGAGCAAAATTTTCATGCCTGACTTTCCTGGCGTTGTTTTTATTTTTTCTTATCAGCGGATATTCTAACTCAAAAGGACTAGTTATGCTCGAGTTCTACGTAAATTGAGTGATTGTTAGTTGTTACCTGTATCAGTAAATTATCGTGCAACAAAGACTTAGCAAGAACCAGATATCAGCTGCTCTGGGATAAAGTAGAGTTCAAGAATAAATCTAAAAAATATGATAGGGAGAAACATCATGAAAACCAAAAATAATAACCAAAGTGGTTGGTTATTGCGAATAGTCACTATTCCCGTTTTATTAGCCATTATGCTCACTGGTTGTGGTGGAGGCGGAGGGGGTGGTGATGATATAGCTGATAGTGATGACAGTGAGGTAGTTACTTCGCTGACGGTCACGGCGACGAATCCCGAGCATGGCGAAACAGGGATACCTCTTGATCGTATGATTGCTGTTTCTTTTTCGGAGTCACTTGATCCTGAAAGCATCGAAGAAGATTCGATTGTAATGCAGAGTAATGGTGTCAGTGTCAAGGGGCAGATTACTGTTAACAAGCAGACAATTTTGTTCATGGTTGCAACGATGGAAAAGAACAGTGTGTATACCTTGACAATAAAGCCGTCGATACGTGGATTAGATGGCCTTTCCCTGGACTCGGAACAGTCATTTACATTTACCACGGGGCAAACCTATACCGATGGTTCTTTACCATTAAATGAGAACTTCAAACCTTTTGGCTCAGGTGAGTTTGTTACCCTGATTGGAAAAAAAGAATATCTGCTTCTGGGACTGGATAATCCTGATAATGTCCAGCTTATCGATCCGCTTAAATTTAACAGTGAGGAGGATTCATCTGCTAGCTCGGGTAATGTTCTCTACACAGATTCAAATCCTGCTCTTGTTATGGCCAACAAAAAACGAACAGCCACAGGCTCGTTCGATCATGATTTTTATGAAGAGGTGGCGGTCATAAGTTGGTCAGCCACCGGCATCGGTACATTGAGCATTTATGATCATGGCAAGGACTCACAATCAAGAATTTCAGTCGATGTCGCGCTGGAAATTGATTCCCGCCCAGAGGGCGCCTATCAGTATGATATTGCTAGTGGTGATATCGATAATGATGGTCTTGATGAAGTGCTGGTTGTTGGTGTGATTGATGGTACTGTTGCTTCCGAACGCAAGGGCAAGATCTGGATCTTTGACGATCTTGCCAGTTCATCCACCCTTTTGTATAGCACTGATCTTGAGGGCGAATTTGATCCAGACATTGGGAACGTGGGGCTCGATCGTATCGCAATTGCCAGTGGTAATGTTGACAATGATAATGCGATTGAAACAGTGGTTGCTTATTACCTGCATGGTCGGCCTAAAGCAAGCGTGCTGGTGCTTGATGATGCAGAGCATCAATATGCTGAGTTGCGGCACGGCCTGATTGGTGATTCACAACTTATACCAACCGCTGCTATCAGTGCAGGCGTACAACGCTACCTTCGTGTTGATACGGGTGATACCGATGCGGATGGTCGGGATGAAATTCTTGTTGCCTGGATGAAGCTGGATGATATGGCCAGATACGATGGTTACGATGTTTATCATAGTATGTATTGGTTGCTTGATGATGGATCTGCTTCATTCTCCCAGATTTCTGAACGTGGTGGTATTAGTGGGAGGGGTTTGGACAGTGGCACACTGATACCGGAGGCGAAACTGGTCGACCTGGATGGTGACCGAAGGGCTGAACTGTTTGTGATGGGTGCTGTCTCCGCTTACTCCATTGCCTTTGGAGATTATCTTAATCTGCAAGATTCGAGATATACCTGTGGTGATCTTGGTGGAGTTTCCGATAGTCCGATTACACTTTTTGGACGCTCAGTTGCAGTGGGTGATATCAATGGTGATATGCGTGAAGATCTTGTTATTTATAAAACAGATTCCAGTATTGAGGTCATTGCTTGCACAGAACATCCCCGTTACAACCCCAGTACTGGTGAACTTGAATCGGTAAGCAACCAGTTTGATCTCATTGATTCCCGTGGCCCTTACGGTGCTTATTCTGAAAATGCAGTAGTGGCAGCGGTTAATGTGGATCAGGATAGTCTGGTTGTTAAATATGGTGGTAATGTCCCGGATCCAGGAAGTTCAAATGGCTCCAACGAGCCGGTGTCAGAGGTTCATATGGAACACTCCATTTATTTTGCTGATAATCGATTGATTGCTGTGGTTGCTGCGCCTCCCTGTGCCGATGGTATAGGGCAGAATGTAGACGGTTGTAGTGCTGGTTTTGGCACCATGATTGGCGCTGGATTGACATCAGGTTTTACCGTGGCTGTCCGGGGTGGTGTTCTGGTCGGAGTGGAAGAAGAGATCCAGGGTGGATTTGTGTTTGCCTCGATTACCTTGCAAAAATTTGAGGCAGAGGTCTCGGCTGAACTGGAACTTTCGGCACATATTGATAGCTCGATTGAAACCAGTAAAACGATAACTAATAGCACGGTGCATGGTGAAGATATTGTTGTTTTTTCCACTACACCTTACGACCGCTACATTTATGAAGTTGTATCACATTCTGATGAAGTGGCTAATGGCAAGCTGATGACTATCGATATTCCGCAACGCCCCAGAATACTCACTGTTACACGTGAGTATTATAATGCGTTCAATGGAGAACAAATGGATATTGGTCCATCCATCCTGAAGCATGTGCCTGGGCAACTGGATACTTATCCTCGGTCCAGCGAAGTTAATGGTTACTTTAACTTTCCTAACCTAATACTTGGTTCCAGTGGGACACAAACAGTTAACCAGGGCAGTGGTTCCAGGGAAGTCCAGTTGGAGATTGCCACAGAACTTGGAGTCGGGGCTGAGCTTACTCTTAATGTTGATTCCACAGTCAAGGTATGTGGTGCAACAGTTTGTGGTGGTGTCACCAAAGGCTGGAGTATAGGGACATCTTTTGGTGCGACATTGAGTACCGCAACGACCTTCATCAGTGAAGTGGGCGCCATCGATGCGGCAAATTATCCAATCTATAATTACACATACGGTATGTTTGCTTATACCCAGCTGGTTTATGATCCTGCCGGGAAGAAAATGCAAAACTTTATTGTAGTGAATCACTGGGTTGATGATTGAACTCATCTGGAAAAGTCATACTGGATGAGCCAGAAAACAGGACACCCATAATTTGATGATGATCTTTATTGAAATTATGGGTGTCCAGATACATATAAAATAGAAATAAAATAATAACTTATTAAACTATATTAGCAAAATCTGTGTTCTGACCCGAATGGCAGTTTTTCAACATGCAACATGACTAAAAAGCCGTGTTTTCTACAACTAACGGATGATTGTTAATTCATAAATATTATTGGTAATCTTGTTATCAAAGGCATATCGTAGTGATAATGTAATGGGGGGCTATATCATGAGTTTGATTCGATCCTGGCTGTTATTAATAGCGCTACCTGTTGTCATCAGTGCCTGCGGTGGTGGTGAAAACCCACCGGCTTCATCTGCTATACCGATAGCTGATGCCGGTGTGGATCAATTAGTGGCTGTCGATACAGTGGTCACACTTGATGGCAGTGGCAGTACCGATCCCGAAGACGATGCACTGACCTATAGCTGGACGATCACGGCCAGACCCGATGGCAGTGTAGC
>UOFY01000014.1_pt1 | contig 7227 bp, 8 predicted proteins | sample 1990141 | NCBI WGS metagenome assembly UOFY01 (sample SAMEA4728526, study PRJEB27164) | hydrothermal vent metagenome | biome: marine basaltic hydrothermal vent biome; feature: marine hydrothermal vent; material: mineral | place: Pacific Ocean | collected 2011-06-14/2011-07-23 | depth 1741 m | reverse complement strand
AGCGTCGCGATTTTCTTCTAATGACCTTTTTCCTGGCGGCCTTTTTCTTAGCTGCCTTTTTCCTGGTGACTTTCTTTTTCACTGCCTTTTTCTTGGCAGCCTTTTTCTTGGTAACCTTTTTCTTGGTAACCTTTTTCTTGGCAGCCTTTTTCTTGGTAACCTTTTTCTTGGCAGCCTTTTTCTTGGTAACCTTTTTCTTGGTAACCTTTTTCTTGGTAACCTTTTTCTTGGTAACCTTTTTCTTGGCAGCCTTTTTCTTGGTAACCTTTTTCTTGGTAACCTTTTTCTTGGTAACCTTTTTCTTGGTGACCTTTTTCTTGGTAACCTTTTTCTTGGTAACCTTTTTCTTGGTGACCTTTTTCTTGGTAACCTTTTTCTTGGTAACCTTTTTCTTGGTAACCTTTTTCTTGGTGACCTTTTTCTTGGTGACCGTCTCTTCACTTACCTCTTTCTTAGCAACTTTCTTTTTGACAACTGTCTTCTTTGCGGCTTTTTTCTTTTTCACCGTTTTACTGACTGGTTTTCCTTCTATTTCGGCTTTTACTTCTGCTTTTTTCTTTGCCTCATTGCTCGGCAGACTGGCCAGGATCCGTTCGACATTGGCAAAAATATCTTCAATTTCACCTGTACCCTGTACCGTACGTAACTTTCCTTGCCAACGGTAATATTCCACTAATGGTGCAGTTTGTGCTTCATACACTTTCAGCCGGTTGGCAATGGTTTCTTCATTGTCATCGGCACGATGCAGTAATTCACCGCCGCACTTATCGCAGCAACCATCCCGCCGAGGGGGAGAGGTGAACAAATTAAACATCTGACCACAATCACCGCAGGTGCGACGTCCGGTCAGGCGTTGCATGAGGACATTGAATTCCACATCAATCAACAGGCCTAGTTGCAATGGGCTGCCAATATCTTCCAGCAGGCGATCCAGTGTTTCAGCCTGGCTGTTATTGCGCGGAAAACCATCGAGAATAAAGCCCTTGGCTGTATCCGGCTTGCTCAGACGCTCACGAATCATACCTAGCACAATATCGTCAGAGACCAGCTTGCCTGTATCCATGGCCGTTTTTGCCTGGATGCCCAGCGCACTGCCTGCCGCAACCGCTTCTCGCAACAGATCGCCAGTTGAAATTTGTGGAATAGCATATTTCTCAACCAGCAATTTTGCCTGGGTGCCTTTGCCGCCACCTGGTGCTCCAATTAATACGATTCTCATTTTATGCTCCGCTCCATTGCTGTTCAGCTATTTACAGTTTTGGTACACACAATTTGGCCTTTTCGCCGGGATTCAATCTGCCTTATGCAGACTAACCTGCTCGGCCCGTTTTAATACTACTGTCAAAAATTACTCTTGACTCATTGTATCGGTTTCTTATCCCAGGACTTTAAGAAACAGTAATATCTGATTACTGCTTAAGGATATATTGCCTTAGGACTGCCGTTTAAGAAACCTAATACCAACCCCTCTATAAGTCAATCATCAGGATCAAATTGAGTTCGAATTTTGCACAAATTTCTGCTCCAGGTTAATCCGACAACAGGACGCATTCCCGAGAGACATTTTTTTGCTTAATGCCCCCATTAAAATTTCTGTTTTTTTGTGATCGCTGTTAGAATAATCGGCTTTTTACGCCTAGCAGCAAAACACCTACCAGCAAAGAGGAAGTCCCATGAATCTGGATCGAGTTACATCGGGGAAAGATGTTCCCAACGACATCAATGTCATTATCGAAATACCGTCACACAGCGATCCGGTTAAATACGAAGTCGATAAAGAAACTGGGGCGATGTTCGTAGACCGTTTTATGAACACGGCCATGCATTATCCCTGCAACTACGGTTATATTCCTCACACCCTGTCTGATGATGGCGATCCGGTGGATGTGCTCGTGGTGACCCCTATTCCCTTGATCAGTGGCTCGGTCATCCGCTGCCGTACCATCGGCATGCTGAAAATGACCGATGAAGCTGGCGAAGATGCCAAACTCCTGGCCGTGCCCCATGAAAAGCTCTGTAAACTCTATAAAGATGCGGAGAAACCCGAAGATATGTCGTCACTGCTTCTGGACCAAATATCCCATTTCTTTGCCCATTATAAGGATCTAGAAGAAGGCAAATGGGTCAAGATTGAAGGCTGGACAGGGGCAGATGAAGCCCGTCAGGAAATCATGGATTCCATTGCCCGTTTCCAGAATGCGCCTCAAAAACCCTGTTTTTAGGAACCAGACAAATGAAAATTTGTATCGTTTCAGACAGCCATGATAATCGTTACCTGCTCTCGGCGGCCATCAAAGATGCCTGTGAACGCGGCGCCGAAGCAGTGATTCACTGCGGTGACGTGGTGGCCCCCACCACCTTACGCATCTTCAAACCCTTCGGCCTGCCGGTACATGTGATCCACGGGAATAACACCGGTGATCTCTATAGCATGGCGCAACTGGCACAGGACACTGAACACCGCATCCACTATCATGGTCAGGATGCCGGGGTTGAATTACACGGACGGCGAATTTTTGTCGTCCATTACCCCCATTACGCACGGGCCATGGGGCTGACCGGTGACTGGGATATGGTCTGCTGCGGCCATGATCATAAGGCTGAAATCGACAGCATCGAAAATATAAAACAGCGCCAGACGTTGTTCATTAATCCTGGTACGGTTGGCGGCGTGGGTGCCGATCCAACTTATGTTATGGGGGATCTGGAAAGCATGTCATTTGAAATTATCGAAGTGCCGATTGATGAGAAGTTGTTGATCAACCGTAAGCCGGTTACCCCACATCATGATTAGATTGCCGGTTCGCTTTCCGTAATGGTAGGTTGGGTTCTCGCAGGCTCCGTGGGAATCCCTCTCGCATCACCTTGTCACCACCATATGCATTCCCACGCAGAGCATGGAAACGAGGTTAACCTGCCGGCTTAAAAAATCATTAACCCGGGGTGTTCTTCGCTACCCAGCGATTGCCATTATCAAGGGCTTCTTTTTTCCAGAACGGTGCGCGTGATTTAAGTTCTTCCATCAGCCAGCGACTGGCCTCAAATGCGGCGGCTCGATGCGCCGACCAGACCGCCACCAATACAATGGCATCCGCCGGGCGGATCTGACCGACTCGGTGCAATATTAAACTGTCCAGTAAGCCCCAGCGTTCGATCGCTTCATGGCTGATTTTCTCAAGATACTTCTCGGTCATTCCCGGATAGTGTTCCAGCCACATCTGCTCAACCGTATCACCCTCATTGAGATCACGCATGCTGCCAACGAACACAGCGGCCGCACCAAATTTGCCCTCAGCCTGCATGGCCGTCTGATAACGACTGACTTCGGTAAATGGCTCAAAATCTGTTTCCAGTATTTCAACTTTCATACTTAGCCCCCGGTAACTGGCGGAAAAAACGCCACTTCATCGCCATCGGAGACGGTGGTATCAGCATCGACATATTCCATGTTCAATGCCATCAGGGTATTGCCCGGCATGGCGGTATTTTCGGTTGCCCGTTGCCAGACATCGGCCACAGTTTGTGCTAATTCGGCTTCCAGTTCACAATCATCACGTCCCAACTGCTCACGCAGGCTGGCAAAAAATTTGATGGATATACTCATAAAAAATCTCGGTTCGGATTTGCCCAGAAATTCACTCTGGGAATTTGCTCAGGAAGAATTACAAGCCTATCATGGCGACCCGAGCAGTAAAACCCGAACCGAAAAATCCGGACAATAACGATGACTGACTTCACCCATTTTAATCAGGACGGCAAGGCGCACATGGTTGATGTCGGTGCCAAAGACAGCACCCGACGAGTGGCGATTACCGCAGGCTGGATCAGCATGCTGCCGGAAACCCTCGAGCAGGTACGCGGCGGCAGCCACAAAAAAGGGGATGTATTGGGCATTGCCCGCATCGCCGGGATCATGGCGGCCAAACGCACTCCGGATCTCGTTCCCCTGTGTCATCCATTAATGCTCACCCACGTGGATCTGGAATTTCACATTGATGAGGCTAATAACCGAATTCAGTGCCAGTGTACAGTGGAAACCCGTGGCCAGACCGGGGTGGAAATGGAAGCCCTGACCGCCACCCAGGTGGCCCTGTTGACGATTTATGATATGTGCAAAGCGGTGGATCGCGGCATGGTCATGGGTGGTGTTTGTCTGCTGGAGAAAAAAGGCGGCAAGTCGGGTCACTGGCAGCGCGAGGAGGTATAATTTATGCTCGGTATCTGCAATACAACAATTTTCACCACAGAGGTCACATAACCTCGTTCCCATGCTCTGCGTGGGAACCAGAAAAAAATACATGCAAATACTTATGCAACGATTAATATCAATCTTTTCCTCCGTGTCCTCTGTGGTGTAAATTTTTAAAAAATCATACTGGCCAATGCCCATACATTCAATTCCCTTCCCCGCCCCGCCGCCGCAAAGCGAAGCCGAACTCCTCACGCGCGCGCAGCAACTCGCCGGGCTGACTCTTGGCCAGCTGGCCGCTATTGCCCGACAACCCTTGCCCGCCTCAGCCAAGTCAGGCAAGGGTTGGTGTGGGCAAATACTCGAGCAGTTCCTCGGTGCCAGTGCCGGCTCACGACCGGAACCGGACTTCACCGAAATTGGCGTGGAGCTTAAAACATTACCCTTAAATACCGCCGGACAGCCGAAAGAGTCCACCTATGTTTGCAGTGTGCCCTTAAAAAACAACCGCCATCTACGTTGGGATAGCGCCTGGCTGCGGCTGAAACTACAACGAGTATTATGGCTGCCACTGGAAGCGGATACCCGTATTCCTTTTGCCCAACGACGTCTTGCCACCGCCTTGCTCTGGAGTCCCAGCACTAAGCAAGAAGCCCTGTTAAAACAGGACTGGGAAGAGCACATGGACAAAATTTGTCTGGGTCAGCTGGGTAACATTTCTGCCCGAGATGGTGAAGTGTTGCAAATCCGCCCTAAGGCCGCCCACTCACGAGTGCTTTGTCAAACCAGTGGTGACGATGGTGCCCCCGCGCAGACGCTGCCACGCGGATTTTATTTACGCACTAAATTTACCCGCGACATCCTGCAACAGCATTACGCGGTCTATACTTAAAGCGGATTCAAAGGTAGGAATAAGCATGGCAAAAGATCTAAAACACTGGATAAAACATATCAGTGAACATGAGATCCCGATTTTCAAATACACCGCTCTGGCGATTGCCGACGGGGTCAGTGACGATGAAACTTCCACCGCCCAGCTCGCGCAAATTATTCTTCGTGACACCAGCCTCACAGCGCGCATTCTTCGTATTTCCAATAGTGTTATTTATAACCCTTCCCGGGCTCCCATCAATACCATCAGCCGCGCCATTGTTTATATTGGCTTTAATCTGATTCGTGATCTCAGTCTCTCACTTGCGGTCATTGATGCCATCCTTAAAGGCCGCTCACGAGAGCATGTTTTAAAGCTCATGGCACGTTCTTTTCACTGCGCCACACTGGCACGCTGGCTGGCCGAAAAACGAGGGGACGATGCCTCAGAAGAAGTCTTCATTGCCGCGCTGCTCTACCATCTGGGAGAAATGGCCTTCTGGTGTGTAGATGAAGATCAGGGTCTGCAAATTCAGGCTTTAATCGAAAAACATGGCTTCAAATCAGCCACCGCAGAAAAAGAGATTCTGGGCTTCACTTTTGACCAGCTAACCGTCGGCCTGACTCATGACTGGCACCTCTGCGATCTTCTGCACAGCACCATTAACAACTCCGGTCTGCAAACGCCTCGCATTCAGGACATCATTCTGAGCAAGACACTAGCGGACAACATCAACCGCCAGTGGAATAACCCCGCGGGTATTCAGGCTATTCAGCGCATTGCTAAGTATTTGAAAATGGATGTTGTTAAGACCACCAACCGGCTTCGCAACAATGTGCTCGAGGCCGCTGAATTCGCACAGCAATACGGCGCAGCCGATATTATTCCCCACCTACCCCTGCCCGAAGGCAATGCGGTCATGGCCGACCCTAAATCCCCGGCGATAGACAAATATCCCCAGCCCGACCCGGTTCTGCAATTAAATATCCTTCAGGATCTCACCAGCACCCTTGATAGTCAGCCATCCGCCAATACTATCCTCGAGCTTGTACTGGAAGGTCTGCATCGGGGTGTCGGCCTGGATCGTGCTCTGTTCGCCTTGTTAACGCCTGATAAAAGGGCACTCAATGGTAAATTTGCTATTGGGGATGGCAATGAGAGTTTCGTGAATCGCTTCCAGTTTTCACTAAAGCGAAGTAATATATTCAGTAAGGTTTTTCAGCAAGCTCAGCCACAGTGGATACGCAACAGCCAGAGCAGCGAGTTGGCAGAGCTGATCCCTAATGATATCCGTACAATATTGGCCAGTGATGCATTTATGATTTCTCCCATTATTATCCGGGACTCGGCCATCGGCCTGTTCTATGCAGATCGTCAGCCCAGCCAGCGGCCACTGAGTGCGGAAACATTTTCTGGGTTCCGCCATTTTACTCAACAGGCCAATCTTGCCATTGAACACATCAGTCAAAAAAAATGAATATTCGCATATTGACTATCCCTACTCGCGTCGTTGCCGCTATTTTATTGGCGGGAATAAGCATCGTTCCTGCCGGAGCCGTGGGCCACAATCTGTGCAGCGACTGCCATATTAATGCCAACCCCACCTCTCTCACGGCAGAGTTAATCAGACCGCTCCCCTTTCTGTGTCAGGACTGCCACATTGAACGAACGGGCCGCAACGAACACGTCACGGATGTTATCCCATCGATGATCATTCCCCAGGATCTTCCCCTCTTAAACGGCCAATTAAGCTGTACCACCTGCCACGATCCACATGCAAGCACCTCCGGCCAGTTACGTTACCCAAACGGCCAGCTCTGTATTACCTGCCACAGAAAATAACAGTCGAAGAACAAATAGATATCGCCGTTCGTCCTGAGCTTGTCGAAGGAAGCTTGTCGAAGGAAGCTTGTCGAAGGAAGCCTGGAATTTATAAAAAATATTTACCGCAGAGGACGCGGAGGTTCGCAGAGAAAAGCCTGAATTTATACAAGTTTTCACCACAGAGGACGCGGAGGTCATAGAGTTAGGAGGGCTGGCGGGTGTCGGTTATGAGGGTACGATGCGGTCGAAGGAAGTCCTTCGACTTTGCTCAGGATGAACGGATATTTGCTCAGGGCTCAGGATGAACGGATATTTGCTCAGGGTGAATGGATATATGCTCAGG
>UOFY01000032.1_pt1 | contig 7519 bp, 5 predicted proteins | sample 1990141 | NCBI WGS metagenome assembly UOFY01 (sample SAMEA4728526, study PRJEB27164) | hydrothermal vent metagenome | biome: marine basaltic hydrothermal vent biome; feature: marine hydrothermal vent; material: mineral | place: Pacific Ocean | collected 2011-06-14/2011-07-23 | depth 1741 m | reverse complement strand
GTGTTCTTTATTGCCTTGGTTTGCATGGGCATCAGCGGGTTTTTACTGTGGCTTGCGCAACGGGATATTCCCATCGGTACCTCGTATGCGGTGTGGACGGGGATTGGTGCGGCTGGCACCTTTGCGGTTGGGGTGATGTTTTTTGGTGATGCCGCCAGCCTGGGCCGGTATCTGGGGATTTTGCTGATTATATCCGGGGTTGTCGCACTTAAGTTGGCATACTGATTGACTCTTTATTGTTTTTGCTCCTTCTCCCCTTGAGGAGAGAAAGCTGGGATGAGGGGTAATATGTTGAATCCTCTCTCTATCTCAGTTGTCGGAGTCAACACTTAAAACCTGAAATTTCTGTGTCCTCTTGGCAACGGCTCCTGCGTTGCTCTACCTCTTGCGTCCATACCGTTGTGTGGTTCAAGATCTTTTCTCCCCGTCTGGCGCATGGGAATGTTCATTTTGCGGACAATTGAACGGCGCAAAGTGACCATTGAAAATGCCTGTGCGACGGTTTCTTTTCGGATCAGTGACCGCGTGTTTGCCCGCCGGTAGATCTTATTTCTGGATTATTGGTCGGGTTAATTTATAAATCTGTGGAGGGATAGGGCCAACCCGGTTATCAGCTATAAATTCCACCCAGAATCACCGGATGGGTTGCACCGGTTACGCCGGGCAGGTTTCCGGCCCGGCCATCGAGTGTTTGTTTTGCCAACCAGGCAAAGGCCATCGCTTCCACCCAGTCAGGGTCAATTCCGGCCTGTAGCGTCGAGTTTAGCTGCTGCTCAGGCAAATGATGGCGGATTCGTTGCATCAGATAATCGTTATGGACACCACCGCCACAGACTAGTACCTGCTCAGATTCGGTAGCATACTGCAAAATAGCCTGTGCAATACTGATGGCGGAGAGTTCAGTTAAAGTGGCCTGAATATCTTCTGCACTCGGTTTAGGCGAATATTTAGGGAACTGCAGTAATATGCGTTCAAGCCAGTTCAGATTAAAACTTTCACGCCCGGTGCTTTTAGGGGGGGGCTGTTGAAAATAGGCGTCTGCCAGTAGTTGTTCAAGCAGAGCCTGATGAACCCTGCCACTGGCTGCCCAGGCGCCATTATTATCATGAGGCTGTTGCTGTTGTGACAGAATCCATGCATCCATTAACGCATTACCGGGGCCGGTATCAAAACCGGTCACTGTTTTGCCCGTATCGCTCGCCAGTACCGTAATGTTTGCGATGCCGCCGATATTCAGTATGACGCGGTTTATCTTGTCACTTTGCAGAAGCGCTTGATGAAATGCCGGAACTAATGGTGCACCCTGACCACCTGCCGCCATGTCTCGGCGGCGGAAATCTGCCACGGTGGTGATCCCGGTAAGTTCAGCAATGATATTGGGATCGCCAATTTGCAGAGTGTTGGGAAATTCGTTATCCGGGTAATGACGCAGGGTCTGGCCATGGCTGCCGATCGCTGTTATCTGCTGGGTTGAAATATTGGAAGCTTTAAGCAGGGCATTTACCGCATCAGCAAACAGCTGGCCAAACCTCACATCCAGCTGGCTCATGCGTTCGAGTTCATTCTCACCGGGGACGAAGAGTGCCAGTGTTTGTTGCTGCAACGCGGGGGGAATGGGGTGACGGTGACTGCTGTGAAGACGGGGGCTCGTGTTGTCAATACTGAGCAGCACCGCATCAATGCTATCAACGCTGGTTCCAGACATTAGTCCTATATAGAACGTCGTCATCACTTGGCTCATATTGGCGGTGCTAAATAATTAAACGGGACTTATATTTATTGGTACAGGGCAAGCTGAGACTGCTTGTGCATGTCCAACTGAGCCAGTAAGGCGGTGGCGGCACGGGTAAAGTTATCTTTATATTGTTTTTTGATGGGAGCCGCATTCGGCAGGCGAATGGTGAGTGGGTTACGGTGAACCCCATTGACGCGGAATTCATAATGCAGATGGGAGCCGGTTGCCCGTCCGCTTCGGCCGACATAGCCGATGATCTGTCCCTGCCTTACTCGTTTGCCGGCGAATACGCCTTTTTTGAAACGTGACATGTGGGCATAGAGGGTGCTGTAACGACCACCGTGTTGAATGATTACGGTGCGCCCATAGCCACCTTTTTTGCCCCGAAAAATAATTTTACCGTCACCAGAAGCTTTAATCGGCGTACCAGACTTGGCCGCATAATCCACGCCTTTGTGCAGGCGCATTTTGTTCAGAACCGGATGATGGCGCTTGCCGAAGCGTGAGCTGATGCGACGAAAGTCCACCGGAGTGCGCAAAAAAGCCTTGCGCATGGAAAGACCTTCAGGAGTGTAATAGTCACTATGATCATTGGTATCGGTAAAGCGCAACGCACGGTAATTGCGACCCTGATTAATAAATTCAGCGGCCAGTATCGCCCCATCATTTATTTTTTTACCATCGAGAAACTGCTCTTCATAGATAATGGCAAACTGATCGCCCTTGCGAATGTCCAGGGCAAAGTCGATGTCCCAGCCGAAGATGTTGACCATTTTCATAATCAGGGTATCACTGAGTCCTGCCTCTTTACCGGCTTCGAATAATGAAGAGTTAATCTGGCCAATGGCGTAGTTTGTACGTTTTTCAATACTTCTGATCTGCATAGTGGCAGTAAAGCCCTGTTCCTGACGCTGTACATGCAGGCTCTTCAACGGGCTGAGTTGATAAATAAGAGTCTGTAGCTGGCCTGTCTCATCAATCTGAAATTTAAAAATATCACCGGGACGTACTTTTTTCAGGCTGGCGGTATCCTTGCCCAGACTCATGATCTCATAAAGTTCGCGGGGCTTGAGGTGGTGGCGTTTGAAGATGTGTGCCAGCGCATCCCCTGATTTAACTTTGACGCTTAACCAGTTTGAATCGGCATTATCTTTTTCAAGCTGGGTGGAAAGCGTATTTTCCAGAGTAGTGGCATCGGGCATCGGGCTGGAAGCCTGCGGCGCGGCCTGACTTGCGATTGGTAGTGCCGCCTGTGGTACTGAAAGTGGCAGGGTGATCTGAGAGGCATTTTTCAGCGTTATGTTGAGTGGCTGGTTGTTGGCTTGCCGGGCATCGCTTTTGTTTGCCGAGGCATCGGCAGACATAAATATCAGGATGCTGGAAACCACCGCAATCGCAACGATGAGAATGAGCACATGGATAGTACTGAAGCCTGGATGCTTAACCGGGCTGGGAGTGTCCAGCAAAGACTTATAGTCACGGTTTAAGAAAGAGTTGTAATTCACGGAAATTTCTCAAAATTTTAACTTGTCAGCAAAAGATAGCTGGAAACTTTGGATAGGTCAAATATTATTCATATCCTGATTGTGGATATGCGACCGCTTTCCGGTCTTGAGGATAGTCAAAGAACCTGGTTGGGGTAAATTCGCACACATATTGAAGACATCGGTGTGGTAATCTACGCCCAATTTTTTAGCAGGAGAGAAATGACGGTGGTGGAGTTAAAGGACGTTTTAGCACAGATAAGCCGGGGAACTGATGAAGTTCTGGTTGAAGCAGAATTGCTTGAAAAACTGAAGACGGGCAAACCTTTGCGGGTAAAAGCCGGATTTGACCCGACCGCACCGGATTTACACCTCGGACATACGGTGCTGATTAATAAGTTGCGGGTGTTTCAGGAACTGGGACATGAAGTACTATTCCTTATAGGGGACTTCACCGGCATGATTGGCGATCCCACCGGTAAGAGTAGTACCCGGCCACCGCTAACCCGTGAACAGGTGGTTGAGAATGCGCGCAGTTATGAAGAACAGATTTTCAAGATTCTCGATCCGGCTAAAACCCAGGTCATGTTCAATTCCAGCTGGATGAGCAAAATGAGCTCGGCTGAGTTAATCCAGCTGGCGGCACGACAGACGGTGGCGCGAATGTTGGAGCGGGATGATTTTTCCAGGCGTTATAAAGGCGGTCAGCCGATTGCCATCCATGAATTTCTTTATCCTTTGATTCAAGGTTATGACTCCGTGGCCATGAAAGCTGATGTGGAGCTGGGCGGTACCGATCAGAAATTTAATTTGCTGGTGGGGCGTGAGTTACAAAAACAATATGGGCAATCTCTGCAAACCGTGATTACCCTGCCTATACTGGAAGGGTTGGATGGCGTGCAGAAAATGTCTAAATCACTTAATAATTATATAGGTATTAGTGAAGCGCCAGATGATATGTTTGGCAAAATTATGTCAATTTCAGATGATTTAATGTGGCGCTATTTTGAGTTATTAAGCTTTCGGCCGATAACTGAAATTGAAGGATTTAAAAAGAAAATGGAGGATGGCCTTAACCCCAGAGATATTAAGTTTTTGCTGGGTGAAGAAATTGTTGCGCGTTTTCATTCGCAGGCGGATGCCACGGCTGCACGTGAGAACTTTATTGCCCGCTTCCAGAAAGGCGCCATGCCGGATGATATTCCGGAAAAAACATTGCATGCCAAAGATGGAAGCCTGGCCATTGCTAATCTGCTGAAACAGGCGGGGTTGACCCAAAGCACCTCGGAAGCACTGCGCATGATTAAGCAGGGGGCGGTAAAGATTGATGGTGAACGTATTAATGATAGCAAGCTGGAAATTGCGGCGGGAACGAATCATATTTATCAGGTTGGCAAACGTCGATTCGCTAGGGTAGGTGTGGATTAATACACGTTATTTTTTGGGGGTAGTTATAAAGTAAAAAAATCTTTAATTCAAGATAGTACCCGTGTAATGTGATAGAGCGTTGTAAATGACAATAAATGTAACTGACGGAGTTCAGTTATTGAGGTAAAAGATAGTGGTCCAGCAAATTTTATTGGTTGAAGATAACCCTGATGATGAAGCACTTGCGTTGCGTGCCCTGAAAAAGGGAGGCTTTGCTGATGAGCTGGTGGTTGCGCGGGATGGCGTCGAAGCACTGGATTTTTTGCTGGATAAAAATAAGGATAGAGATGATTTGCCGGCACTGGTCTTATTAGATATCAACCTGCCCAGGCTTAACGGGCTTGAGGTGCTCAAGCAGCTACGGCAAAATGCCATGACCCAGGTTCTGCCGGTTGTCATGCTAACCTCATCAAAAGAGGATGACGATGTCTCCAGCAGTTACGAGTATGGCTGTAATAGTTATATTCGCAAACCCGTTGATTTTAAAAAATTCAGTGAGATGATTACATTGGTCGAGCGATATTGGTTGCGCTTAAATGAGGTACCGACGAATGCTGGATAGCCCGAATTCGCATGTCACCCTACGCCTCTTACTGGTAGAAGATAATCCTGATGATGCTGAGCTGGTGCTGCGAGTGTTGCGCAAGGGTGGCTATAACAATGATTCTTTGCGGGTTGATAACGAGCATGATCTCCGTGAGGCACTGGAAAATTCAAACTGGGATATTGTGCTCTCTGATTATTCCATGCCCGGTTTTTCAGGTCTTGCGGCGCTAAATATATTAAAAGAACTTAATCTCGATATTCCCTTTATTATTATTTCCGGCACCATTGGTGAAGAAGTGGCGGTTGAGGCCATGCGCCTCGGTGCCCATGACTACCTGATGAAAAACAATTTGATTCGTCTGGTTCCCGCAATACAGCGAGAGCTGCATGATGCCAATGAGCGTTATGCCCGGCGCATTGCTGAACAGACGTTGCGCCATCAGGCCTATCATGATGTTCTCACCGGCTTACCAAATCGCTGGTTGCTGCGTGATCGCATGGAGCAGGCACTGGCCTATGTGCGCAAAAAAGATCTGCATTTGGGCGTGTTGTTTCTGGATCTGGATCGTTTCAAGAATCTCAACGATACCCTCGGTCATCTGGTTGGCGATCATTTGCTGCGTGCGGTTGCAGATAGACTGAAAAAAGTACTGAGCGCATGGGATACCGTTGCCCGTCTGGGTGGGGATGATTTTGTATTGTTACTGCCAGACATCAAAGAGGTGTCAGCTCTCGAAGAAAAAGCCCAGGAACTGCTGACCTTGTTTGACACCCCGTTTGAGCTGTCAGGTAAAAGTATTTACCTCGATGTCAGCATCGGTATTGCCGCTTACCCTGAAAATGGTGAGGACTCGGACAGCCTGCTCAAAAATGCGGAAGCGACCATGTATTATGCCAAGGAGCAGGGTGGCAAAAATTATCAATTCTGCTCAGGCGATATTCAGACCGCAACGGTGGACAGGTTTACCATAGAGAGTGAACTGCGGGTTGCGATAAAGAATTCAGAGCTGCTATTGCATTATCAGCCGCAGTTTTCGCTGGAAGATAACAGCATTACCGGTGTAGAAGTGCTGGTGCGCTGGGAACACCCGGAACGGGGAATGACGCCACCGGATAAATTTATTCCGGTCGCCGAGGACACGGGTCTGATTATCCCGCTAGGGGAATGGGTCTTGCAGCAAACGATTGCTGATATTGTGCGAATGCGTGAGGCGGGCATCAGGCTCAAACGGGTGGCGGTGAACCTTTCCGCACGGCAATTGTATCATCAGGGTACACAAGATACGCTGCGTAAGTTGCTGGCTGCCGGCAACCTCGGAGCTGAGTTGCTAGAAGTGGAAATCACCGAAAGCGGTATTATGCAGAATCCGGAACTGGCCGCTGAAAATCTAATCTCTATGAAGAGTATCGGCGTTGGGGTTGCGATTGATGATTTTGGTACAGGCTATTCTTCCCTGGCCCATCTGAAACGTTTTCCCATTGACGTGCTTAAGATTGATCGCGCCTTTGTGCGGGACATTACTCTAGACAGCGATGATGCCAGTATCGTTAAAGCCATCCTTGCGCTGGCCAAAGCGTTAAACCTACATGTCATTGCTGAAGGCCTGGAAACCCAGGAGCAATATGATTACCTTAAAGAGCTAGGCTGCAATGAAGGGCAGGGCTATCTATATGCGCGACCGATGCCGATAGATGATCTGTTGATCTTCATCCAGGAAAAACAGGCTAATTAATTATTTATTCCTGCCCACTTGTCCCTGCAAGACCCCATGGATACAGCGTTTGTTAGCGCCTGATTTTCGTTTGGTAATTTAATTTTAAATAAATTCAAAAAGGGTGTTGACGCTAAGAATTAGCTGCGTATAATGCGCCCCTCTTGAGACGGACATGACGCGGAACTCAAGCCAGTCAGACAGATTTTTGAAAACGTTTTAAAACATTTTTTAAAATTAAATCTTGACAGGAAATGAAATTCCGGTAAAATTGTTCGTCTTTGCTGAGCGAAGTTAAACACTTCAAACAGCCCGCTCTTTAAAAATTTAATCAGATAATTTGTGTGGGTGCTTGCGCCGATGACGCTCTGTCAAAGAGATGTCGATGTAAGTATCCTAAATCACAAATCAATATAGTAATATATTTTTTTCGATTAAGGGGACCTTTTCATCGCAAAAGGTTTGGTTGCGCCTCAGCAACCACTAAGATTAAACTGAAGAGTTTGATCCTGGCTCAGATTGAACGCTGGCGGCATGCTTAACACATGCAAGTCGAACGGTAACGATGGAAGCTTGCTTCCAGGCGACGAGTGGCGGACGGGTGAGTAATGCAT
>UOFY01000009.1_pt1 | contig 8860 bp, 7 predicted proteins | sample 1990141 | NCBI WGS metagenome assembly UOFY01 (sample SAMEA4728526, study PRJEB27164) | hydrothermal vent metagenome | biome: marine basaltic hydrothermal vent biome; feature: marine hydrothermal vent; material: mineral | place: Pacific Ocean | collected 2011-06-14/2011-07-23 | depth 1741 m | reverse complement strand
GAACCCATATCTCGCATCACCTTGTCACCATCGTATGCCTTCCCACGCAGAGCATGGGAACGAGGTTAAATATAACAGCAGAGGGAGGGGAGATTATGGTGCGAATACTTATGCAACGATTAATACCTAACAGCAAAGATATATTTTTGTTTATTACGTTTTCCTAATGTTGTTTTTAGTCCAGATCTATTCCGAGACAAATGCCGTGCATTTTATTTTTAACAATAAAATCAAGTATGCACTGCATGAACTCGAATCTTATTTGCACTGTTTAATCTTGAATACATGCATAAAAAACATATTTATGACAACTGCGATATCCATTTCTATCCCCTAGCTACGCGTGCTAGCGAGAGAATAGACTTTACGAAAGAAATATTAACTAAAATTTACACAACAATAAAAATCTTGTGTTTATGTGAACTAGTGCGAACAGGGTAATAAAATTTGTGAACTGCAACACACAATATGCTTTTGCGAACTACCCTAAATAGACAGATAACTCATGGAGGAGCCATAACTGCCTTTATACATAGTTGAATATGTATAATATTAAGCAAATGGAAGACTTGAACTCCTCATCATATTGGACAAGGGCTGGTATTCGACAATAATTTCTGTTTTACTTGTAAAATATGAAAGGACTTATATTTTTCCTAATTTTTCTTCTTGCAGGGTGCTCCTCTTGGCCAAAGGTTAATATTTTAGGTGACGAATATTATATTTTGCCTTTTTCCTATGGCGAGGAAATATCTATACCCTTTGAAGGTAAAGGAAATTCCTCATCTTCTGCAAGTAAGAAATCATCTGCTCCATAAAACCTTACACCATCATTGAAATGTTTTTCAGGTTCTCTGGGCATAGGAATATTTCTCTAGCGATAGGTATCTACAAAAATATTTGGATGTCTCGATGCCAATAGTCACCTCATGATTACATTAGGTAATAACTGAAGTTTAATGGTTGTATAAGATCTTGGAATACTCCTTCTGGCACCTGAATTTCGATTCAGTGTGGTTAAAGGCGTTAGATACATTAAACAGAATTAAATTTACTCAAACATTTATGTAATTCATCATCTGAAGATTTTTGTTAGCTTAGCCCTTCCGTACCTGGCAACATACAGATGTCTCACTAAGAAAGCTGTGATATTTAAAATCGAGCAGTAGGGTTACTGCCGTTTAGCTGTCCGCTAGCTGGCATGAAGGACAATGATAGCCCATCTTGCCGCTATACTTTCCCTTTTCAATTTTAGTTTCACATTGATAACAGGGTAGACCTTCACGCCGGTAGACATGGAAGCGATAATTTTCAAAGGCTATTCCTTTTTGGTGCAGGTTTTTCGCCCTCGTGATCTGATTGGTGATGCCGCCAGTTGTATAAGATTGTCGGCTTAATTTAAGGCAATTTTTTGCCAGACGCGTGCGCTGTTTTTTGTTTAAGTCAATTAGCCGCGTAGCGGGATGAATACAGCTAACGTGCAGGGCTTCGCAGCATAGATAGTTTCCCACCCCGGAAATAAAACTTTGATCCTGTAACAGGCCCATTAAGTTGCGACGCTGAAAACGTGGCTGTTCAAATCGTAAAATGAGATCATTCAATCTGGTTTGACTGTGCAGTAGTTCAATGCCTAATTTTTTCAGATAGGAATGTTGTTGCAGAGATGAGGTTTTTAGCACATCAATATCAGAGGCGCTGTAAAGCAGAGCCATTTTATCGCGGGTGTGTAGTGCCAGACGCAGTGTTCGTGAACTCGCTGGATAATCCCCTGTGGGTAAAATAACCCAGCGACCATAAAGCTGGTTATGACTGTAGATAGTTAAACCATTATCAAAGCGGGTTAGTATCGCCTTGCTGCGTGAGCTAACCTCTAGTACTTTGGCTCCTAACAGTTTTTTTTTGTAATTATGTAGCCGGGGGAAGGCAAAGTAAATTCGGCTGATTTTCCTGCCCGTAATCGCTGCGGCTAGTTCATCGGCGGCACGTTTTATTTCAGGTCCTTCGGGCATGATCTATTTTGTTGCCTTTAAATTAAGTGCACAGACGCTATCATCTTGTAGGTTCGACTTTAGTCGTACAAGTCCTAAGTCTCCCAACTGTTTCCTTCGCCCCTGTTCGACTGAAGTCGAACCTACAGGACTGGATACAGTCAACGAATCAGCCACCTACTTTTCCAGATGAAAATATTTAGCCCTGCAGGCTCCGGCTGGCGATTTCATAAACATCTTTCGATAGCTCTTTATGTGAGGCGATATGTTCGAGTTGCTCGCGCATAAGCTGCTGGCGAGATTGGTCGAAACGTCGCCAGCGACTCAGGCTTTGTAACATGCGTGCGGCTATTTGTGGATTAAGTTCATCCAGTATCAATACCTGCTCGGCCAGAAAACGATAACCGCTGCCATCGGCCATATGAAAGTTGACCTGGTTGGCGGCACAGAAGCGACCGATCAGGCTGCGCACAAGGTTGGGGTTGGTGATGGTAAAGGCCGGATGTTGCATTAATGTTTTTACCTGTTCCAGTGTATTTGGCAGGTTGGATGTGGACTGTACCGAAAACCATTTTTCGACCACCTGTCGATCATGCTGCCACTGCTCATAAAAAGCATCCAGTACCCTCTGGCGTTCACTAATATCATGTTGGCTGAGAATAGAAAGTGCTGCCAGCATGTCGGTCATATTATTAGCCTGTTGAAATTGCTGCAGGCCGCGCTGATGATGTCGGTCATCATTTAACTCCATTAAATAGGACAGGCAGAGATTTTTCAGACTGCGCCCTGCCATGTCTTCAGCATTAAACTGGTAATTCATGCTTTGATTATTTTCTTCATAAACTTGAAGCCAGTCATCAGCCAATGCCTGGGCCAGTTGCTGGCGCATGAATTGACGCACCGTGTGTATGGCATCAACGTCGACGATATCAAACTGATCGGCCAGATAGGATTCAGATGGCAGAGTTAAAGCCTGCGCGATTAATGCTTTATCCAATGAGGTATTATTCAATGTTGAACGATAGGCCTCGATGAAACGATTATCAAGTTTTAAGCTATTTCCCGCCTGTTGAGCATCAATCAGATCTCGCATGATATTTAGCGCCATGGTCTGGCCTGCATCCCAGCGGTTGAATTCATCGCTGTCATGGGCAAATAAAAATGCCAGTTCTGAATTATCATGGGGCAGGGATATTTTAACGGGAGCTGTAAAACCTCGACCCAGTGACAGTACCGGCTTTTCCTGTATCCCGATAAAGGTCCAACTTTGTTCTTCGTTATATAATGTCAGTATTTGAGATTGTGATTCTTGTGTTGAGGAATCATTTTCCAGTGTTAATGGCAACGCATTGCCTTTTTTATCCAGTAACCCTATTGCCAGTGGAATATGGAAGGGTTGTTTGCTTTCCTGTCCGGGAGTTGCGGGACAGGTTTGTTTTATAATAATTGAGTACTGTTTTTTATCGGCATCATAATTTTCGTTTACAGTGAGTTCCGGTGTACCTGCCTGTGAATACCAGTTCCGGAATTGCATTAACGGGATATCATTCGCATCTTCCAGTGCGCTAACAAAGTCATCGGTTGTTACCGCCTGCCCGTCATGGCGAGAGAAATACAGATCAGTGCCCTTGCGAAAATTTTCACGACCAAGAATATTGCATAACATGCGAACGACTTCGGCACCCTTGTTATAAATGGTAACCGTATAGAAATTGCTGATTTCCATGTAATGATCGGGGCGAATAGGATGCGCCATTGGTCCGGCATCTTCAGCAAATTGATGGGCACGTAACACATTGACATCATCAATACGCTGGACTGCCGGGGAATTAAGATCGGCCGAAAACTCCTGATCCCGATATACGGTAAAGCCTTCTTTTAAGCTCAGTTGAAACCAGTCACGGCAGGTGACGCGATTGCCTGACCAGTTGTGAAAATATTCGTGGGCAATGATGCTTTGAATGCGGTAATAGTCCTGATCGGTTGCTGTTTCCGGACTAGCAAGCACACAGGATGAATTAAATATATTCAGACCCTTATTTTCCATTGCACCCATATTGAAGTCATTGACTGCAACAATCATGTATATGTCCAAATCGTATTCCCGACCGTAGGTGTCTTCATCCCATTTCATAGCTTGCTTTAAAGAATTTAAGGCATGATCACATTTATGAATATTTTCCGTTTCGGTGAATAGTTGCAGCTTTATTTTACGGCCACTCATGGTGGTAAAGTTATCTTCCTGAGAGGCCAGATCCCCGGCGACCAGGGCAAATAAATAACTGGGCTTAAGGCTGGGATCATGCCATTTAACCCAGTGCCGACCATCATCCAGATTACCGGCATCCACTTTATTACCATTCGATAACAACACGGGATATTTATTTTTATCGGCAATAATCGTGACCGTAAATCGGGACATGACATCAGGACGATCCGGGAAGTAGGTGATGCGGCGAAAGCCTTCGGCTTCACATTGAGTACAGAACATGCCGCTGGAAAGATACAGACCTTCCAGCGCAGTGTTGGTTTCCGGGTTTATCTGGGTTTCAATTTCAAGTTCGAATTGCTCAGGTGGCTGGGTAATGATGAGTTGTTCTTTACTGAGTTCATAATGCTCGGCTGACAAGTTCTCGCCATTTAATTTGAGTGTAGTTAATTCAAGCTGACAGGCATGTAACAGTAACGGGGCATCTTTACTGGCTCCTGCTGCTCGCGTTAAAACTAATTTTGAATAAACCTGGGTACGGGTTTCGTGTAATTCAAATTTAAGCTCAACACTGTCCAGCTGATAGTCCGGTTTTTTATAATCGTTGAGATAAATTGTTTTTGCGGTGTTGGTCATGATCTATCCTGTTTCTATGTTCTATTTTTTTGCTGTGGTTTATGGGTTAGAGTTTATCTGTTGAACGCGCGCCACGGCGAATGCTGACACTACCAAAGCGGTTTTTTATTTTATCAGCAAGCTGATCAATTTCCCGCTGTTTTTCCCGTTCAGGGTTTGTGAATAAGTCTGCTTGCTGTGATCTTGATGACTCCTGATTCAGATTGCTGGTTCCCATGCCTAATAAACGTATGGTTCGGGCTCGGCCTGTTAATGCGGTATTTAATAATGTCTTTGCAGCCTGCCATAGCTCCTGTGTTGTTTGAGTCTGTGTGTTCAGACTAACTGAACGGGTAATGGTTTTGAAGTCAGAAAAACGAATTTTTATCTGTACCGTGCGTGCATAAAACCCCTGTTGCCGTAGGCGAAAGGCAACCTGCTCAGTAAGTTCCAGTAAATAATTTCGGAGTAAATTTTTATCACTGATATCCACGGCAAAAGTGGTTTCATTGGAAATGGATTTTGCCCGGCTATCCGTTATAATTTTACGGGGGTCTATTCCCTGAGCCAGATTCCAGATGTGAACGCCAAATTTCCCAAATCGATATTGCAGGGCTTCCAGTGGTTGCTGGCGTACCTGTTTTATCGTGTGTATGCCCAGTCGTTCAAATTCATTAGCGGTTATTTTTCCCACGCCCCATAGACGACTAACGGGCAGGGGATCGAGAAATGCCTGCACTTCAGATTCAGTGACGATGACAAAGCCATCGGGTTTGTTGATGTCAGAGGCAATTTTCGCGACAAATTTACTTGGGGCAATGCCAACCGAGGCCACCAGTGACAATTCATCCGCAATGTTATGTTTAATTTTGTGTCCAATGCTAATCGCATCACCGAATAAACGCTGACTCGCGCTTACCTCGAGAAAGGCTTCATCCAGTGACAGGGGTTCTATTTCCGGCGTGTAGCGCTGAAATATTTCTCGGATCTGTTGGGAGATTTCGACATAAAGTGCCATGCGCACGGGTAGGCTAATCAACTTTGGACACAGTCGCTGAGCCTGGGCCACTGGCATAGCACTGTGGATACCATATTTTCTTGCCGTATAATTTGCTGCGGCTACCACCCCTCGTCCCTGTGCGGAACCACCGACGACTATGGGTAGATCGGCCAGGCCCGGTTGTTCACGCATCTCAACTGAGGCGTAGAAAGCATCCATGTCGACGTGAAGGATCATTGAGGGTTGGGGTCTCGTATAGCAAATATGATTGATAAAGTTAGCAGAAAAAATCTTTAACCGCAGAGGACGCACAGGTTCGCAGAGAAAGAAATAAACGAGCTCTCAGGAAAGTTAACAAAGTATTTACAACAAATGTCACGCCAGCAAAAGTTGGTGTCCAGAATCACAGTACTGGATTCCGGCATTCACCCTGTTCCCATGCTCCTGCGTGGGAACCAGAAAAGTGGTTTTCATTTAATTATGTTTCCTCTGCGGTTAAAAGGTTTTAGTCTTTTTCAGCTTCAATTCATTGCTGACTATAGTAGCTTCTGTAGTGCATGACTTTTTTTACATAGCGCTGGGTTTCACGATAGGGGGGGATGCCGTTATATTTGGCTACCGCCGTTTCACCTGCATTATAAGCCGCCAATGCCAGATGTAAGCGGTTGTCATAGCGGTCGAGAAGATCACGCAAATAGCGAATACCGGCATCCAGATTTTGCTCAGGACTGTATAAATCACTGACTCCGTAGTGGGCGGCGGTTTTTGGCATGAGCTGCATTAAGCCGGAGGCTCCCTTACGAGAGGTTGCGTTGGGATTGAAATCAGACTCGGTGCGGATCACGGCTTTGATCAGGGCGAGATCGACATGATGTTGTTCAGACAGATCTTTAATCAGCGGCTCAAAGAGTTTTATTTGTAGCCGACTACCCGCTCCACGAGGCTGATAGGCTCCGGCCACAAGATGGCCCATTCCATTCATGCCTTTACTTTTATGAATCAGTTTGTGATCTTTTTCATAAAGTGGACGATCCGACATGACTCGGCTGCCATCGGGTAATTGATAAAGATAAAAATGGCTGGTCTTTGCTCCTGATTCAGCCGCCGACAGCGGGTCACTGTTGCCAAAGATCAGCAACAGAAATAACAGGCTTATTTTAAACAGGCTTTTCACAGCAATCGTTCTCCGGCATTACCTTGTTAGTCAGTCGGTCAATACGCAAAAGAGTTTAGTTTGCGGGCTGTAGCAAAAACACGGATTCGTCCAGTCGGCTCAGCCCTTTCTGCTGAAAACGCGGATTCTCGGGTAGGATATCTTCAGAGAATATTTTTTCAATTTTGAAGTTAGCCTTATACAAAGCCTGTACTTCGGCTTCACTCACCGCAAAGGGTGGGCCGCTCATTTGTTCCTGTTCATAGTCCAGTGTGATCAGCAGGCGGGGTGCGGGGGCAGGAGCCAACTTAAACAGGTGGCGTGCGTAATCTTCACGCATGGCGGGCGGCAGGGCAATCATTGAAGCACGATCAAAAACTACCGTGGGTTGCCCGAGTAACTCCGGGGTCAGGGCAAAAAAATTGCCACAAAATAAGTGGATACCTTCAGTTTCCCAGATTTCAAAAGCCCCGGCTTGCACTATTGTCGGCTTTAAACCCAGTCCGGAAAAAAATTGTTCCAGTGCCAGGGCGCTGAGTTCGACCCCCCAGACTTCGTGTCCTTGATCGCGTAACCAGCACAGATCCAGACTTTTTCCACATAGTGGGACAAAAACCCGACTATTTTCAGGATGTTGCAGCCTGGGCCAGAAGCGGGGCAGGAAGGGATTGACCTCCTCCAGATGAAAGCCGGTTTCGTTATTTTCCCAGCGTGATAACCAAAATTCTGAATCCATAATATTCTCGACGTGAATCAGTTCAAATGAGTATAGTGAAGTAGTTTTGCTCTACAAACAATCTTGATTTGAAGGAGAATGTCGATGAGCCGGATTGCGGTTACCGATACCTATTATATTGATGCCCTGGAACTGGGGCCGATGGAAAATTTCATTTACCTTATTATTGACAGGGAAACTGGGCGTACCGCAGTGGTAGATCCGGCCTGGGATGTGCCGGCCATTTTGCAGCAGGCAAAGGCGGAGGGAGTGACGATCAGCGATATTTTACTCACCCATAGCCACCATGATCATATCAACGGCATTGAGGCGATACTGGCCGAACATGATGCTCAGCTTCACCTGCTTAAACCGGAAGCTGAATTCTGGGGGCAGCAACTGCTCATGCCGGAGTTGCATCATGGCGGTGATATTATTCAACTTGGCAAGACAGAGATCAGCGTGTTGCACACTCCCGGTCATACTCCTGGGTCAACTTGTTACCATATTCATGATCATCTGATTACTGGCGATACTATGTTTGTCTGGGGTTGCGGACGTTGTGACTTAGCCGGAGGAGATCCCGAAGTGATGCACGGGACTTTGAAAAAATTAGGGAAAATGCCGGATGAGACGGTGATCCTGCCCGGCCATAATTATGCGGATCGAACGACCTCAAGCATGGCTGAACAGTGTGGGGGAAATCCATTTATGCACTTTGATAAGCGAGATGAGTTTGTCGAGTATCGCATGCATATGCATGACAGGGTTCGGGAGGAACCTTATCATGCCGAGCCGAAGAGGAGTTAAATAAGCGTTCCAAATACCAGACCACTTGATACCAGACCACTTGTAAATTTTCACGTTCGTGGTGAGCTTGTCGAACCATGAGCGTGGAAATGCTGTGAATAAGAGTGCTTAATCTATTTGTCCTTCGACTTCGCTCAGGACGAACGGTGTGTTTATTTGAACGGTTTGTCCTTGCATAATCCGTTCGCCCTGAGCGAAGTCGAAGGGTTTGTGCATTTGACAGGGCTCTCCTGAGCATAGCCGAAGGGCTTCCTTCGACAGGCTTCCTTCGACAGGCTCAGGACGAACGGTGTGTTTATTTGAACGGTTTGTCCTTGCATAATCCGTTCGCCCTGAGCGAAGTCGAAGGGTTTGTGCATTTGACAGGGCT
>UOFY01000016.1_pt1 | contig 10204 bp, 9 predicted proteins | sample 1990141 | NCBI WGS metagenome assembly UOFY01 (sample SAMEA4728526, study PRJEB27164) | hydrothermal vent metagenome | biome: marine basaltic hydrothermal vent biome; feature: marine hydrothermal vent; material: mineral | place: Pacific Ocean | collected 2011-06-14/2011-07-23 | depth 1741 m | reverse complement strand
ACGGCAATTAAGGCAGAAGTGTCTATAGTGATATACATAAAATGCGCCATTAGCGTACATATGTACAGATAATAGCGGATCAGGTTTGGTTTGTACAGCTAACAGTATATTAGATGGAACGTGCATATATGGCATGTATATATTTGATAATACTTCCTATATCTGGGCATTTTTTTGCTTGTTTTAGACACATATTCCCTACCATTTTAATACATTAAACCGTTGTGCTAAATTTTGTGACTTTTTTACACATTATATCACTGCTGTCCCGTTAACTTTCTATTCGTCATGCTGGCGAAGGCCTGCATTCAGTAAGTCATTGAAACCACTGGATTCCGGCCTTCGCCGGAATGACAATAGAGCTTACTGAGAATTCATCTCTCAATTTCTCAAATTACACTATAGGTTAGCAATACAACGCGTTCTAACCCGGAAAATATTTGTAAACGGGACAGCAGTGATATTATATATTAAAATTTCATGTTAATTGGTCATATACACTCATTCATTATAATTTCCACTTAAACACATCCTTTATCACAGACCAGCGTGGTTTTTGTGCTTTAGGGTTTTTACCTAATATCCAGTAATCATAGACTTTCTGCTGAAATCCATTTTCTCTTTTAAGATCCAGCCAGGTATTGATAAACTGCACGTACTCTAAATTTCCCTTGGGCAGAGAAAAACCTACAGGCACTCTAAGTCTTAGTCCTTTGGGTATCATTGCGGTATATTCTGGATACAACATTGCCCAGGCTGAACCGGCTTCTGCTGAATAAACAAAGGCATCAACATCTTTATATTGCCCTCTAAAAAAACCTCTTGGACCGTCTATGGTTATTATTTTTGCAGTGGGAAAATATTTTCGTATTATATTTTTATAATAATCATTTCCCATACTGGTAACACCTAAATTTAAATTCTTTATCATATTGATACCTTCAACACTGGAGAATAGATCTCTTTTCGAGTCCAACATAATAAAGCCTGCGGTGTGATAGGTATATGATTTGCTAAATGCCATATCAAGTGCGCGCATTGGGGTAATTGCCTTACCACCTATTGATAAGTCAATGCTCCCATCTGCCAGCGCAAGCGCCTCGAAATCTGTTTTTTCCAGACGAATTAATTCTAATTTAATATTTAGGTTGTTAGCCAGTTCATGCAACATTTCTATTTCGTAACCTACCACCTCATTTTTCTCATTTCGAAAAGCATAAGGAAGAGTATCGGAGAAATAAGCCACCCGTATTGAACCTCGTTCACGAATTACGTCCAGCCGTGATCTTTGCTGATCTTCTTCGCTAAGCGGAACAAGCTCTTCAAACTTTTCTACTTTTGCTTTCTGTCCCATTAATGTCATTAACTCGAAAGCTCTAACACCGGTGTACTCATAAGGAATCAGGTGTACCAGTAACATACCGGTTAGTAGCATCACACCTGCCGTCACGCCTAAATGAAGACCGATAGCCTGTACCATTCGATCCCATTTCAGTTTTTTTAAAACAGCGGAGGCCACAAGCAAGGTGACAACAAATCCATGCAGTGCCGCCAGGCCGGTAGCAAATCGCGCCGTCACCACACTACCTAATAAATAGAGCTGGAACTGATCGGCGGGTAGTCCAAAAAAATCCAGCAAAAAAGGGATAGCAACCGCCATGCTCCCAAATGCGGTTAATGCGCCCATGGTGATATAGGACGGATATTGTTCTATACCCAGTGGTGAGCCGACATACCAGGCAGAAAACAATATGAAACCAAGCCCTAATAAGGTACCCGTGCTGGGAAAACTATAGGCCGTGGGTACTAGCACATCGATAGTTGCCCGGGTTTCTTCACAATCCATATCGTGCTTTATTAGCAGCTCTTTGCAGCGTTCGACAATCATTGGTAGTACTACCAGAACCGTGCCCGTCGCCAAAGCGGTAATCACCGCTTCACCGGCTGTCGATAATATTTCACGGTAGCTAAAAGGCGTTGCCCAATGAATAATCAGCGGTAATAAAATAAAACCTAGCAACGCTGCTGCTAATAAATAGACCCATAAAAACACCTGCAAACGACCCAGTTCGTCGACCTGCAGGGTCCCTGCCGCCGAAGCGGAAATGGCAAAGATCCCCAGTGGGGCCAATTTGGCAACAAAGGATGCTACTCCCATCAAGCTATCACTGATATTACTGCTTAATAAGAGAAGCGTTTGTTTGTTTTTAACATTGATTAAAGCGATCCCCAGCAGCAGGGAAAACAAAACAACGGCAGGGACAATAGTATTGGCAAGTGATGAAAAAATATTAGCGGGTATATATAAATCGAGAAAATTAAACGTATTCGATTCTGTCACCAGACTGGTGCTAAAAAAGCCCGCCGTTTCCCAGTCTGGGTATGCAAGCGGCAGCAATAGCAGTGTTAACATGACCGCAAGCCAGATAGTCAGAATAACCTTGACCGCTCGAATGCCAATATTTGCGGCCATCTTACTGTCCAGTTTTCCCAGACCGCCGATGATAGAAACCAGCACATAGGGTAAGACGGTCATTTGCAGCAAGCGAATATAAGCATTACCCACTATTTCCAGATTTCCGGCTGGCTCACCAACAAAAATGCCCGTAGAAATGCCGAGTACAAGGGCGACGACAACACGTTGAAACGGGCTTAATCTATTATAAAATTTAACGACTATCATGGCTTGCTCTATGAAGTATAAATTATTATGATTTCGTTATTATGCCCGATTTAATCCACACAGTAATAATAATATGAGCTTATCTAAAGCAGGCCGCTCAACTTATTGTCAAACTCACACTTTTGAACTACCTTATTTTCTGTAAAAAATAAATTATTGGTTGACATCTATTTGCTTGCGTAATAAAAATCTCTGTTGCTAAATTATTTTTTATTTCACTATTTTTTACGCAACTAAGGTTTTGATTCCATGCCTGATAAATTAGACAATAGCTTTGGTTTTCAACAGGTCGATGCGCTAGAACGTGAAAAACGTATTCGCCATGTTTTTGAGGTTGTTGCCCGACGTTATGATCTGATGAATGATTTCATGAGTTTTGGCATTCATCGCTTATGGAAAAAGACCCTGCTGAAAAAGGCGGATGCACAGGCCGGGCAAACCATCCTCGATCTGGCCGGGGGTACGGGTGATATTGCCGCTAAAATGGCCGCAACAAATCGCACGGTCATGATCATTGATCCCAGCCAGCCGATGATGCAGGTTGGCCGTGAACGTGGCCAGCCACATGTACAGTGTCTGGCCGGGAGTGGCGAGGCTATTCCTCTGCAGAATAATTCTGTCGACACCCTGACTATCGCTTTTGGTATTCGCAATATGACCCACATTCAGCAGGCGCTGGTGGAAATCCAGCGTGTACTCAAGCCCGGTGGCCGCTGCCTCTGTCTTGAGTTCTCAAAGCCCGCAGCCTGGTTGCGCCCGTTCTATAATTTATTTTCTTTTTTAGTTATCCCCCGGCTGGGTGCACTCATCGCCCGCGAACCCGCCGCCTATACCTATCTGGTGGAATCCATTCGCCGTTTTCCCGATCAGGAAGAAATGAAGCATCTGATGGAAAAAGCAGGTTTGACCAAGGTCACTTACCGCAACCTCTCCTTTGGTATTGCCTGCCTGCACATTGCACATAAATCTAGCTAAATTCAGCACTTACGTTAAAGCATCTGAGCTATGATGCCGATATGATTAAATATCAGGCAAGCTGTAATACTCATTTGCCGGAATAACTCACGGGTAAATCAATTGGATATTTCTGCCCATAAAGGTGACGAATTACGTAGTATTTCGACCGTGCTCGATAGTCTTGATGCGCTGGTATATGTCTGTGACATGGATACCTATGAAATAATTTTCTTCAACCAATATGGCAAATCTATCTGGGGCAATGCGCAAGGACGCACCTGCTGGAAAGTCTTGCAGTCGGAGCAAACTGGCCCTTGCTCATTTTGTAGCAATGATCGACTCATCGATGAATCAGGCAAATCAACCGGCGTTTATGTGTGGGAATTCCAGAACACCGTTAATGGCCATTGGTATCAATGCCGCGATCAAGCGATTCGCTGGGTCGATGGCCGCCTGGTACGGATGGAAATTGCCACCGACATCACTGAGCGTAAACAAACTGAGGACGATCTCAAACAGGCCAAAGAAATTGCTGAACAACTAGCCCGTACAGATGAACTAACCAGCCTGAATAATCGTCGCGCATTTTTTGAGCTTGGTGAAAAAGCGTTTCAGCACGCACGACGCTTTAACAGTAATCTTTCTCTAATCATGCTTGACCTCGATTACTTCAAAAAAATAAATGATCATCATGGTCATGCCGCCGGGGATAAAGTGTTACAGACTCTCGGTGGCTTGCTCAAACAAAGCAACCGTGAAATTGATATCATTGGACGACTTGGCGGTGAAGAGTTCGCACTTATTTTACCTGAAACAGATCTTCCCGGTGCTATTGAATTGGCAGAAAGACTGCGCCAGAATGTTTCTGGCCTGCTAGTTAAATTGGGCAATACCGATATTAAGTTTACAATCAGCATTGGCATCGCTGAACTTCAGGCTGAAAACAAAACACTGGATGATCTACTTCTTCAGGCCGACAATGCACTTTATACCGCCAAAAGAAATGGTCGCAACTGTATTGAAGGACCGGACAAACAAGATAACTCCATTCACATAGACTAACGATGTCAGAAACAGAATCACACCCCCTGAAACACTGGCTGGATAAAATAGCCGCCGCACAGCCTGAGTCACCTGCCATTTATATTGAAGATGAGGAAATCAGTTATCTAATCCTCAAAGACCAGGTAGAGGCACTGGTAACGACGCTGACTCAGGCTGGCATTAAGATGGGAAGTCATCTTGCTCTGGTGACACGTTCTGCCCGTATAGTCGCACTGGTGGCCTACGCCGCCCCACACATGGGCATCACCTTCTTACCTCTGGATCCGAATTTACCGGAAAAATGGCAAGCCAGTCTCTTGCAGCAGGCCGGTATTGAATATGTCCTCTGTGATAATGAGATCAGTGAGGACTGGAGCCCGGATGTCAACGTCATTACTATCGGCCAGTTACTGCTGCAACAGTTCACGTTGGGTGGCATTTCAGTTGAACCTCGCACTTCAATCTATACACCATTGATGCTGGCCACCAGCGGCTCAACGGATGTCCCGAAAGTTGTTTTATTAAGCCCGGAAAATATCACCACATCGGTGCAAAGTGCAAACCATTATTTGCAACTGCAACAAAATGATCTGTGGCTGAACTGTATGCCCCTGTTTCATATTGCCGGGCTGATGATTCTTTATCGCAGTATTGCCTGCGGTGCAGCAGTGATTCTGCATGATAAATTCAATGCTAAAAAAGTCTGGCACGATCTACAGAAATATCCTGTCAGTCATATATCACTGGTACCAACAATGTTGCAGCGTTTGCTTGATGTGGCAGGAGAACGCTCACCTCCCGCCAGCCTTCGTCTGGTTATTATCGGAGGAGCCACGCTGGAACCCGCACTGGCACAACGAGCTTTAAAGGCTGGCTGGCCGCTTTATATGAGCTATGGCATGACCGAAACCAGTTCCCAGATAGCCGGTTGCCGGTTAAATGCTGAGACCTGGAATGAACCCTTTGTACTTGAAGTCTACGCGGGCATTGAAACACAAATACGTGGCATTGAAGAATCGACTGATGGTAGTGGCCAGTTAGCCCTGCGCGGTGCGGCTATCATGAGTGGCTATGCCGATTCACAAAATCTGTCCACTCAGGCTTTGGATGCAGATGGCTGGTTGCTGACCCGCGACATAGCCAAGTTGAATGACGCCGGCCACATCATTATTCTGGGGCGTGCCGATGATGTGATTATCAGTGGTGGGGAAAATATTCATCCAGCCCAGGTTGAAGCGATTATGCGGGACTGTCCGGGTATTGATGAAATTGCGATTACCAGCAACGATAATCCTGAATGGGGACAATCACTGGTGGCTATTTATCGCGGTACAGGTAGCAAGGAAAAAATTGAACAATGGAGCCGGGATAAATTAAAAGGCAGCTGGCGACCCCGACAATTTATCAAAATTGATGCCCTGCCCCGCTTACCGAACGGTAAACTGGATCGTCAATCCTTGTCCTCATCTATTTGATAAGCGGCTAAAGCCAACTGCAAGCCGGTCGGCATTGGCATTTTATTTTTAGTCTGTGCGCCACAGGTCACATGCACCGTTTTAATACTGGCTACACAAATATTTTCTTCATTCATGCCGCGATAGCCTAAGCAAAAATGATTTGCGCCGATCTTCTCAACCACCAGTTCAAGCGTAATCAAATCCGCATAATGCAGTGGCAGATGATAATCGGCTTCGGCATGAACCAGTGGCAGAATTATTTTCCCCTCATCCAGAAACTGCACTAGCGGCTGCTTTATGTCAGCCATAAAGGCATCATAGGCTTCATGCGCATAACGAAACAGATGGGCATAAAAAACCACCCCGGCCGCATCGATGTCCTGAAAAGGAATTTTGATCGCGTGACGATAAACCATGCCTTCTCCCCTATCCCCAACCCTCTCCCCGTTGGGGACAGGGTGATAACGGGACAAGCCATATTAAACATTCATCATACTTTTTCGAAACCGGTCTCAGACGGACTGATTTTCCATACAACTAAACGTCACCCGAAAACCTAGAAACTCAAAATTGCTGCGATCTTTTAAACTCTCAAAATCATCGGCAACCACACAGGCATCGATCAACCATTCACCATCAAGATTTAGGACTCCAGCTTCAGAAATATTATAAACACATTCCTTGCTAAACAAACTGGCCACGGTAGAAGCTATTTCTTTGCCTTCGCCTTTGCTGGTATCCCAACGCTTATGAATACGCGAACGTTCTTCGTCGGATGCATTCATCCACTCTTCAACACTGATCACTGACATCACTTCCCCCTTGTAAAAATAAAATATGGATATGGCGCTCATTTATGAGCAAATTGTCTGAAACCGGCTTATTATCGTATACATATATTTTGCACGGTTATTGTGCGCCGACTCAGACTAGAGTTATCTGATCTGGATCAATACCAAAACCAGCCCCGTCTGGCAAATAAATACGCCCATAGGAAACCGGCAACACGGGCCCCAGATCCTCGGCCAGCCAGTCGGACGTGGCTAGCCCATGGACTAAATCAGTTTCCCCACAGGTTAACGCTGCAGCCAGATGCAGGCTCGCCATCACCCCCACGGCACTGTCTACCGTGGTAGTAAGTACGCACTCTATAGCGGCCGATTGAGCGGCTTCGGCCAGCTCTTTGACTCTCAAAATACCACCTTCACGCATAGGCTTTAATACCACACGCCGGAGTGACAGTGAAGACAGCCAACGCGAGGTCTCGAGGCTAACCAAAGACTCATCCAGTGCCAACGGAAAAGCGGCCAGCGTCTGTAAATCGGCCAGAGAATCCAAACTGGAATTCACGCCAGGATCCATCAAGGGTTCTTCAATGGATTCGATGGACGCAGACGGCAGTGCCGCACAAGCACGAATAAATTGCTCAGCCTCCGCCGGGTTCCAGGCCTGATTGGCATCTAGCCGGAAACGTAGATCCGGGTATCGCTGCACCAATGTCCGCAGCTGTGCCAACTCCTCAGCCACCGCCTCAAGTCCGACTTTTAATTTAACAATACCGCTCTGATAGTGTTGCCCGGATGACAATATTTTCGTCAGCGTCCCCGCATTCTGATTAACCGCCACCGAGTCGCGGGCATCAGCATTCAACCATTTCGCCACCGAGATGTTTTTTTGCTGCGCAAGCAAATCAACCAGCGCCATTTCAAGTCCGCAGCGTGCCGCTGGAGTTGGCTGGCAAGCATCCAGTTCAGCCAGCAGCAATTCCGGTTCCGCACGTCTAAATAAAGGCAGACGTTCTGCCAGCTGCGTTTCGGCCTGCTGCCAGGATTCGGTTCCCGCCTCTGGCAGCGGCGCACAATCTCCTAGTCCCACATGCCCGGCCTCATCATGCAACTGAATCAGCCAGCCACGCCGTTGAGAAAATTCAGCCTTTGCCGTCTGCCAGGGCTGGCGTAGAGGTAGGCAATAAGGCTGCCAGTTGGCCCTTGTGATTTTATCCATTGCATTCATTTTAATTCCCTCTCCCAAAGGGAGGAGGTGCTAAAAAGCAAATATTTCTGCAACCTATTTGCCTTTAGAACAACCAGCTTATCGCAAACAGGATCGCGAGCAATAATTGATACTGTGCCGTGAAAGCAAGAATACGATTGAGACCGGCATCCACCGGTGAGCGCCAGAACAGACGGATGATGAGTAGTGCCAACGGTAAGGCCAGCCAGGGAAGAAAAATGCGCTGTGCCGGAATCAGTGGCGGCACCAGCAACAGCGGGATCAACAGAAGAACGGCATACAGCCGGCCGCTCACCCGCCGTCCCAGATAACTCACCAGTGTGCGCCGTCCGGCGTCACAATCCGTTTCAAGATCGCGGTAATTATTGACCAGCAGTGCCGCCGAGGCGGGCAGACCGATGGCCACGCCGGTGACGATGGCTGCCGCACTCCAGATGCCGGTCTGCAAATAAGCGCTGCCCGCCACGGCGATCACACCAAAAAATATCAGCACGAAGAACTCCCCGAAAGGGCCGTAGGCAATGGGATGCGAACCGCCCGTATAAGCATAGGCGGCAACCAGCGAAAGCAGACCGATGATGAATATCGGCCAGCCGCCCAGCCAGACTAGATAAATTCCGCATCCCAGCGCCAGCGCAAGACTCAGCCACGCCGCATGCCGTACCCGTGCAGGCTGAATCAATCCTTCGGCCACCACCCGTATCGGCCCGGTTCTATTAGCTGAATCGACTCCGCGTTCAAAATCCGCCACATCGTTATATAAATTCGTACCGATCTGAATCAGCAGAGCCGCGGCCAGGGTCAACAACAAAGGGGTAAGACTGAACAGGTGTTGTTCGTACCAGGCCAGCGTGGTTCCAGCCAGCACCGGTGCGATGGCCATGCTTAACGTTTTCGGACGAATGGCCCGCAGCCAGTATTTGATCATCAGGGACGGCGGGGAAATTTATTAAAATCAGGGGGGCGTTTTTCTAAAAATGCATCCCGGCCTTCCTGACCTTCTTCGGTCATATAAAACAGGGCGGTGGCGTTGCCAGCCAGTTCCTGTATTCCAGCTAACCCATCAGTATCGGCATTGAACGCCGACTTCAAAACGCGTAAGGCGGTGGGCGAATGCGACCGCATTTCCCGGCACCAGTTAAGGGTTTCTGTTTCCAGCTCAGCCAGGGGCACCACCGCATTGACCAACCCCATCTCTAATGCTTCTTCGGCTGAATACTGACGACAGAGAAACCAGATCTCTTTAGCCTTTTTTAAGCCGACAGTCCGTGCCATCAAACCCGCCCCCAGCCCCGCATCAAAGCTACCGACTCGCGGCCCGGTCTGGCCAAAACGCGCATTGTCAGCGGCAATACTCAGATCACACACCAGATGCAAGACATGACCGCCACCGATGGCGAACCCGGCCACCATCGCCACCACTGGCTTGGGCAGACGGCGGATCTGCATTTGCAGATCCAGTACATTGAGATGCTGTACGCCGCCTTTATCTTTATAGCCACCACTATCCCCACGGACTTTCTGATCACCCCCGGCACAAAATGCCTTATCACCCACGCCGGTTAAAATAATCACCCCGATGCTGGCATTATGATGGGCGTGATGAAAAGCCTGGGACAGCTCCTGAATGGTTTCCGGACGAAAAGCGTTACGCACCTGCGGCCGGTTGATGCTGATACGGGCGATGCCATCAAAATGGTGATAAAGAATATCCTGAAAATTCAGCTCATCGATGTTTTGCCACTGCATATTTAACTACTCTCTATTTATTTCTAATTTGTACAAATTACGTCAGCTACGGCTGAAGCCAGAGTCCAGTATTAATCGTTGCATAAGTATTTGCATGTATTTTATCCCATCACCCCAACCCTGTTCCAGAGGGTGAGGGGGGGGGGGAGAAGCGGGTTCCCACGGTCTCCGTGGGAACCCATATCTCGCATCACCTTGTCACCATCGTATGCCTTCCCACGCAGAGCATGGGAACGAGGTTAAATATAACAGCAGAGGGAGGGGAGATTATGGTGCGAATACTTATGCAACGATTAATACC
>UOFY01000007.1_pt1 | contig 10673 bp, 10 predicted proteins | sample 1990141 | NCBI WGS metagenome assembly UOFY01 (sample SAMEA4728526, study PRJEB27164) | hydrothermal vent metagenome | biome: marine basaltic hydrothermal vent biome; feature: marine hydrothermal vent; material: mineral | place: Pacific Ocean | collected 2011-06-14/2011-07-23 | depth 1741 m | reverse complement strand
AACTTCTTGAAGCTCTGATTAACTCACACTTAAAAATCAACCCCATCTTGCCATTATAATAATTACAATATCAATAACTTATGCCAGAACTGTCACTGTTTCTACCCACAAATTCTGCTGAAGAGCCTAAAGTATTATGCGGCGATTATTCGTTCGATCGTTTTGGCTAAATCCAGGGCTAATCAGATAAGGTCAATCTTCCTTTCTTTGCTGTGTTTTTTGTTTCAGCTTCGTATGCGGCACGGACAGAAGCGGCTTTTTCGGGATTGATATTTTTGTAAAACTCGGGAGCCCATTCTCGATAATCAAGATCGTCGTTACCCTCCATCATGACACATTCATGCATATCGTCAGCGGTTAACCCAGATGGGCAGGCTGCAAACGAAGTGGTGCTTATGCTTATTGATGCTGCAAATAAAGTTATTGATAATAGTTTCATGATCATCTTCCTTGTGTTTTCAGGTTGTTGTGGTGAGGCAATGTAATTGCCATTTGAGAATAAACAAGCCCCTCTGCAAGCAGTGGGGAATTAAATCCGTCAAGATTAAAATTAAATGGATGTTATTTGAAGTCGATTCCACCCATCAGATATTAAGGCACAGGCGGGGTGGAAAAAGACTAATTAATTTTTAAGAAAATTTTGATTAATATTTTTGGGTGCCACTCTCCACCGCTCGCAGCGAAATTCTATTGTAGGTTCGGCTTCAGCCGTATCGGTACAGCTGAAGCCGAACCTACAATTCCCCATCGTCAAATCAAAGAAAAAATCGAACCTGGGCAAAGCCCTAATTTATGATTGACTGGCAAGCGACTGTGTCTTTGTTCTTCATTAGCACCGCACTGTGGTTTGTAACGTATATCTTTGTTGCACACGATACCGTTGATTTGGTATAGGCGAGCACTTCATCCAGCTCCTCGAATTCATCAGGGATATCACCCAAACATTCTTCTTTGAAAACCTTTTTTGTCTCAGCAAGACAGGCTGTCTTTGTGACACCGTAGCATGTGTTGTAATTTTTGGTGCACAGGTGATCCTTGAAAGTGCCTTCAACCGTTTCAATGAAGCTTTGTTTGCTCATAAGTACATCAGCGACAACACTGCCTGAGCCAAGACCAAACGCCAGTAAGATGATTATTTTTTTCATCGATTTTTCTCCTGATATTGTTTCTAAGTAAAGTTTAAAGACAGATCATTAAGTGTTTCAAATACCCGTCCATTAAAGGCCTGTAGGTTCGCCTTCAGGCGTACATGTACGCCTGAAACCGCACCTACAATGGATATTCCATCCGCTTGCTGGGAAGATACCTTTATGTGGTCGAAGTCGGTGAGCTTACCCCGCGCCATCACCGACTGACATTCCCACTAAAAGCGATGCAGCCCCTAAATAGCTTATTCAAAGCGGTTGGCCCAGATGTTGTGAGAGCGGATGCCATCGGATTGCCGCCACACCGCGAGAGCCCTGCCGCCGCTATCGACGGCGATTTGCGGGCTAGATGCCCCCCCTGCATCGTCCTCAATTAGTTCGGCACTACCCCAGCTTGTGCCATCAAAGCGGTTGGCCCAGATGCTAAAAAAGCGGGTGCCATCGTCCTGCTGCCACCAAGCTAGCGCCCTGCCGCCGCTATCGGCGGCGATTTGCGGGCTAGATGCCTACCCTGTGCCGGTCTCAATCAGTTCGGCACCGACCCAACTTGTGCCATCAAAGTGCCTGGCCCAGATGTTAAAGCGGATGCCATCGGATTGCCGCCACACCGCGAGAGCCCTGCCGCTGCTATCGACGGCGATTTGCGGGCCAGATGCACTCCCTGCATCGTCCTCAATCAGTTCGGCACTACCCCAGCTTGTGCCATCAAAGTGCCTGGCCCAGATGTTAAAGCGGATGCCATCGGATTGCTGCCACACCGCGAGAGCCCTGCCGCTGCTATCGACGGCGATTTGCGGGTAATATGCATTCTCTGCACTGGTCTCAATCCGATCAGCACCGACCCAACTTGTGCCATCAAAGTGGTTAGCCCAGATACTCCTGCGACTGTCATCATCGACTTGCTCCCACACCGCGAGGGCATTGCCGCTGCTATCGAAGGCGATTTGCGGGCTAGATGCATCCCCTGTGCCGGTCTCAATCAGTTCGGCACCGACCCAACTTGTGCCATCAAAGCGGCTGGCAAAGATGTTATAGCGGCCATCACTGTATCCCCTCCACACCGCGATAGCCTTGCCACTATTATCGACGCCAATTTGCGGGTTAGTTGCTACTATTCTTATTTCACCGAATATTCCATCGAACTCAATTCGTTCGTCAGTGCCCCAATTTGTACCATCAAAGTAGTTGGCCCAGATGGTAGTAAGAGTGCCGGAAGTGCCGAAATCACCTAATTGTCCTTCCCACACCGCGAAAGCCTTGCCGCTGCTATCGACGGCGATTTGCGGATTAGTTGCGTCCCTTGCACCTAATCCGTTGGTATCAATCTGCTCGGCACTATCACCCCAACTTGTGCCATCAAAGCGATTGGCCCAGATTTTAGTACGGTCGCCATCGTCTTGCTGCCACACCGCGAGAGCCTTGCCGCTGCTATCAACGGCGATTTGCGGGTTAATTACACCCCCTGTGCCGGTCTCAATCAGTTCGGCGTTATTCCATGCACCATCCGCAGTGGTGAAAGACCAACGGTAATCTTCGGCCAGGGCATTGCCGCTTAGATCGGTGATCACGGTGCTTAATGTAGCGGTGTAGGCGGTGAGCATGGCAAGCTCGTTGTCAGGGGCAAAGCTCGCCACATTGCTTGCACTGTCGAAGCTCACGCTGCCACTAATGCTGTTTGATCCTGATTCTTCAAGAGTAAAGCTGGCAGCATCGACCGTGACGGCAAAAATGTCTTCATCAAAGGCCGCAGTGAAAGTGCTGTTTCGAGCCACAGCGGTGGCGGAATTTTCAGGCGATGTACTGCTGACGGTCGGTGCGCTCGTGTCGACTGTACTTCTGCCCCCCTCACCGCCTGGGTTGTCGTCCACTGCCGGTGTGCCGCCACCTCCACCGCCGCCACAGGCGGCGAGTAGAGTGGAAAGCAGGCTTATAAAAATTAAGTGACGCATTTGTTTTAACATCGTGATGACTCCCAATAATTATCTGTTAATTACAAGACACGGGGTCGGGCAAAAAAGACTAATCATTTTTAAAATATTATGCGGCCATCATTCGCTCGACTGTTTTGACACACGAATAGTGATTGGCTTTTGCCGTGCTCAGCGAACACGGCATGGGGGTTTCATTTATTGGCAACTATTATCTGGATAATTCAATGGGTTTTGCGATCAAATAACTCATTACGGGCGTATCCTCATTTGGATAAAATCCGATACTCTGCTGATAGGCGATTTTCTTTTTCTCATCAACATAAATCCATAAACCATAATCCTTGTAAGGCACACTCATACTGGTCTTGCTTCTCTTACCACTGTGAAGATTAATGGCGGTTATTTGCATGAACACCCCTGCTTCCGAGCTAATCTGGTTTGTGAAGCGTGTCGGACGATAGGCATAATTTTCTGTCATCATCGTCGGATAAGAATTTATAATGGTGGCACGGATTAATCGATGACGCGCCAGATTTTCTTTATCCCTTTGTGAAACTACGGCATCGTACATGACTGTCGAAAAGTGTGCTGCTGATTCGTATGCTCCTACAGCTGCGTATACGCCTGACATCTTTCTTGCCCTGCCGCCTTCAATCGATTCATAATCAGTCAAGCCTCCATGCCAGCTCTTGTCGTAGAGTTGATCGGCTCGTGCTTGCGCGGCGCCACTCATTTCACAGGACACACATCGCCACGTTTTTTCAGGTACATTCCCTTTCTGCGATAACTTTTTTCTCAGACGTTTAATTGATGCATCTACGACGCTCAAGTCTGCTGCCTGATGAATGCTATTCATACTTCGGCGATAAATCCTCCTGCCTGTTTTTGCCTGGCATGCGCCTATCGTCAGTTCGCCAACAAATACGATATTTTTATCCACTCGACGCAGTATTACAGGATAAATACTTAACTGACTCCGGGAGACTACGTTAGAATATTTGATTTCACCTGTTTTTTTTCTGAGCGCATAGAGTGTGGTTGGCGAAGCAACATAAATAATATCCTTATACTCAAGCAGATTACTTACCAGTGACAATTTATCCTTAACCAATGTTCGCCATTTTAAGCGGCCACGCTTGTTGTCAATCTTAATAAAAATGGATTCCTGTCCTGTGCCTGCCTTTTCAATACCCCGTAAATAGACCTGCATTTTGTTGGCATCTATTGCTGTAAGTCGATACTGTTTGGGGTTTTTGTGTTGCCATATTAACTTGCCTCGTGATGGATTGATCCTGCTTAATACATTATTGCTATCAACAATATAAAGCGAATCATATTTCAGAAGCGGAGCGGCGGTATTCGCGTTATATTTAATGGATTTAAATTTCCAGCGCAGACGACCATTTTTCGTATTTAAGCCGACAAGCTGTTCTCCCAGAATAATAATATTATTTTTATAGGTAATAACTTGTGTGAAAGGGCTGCTGCCCTTTTCTGCGTGATAGGACCATTCCTTTTTCCCCGAGTTTATTTCTACATACTGATATTCCATATCGTCATTATTTTCTGTTATTAGCAGGACATGATTCTGGTCGAGTTGTTGAATCATAAGCATGCCGATGGCGGGGAGTTTTTTTTGCCATGCCTGCTGACCCGACCGGGTTTTGAGTGCAGTGAGGCTTGTCGTATTGTCATAGTCCGTTCTGATTAAAATATAATCTTTTGATACCGCAACAATAGATAGATCACTTGCCTCCTCGTCTGCCGGATGCGTCCAGAGCATCTTGCCCTTTTCCAGATCAACCAGTGTAATTCGATCTCTTTTGAGATTTTCGTTGTAATTCCTTAAGCTCAGAGCAGCCATATTTCCATCCAGCATTAACATGTTTTCAATCACGTCCTGTGCTAAAGGTATTTTCCATTTGGCAGGTTTATATTTTGTCGCCTCCTTTTTCAGTTGTTCCGTATCGGCGTAAGCGCTGACAGCAACATCGGTGTCAAATATCCCCGCCTGCGTGCCTGGCGCTATGCATGAGGCCAGAAAAATAAGACCAATTCGCATGAACCTTTTCATGGCGTGCGTACTATTTATATCGAGTTGGCAATAGCGATAAAATCATAAAAGGCTCTATCTTTACTCTTCTTATTAACCTGCATGCTGTGGATGAAATACTCAGTCATTCCCTGAGAAATATTATAGGATCCATAATAAAAAAACTTTACACGTTCACTACCTACCTTAATTGTGCCTTTATAAATCTGGATGATGGCACCAGACTTAAGGGCATACGCACCGCCATTTTCCTCATAATCAGGCATCATTTCTTCTACCATGGTTTGTATAAACAATTTCCCATACCGTGCATCCGCCATCGCAGGCGCTTTATAAATAGTAATACTGCCGTGCTTTTTATGCTCTAACTGGATAATTCCGCCAGATTTCTTATAGCCTTTTGGAACAGCCACCGACTTCCAGCCTTTTGGCAGACCCAGTTTCAAACCATTGATCTCGATCATGCTGACCGGGGAGGGTTGGTTAAACTTCTGAGGCAGATCCGGCGCGCTAAGTTTGCCAATCAGGCAGCCGGACAACATGAGCGTAACGATAGCGAAGAACATCGCCTGGGTGAACATACGGTGCATCATTGCTTTATACTCCATTTCTGTTAGTACAAATTGGTGTTAATTTATTTATTCCTGACCCTGGAAAACTCCTGACAAACAGGAATATTTTTATTTTTTACAAGCATATCGTTGTGAATTTTATTATATTCAACTATTACACAGGCTGTCGCTGAAACCATATATGAACTCAGTTCTTTTATATTTTCCAGCTCACCAGGAATATCGCCTGAGCATTTGTCATTGAGGATCTTTTTCGCCTCAGCAAGACAGGCTGTCTCTGTGACTCCCATACATGTGTTGTTAGTCTTACTACACACGCTTGCATCAAAAGAGTGTCCGACCACTTTAATCAAACCTTGTCGATCCATCAGACCTTCAGCAGCGACATTATCTAAACAAAACCCAAATGCCAGTAACATGATTATTTTTCTCATCGTTTTTTTCCTTGTATTGTTATTAAACATCCCACCCTCGTCCATCATGAAATTGTTGACATGGCCCGTAGGTGCGGCTTCAGCCGTACCATCACGACTCACATGCACCCGAAGGTAGAAGCCATACCTACGAACTTCGCTGCAAGCAGCGGGAAATTTAATCCGTAGAGGTCAAAAATAATGGATGTTATTTGAAGTCGATTGCATTCATCTGATATTAAGACACGGGCGGGCTGAAAAAAGACTAATTAATTTTTAAGAAAGTTATGATTAATATCTTTGGGTGTGATTCCCTGCCGTTTGCGGCGAAGTTCTATTGTAGGTTCGGCTTCAGCCGTACCGGTATGGCTGAAGCCGAACCTACATACGCAGATGCCCCGACCGTTTTGAGATTAAAGTTAACGGGGCAGCAGCGATACTATCCCTCAATGCCGGTTTTTAGGGCGTAAATTCATATAGTTTCTGGCTTATACCTTTGAAGCCATTTGGCGCCCCCCCTAAACTTGGTGTGCCGACAGTAATAGAATTACTATCAAATGTGATCGTGCTGTCATTGCTATAAGCTATGCCGATAGAGAATCCACCTGCACCACCACCACCATCGCCACCATCGCCACCACGCCCGCCATCACCACCATTACCACCACGCCCGACCTGGCTAGTACATGTGCTGCCACCAGTACCACCTTTCCCTCCTTCGCCGCCAATAGCGCCAATACCACCATCGCCACCATTACCGCCACGGCCAACAGTAATGGTGTTATTTGCCACGGTTAAATTTCTTGCATTGTATAAATATAAGCCAAAGGATGATTCCCCAGATGATCCCGCTGTAGCTCCTAACCCCCCCCAGCCACCACTGCCGCCACCGCCGCCGCCATTACCACCGCCAGTATTGACAAAAATACCACTCTGGCCGCCACCCGCACCGCCACCACCACCGCCACCACCTCGCATACCATGAGTACCATGAGCATAGTGCTCATCATTTGAAACTGGTTTTTGATATGAACTGGAAAATACTCCACGTACTATAGGAGCACCATTGACACCGTTGAGACCATCATAACCATTGACAATGTTGCCATAACCATTGACACCGTTGCCACCTGCCTTGCCAGGATCGCCACTTGCTCCCCCGACCCCAGGCTGGCCTGCATTGCCGACAAGACCCATAGGGCGGACTTCTCCAGGTGATCCATCGGCACCTTGCAATCCTTCGCGACCATCACCTCCATTGCCACCAGAGTAACCTTTTTCGCCGAAGAGGTCGCGGCCACCGAAGCCACCCTTTCCACCAGCACCTCCACCACCATTACAGGAACCAGCGCTGCCATCTTTGCCACTGTTGCTGTACCATTTCCCCCCATCAGCTCCAAGTCTATATCCATTATCCCCGTTTCTACCTGAACCAATGAGGAAGACGTTATTTGTGATCTGGATATTGTTAGTATTAGAAAGCTTTAACCCATAAAGAGTCCCCGCCCACATATTGAGTTGTGAAACCGTAAAGCCATCAAATGTTACATTCGATATTCTATCAGCCCAAATCCATGCATTTCCAGAATTTAGATGACTTGTATTGTTAGCAATATCTCTTTCCCAGCTTTGATCGTAACCACCATAAAGCGAGACACTATATTTTAATTGCAGATAATCAGTGCTGTACAAACCTTCTGTTACATAAATGTCAGCGACACTGCCCTGTGTAGATGCTAGATTTATCGCAGTTTGAATATCTCGTAGTGGTGCCAGCCGCGAACCATCGTAGGAATTATCACCGTTTGCCAGACTTACAAAAATACGCTGCGGGGCTTCAGCTACAAATACTGAGACACGATCTGCAAAACTGTCACCTAGGCCGTCATTAACTCGCAAATCAAATAACAGGGTACAAACTTCATCGGGGGCAGTAAATGTTGGCTGTGCGCCAGTTAATATACCTGTGCCGCCGGTTATGTCCGGACAGGTATTGTTAACCTGTGTCCAGGTGTACGTTAGTCCTTGTCCATCAGGATCTAAACTGGCACGACCATCAAGTTGCACACTTGTGGCTTTAGTCACTTCCATAAATTCACCGGCATTGGCAACAGGATTAGTATTGCTTGCAACATCGATATCAATGATGACATTATGGCTCAACACACCATCACTCACGGTTAGTCGTAGACGATACGTTCCAGTAATATCTGGGGTAAATCCGGTACTTACCATATTATTGTTGCTTAATAACACTGCACTACCTGTTGGTACTTGAGTAAATTCCCAAAGATAGCTAAGAGGATCTGACTCTGCATCACGACTAGCGCTGCCATCAATATTAACAAAGCCTGTACCGAGAATTATTCTTTGATTTTTACCTGCATTAGCAACTGGGGCAGTATTGCTATTACCACTGTTTGGGCGAGTGTTATTACCACTGTCTGGGCTATAAGTATTCGCAGGCACCCCCCCATTCTCACCGCCTCCACAGGCAGCTAGCAGAATGGAAAGAAGGGTTATAAAAATTAAGTGACGCAATTGTTTTAACATCGTGATGACTCCCAATGATAATCTTGTTCATTAGAGGACACGGGGGCGAGGGAAAAAGACTAATTCTTTTTTAATAAATTGCTGATTAATTTCTGGGGGGGGATTCACTGCTGCTTGCGGCGAAACCTCATTGTAGGTGCGGCTGCTGAAATGCCGAAGGGTGTACAGGTTACAGATACGCCTGAAGACGTACCTACAACAGCAGAAGGGTTCTCACATTTAACCGATGTGTTAAATGTGAGAACTGACTCGAATGGCACTTAGTTAAGGGCTTTTTCGTCATTCCGGCGTGGTTTTAGCCGGAATCCATGTCGGATTAACCCCTGGATTCCGGCTAAAAACCTGCCGGAATGACAAATCAATTTACGAATATTCTTTAGTAGGTGCTTAACTAAGTGCCATTCAGAACTGACCCTTTTTAACTTTTTAAGCTGGCTACCCGGTGGTTGACCCACCTTGCCGGGACGGGGGGCTCACCCACTGGATTGAACGACCTGGCTCGGCCGCACCCCCCTTAACTCTTAACCCCCTTATTGCGTGTATTGATGCAAGCTATCATAGTATGGTTTTGTTTTTTCATAATAACGGGTTTCACAAAATGGCAGATTTTCTTGAATATATAGATACCAATAATAGTCACTTTCTCTAATAGTTGTAGTCTCCGTATAATATCCACCAACAGGCTGTGATTTTGTTCTTGAGGTGCTAGTGGTTCGATGCTCATCTAACCATACAATGAAATTTGAGATATCTTCATCTATCCGCTTTGCACTTATCGTGTTATATACATCACTCATAACCTTTCGGGTATTGCGTACCATACCATTCCAGCGTGCGACAGTTCCGCTGTCACTGCGTACCGATTCCATGCCAGAAATTTTAGTAAATATCGCTATACAGGCAACGTCGTTTTGATATGAACCTTTATTACTGGCAAGTGAACTAATGTCAAAGGCACAGCCTTGCAGAATTGAAAAAAATCCTATCAAAATGTAAATCTTAACTAATTTGGTCGATTTCATTTTATATTCCTTTTATAAAATTTGACCAGGTACTAATAAAGTGGCTGATTTTTTTATATTTCCCAGTATAAACACCAAACAACAATTGATTAGACTTCGCCTGCATATTGATCCATATAGTATGCCGCTTTGGTAGAATAATTATTTCAAATTTGAAAGTTACCCTTTTAAAATCGAGCAATATCGAGCAACCCTCAAATAAACGACTGCACGTTTAATAAATTTTAAACACGTCTACAGATTATTTCGCATAGTTATATATCGCAAGACACTGAGGTGTATTTCTATCGAACAACCCAATAAATTCATCACGATTCATACCATACATGTTACTTGATACATCTGAAATATCATCACGTTGTTTCCATTTCTTAATTTTCGGGAATTTCTCTTCCATTATACTTTTTATGCTGCTTTTTGCTGTCATGTAAAGTTTCATGTCTTCAGGGAGTGATTTCGCTGCCATGGTCTCTAGCATAGCAGCGCACATAACGTGATATTCATAACTGTTTTTATCTGCAACCTCAAACTTACTTTTAGCCTGTCCACCCGTAGCAGAACAGGCCGTCAACAATACGAGTGTAACACACACAATTACAACTGATTTTATCTTATTTAAAATTCTCATCACTTCATTTCTCCTTGTTAATTACATAGAAACAATTTTCAATGTAAAAGACGTATAAACGGTAATAAATTTCAACTTTTTTAATTCATGGTTACATGCTTATTCTGATCCCAGTCGGTGTTAGTGTTATCGGTGGGTGGGCTGGTGTCTGCCGGTGTGCCCCCACCGCCTCCCCCGCCCCCACAGGCAACTAGCAGAGTGGAAAACAGGCTTATAAAAATTAAGTGACACATTTGTTTTAACATTGTAATACTCCCAATAGTGATATCCGTTATTAACAAGACACGGGGTTTAGCAAAAAAGACTAATCATTTTTAAAACTATTATGCAGCCATCATTCGCTCAACCGTTTTGAC
>UOFY01000020.1_pt1 | contig 11452 bp, 11 predicted proteins | sample 1990141 | NCBI WGS metagenome assembly UOFY01 (sample SAMEA4728526, study PRJEB27164) | hydrothermal vent metagenome | biome: marine basaltic hydrothermal vent biome; feature: marine hydrothermal vent; material: mineral | place: Pacific Ocean | collected 2011-06-14/2011-07-23 | depth 1741 m | reverse complement strand
TAATTTTGGGCAAAAAGGATTTACTCAGGCAGCCGGACGGCAAAGTAATCTTACCCGCTGCTGGGGTAGCAATTAAATATAAACTTGTCTCACATATAAGTAGGTTGGGCTAAACAACGCGAAGCCCAACAAATATAATCGTAAAATATTGGGCTTCTCTCTCCTCTCTCGTTCAGCCCAACCTACAGCCTGTTTTCAATTTTTATTTTTCAAATCCGCAGGCAAAGAAAAAACAACATTCTCTTCGCTTCCCGTAGCCTGCACAATGTCAGTGGCACCCCATTCTTTTAATCGTGCAATCACATTATTAACCAGAATTTCCGGTGCGGAAGCGCCGGCACTTAAACCAATGTATTTTTTCCCATCTAACCATTCTTTATTGATCTCAGTTTCATTATCAATCAAATAAGCCGGAACATTCAAACGTTCTGCGACTTCGCGCAAACGATTTGAATTGGAACTATTCGGTGAGCCGACGATCAACACTATGTCGCTTCCCTGAGCCAGCCGTTTAACGGCATCCTGACGATTTTGGGTGGCATAACAAATATCATTTTTTTTCGGCCCGCAGATCTCAGGGAAACGTGCACGCAAAGCAGCTATAATTTCGGCAGTATCATCCATAGACAAAGTAGTTTGAGTAACATAGGCCAGATGTTCCGGATTCATTATCTCAAGCACATCAACATCATCAACCGTTTCTACCAGATAAATTTTTCCACCTGCCACACTTTCAAACTGACCCATGGTGCCTTCAACTTCAGGATGCCCCGCATGGCCGATGAGAATGCATTCCTGTCCCGCCTTACTATAGCGTGCCACTTCCAGATGAACTTTGGTCACCAACGGGCAAGTCGCATCAAAAATTTTTAATTTTCGTTTCTCAGCTTCTTTGCGCACCGCCTTTGAAACACCATGCGCACTGAATATCACCGTTGCCTCATCCGGCACTTCATTTAATTTATTAACAAAGACCGCACCTTTTTTATTCAGGCACTGAACCACATAACGGTTATGCACCACTTCATGCCGCACATAAATGGGATGCTCAAATAGCTCCAGCGCCCGCTCGACAATTTCGATGGCCCGATCAACGCCGGCACAAAAACCGCGCGGATTGGCCAGCGTGACTTTTAAATTATCGTTTTCAATATTCATTGTTATTAAATTATGCTTCGCCCCGGCCGACACTCAACACTTCCACTTCAAAAATAATCTCATGTCCGGCCAGTGGGTGATTAAAATCAACCAACACGGTATCACCTTTTATTTCTTTGATAGTGCCCGGAATTTCATCACCGGCTGGTGTGCTAAAACCAATAATCAAACCGGGTTCGAGATTAATGTCCTGATCGAATTCACTGCGTGACATTTCATGAAAGTTAGTTTCATCCGGAAAACCAAAACCATCACGCGGATTTATTGAAACACACTGATGATCACCCACCTTCATCCCATATAACGTCTGCTCAAGTCCATCGATCAAACTGCCATCACCCATACGCAATTGCATAGGTTCATTCTCTTCGCTGGCATCGACAACCGTGCCATCAGCCAGAGTCAGGGTGAAATTAATGACGACTTCGCTATTCTCGCCAATACTCAGGGATTCAATTTTTGACATAATTTAAGATTATTCTTTAGATTGAGATGCGTCAGTTTCTTTGTGTCCACCCCGAAGGGTATCCACGATTAACAAAACAACACCGGTGCTAATGGCCGAGTCGGCTATATTAAATGCGGGCCAGTACCATTGCTCATAGTAAATCTGAATAAAATCCACCACGTACCCCAGTAACAGCCGATCAATTACATTACCCAAAGCCCCGCCTAATACCATAGCAAGTGCTACCGCCTGAAGAGTTTGTTGTGCCTGTAACTTACGCAACCAGTTGTAAATTACGCCACTCACGACTATGGCCACAATAGAAAAAAACCAGCGTTGCCAGCCACCGGCGTCACTTAAAAAACTGAATGCCGCACCGGGATTATGTATCAGAGTAAAATTGAACATCGGCATCACCGCAACCGGCTCATACATCACCAGCATCTGGCTAGCCATATATTTGCTGATCTGATCCAGCACAATCACAAGCACCGATAACCAGAGCCACTTTAACATTGAGTACCACAAAACGTAGGTTGGGCAGAGCAACGCGAAGCCCAACATTTTACGATAACTTGTTGGGCTTCACTTTGTTTAGCCCAACCTACATGGTTTTTATGCATACTTGCGCAACTCACCATCACCCTCTACATTTTCCACGCAACGTCCACATAATTCCGGATGTTGTTCATTGCTGCCCACATCGCCGCGATGATGCCAGCAACGCACACACTTGGTTTCGCCTGAAGGCTTTACCGATACCCAGATTTCATCATTACTCTCAAGAGTATAATGTTCTGCATTGGCGACCGGGTTTTCATACAGGGCAATCTCCGCAGCTGAAGTAATAAAGACAAAACGCAGTTCATCTTCGAGCGAAGCCAACACATCATAAATTTCACGCCCGCAGTGAACGCTGACCTCAGCCGCCAGCCCGGAACCAATGTCGCCGGCAATGCGCAACTTCTCCAGTTCCTTGTTCACCGCATCGCGGACTTCGATAAGCTTGCCCCAATACGCCAGCGCGGCATCTTGTTCCGATGCTGAGGCATACATGTCCGGCAACACATACCAGGTATTTAATAACACTGACTCATTACGATAGCCCGGCATAGCCTGCCAGATATCTTCTGCGGTAAAACTCAAAATGGGAGCCAGCCAGCGCACCAGTGATTCCACAATATGATACATCGCTGTTTGCGCGGAACGTCGGGCAATGCTATCCGCCTGCGTGGTGTACTGTCTGTCTTTGGTGATATCCAGATAAAAGCTGCCCAGTTCCAATGCACAGAAATTATGAATCAGCTGGTAGATAGTATGAAATTCATACTCTGTATAGGCCGCCGTGATTTGCTCCTGCAGTCGATGAGCCTGCGCCACCGCCCACTTATCCAGAGATAACATTTTATCGACTGTGAGCATATCCGTGGCCGGATCAAATCCATCCAGATTAGATAACAGGTAACGTGCAGTATTACGAATACGCCGATACGCATCGGACGTACGTTTTAATATCTCATCGGAAACCGTCATTTCGCCACGATAATCCGTTGATGATACCCACAGTCGAATAATATCGGCACCTAAATTTTTAATCACTTTCTGCGGTGCCATCACATTACCTTTGGACTTGGACATCTTCTGTCCTTTTGAGTCCACGGTAAAGCCATGGGTCAACACCGCCTTATAAGGTGCAACGCCTTCCATCGCCACCGATGTCATCAAGGAAGACTGGAACCAGCCACGATGCTGATCCGAACCTTCAAGATACAGATCGGCAACGGGATAATCGCTAAAGCCTTCCCGCTGATTCAACACTGCAAAGTGTGTTACCCCGGAATCAAACCAGACATCCAAAGTATCCGTAACTTTTTCATACTCGTCCGCCTCATCACCCAGTATCTCTTTGGCCTCCAGTGAGAACCAGGCATCGATACCTTTTTCTTCAATACGTTTAGCGACGGTTTCGATCAACTCAGCCGAGCGGGGATGCAACTTGCTGGTTTGTTTATGAATAAATAAAGTGATCGGCACACCCCAGGTACGCTGACGTGAAATACACCAGTCTGGTCGGCCTTCCACCATGGAGCGAATCCTCGCCTGACCCCAGCCGGGTATCCAGCTCACCCCTTCGATAGCCGTGAGCGCGGCATCGCGCAGACCATTCTGATCCATGTTGATGAACCATTGCGGCGTGGCCCGAAAAATGATCGGCGTTTTATGCCGCCAGCAATGTGGATAACTGTGATTGATCGCCTGTTCATGCACCAGCATGTTCTTCGCCTTCAACACCTCAATCACCGAATCATTGGCTTTGAATACATGCTGACCGGCAAACAAAGGCGTACCCTCGACAAAGGTTCCGGCACTGTTCACCGGATTATCAATTTTTAATTTATATTTAGTGCCGACAATATAATCGTCCTGACCATGGCCGGGTGCGGTATGTACTGCGCCGGTACCGGCTTCCAGGGTGACATGATCACCGAGGATCACCGGCACCTGACGATCATAAAATGGATGCGCCAGTTTCAGGCCTTCCAGATCTTCACCCCGGCAATAAGCAACGACTCGATATTTTTCTTCATCATAACGCCCCATCACATCGTTAAGCATTTCACTGGCAATAATCAAACGCTCGGGCACATGATCGCCCACACCCTCACACTGCACCACCGAATATTCCAGCCCAGGATTCACCGCTACCGCCTGGTTCGCCGGTAGCGTCCAGGGTGTGGTGGTCCAGATAACAAAGGATACCGGCCCCGTGCCATCATGCCCTTCCACATGGTGGCAACGAGCCATCAGCGCTTCTTCATCTAATACGCTAAAGCGCACATCGATTGCCGGTGATTTTTTATTTTCATATTCAACTTCAGCCTCGGCCAGGGCTGAGCCGCAATCCACACACCAGTGCACCGGTTTCGCGCCTTTATGCAAATGGCCTTTATCTATGATTCGACCCAGTGCACGCACAATGTTGGCTTCGAACTTGAAATCCATGGTCAAATAGGGATTGTCCCAGTCACCGATCACGCCCAGTCGAATAAAGTCCTCACGCTGTCCATCCACCTGTTTACGTGCATACTTACGACAGGCTTCACGAAATTCAGTTGCGGATACTTTAACGCCAGCCTTGCCAATTTTTTTCTCCACCTGCAATTCAATCGGTAAACCGTGACAATCCCAACCTGGAATATAGGGCGCATCAAAACCACTCAAGCTACGCGACTTGATAATGATGTCTTTTAAAACTTTATTAACCGCATGACCGATGTGAATATCACCGTTCGCGTAGGGCGGGCCATCATGCAGAATAAAAGGTGGCCGTTGCTGCTGCTTGCCTAGCTGACGTAACTTGCCGTAGAGATCGATGTCCTGCCAGTGTTTGAGAAAAGCTGGTTCACGATTTGCCAGATTGCCACGCATGGGAAATTTCGTCTGCGGGAGATTGAGAGTTTTTTTATAGTCGGTCACAATTTTTACTTTTTAAGATCCAATGTTGAAACTGATTAACGGTAGGGTGGGCACAAAAAACGTGCCCACCCTACCTGGCTACATAGTGATAATAATTTTAATTTATAAAAAAGGCCTTTGCCTCATCGACATCCTTTTCTATCTGTACGATCAACGCATCCAGCGAATCAAAACATTCTTCATCACGCAACTTATGACGAAAGCTCACCTGAATATGGCGGCCATAAATATCTTCATCAAAGTCGAACAGATAAACTTCAAGTAGAGTTCGTGTACCGCTAACGGTAGGTCGCGTGCCAAGACTGGCAACCCCGATCAAGGGTTCACTCTCCAACCCGTAAACTTCTACCGCAAAAATTCCCTGCAGGGGAGAAACCTTGCGATGCAGATGAATATTTGCGGTCGGGAAACCCAGTTGCCGTCCCAGCTTTTTACCGTGTGCGACCCGACCGCTCATACGATAGTCCCGGCCCAGCAATTCTTCCGCAAGCAGTATTTCGCCGGTGGCCAGTGCCTGACGAATCCGGGTACTGCTAACCCGCTCACCACTGACACTGAAAGTATGCATGTTGACCACCTGAAAACCGTATTTTTCTCCAGCTTCGCGTAAGATAGAAAATGTGCCTTTGCGTTCCCGGCCAAAACGGAAATCATCACCCACAACCAGATATTTTAACCCCAGCCCTTCGACCAGTATCTGTTCAATAAACTGTGTATGTGGCATTTGTGCCAGCATATCATTAAATGCCAGACACAGAACCCGATCCACTGCATAACGGTGCAGAGCCTGCATTTTTTCACGAAAACGCATCAGTCTTGGTGGCGAGGCCTGCGACGCAAAATACTCCTGCGGCTGCGGCTCAAACGTGATCAGGGTCGTCGGCAGACACAGCTCATTGGCCTTCTCTGCAAGCTGGCCAATGACCGCCTGATGACCCAGATGCACGCCATCAAAATTACCGATGGTGGCAACACACCCCTGATGGTGTTTGCGAAGATTATGCAGACCTCGAATCAGCTCTATCATTCCAACCCGCGCGTATTTCCCGCAGCAAAATAAAAAGAACAATTATATAGTAATGCCTGGATAAGCGGAATTTTTTACTGACTCTCACTTGGCTTGCGTAATATCGAGAAGGGCATGCCCAGCAACCAGAGGCAAGCAAAGTACGCACCCGCACCGGCCGGCACGATCAAGGCCAGGCGCAGGATGCGTTCACCCACCCCCGACTCAATCCAGTCGCGGGTCTCGCCTCCCAGCCAAAACAATAAGACCAGCATCACGGCACTGGCAATCCCGACCTGCAGTAACAATTTCCACCAACCGGCTTCAGGCTGATAGACCTGTTGGCGGCGCAACCCACGCAACAATAAACTGGCATTAAGAATCGAAGAAAACGTGGTGGCTAAAGCCAGTCCTGCATGTGGGCCACTGAAATCAAGATAGACCATGCCGAGCACAAAAATTACATTAAAGACCATGTTTGCCGCCATCGCAATCAGAGCAATGCGTACCGGGGTGCGCGTATCCTGGCGGGCAAAGTAGCCCGGAGCCAATACTTTCACCAGTGAAAATCCCAGTAATCCAACCGAATAGGCCGTCAAACTCAGGCTGGACATCTCCACATCATGGGCTGAGAACTCACCGTGCAGAAATAGAGTACTTAACAAAGGCACGGCAAGCACCGCCAGAGCCACAGCCGCCGGTACTCCGATAATCAGCACCCAGCGCAATGCCCAGTCGAGCATGTGAGAAAAGGCTTTGGGATCACCCTGGGTGTGCTTCTCGGACAACTTGGGCAGAATCACTGTAGCCAGCGCGATGCCAAACACCCCCAGCGGAAATTCAATCAGCCGATCAGAATAATACAGCCAGGAAATACTGCCCGCAGTCAAAAATGAAGCGATCAAAATATCAAACAACAAGTTTATCTGCATCGCAGAAGAGCCAATGATACCCGGTAACATCAGCTTCATAATTTTGCGCACACCCGAATCTCGAATACCCCAGCGCGGCCAGCGCAGAAACCCCAGTCGGTGTAGCGCCGGGAACTGGAAACTCAGCTGCACCGAACCAGCAATAAACACTCCCCAGGCCATCGCCATGATCGGCTCATCCATCTGCGGGGCGAGCAATAGCGCCACTCCAATAAGAATCAGGTTAAGAAAAACCGGAGTAAAAGCCGGAACCGCGAAACGACCATAACTATTAAGGATACCGCCCGCCAGTGCGGTCATAGAAATAAATAAAATATAGGGAAAAGTGAGCCGCAACATGGCCGCGGTCAGATCAAACTGTGTCGGGTTATTCAGATAACCGGGAGCAAATAGCATCACCAGCAGCGGGGCGGCCAGCACACAGATAGCCGTTAGCAAAAACAGGATACCGAGCATCGTTCCCGCCACATTTCGCGCCAGCCCCACCACATCATCCGTTTCTCGGTTAACTTTATACTCGGTAAGTACCGGCACGAAAGCCTGTGAAAAGGCGCCTTCTGCAAACAAACGACGCAGGAAATTAGGGATCTTAAAAGCCACAAAAAAAGCGTCGGTGGTACCGCCCACCGGAAATATAAAAGCCACCACCATATCCCGCAACAGACCGGAAATCCGGGAAACTAGCGTCATCGCACTGACAACGGCGGCTGATTTAATCAAACTCATGAATGAAGGCTTCCTGCTATACGACGAATATGGTTATAAGTGGCTGTTTTTACTTGCTATTCAGAAATAGTTGGCGAGCATAGCATGTCTGCTCAGTAAAAACAGATTGCCCCCCGAAAAGAATTGACAAAAACCGGCAAAGGTCTCAAAATACGCGGCTTTCCAAGTCTACAGATGTTCAGGAGAACAAATTGGCTAACTCAGCACAATCTAAAAAACGCGCCCGTCAGGCCGAAAAACGCCACCAGCTTAACACTGGGCAGCGCGCAACCTTCCGTACCTTCATCAAGAAAGTCATTGCTGCAATTGACGCAGGTGATAAGGAACAGGCTCAGGCTAGCTACAAGACTGCCGTCGCGGTTATCGATAAAACCGTTACCAAGGGACACATTCACAAGAACAAGGCCGCTCGCCATAAGAGCCGCCTCAATACCCGCGTTCAAGCCATGTAAAGCTTATTCGGGATTGAATAAAAAAGCCGGTCATCGACCGGCTTTTTTTATGGTTATTTACCAGAGTGAGCCATCGATTTAATCATGGCAACACTCTTCCGTCCCCTTGTAGGGTCGGCTTTAGCCGACCATAGCGGACTAAAGTCCACCCTACAGGCTATATAACGACGTCACCAACACCAGGTTATCGCGGTGAATTAACTCAACCTCATCCACATAGCCTAGCAGGCTTTCAATCTGGTCACTGGGATGACCCATGATTTTACGCACCTCAGTATCATGATAATTCACTAATCCACGCGCAACTTCCTGGCCCCGACTATCGACACAGGCCACCATGTCGCCACGAGTAAAATCACCTTCCACTGCGCTCACCCCCACCGCCAGCAGACTACGACCGGATTGATGTAATACGCGAACAGCACCCTCATCCAGCACCAGCTGACCACGCATCTGCAGATGCCCCGCCAGCCACTGTTTGCGAGCGGTCACTAGCGCCTCACCTGCCTTAAGCAGGGTGCCTAGCTCATTGCCATTACGCAGAGCATTTAATACCTCAGGTTCACGGCCTGAGGCTATCAGAGTCGATGCCCCCGAACGCGCGGCCAACCGTGCTGCCCGGATCTTGGTAGCCATGCCACCTCGTCCCAGACTGCCTGCGCCACCTTCTGCCATCGCATCAAGTGAGGGCTCACTCACCAGTGACTCTGTAATTAGCCTTGCATCACTGTGCTGGCGAGGATCACGGTCGAACAGGCCATTCTGATCCGTCAATATAATCAGATTGTCGGCTTCCACCAAATTTGCAACTAATGCGGCCAGCGTATCATTATCGCCAAAGCGAATTTCATCAATCACTACCGTGTCATTTTCATTGATCACCGGCACCACGCCCAGTGCCAATAAACTACGAATGGTGCTGCGGGCATTCAGGTAGCGTTCCCGATTCGAAAGATCGTCGTGGGTAAGTAAAATCTGAGCAGTCTGTCGACCGTGACGGGAAAAACAGGATTCCCAGGCCTGAACCAGCCCCATCTGACCCACCGCAGCGGCGGCCTGCAAATCATGCAACGCATGAGGGCGCTGCTTCCAGCCCAGCCGCGAAACACCCTCTGCCACCGCACCGGAGGACACCAGCACCACTTCCATCCCCTGATCCAGTAATACGGCAATCTGATCCACCCAACTCTGAATCGCAGGCAGATCCAGACCCGCGCCATCCTGGGTCAGCAGGGCACTGCCAATCTTGATTACCCAGCGGCGGGCGTTTTTGAGTTGTTTGCGATCAGTCATGTTCAAAAAGTGGCGAGAAACGCTAGTGGCTACAAGGTATAACCTGGTTTTTCCTCGCGACTAGCGACAAGCTACTCGTCACTAGCGACCTGCTTCTCCTCAATATATTCCATTATCCGGTAGCACAGTTCCTGTGTTCCCTGTTTGTTCAACGCGGAAAGCTGGAATACCGGACCTTGCCAGTTGAGCGCCTGAACGATCTCATTGCAGCGAGTATCCCGTTCATCTTCCGGCAGTAAATCAAGTTTATTTAGCACCAGCCAGCGATCATATTCCAGCAGTTCGGCATCAAATTTCGCCATCTCTTTTTCCAGCGCCTGCACCTCAGCAACCGGATCGACCGATTCATGCAGGGGTGCGGCATCCACCAGATGCAATAACAAGCGAGTGCGCTGTAGATGTTTGAGGAAACGAATACCCAGCCCGGCACCGTCTGCTGCACCCTCGATCAACCCAGGAATATCGGCAATCACAAAACTGCGATGCGCCTCAATGCTGACCACGCCGAGATTCGGATGCAGGGTGGTAAACGGATAGTTGGCCACCTTGGGTTTTGCAGCGGAAACGGCACGAATAAAGGTTGATTTGCCGGCATTGGGCATGCCCAGCAGGCCCACATCGGCGAGGACTTTCAATTCCAGTCGCAAACCTCGAACATCCCCCTGCGTGCCTTTGGTGCACTGACGTGGGGCGCGATTGGTACTGCTTTTGAAGCGCACATTACCGATGCCATGCATGCCACCCCTGGCCACCAGTAAGGTCTGACCTTCGCTCAACACATCACCAATCAGCTCTTCAGTATCAATATCGTAGACCTGGGTGCCCAAGGGAACTTTGATGTAAAGATCCTCGCCCCCCTTGCCGGTACAATTACGACTGCGACCTGACTGGCCATTTTCGGCTTTATAACGGCGGGTAAAACGAAAATCCACCAGCGTATTGAGATTGACCTCGCCAAGCAAATAAATGCTTCCCGCATCACCGCCATCGCCGCCATCTGGGCCGCCCATTTCGATGTATTTTTCCTTGCGGAAACTGGCAATGCCATTGCCACCCTTACCAGCTTCGACCTTGATACTTGCTTCGTCTACAAATTTCATGACATCAGATACAAGATGCAGGATGCAGAATACAGGCTCTGATTGAGCGCAGTCTTACCCTTTTATCTTTTCTCTTTCCTCCTGTATCTGCTGAATTAAAAAACCCCGTACATGACGGGGTTTTCAGTGAGCGTATTCTTATCCTGTGCTTAAGCAACCGGGATAATGCTCACCTGTTTGCGTCTTTTCGGGCCTTTGATTTCAAAAAGCACGGTGCCGGTGACCTTGGCAAATAGAGTGTCGTCACCGCCGATGCCAACATTGACCCCAGGATGAACCTTGGTACCGCGCTGACGAACCAGAATGTTGCCTGCCAGTACGTTTTCGCCGCCATAGCGTTTAACGCCTAAACGTTTGGCGTTGGAATCGCGACCATTGCGTGTACTACCGCCTGCTTTTTTATGTGCCATTATCTTGCCTCTTTAATTCGGTGCTTAACCAGCGTTGATACCGGTAATTTCAAGTTCGGTATAGGCCTGTCTGTGACCCTGTGTCTTTTTATGATGTTTACGACGACGGAACTTGATAATGCGGATTTTCTTACCACGGCCATGTTCGGTAATCGTTGCTGTCACCTTGCCACCATCGAGGAAGGGTGCGCCGAATTTAATGTCTTCGCCATCAGCAACCATCAGTACTTCGTCCAGATCGATGCTGGCACCGGATTCAGCCTTGATTTTCTCAACCCGAATTTTCTGGCCCTGCTCGACCTTATACTGCTTGCCACCGGTTTTAATTACCGCGTACATGTGATTTTCTCCAAAAACTTGAACCTTCCCCGCCAATGCAGGAAAGAGGAATGCGTAAAGGGGCGCAATTCTAGCGGTTCAACCCTCAGCGGTCAATGCAGATCCCCTTGT
>UOFY01000068.1_pt1 | contig 14825 bp, 12 predicted proteins | sample 1990141 | NCBI WGS metagenome assembly UOFY01 (sample SAMEA4728526, study PRJEB27164) | hydrothermal vent metagenome | biome: marine basaltic hydrothermal vent biome; feature: marine hydrothermal vent; material: mineral | place: Pacific Ocean | collected 2011-06-14/2011-07-23 | depth 1741 m | reverse complement strand
ACCCTATACAGTTCCTTCGATTTCGCTTAGGACTATAGAATATATTTTGATAATCCGTTCAAATCAATTCACCTTTCATCCTAATACTGTAAAAGGATTCTTGTTTTAGGTATTTTTTTGAAGGAAGCCTGTCGAAGGAAGCTTGTCGAAGGAAGCCTGTCGAAGGCAAGCCATACAGCCCCTTCGACTTCGCTCAGGACGAACGGATATATAATGACAAACCGTTCAAATCAACACACCGTTCGTCCTGAGCTTGTCGAAGGAAGCTTGTCGAAGGAAGCTTGTCGAAGGAAGCTTGTCGAAGGAAGCCTGTCGAAGGAAGCTTGTCGAAGGAAGCTTGTCGAAGCTGCCAGCTTCGCAATACGAGGCCAACAATATGAAATAACTATTAACGATCCTGGTAGCGATTTAAATCCAGCAGTCCCGAGAGCATGGGTTGTTCGCGGGCATACTGCGCCTGAAACCAGTCGGCAATATCCCAGAAATTTAGCTGCGTCCGCCTTACTCCAAAGCGAGCAACAAATAATTCATAATCTTTGATGTTCTTTACTGCCGCATAATCACCGGCAAACTGCTCCACCTCGCTAAGGCTGAGATCAAAGAAAAAGTTGGGATAACTGCCACCAAGCCCTTTAATCACCGTCATGTGATCATTCTTGACATCCCGTGACAGTGTCCAGGTATCTTCACCATCATCTAAAAAATAGGATAAATTCTTATAGGCCTTATCCCGAAATAGCGTATAGGCATAATATTGCCCAGCATCGTTTTTTACACGAACATAGGCAACATCGGGGAAAATACGAATCACTTCACCCTTAATCCGGGCAATCTTACGCATGACTTTATCAGTCCGTTTTTCAGTATCGGAGCCAACACTATCAACGCAATCATGACAACGATTGATATAATCCTCCAGCGGTGCCACTGCTGCGAGCCTTTGCTGAAGATGCAGATAAAGCTCCCGCTGCGGATCATCGCTCTGATAGCCCGTCACCCTGTCAATACTAAGCCAGTCTTTTCGGATACTAAAAAATGTCTCCTGTTTAGAACGCAGGCCTTCATACCATGTGTCTCTGATCGCCGCCCGGTGGCTGGTCGGAATAAATGCCAGAAAATTATCCTCGCCTTCCATACGCAGAAAATTCATATACAGACGGGTATTCATTTGATGACCAATATTGCCAAAAACATTGAAACCCGCCACCAGCAAATAGTGGATTCGCTCAAACATAGGATAATCGATCACCCAGGCGGTTTCCGGATAATCGCCGATTAAACCGTGCATAACCGAGGCACTGTCAAAATGGCGAAAAATAGTCAGTGCGGCATTCGGGTTCGCACCATCCCCATCCCAAATATAGTTCATTGAATCTTCTAAAGTCACCGTAGGCATTTCACTGAAATATTTTTCCTTTTCATCCACGTAGTGCTTATAGCGCTGCCAGTAATCGGTCCAGATACTGACCATATTAAAGGTGTCTCCCCGATCAGTAGGCAATTGCAGGTAGTCTGACACCTCGTTAAGAAAACCAGGGCGATCCGAAAAGGTTTGTCGCTGCGGATTAAGAAACATTACCCAGAACCTGTCCTCAATCACATTCAATGCGACCTGTCCCCGGCAAACCGGGCCTTTTATAAAGCCCTCAATGAAAAATCGCGCATCATCCAGTAAAAACCGGTAACGAGAATTAGGCGGGATAACTGCAAAAGCCTTAAGCGGATTCGAGGCAATATCAGATTGATAAGAAGGTAATTCGGTGACCGCGTAATCGGGTTTTAAAAAAAGTTCAGCATAACGCTGCATACGTGCATTCGAGAGGGGATAGACCACGTGATCCTTGGCAACAATGCTCGACGTATAACGTACAAATCGATAATAAAAATCAGTTGAATCGGAATCTGCAAACGGTGCTTCAAAGGGCCGCAGGCTAGCAATCTCATCGACTACCTGACCCGTCGCGCTGCGCGAGCGAACTAGCCGATAAAACTCCCGAACGGGCGTGTTTTCAAAATAAATATGCGCCGTTGACAAATGCTCATAAAGATAACGACTCACCAGCTTTTCTTTTAAACTATCCTGATTCAGGAAGGTTTCCCATTTTTTCACCTGCCTTTGTGCCTCCGGTGAAGCTTTGGCAACCTCATCCTGAGGGGAGCCTTGCGCTATCCATTGCACCAGGGTTCGGTATTCTGATTCGCGCAAATTAGGCATCGCATAGGGCATGCCCCAGTGCGGGGTTTTACGGGCATAATCATCAAATTCTTCACGCGTCGGACAGCTCTGTTTGCGCCCCAGCTCCAGGCTGAAATCGGGCACACGTCCAACCCGTGCCTGGGGATACAGCTGCTTCAAGCGCAGCATCTGATATAAAGTAGAATTCTTTAAATTTTGCTCAGGATCATTCGACTGGGTTTCATTAATAACCGGATAAAATTTCTTCTCCCGCCACTGCTGTGTGGTCTTTGCGTCAATAAACAGACGAGTAGGTTCAGATCCCAGCATACGGGAATCACCATAAATCTGTATTTTATTTGCCCCCCGCAGCAAGCCTTCGTAAGAAGATAGCTTCAACTGACAGGGAGCATCATAGCAACCATGACAGACGGTGCAGCGACGGTCGATAATCGGCTTTACTTCATGTTCATAGGAAATGGGCTCTGCTGGCAAATTTACTAACAGATTATAGTCAAGCAAAACGCGTTCACCTCCCGGTGAGCCACTCGGTGATGAACAGGCCGACAGGAATAGCACTATCAGAAAACCAGACAGACGACCCATTTTGCCAGCAAACCCCACTTTTTCTATCAACCCCATGCCCGTCAGCTCCTTATTTATTAAAGTTATTAACGCATTTCAACAACAGCCATATCTGCCAAAAAACGAAGGACAGACTTTCTTTTTCTGTTTCAATAGTCTACGTTTAAGACCACAGATTGTCTGTCATAAGACAATCTGTCGCAAATGCCACACAGTATTTTGATATACGTCAAGGCAAAAAAATTTCATCGCAGCAAAATTACAACAAATTGAACTCGTATATTTTTATTAATCAAATTGGGAGAATATCCATAATGTTCAAATCAGCCAAACGCGCTCTATCCCTCGCAGCAGGGGTCGCTATCGGGCTGTCGGCAGCATCTTCAGCCTGGTCAGCATCATCATTAGAACAAGTGATGAAAGAACGCGGCCTAACTCAGAAAGATGTCCTGGCCGCAGCAAAAACTTACGTTCCTACTGGCGGACGCGACGAATACCTCGTCTTTAGTTCTGGGGGCCAAAGTGGTCAGGTTATCGTTTACGGTATCCCCTCCATGCGTATTTTAAAATACATTGCCGTATTTACACCGGAGCCCTGGCAGGGTTACGGCTTTGACGAAGAATCTAAAGCCGTGCTGGCACAAGGCCGCATCAACGGCAAGGATATTAAGTTCGGTGACACCCATCACCCAGCCCTGTCCGAAACCAAGGGTGAGTATAACGGTAAATATCTGTTCATCAATGACAAGAACAACCCGCGTATCGCGGTGATCGATCTGCACGATTTTGAAACCAAGCAGATCGTGGTCAACCCGATCATGAAATCCGAACATGGTGGTGCCTTTGTCACGCCGAATACGGAATACATCATTGAATCTTCCCAGTATGCAGCGCCACTAACCAATGAATTCGTTCCCCTGGAAGAATTCAACGACAAATACCGTGGTGCGGTTACTTACTGGAAGTTCGATATGAAGAAAGGCCGGATTCAACCGGATCAGTCCTTCTCGATAGAACTACCTCCCTACAGCCAGGATTTATCCGATGCGGGTAAAGGTCCTTCCTATGGCTGGTCATTCACCAACTCCTTCTGCTCCGAACGTTATGTCGGTGGTATCGAACGTGGTCGTCCGCCATTTGAAGCCGGCTGTTCTTCAAAAGATACTGACTTCCTGCATGTGATTAACTGGAAAAAGGCCGCTGAACTGGTTAAAGCCGGTAAAGCCAAGACCATTAATGGTCACAAGGTGCTGTCCATCAAGACTGCCGTTGATAACGGTATTCTGTACCTGGTGCCTGAACCTAAAAGTCCGCACGGCGTTGATGTCAGCCCCAATGGTGAATTCCTGATTGTCTCCGGTAAGCTCGACAGCCATACCTGGGTTTACAGTTATGAAAAAATCATGAAGGCAGTGAAGGCGAAGAAATTTGAAGGCAAAGACCCTTACGGGATTCCGATTATTGCCATGAAAGATGCTCTGCATACTCAGGTTAATGTAGGTCTCGGCCCACTGCACACCCAATATGACAGCAAAGAATGTGTGGTTTATACCTCGATATATGTAGATTCCATGGTTACCAAGTGGAACTACTGTACTGGTAAAGTGCTGGATCAAATGCCTATTCATTACAACATCGGTCACCTGATGGCAATGGAAGGCGATTCGGTCACTCCTGATGGTAAATATCTGGTTGCGCTGAACAAGCTGGCGATTGATCGCTTCAACCCAGTGGGTCCCCTGCATCCGCAGAACCACCAGTTGATCGACATTAGCGGTGATAAAATGCAACTGCTGTATGATATGCCAGTGCCACTGGGCGAGCCCCACTATGCCGTATCTATCAAGGCAGACAAGCTGAAGCCAGGTATTCGTTACAAATCCGGCTGGAACAGTCGTGAAGACAAGCGTTCACCGTTTAAGGCGCGTGCAGGTCGTGAAAAGACTGTTCGCTCACCGGGCAAGGTTGAAGTATTTGGTACGCTGATTCGCTCTCACATCAATCCTGAAATTCTTGAAGTAACCGTAGGCGATGAGGTTATCATTCACCTGACCAACCTCGAACGTGCACAGGATGAAACCCACGGTTTCGCCATTAATGGCACCAACGTCAATCTTTCAATTGAACCGGGTAAAACAGTGACCGCGAAATTTATTGCGGACAAAGCCGGTGTTTACCCTTACTATTGTACTGAATTCTGCTCCGCACTCCATCTGGAAATGCAGGGCTATCTGCTGGTACAGCCTAAAGGTTACATGGCCAAAGGTGGCGGCATGGTTGAAGGTGTGAAATACACCGAAGCTGACTACAAGAAACAGGTCAAAACCAACGTCGATACACAGGCGGTTATTGACTCGGTGGTCGCATTCATCACCAGCCGCAACTACAAGGACTTCCCCATCGTAGTGGCTCTGGTTGAAGATGCAACCGATCAGCTTGGCTTTGCGGCTGAAGCGAAGAAAAAATCGGAAACCGCTGCGGCCAAGAAAGACTGGCAGAACGCCATGCTCTGGGCTAACCAGTGGTGGCAGTATCAGGTTAAGACCGCCGACATGGGTCTGCGTGCGAAAACCCATCTGGAACAAAACGGTGCCAAGAAGATCAAGTAATATTTAGATCTTTAATAATCAAACAGGGGAGCACGTTGTGCTCCCCTGTTTGATTAAGGCTTATTCATTTATGAAAAAGATTAAATTTTAAAGCCTTTAAATAAAAATGAATTCTGCATGACATGATTCATTTCCGCGAGTTTTCTGGCTTAATTTATATGTTTAGACAAAATAAAGCTAAAGAATTAATTTCGCGGTTCGAAAACTAAATCAATCATTTTACTGGAGTCATCATATGACAATCGCAACAAACAAAACCTTACTTTCCGCTGTCCTTTTAACTAGTGTGTGTTTTAGTGGTCAAGCTTTAGCACTGGATGGCAAAGCGCTGTACAACAACCCCGCCAAAGGTGGCTGCATTGCCTGCCACGGCAAAGATGCAAAAACACCCATGGCCGCATTGAACGCCCCCAAACTAGCCGGACAGGGTGAAAAATATCTGCTGCAACAGATGAAAGATATTAAAAGTGGCGCGCGCAATAACGGTAACACCGCCGCGATGAAAGGTGTCATGGGCATGATCAATGAAGCTGAAATGGCGGCTGTCGCAAAATACCTGTCGGGCCTTAAATAAACAGGACTGATTGACTTATATCATGGACGACGCGAGCCTAAATTGAAAAAATCATCCCCCACGACAAATCCCCATTATTTTAATCGGATATAAGTACGAATCGAACAGATGCGATTCATGCTCATTTCCACTCAATAAAGTACGATCTGGAGTTTGAATATGAAGAAGTTATTTGCAAGCCTGCTCACCACTATCTGTCTCAGCCTTTCCTTCTCAGGAATAAGCCTGGCCACTGGCTGGAATCAGGATCATGGCGAAAAAGATGTAGCCCTGCACCTCAAGGCCAATGTCGAAAACGGCATGGACGTGTTTGAAGTCTGCTCTGCCTGTCACATGCCAGAAGGCTGGGGCACAAAGGATGGTACTTTCCCACAACTGGCGGGTCAGCACAAAAAGGTACTGATCAAGCAGCTCGCCGATATTCGTGCGCGCAACCGTGACAATCCCACCATGTATCCTTTCGCCTTGCCTGAATCCATTGGTGATGCGCAGGCACTGGCAGATGTCGCCGGTTATATTGCCAAGTTACCCATGAACCCTGATAACGGTAAAGGTGAATGGGCCAAGGGCACATCTGAATTTGATCAGGGTAAAAAACTGTACCATGACAACTGCATAAAATGTCACGGAGAGATTGGTGAAGGCAAGCAAGAAAAATATTTCCCACGTCTTGCCGGTCAGCACTACAAATACATGTTGCGTCAGTTTGAATGGATTCGTGACGGCAAACGCCGTAATGCCAATCCGGATATGATCAAACAGATCAAGGGCTTCTCCAACAAGGATATGAAGATGGTTATCAATTATGTATCCCGCATTCCGGTACCGAAGAAAGATCTGGCTCCCTCCAAAGACTGGCTGAACCCAGATTTTGACTAAGCCTTAAACACCTCCGTTTTACATTGCACCGCATAGCGGTGTAATGACAGATGAGGCAGGCTTCCCTGCCTCATCTATCAATTTAAAACCCTAATATTTTCATGATGCAAACTGCGAAATAGTCTAGACTTGCTCTATAATTATTACTCGCCAATTTTGTTTTTTAGCAACCATACAGCAGGTATAAACACCATGACGAACTCGACACCATCAAAGCAAAACTTGATCGTGTCCGGCCTTGTTGGGGCCGCACTTATTGTTCTGGCGATGATGTATTACTCGCCTATCTGGTGGGTATCCCTCACAGCACCCAATTATCCAGAAGAAGCCTTCCCCGATGGCGTGCGTATTCAATTTCATATGAATGGCGTGTTCAACGGCTGTAAAAAAATTGACAATGATGAAATCGTCGAAGACGAAGCTCTCGACTGCGTCCACGAAATGGATACCATTAACCACTACGTCGGCATGTATCCCATTGCCGCCGGTGGCCCGGTTGAGCGGGCTTTTTCCCAGTTTCTAATCATTTTTCTCGCGGTCATGTTAGTGGGCTTTGTGGCCACCAACCCAAAATTACGTATGGGCATACTCGGTACCGGCTTTGCGGCCATCTTCGTGTGGATGTACCTCACCATGTATAGCGATGATGGTATCGCGCTTGAAAATGGCGGCTTTATTTATGCCATGGTTAATTCACTGGATCAGGATGCCAGTGACAAAGATGCCAGTGCAGGTGATCTAGATGCCGGTGCCGCTTTAATCGCACGAATGAAAGAATCACTAAAAGCTTCCGGGGTCGAAGTCGAAGAAGACAAACCCGAAAAAGATATAACCGAGAAACAGCGTCTGCTGGACTCCATTCGCATCACCTTTGAAAAAGGTCAACAGAATCAGGATCCCTCTTTACGCGAACCCTGGAACGGTAGTGCCTATCAGGTAATGGGCTGGCACTATGGTAAAAGTCTGGGTCGCTATTTTAATAACCAGGAAGAAATCGTGCCCATGGTCAAAACGCTGAAAATGGCCATCAACGTGGTCTTTTTCGGTCTCTCTGCGGCCATGCTGTTTATGTTAATCGCAACTCGACGCACCGGTAAATTATTTTACTGGTTACTGGTAGTTATCCCGCTGGCACTACCATTTTTCTTTGTCGTCGAATACGCCGCCTGGCTCTGGTGGTTTGGCCATAGTTTGAATGAAATGGGCGCGTTCACCGTGAAACCCTTTATGCCCACCGTATTTGGTCAGGGCAAAGTTGCACAATTCAGCACCCATTCTTATCCGGATATTGGCTTTTTACTGATGTTAATATTTTCAGTCCTGCTGTCCGCTGCCGCCCTGGTGCGCCGCCGTCAGCTCAAAGAGAATGATACCCTGTAGATGCGTCGTACATGTCCCCTCAGGGATTTAATCCTCAAAGATAAAACAGGAATCATCGTTGCGCCCGAGCATTTATTTTTTCAACATCGCATTACTGAGCCTTGTTCTTATCACAACGTTCAGCCGCAGCGATGCTGAAGAAAGCCGCTCAAACTATCCACCCTTACAGCCACTCATCGATGCCGCTAAAGCTGGGGATACGGTCGTCCCGCCTCCCGGCATTTATGCCGGCCCGGTAACCATCGAACTTCCCATCACTCTGGACGGCCAGAACAAGGTCACCATCGATGCCAGTGGCAAGGGCTCGGTCATCTATCTGGATACCGATGGCGGCAGTGTACGGAATCTACGCCTGATTAACTCGGGTGAGTCTCATAACGATATTGACGCGGGTGTACAGGTACGCGGTAATTTCAACGTCATCAAAGATAACACTATTGAGAACACTCTGTTTGGTATCGACCTGCAACAATCAGAAAGCAACATCATTCGCCGCAACCACATCAGCTCCCAAGCTCATAAACTGGGCATGCGCGGGGATGCCATTCGTTTGTGGTATAGCTTCAAAAATAAAATTACCGATAATGTCATCAATAATTCACGTGACTTCGTGGTCTGGTATTCCGCTGATAATTATATCGCTCGCAATCGCGTCACCAATGGCCGCTATTCCCTACACTTTATGTACTCACGTTATAACCTGATTGAAGATAATCAATTTTTAAATAATGCCGTGGGTATTTTCCTGATGTATTCCGATGGTGTAATTATACGCCGCAATGTTATCAGCCATGCCACCGGTGCCAGTGGTATTGGTATCGGCTTCAAGGAAACCTCGGGGCTAATCCTGGAGGACAATAAAATCATGTACTGTTCTACCGGTCTTTATCTGGATGTCTCGCCCTATGATCCCGATGCGACAAACATAATGAAAAATAATCTAGTGGCCTTTAACGCCATCGGCATTCGTTTTCTGAATGACTGGAAGGGCAATCAATTCATCGAAAATCAATTTAAGGGCAACATCACTCCCATCGCCGTCTCCGGAGGCGGCTCGGCCAACCGTAATCTCTGGCAGGATAATTACTGGGATGATTATGAAGGTTTCGATCTTGACCATGACGGTGTCGGTGACACCCCGCATGAAATTTATTCCTACTCAGATCGTCTCTGGATGGATGTTCCTGGTGCACAATTTTTTAAAGGCTCCGCCATTCTTGAAGTGATCGACTTTCTTGAACGCCTCGCACCCTTCAGTGATCCGGTGCTAATGATGCGTGACAAATCACCGCAAATGGTAAGCCATGAGGACCCTGCAGTATGAGCTCACCACCCCAATCAAAATCTCCCAAAGCAAAACCAAAACTCAGTAAACGCCGCGCACAGGAAGCTCGTCGTCGTTTTCTGCGATCGGTGGGCATGGGAGTCGGCATCGTCAGTGCCGCCATGATCGGCTACTACCCGGTGGCCAGCCAATCACACCCACGTCTACGACCACCCGGTGCATTAATAGAAAAAGAGTATCTGGCCTCCTGTATTAAATGTGGTCAGTGTGTGCAGGTCTGCCCGGTGAATGCCATCGAGCTGGCCGATGCCGAAGATGGTTTTGGTCTGGGTACCGCCTGGATCGATCCACGTAAACAGGGCTGCGATTTTTCCTGTGATGGCCTGCAGTGTGTACTCGCCTGCCCCACCGGCGCACTAACCCACGAAACTAATTACCCCCACGAAGTGCATATCGGCATTGCCCGGCTGGCGCGACCAAAATTATGCCTTGCCGTTCAGGGTAAGGGTTTTAAAGGCAAAGTACGCGATGCCAGTTTTACCGGTCACTTCCGCTATAACGAAATTGATCGCTGGAATCCCATTCCGGTACGGGACCGGGATTTTGATCTGGAAATATGTGATCTCTGTGTGCGTCACTGTCCTATAGAAATCCGCATCGCTCAGTGTGACACTGGCAAGCCACCCTCCGGGGATGAAAACCAGTGCCCACCCAAACCCGCCATTAAACTGCAAGCCATCACCAGCAATGATGGCATAAAAAGAATGAAGCCCGTCATCCTTGATGGCTGTGTCGGTTGCGGTGCCTGTGAAATGGTCTGCCCGACCGAGCCTGCCGCAATTATTATTGATGTCGAAAGTATCCTGAAGGCCTGAGTTATGAATTTATTTAAAGAATCTTTCATGCAGCTCATGGGCCGTACACCAACCCGCCCATCCAAAGAAGACATCACCCCAGCGGCAGTCAAAGTTCACTTCAGAAAAAAGGGTGAGAAGTTTGATGCCGATGAAGCCCGGCGGCTACACGAAATGCACAATAATAAAAAGTGGCTGCGACGACGCTGGAGCACTCTGATATTTATCAACCTGTTATTCGTGGTCTCCTATTATCTTGATATACAGTTGCTGGAAGGCGCGCTGACCGCGTCACGTTTTCTGGGCTTCCACATGGCCGATCTCAATTCAGCTCTGCAAGTGATGCTGGCTTACAAACAAGTGCTGATTAATCTACTTATCGGCACGGTCACTATCTTTCTAATGTGGTGGTTGCTCGGTGGGCGCACCTTCTGTTCCTGGGTCTGCCCTTACCACCTACTTGCTGAATGGGCGGAAATACTGCATCTGAAACTCACCACAAAAGGCCTGGTGAAAGATCATGATTTTCATCGTGGCACCCGCAGCGTTCTCTATTTGATTTTTGTGCTGCTGGCACTGGTCACCGGCTATACCGTATTTGAAACCATTTCACCCACGGGAATTGTCAGCCGTGCCTTGATCTATGGCCCCGGTCTGATTTTAATCTGGGTCGCATTCCTACTGCTGTTCGAGATTTTTTACTCTCGTCGCTTCTGGTGCCGCTACGCCTGCCCCATTGGCCTGACTTATGGACTGGTTGGCCAGATCTCGCCACTACGGGTAAAATATGTGCTCGAAGATTGCCAACACGAAGGTGATTGCCGCAAAGTCTGTATGGTTCCTCATGTGCTCGACACCGTTATAAAAGGTCGCGCACTGGATACCGAGGTTCCTATCGGCGCAGACTGCACTCGCTGCGGCATGTGCGTAGATACCTGCCCAACGTCTTCGTTGCGATTTGATTTCAAGGGCTTGAATAAAATACTTTAATTAATTATTAGATTAAAATATTATTCACCGCAAAGGACGCAAAGAAAAACATAAACCACACCAGGTTTAAAATATTAACCTCTGCGAACCTTTGCATCTTCTTCGGTGAATAAGACTTTAAAAACCAGCAATTTTCCACTTTCTAACAAATAGAACAATATAAAAACAGATGATACGTTTCAATAAAGTCAGCAAAACATTTCGTCGCAACACCGTTCTCAATAATGTTGAGCTGAGCATTGCGGCAGGCGATCGGGTGGCACTGGTCGGCTCTAATGGTGCGGGTAAAACCACCTTGATCCGCTGTCTTTTAGGTGAATACACCTGCGATGGGAAGGTGTTAGTGGATGGCAAAAGCCCACGAGAACACCGGCGCGAAGTCCTCGCACGTTTTGGTTTCGTGCCCCAATTACCCCCCCCCTTAAAAATGCCGGTGGGACAACTTCTACACTTTTCTGCCGCTCTGTGTAATGCCGATGTTAAAGAAATGGAATCCGTGGCAAAACGGCTGGGGCTGGACCCGACTAAAATTCGTCACCAACCCTTCGTTAAACTCTCCGGTGGGCAGAAACAAAAATTACTCATCAGCATTGCCCTTGGACGCAATAGCGACGTGCTGATCATGGATGAACCTGCCGCCAATCTTGATCCAGAAGCCCGTCATGTATTCTTTTCTCTGCTCGCCGAAAAACAGGAGCATGCTGCCATGCTCATTTCCAGTCATCGACTCGATGAAGTCGCGGCACTGGTGAATAGGGTGGTCGAAATGGATATGGGCCGCATCGTGCTCGATGATCATGTTGCCGATGATATTGATATCAACAGCCGCCTATTGTGCCGCATCGCCCTGACCCGTCCTGAATCCGCCTTTGCCAAAGTCATGGCTGAATGGGGCTTTAGCGATTGTGATCATGGCACTGCCTGGGAAGGCACCGTTGCCGGCCCGGATCGTCTTCGTTATCTGGGCATGATCTCCCGCTATGCCGGTATTCTTAAAAGCATGAAAATTGAGGAAAAACACGAATGAAATTATTTCTGAACAGCATGTTTGCTCTAATTTTACTCAGTGCCTGTAGTGAACCCAGGACCGGCGCAATAGAGCCACATTGGGATCGTGATACCTGTGAGCGTTGTCGCATGGTACTCAGTGATCGCTTTCACTCAGCCCAGGTACGCTTTATCGATGAAAAAAATAAATCCCGGATACGCATGTTTGATGATGTCGGCTGTGCCATCATCTGGTTAAAAGATAAAGACTGGCGTGATGCCAAAAGTACAGAAATATGGGTCAATGATCATCGTCATGGCAACTGGATCAATGCGCGTACAGCATTTTATGTAAGCGGCCACAATACCTCGATGGAATATGGCCTGGGCGCACAATCTGAATCATCCAGTGACAGCATGGATTTTTTAGCTGCACAAAAAGCCATTTTTGATAAAGAAAATAACAATAATTCTCACGGCAACCATCATCACTAATGAAATATTTATTACTCACCGCTTACACCGACATTCTTGAGTCTCTACGCAGCCGCTGGTTTCTGGTTTACAGTACCGTCTTCGGCGGCATCATCGTGCTGCTATTTCTATTCGGCTTAACCGAGTCCCGGATCATGGGCTTCACTGGCATCACCCGCATGATGATCACCTATATACAGTTATCCATGGCCATTCTGCCAATTTTTATTTTAATCACCACAGTACGCTCCGTGGCCGGGGATCGAGAAGCCGGGGTCTTTGAATACCTGCTCTCGCTACCGATATCCTTAAGTGCCTGGTTCTGGGGTAAAATGATCGGACGCTTTGTTGTAGTCTTTTTGCCGGTTTTCATGGCACTGGTGGGTGCGGTGATTTGGGGCACAATTAAAGGCTCTGAGGTTCCCTGGGTGATCTTTCTTTATTACTCAGCTTTATTATTTTCCCTGAGCTGGTGCTTTCTCGGCATCGGCATGTTGATCTCAACCCTGGCACGCTCTGCCGACGTGGCTCAAGGTGCAGCCTTCATAGTCTGGCTCACCCTGATTTTATTTCTGGATCTAATATTACTCGGTGTCATGATTCGGGAATCCCTACCCCCAGATGCCGCTGTAGCACTGGCACTGGCTAATCCCCTACAGGTCTTCCGCACCGCAGCCATGCTCCTGTTCGACTCACAACTGGTACTACTGGGACCCACGGCCTATGTGATTCTCGATAATTTTGGCCGTATCGGTTATATGGTCTTTGCCCTGGCATACCCAATCACACTCGGCAGCCTGTGTGCTTATATTGGTTATTTGATGTTCCGGCGCAGTGACTTGCCCTAGTTTTTCATGCCCTCAATAGCCTTTCATCCTGACTCTCTTTATACTTTGCGCTATCAGGAGTAAGCCATGAAAACATTATCCGAACAACAAATCATCAAACACATACAACAACGCAAAACCTTTAACGCAACGATCGAGGGTGGTGCATTCACCCTGAAAATTAAAAACTATCTACCCGCCATGTCTGCTGCTATTCACAACGGCAGCAACATGCGCGATGAGTTGAAAAACAACTGCCTGCTTTCACAGGCAGAGCGTTACTACGAAGAAGATCCCTATACCGGCAGTTTTATTGAACAGCAGGCTATTACGTTAATTGCCCATGATTCACACTATGAATATGACTTGAACCGTAGTACTGATGAATGTGTTTACGAAACAGCCTGGGGCAAGGAAGTATGGAAACAGCCTTTAAGTAAAGAAAATATTGCTGCCAGCAAGGGAAAGCATGCGCAATTTTATCGTATAGTTTCAGCCATAGTAGAAGCATTAGCAGAGGATTTCGGACAGTGCATTGTTTATGACAACCACTCCTATAATTACCGACGTCACGCGCGCACTGATCTTCCCGTACTTAACCTTGGCACTACATCCGTTAAGAATGATAAATGGCGACCAGTCATCGACTCCTGGTTACATGCACTACAACTCATGTCGGTCAACAATGTTGATGTCACTGCAGCTGAAAATGATATTTTTTACGGCAAGGGCCATTTAGCCGGACATTGCCACAGCCGCTACGAAAATGTTCTAGTGCTGGCAACTGAGACCAAAAAAATATTTATGAATGAACTCACCGGCGAAGCTGATAATATAATCTTGCCTGCTCTTCAAAAGGTCTATAACGAAACCGTCAAACAGCATACTGAAAAATATATAAAAGAGTTGTAACTATTCAGCGTATTTTATCCAAAAATAATAGAAAAATCTCTTGACAGGTTTTTTTGTGATTTTGTCAAAATTCCAACACAGTCACAATAGCCGTTTATTGATAGTGTGAAACGATCAGAGTGATCGTCACCGCTCTTTTTATTAACCCCGAATTCCCCATCAAGGTAAAAAAAAGGGTCTATCCGGATTTCTCAAAGGAATTAACGTATTGATTGGCCATAGATTCTTCCTTATTGTTGGTGTTGAAAAGACATCAATAACAAGGGGGATTAGAATCTATGACCACGAACAAG
>UOFY01000006.1_pt1 | contig 14881 bp, 14 predicted proteins | sample 1990141 | NCBI WGS metagenome assembly UOFY01 (sample SAMEA4728526, study PRJEB27164) | hydrothermal vent metagenome | biome: marine basaltic hydrothermal vent biome; feature: marine hydrothermal vent; material: mineral | place: Pacific Ocean | collected 2011-06-14/2011-07-23 | depth 1741 m | reverse complement strand
TGCCTGCATCAGGGGGAGTAGAAAAAATTGAAGGGACGGGAAATGAATATTTTCTTGGGGCTCAATTAATCGGGAATGGTATATTTTCCCGAGCTGATGTTACTATCCTTTCATTGCGGAGAGGGGTGGCACAACGCTATAAAGATTTTACATTCAGTTTAAATAATCGTTTTCCATTAAGCGGGCGCACATGGCGGATTAATCCAATCATACAATACAATAGAAGGGAAAGTTCGATTAACTCAGATGTGCGTGATACAACACGTTTATCTTTAAAGGTAGAGTATAAACCATCACGTACGATGCAGCTTGAATCTCGTATTGGTATTGAAAATAGTCATGAAAAAGTGCTTGATCAGGCTATTTCAAGTGAAACTTTTTTCTTTTATGCCGGCTATCGTTGGGACTTTAAGCTCTAATATATTCTGGATTCCCCGCTGCTTGTAACGAAACTATTAATCAATCGGAATCAATCAAGCCTGATCCATTAATTATTATAGAGACTCCCACCTTACGTTTAAAATATGTGAACAAGAGACAGCTCCGGGAGAGGGAGTTAGTCGGTGGCAACCCACAAATTCTGCTGATGAGCCAATAATACTTTGTCAATTTTCTGCGGGGTTGTTTATTTATAGCTTTTCTATTTTAGACCGTTGTTCTTTTAACTGCAGTACGGAAGCAGAGGCATCTTTTAGCTTGGTTCGTTCTTTCTCAACCACCGCTCCTGGTGCTTTTGAAATAAATTTTTCATTGTTTAGCTTACCTTCGGTACGGACGATGTCTTTTTCCAACCGATCAATTTCTTTGCCCAGGCGTGCCAGTTCAGTCTCTTTGTCGATGAGTCCGGCCATCGGGATTAATACTTTCATTTCACCAACAAGTGTAGTTGCAGATTCGGGCGCTTCCTCGTTAGTATCCAGCCATTGAATGGTCTCAATGCGAGCAAGGTTTTTCAGGTAAGTATCATTGGCTCTGAGCAGTTTCTGATCACTGTCACTGCCATTTTGTAATAACACGGGCAGTGGTTTCCCTGGCTTGATGTCCATGCTACTGCGAATTTTTCTTATGCCAAGGACAAAAGTTTTTAGCCATTCGATTTCGATTAGTGATTGTGGATCGATCAATGTCTTATCGGTTTCAGGATAGGGCTGCAACATAATGGTTTCAGTATTGGGGCGGTTGTTTTTATTAATCCCGGCCAATGGTGCAACTCGCTGCCAGATTTCTTCAGTGATATAAGGCATGATTGGATGCGCCAGGCGCAGCAGGGTTTCCAGTACCTGGATCAGGGTGCGGCGGGTCCCGCGTTTAGCGGCTTCGCTGCTGTCTTCATTCATGAGTACGGACTTGGTGAGCTCCAGATACCAGTCGCAGTATTCATTCCAGGTAAATTCATAAATTGCTTGCGCCACATGATCGAAACGATAATGTTCGATGGCCTCATGAATATTGCGCGTGGTTTCCTGTAGCCGGGAAAGAATCCAGCGGTCGGCGGCAGAGAGTTCGACTTCATTTCCTTTAACACCACAGTCATGTTCTTCGGTGTTCATCAACACATATCGCGCGGCATTCCAGAGCTTATTGCAGAAGTTACGGTAACCTTCGAGCCGATCCATGGAGAGCATAATATCCCTGCCGGTGGAAGCCATTGCCGCGAAAGTGAAACGCAGGGCATCGGTGCCAAAGGCGGGAATACCCTTGGGGAAATTCTTGCGGGTAATTTTTTCGATGCGTTCGGCCAGATGCGGCTGCATCATGCCACTGGTGCGTTTTTGTACCAGTGCTTCGAGTTCGATGCCATCGATGATATCGATAGGATCAAGTACGTTGCCCTTGGACTTGGACATCTTCTGGCCTTCGGCATCGCGTACCAGTCCGTGAATATAGATTTCATGGAAGGGGACTTTATCCATAAACTTCAGTCCCATCATGATCATTCTTGCAACCCAGAAGAAAATAATGTCAAAGCCGGTGACTAATACACTGGTGGGGTAAAAGGTGTCCAGTGCATCAGTTTTTTCTGGCCAGCCCAGGGTTGAGAAAGGCCAGAGGGCGGAGGAGAACCAGGTATCGAGTACGTCTTCATCCTGGCGTAGTGCAAGCTCATCGCTGAGACCATGTTGCTCACGAATTTGCGCTTCGCTATTGCCAACATAGATATTGCCCAGCTCGTCGTACCAGGCCGGGATGCGATGTCCCCACCAGATCTGTCGACTGATGCACCAGTCTTCGATGTTGCGCATCCATTCGTAATAGGTGTTCTTCCAGTTGTCGGGTACGAAACGAATGTCGCCTTTTTCGATAGCTTCAATCGCTGGTTTAGCCAGTGGAGCGACCTTTACATACCACTGATCGGTGAGGTAGGGTTCAATCACGCTGCCGGAACGATCGCCGCGGGGCACCATGAGTTTATGGTCGTTGATTTTATCCAGTAAGTCGGCGGCTTCCAGATCGGCGATGATCTGCTTACGGGCGGCAAAGCGATCCAGTCCAATATAGGCTTCGGGCAGCAAGCTGCCTTCATTGTCTTCATTACTGCGAATAGCTGCATCGTTAGTAAAGATGTTAATCAGTCCGCCGTGGGGCAGGTTTTGGATCGCAATATGATCACGGTGACGCTGCCAGACCGCGTAGTCATTAAAATCATGGGCAGGGGTAATTTTGACACAGCCGGTGCCGAACTCGGGATCGACATAGTCATCGGCAATGATGGGGATGCGTCGGCCACACAGAGGCAGCTCGACAAATTCACCTAATAGATGTTTATAGCGATCATCACCTGGATGCACGGCAACGGCTGCATCACCGAGCATGGTTTCCGGACGGGTGGTGGCGACGATCACATGACCGGTGCCATTGGATAGAGGATAACGCATGTGCCAGAGATGGCCATTTTCTTCGCTGGAAAGGACTTCCAGATCCGAGACCGCCGTGTGCAACACGGTGTCCCAGTTCACCAGTCGCTTGCCGCGATAAATCAGGCCTTGCTGATAAAGTTCGATGAAAACTTTGTTGACCGCTGCTGACAGGCCATCGTCCATGGTGAAGCGTTCGCGGCTCCAGTCAAGCGAGGTGCCCATGCGCCGTAGTTGCTGGGTGATAGTGCCGCCGGATTCTTTTTTCCACTTCCATGTTTTTTCGATGAAGGCTTCACGACCGAGATCGTGACGGGTTTTGCCCTCGGCCTCAAGCTGGCGCTCGACCACCATTTGCGTGGCGATACCGGCGTGATCCGTGCCCGGCTGCCAGAGGGTGTTGTCGCCTTTCATACGGTGATAGCGGATCAGGGCATCCATGATGGTGTCCTGAAAGGCATGTCCCATGTGCAGGCTGCCGGTGACATTGGGCGGTGGAATCATGATGCAATAGGCTGGCTTGCCGTCTTCCGGTTTTTGCTGAGGCGCAAAATACTGATTGTTTTCCCAGGTCTCGTACCAACGTTGCTCGATGGCTTCAGGATTGTATGTTTTTTCCACGGTTTTGCTTGCGCCTGTGATTGGATTTTGAAAGTCAGGCATTATACCCAGATCATGGCTTTTTCGTAAGCCGCCAGGCAGTAGAAAGCTGCGTCTGCCAGGTCGCCATGCTAGTATATCCAGCTTTAAATTGTCCCGGATTTTCCCGCATGCTATTAAGCGAACGCTTCCTCTGGATCACCCTGTTTGTCACCCTGATGATACGCCTGCTTTTGGCTGGGCTGGTACCGATGACCGGCGATGAAGTCTATTTCATCGAATGGGGTCGGCATCTGGATTACGGCTATTACGATCACACGCCGATGGTGGGCTGGTTTCTGGCGGTGATGCTTTATTTTGGTGATGCACCGGTGTGGCTGCGCCTGCCGCAGATTCTGATAGTCACGTTTATGGGTTGGGCGATTTACCGGCTACTGCGCGATACGCGGCCACAGTCGGCGGTGATGGCGGCGATCCTGTTTCTGATTGCGCCGGTCAATATTCTGGGTATGCTGATCACGACCGACACACCCCTGTTACTCTGGTCGTTTTTGTCGGCACTGTGTTTCTACCGAGCGCAGGATAGCGATGTGCCAGGCTGGTATTTGCTTGCGGGTTTAATGCTGGGTCTGGCCTTTTTCTCCAAATTTTTTGCTGGCCTGCTGGGGATTGCCTATGTAATTTATATCCTAATATATGTGCGTCGGGGTTGGCGACCCTGGGCCGGGATCGGCTTAATTATTCTCGGCACTTTGCCCTTCATCGCTCTTAATCTACTCTGGAACTACAATAACTGCTGGGACAATTACCTCTTTAATTTAATCAATCGCACTGAGGGCAATAGCTTCTCGTTTAAGTTAACCGGTAAATATTTGCTCACCCTGATTTATCTGCTCAGTCCTGCGGTGGTTTATTACTACATAAAAGAGTGGGGTAGTGCACGTCAGCAGATAGGTAAAGGGGTTTTCATTGGCCTGTTCATAATTCCTTTTGCGCTGTTTTTATTGCTGTCGTTCTGGGTTTCAATCGGCCTGCACTGGCTATTGAGTTTCTATCCCTTTATTTTCATTGGCATGGCCCAGGTTTTTTCAACCACGGCCTTGCGGCGAACATTTTATTTCATGCTGCCCTATACCTTAGTGCATCTGTTAGTGCTGAGTGTGATGCTGATCATAGGCCCGGATTTATTTCGGGATAACGAGAATACCTATAAAGATCTGGTTTACGGATTTTACAGCGATGAGATTGTCGAAGGCTTAATGCCATATCGAAAGGATTATATCCTGGCAACTGACAGCTACACGGAATCAGCGGTACTGTCGTATCGTAGTGGTGTGCATGTGCCAGTGCTGGGTATCGGATCTCATCATGCGCGACAGGATGACATCATCACCGACTTTCGCAAACTGGATGGCAAAAATATTGTTTTGATCAGCTATTCAGCCGAGTTGGATCAGCATCGCGCCTACTTTGATTCACTGGAAATTCATTCCCTGCCCATTGCTGACACGGAATTTCATTATTTCCTTGGCCGGGGTTTTCAGTATGAGAACTATCGCCGCGAGGTTATCGAGCCGGTTTTATCACGCTATTATCAGATCCCAGATTATTTACCGGTGGGACGGTGTGAGATGTTCGACAAGTATGGAAAACCATCCGCCGATTGAGTCCAGCTTGACTAGAACGGCCGTTCTAATTTAGCATGAGTTCATGTCCGGATCATCGCCTACTATTACATCTGCTTCATCGACTATGTCGGTACGTTGCCTTCATGTACGTGAAATCGTACTGGATTCGGCCTTATATCTGTTTGCACAGAATGGTTACTTTAATACCTCAATTCCCGGCATTGTCAGTCATTCCGGGGTGAGCACCGGTTCCATTTATCATCATTTTTCCGATAAGGAAGAGATTGCCCGCGCCCTTTATGAGCGGCATGTGGTGCAGATGGATGTATTAATCAATCACATTGAAACACAGCATCATCAGGTTGAATTACGCTGTCGGGAAATTATTCTTGCCCTGTTTGAGTTAACTGAAAAAGAATCGATGGTGATGGCCTATATGCTGCACACCCGGCATCAGGAAATTATGCCCGATATTGTGCCGGTGTGTTCTTCACGTCCGTTCCAGCGTATGCGTGAAGTGGTACAAAAAGGCATCGATGAAGGTGAAATTCGGCAGATGGATAGCATGGTTGCCGCTGTTTGCATATTCGGCGGGGCGTTGAAGTTTATTCAGTTCCAGCTTGATGGGATTCTGGAAAAATCATTAGCGGAGTATTTTGACGAGTTGTGGAACACTTCATGGGCATCGGTTAAAACCAATACAGATAAAAATCTTGAAAACATCAGACTGGAGAATTAATGGAATTTTTTGCAACCTTGAAGCTGGTGGCAACGGAAGAGGAGCTGCAACAGCAATTGAAAGTTGAAACCGTAACGCATTTTTGTGCTTCTATTTATGAGGTGATGAGTTATGAAAAAGATACGGCTGAAGTTAGTATGGTCTGGGGACGATTTAATGTTCTGCGTGAATGTATTCGTGGTGGTGTACGTTTTACCCTGCCCAATTGTCTGAATGGTGTGGCCTGGACGATAACCATTAGTCCGGATGATAGGGTTCAGGAAGTCATGGTGCATTGCACGATTAACCGCAAGGAACAGGATACTGACTTTGTCGAGTCGCTGGAAGACTTTGTCGCCGACTGGGCCGTGGGACTGGAACAGCATTTTCCATTAAAAATAGACGTGAATGAATCACACCGTGCAAAACATGCCTGATTTACGTTTGATGATTTTATTGTATTTTGTGTGTGAGCTGCTTGTTGCTGGAGTCAGCAAAACAGTCAATAAAGAAACGGGTCTGCTTGGCTGGAAACTGACGCAGGGAAGTCTACAGCTAGAGTTAATTCAACGCCTGCCGGATCAAACCCGAGCTTTTCTTCTAGGGCGAGGGTTCCCTCATGATATATCTGATAAGCTGGCACATTCCTGTGTTTTTCAAACCATTTTACGCAACACTGATAAAATCGATAACATTCATTCCAGTGCCTTAACGGTTAGCTTAAAAGACTGGCAGATCAATCAGGCCGGTGTAATTCAATCACTTAAGTTAAAAGAAAGCTGGGATCAAAGTTGGGCGGATAACATCGTGAGTCCTGCGGCGCGACTTGCTTTTCGTTGGGCAACTTTTCCTACTACGCAAACTTTTCAGGCTGGTGACTATAACTGGGGCATGATCATTTTTGGCCCACCACCAGGAACACAATTTGATCTGCAAATTTTATGGACTAAAGATGATAAAAAATATAGCTCCGAGATTAAAAAGTTAAACTGTGCTGATGATCGATAGTTTAATCACTGAGGGTTTAATTCCCCGCTGCTTGCAGCGAAAAAATAGTAGGTTGGGCAGAGCAACGCGAAGCCCAACAAGACGGCGGCAAATTGTTGGGCTTCGTTTCACTCAGCCCAACCTACAATTTAATACCCCGTCCGCTTGCGGCGGGGTAGTGTATTAAGGATAAAACTAAAATGAATGCTGCGGTAAAATTGTTAATAATAAAGTTTGGCCTGTTTATTTTTATAAGCCAGTTCGCGCTAACGCTTCATGCCGAACAATCATTGACACCATTGGCAGATAAAAAACAAGCCCCTGAGCTGGTATTGCTGGACATGGATGGAGTAAAACATGATCTTCGTGCCTATCGAGGTAAACCGGTAATCATAAATTTTTGGGCTACCTGGTGCCCACCCTGTCGTCGTGAGTTGCCATCCATGAATCGTGCATGGAAAAAAATAAAAGATGAAGGTATCGTTATGCTTGCAGTGGATGTCGGTGAAGATGAAGATACTATTTTTACCTTTATGGCGGACTATCCGATCGACTTTACGGTTCTATTGGACAGTCGTGGTGAGGTCTCCGCAAACTGGCCAGTTGTTGGTCTGCCAACCACCTTTGTGCTGGATAAGGAAGGTAGGCTGGTATACCGCGCCATCGGCGGGCGGGAATGGGATGAGGATAGTTTGCTGGATAAAGTAAGGCTGTTAAAATAAAGATCCATTCATTTCCTGGTTTGCTTTATAATTCATATTTCTAATTTGCTGGAAGCATTGTTATGAAATTATTTCCATTTATTATTTTTCGTTCGCTTATCTTGTTGCTCTTGCTGGCGACTCAATCAGTTCAGGCGGCAACCGATAAACCGCTGAAGATAGTCAGCAGTGCCTGGCCACCTTACGTTGAAAAAGAGGCCCCTGGCAAAGGGGCGGCGATGGATCTGGTTAGCCGGATTCTGAAACGTGCAGGTTATGATACCGAGGTATTGATTGAATCCTGGCCACGGTCCTTGCAGGGTTCAAAGATTGGTATTTATGATGTTGTTGCTACTGCCTGGTATACCGAAGAAAGGAATCGGGAACTTCAGTTTAGCGATCCTTATTATGAAAATGTAATTCGTTTTTTGAAACGCAAGAAAGATCCTCTTCGCTTTCGTAGCTATGATGATCTGCGTAATCTAATTGTAGGCGTGGCGACAGGTTACGCCTATGGCGAGGAGTTTGAACGGGCTCAGGGATTTTTAAAAATTGCTAAAAATCATGTGATTCAAAACTTATTGCTGTTACAGCAAGGACGGATTGATTTAACCCTGGGCGATGAATGGGTGCTACGCCATCAGCTTACTCAGTATTTTCCCAGTGCGGTTGATGAGTTTGAGTTTATGGGCCGGCCGGTGTCTCGACGGGGATTGCATATTGCCGTGAGCCGGACACGCCCCGATCACAAAGAAATCATTGCAGCTTTCAATAAGTCGCTAGCGGCAATGAAGGCTGATGGAAGTATGGAAAAATTATTGAACAAGTATCGTGCCGAGCTAGTACATCTGGGTACGGTGCTGCATAAGCCTTAGATGTCGGTACGACGGATAAGAGCTGCGGGGGCAACATCCTTTTGCACCCTCGCATTTTTGCGTTGAAAATATTGTATCTATTTTTCTTCCTTTTGCGCCAGTTTTTTCTCAAGCTCGCTGATGCGCTTACTCATCTCATCCAGCTGTTTAAAGCGTACGGCATTTTTCATCCATTTTTTCACAGGTTCCAAAGGCGTACCTGAGCCATAGATACCCGCTTCATCAATAGATTGGCGTACTCCGGCACGGCCAGTAAGAATGACATTGTCGGCAATATCCAGATGACCAGCAATAGAGACGGCACCTCCGAACATACAGTGCTTGCCAATGCTGGTGCTGCCTGAAATACCGGACTGGGCAGCCATCACCATATCCGCACCAATGTGTACGTTATGGGCAATTTGAATAAGGTTGTCGAGGCGTACTCCGTTTTCAATTACGGTATCTTTAATAGCACCGCGATCAATGGTGGTATTGGAGCCTATTTCAACATCATCACCAATGATGACACGCCCCAGTTGCGGAATCTTCAGCCACTTGCCATTGTCATTCGCCTGGCCAAAGCCATCACTGCCAATGACGACACCGGGATGGATTAGATTGCGCTCACCGAGCTGACAGTCGTAAGTAATGGTGACGCTGGCGACCAGGGTAGTTTCTTTGCCGATGCGTACATTTTTGCCGATAACACAGTTAGGGCCAATTTGCGCATCCGCTTCGATCACCGCATTGGCTTCAATCACGGTACCGGGGCCTATCCAGGCAGTAATATCGATAGTCGCGTTATCATCCACAATAGCCTCAGGATGAATGCCGGGAATATGGAAGTGTTGCGGATAGAGCAGTGTGGCTGCACGCGCATAAGCCGCATAAGGGTTGTCTACGATAATGGCGGTGACCGGACAATGTTCAGCTGCCGCTTCGCTGAGTAGCACGGCACTGGCCTGGGTAGTTTTTAACTGCGTCTGCAGTCGTTTGTCGGAAAGAAAACTGATTTCACCCGGCAGGGCATCGGCAAGGGAGTTGATAGCGGTAATCATCTGGCTGTCATCGCCAATGATGCGGGCATTTAGATGTTTGGCAATTTGAGCAATGCTATAGGATGTGGCTTTTATTGAGGGTTGAAAACTATCCGCCATTTTAAGGTTCCTGATTGATTTAAGGTGCAGGGCTATGGCTTTTTAATATATCGGTTTTCTATAGATAAAAAAAGGGAGCGTTTTTACGCGCCCCCTTAATTTAATCACTGAGGGTTTAATTCCCCGCTGCTTGCAGCGAAAAAATAGTAGGTTGGGCAGAGCAACGCGAAGCCCAACAAGAAGGCGGCAAATTGTTGGGCTTCGTTTTACTCAGCCCAACCTACAATTTATACCCCGTCCGCTTGCGGCGGGGTATAAATTGGCCTGTTTTTTTAACTACAGCCTTTAGGGCGTGGCAAGCCGGCAACCTTGTTTGCACACTTAATTAGTCCAGTGGGGAACAGTGAATAAATATATTTCTGGCTGCTTTGATCCTTGCCATATTTTTCTTTCATCAGTTTTGAAAAATTACGTGGCTCGCAGACCGCACCATTATCGGTGAAATATTCACGAGCCATATTGATGATGTTCCAGTGTTCTTCCGTTAGTTCAGCAATATTTTCACTTTTGCTGACTTCATGGGCCAACTCTTTGCTCCATTCATCCAGATTTTCCAACCAGCCCGCTTCACTTAACTGGATTGTTTTACCATTAACCATCGCTTCCATAACAACTACCTCATTGTTTCAATATGTTTTTGTCTAAAGTTGACTGATTTTATCAGGTACTAGCGAAAATTGCCATACTCACAGGAAGTTACTCAGTAAAAGAGCCGGGCCATTTTTTTATTATTACTAACTAACTGTAATACAACAACATTTACTTTGTATAATTTTGTTTTTTCTGGTTATAGGCGAGGCTCAGCCGGTCAATTTTTTCTTGATCATATTCGCGTAGACTACTCAAAATCATGTTTTTCTGACCCCTGCCAACAATTTCTCCTGCTGATTTGAGCTGAAAGTTCAGTTGTGCCTGTCCGCGCTTGCCATTCACTTTAAGCTGGCTGCTGGAAAGCTCAAGCTCGGGGGCACTGAAATCCAGACGTTCTAGATTAATGATCATGCTCTGATAGATGATCATCGGGCGCTCCGGGTTGATCATCACTCGCTGTTCTTTCATCAGTGGCACCAGAATATGCGGGAAAGTCTGGCCGGAGAATTCAACATAGCGTTGGCTTAGATCGGCAGTCAATGTCTGATTAGTGGTTTTTTCACCCTCACATTTTACTCCCAGGCATTCTTTGCCCCTCTCATCGATAATGGAAAGAGTACCGGGAGAGGATTCGACAAAATCCAGCTGCATGCCTTCTCCCACCATCCCGGAAAAGGTGAATTCCATCTGCTGACAAAGGCCATAGCGCGCGAGTATTAAGGCAAAAATCAGATCACCGGGAACACAGAATCGCTTGGAGTCCGGATCATGGAGCGGATTGAAATCTCCTGCTAGGCGTTTGGCAAAATCACTGGCCTGCTCGCGGGAAAAATATATTTTGTTATTTTCAGTTGAATAAAAATTATCCAGTTGCATCATAATCTATCTTTTTGTTGTGGTTTTATCTGAATCAGGAAACCGCCAATTTTATCATAAACATTTGCTGCCGTAGTCGGATTTTGTTTCCTGCGAAATTTAGCTCTGATTTGATGACTGTAGCCAGTTTGGCTGATGTCGGCTTTTTTTGCGGAAAATAGCCACCATAATCAGCAAAATCGTTGAAATAGGTTGAATTTGGCGTTGATAAGCATCCGCGCATGCTTCAAAATTGCGCCCCATCACTCGGAGTGGGTTCAACACCTGCTGATTGGGAAATTATTTTTTGCTTTTGTTTAATCTATTTTAGGAGAAAGTCTGTGAAGTTGATTTTATTAGGTGCACCTGGTGCGGGTAAAGGTACGGTAGCTAAATTACTGACGGCAGTTGACGGCTCAGTACAAATTTCTACCGGTGATATTCTGCGTGGTGCGGTGCAGGCCGGAACGGATCTGGGCAAGAAAGCGGATGCCTTTATGAAAGCTGGTGATCTGGTGCCTGATGAATTAATCATGGGCATCATGGGGGATCGTCTGCAGGAATCTGACTGTGAAAAAGGTTTTTTGCTGGATGGCTTCCCGCGCACCATTCCTCAGGCTGAAGCCCTGAAAGAAATGCTGGTTAAACTGGACATCAAGCTGGATATGGCGGTGAGCCTCGATGTGCCGCGTGATGTAATTCTGGATCGCTTGACCACACGTCGCACTTGCTCCAACTCTGATTGCCAGGCTATTTATAACATTAAGAGTAACCCTACTAAAGTTGAAGGTAAATGTGACAAATGCGGCAGCCCGGTGATTCAGCGTGATGATGAAACTGAAGATGCTATCAGCAAGCGTCTGGAAACCTACACTGAAAAAACTGCACCGCTGGTATCCTTCTATGAAAAAGAAGGTCTGCTGATGTCAGTCAACGCAACCTCCAGTGATGTTGTTGTGGCTGCGATTAAGGAAAAAGTGGGTCTTTAATTTAAAGCCCACATTTTTTCTAAAAAACCCCGCACTGCGATGCGGGGTTTTTTTTGCTCAGGACAAAGGTATTGTTAGCTAATTCACAGTTTGAAAATTTAGATCTGAACGGTTTCACGCTTCAACTCAAAGCACCTGTCATATTGTGATATTGCAAGTAATATTAAAGTCATATTTCTTCTCTACACTCTCTGCCCAGGTTGAGGGATACAATCATGAATACAAATATGAAATTTTATCACTATGCTTTTTCTATTGCAGCGGCTTTGCTGTTAGTCGCGTGTGGTGGTGGCGATGAGAATATCAATGGGCAGGGCAGCTCATTGGCCGTCACTACACCATTGTCCCCGGTTGCAGTGTTGACGGCTGAATCAGGTTCAGGTGGTTCAGGTTCAGCACAGTCAACCATCTCGGTTGGGACGGGTGCTACTGATCTGGTTGCCAGCATTTCAGCAACACCGAACAGTGGTCAGGCTTCATTGTCGGTGAACTTCAGTGCTGCAAATGAAGGAGGCTCCAGCATTGTTGGTTATAACTGGGACTTTGGTGATGGCAATACCGCATCGGGTCAGAATGTCACGCATAATTACGATATCCCGAATACCTACTCGGCCACACTGACGCTGACTGCTGCGAATGGTGAAATTGATACTGCAACGCGTCAAATTTATGTTTTTGGTAGCTCCGTCGATAATTCTCAGGCCGTTGTCCCTACTTCGATTAAATTTTATGATGACTTCAACTATGTTGTAAATCGCACAGGCGATACGCTGGATGCGATTCGGGCACATGGTTGGGGTGGCGGTAAAGCTGAAAACTTCGGCAATCGGGGTAAAGGTTACATTTATACCACCACCCAAATTCCCGGTTACAACGGCAGTTTCCCTGGCCGTAATTCAACCCGTGTTTTAGCGCTCGAAGGACGACCTTCTACCTTTGGCGTGCAAACCGATTTCTATCTGCATTATGGAAGCCCTGATCCTGAAACACTGCCCGGCAATGTCTGGATTCAGTACTGGATTTATATCAATGACTACGATGATCCTACCGATCAAAACGATCAGATGAGCCACTTTGAAAATAACGGCAAATTTATTTATCCCACCAAAGATGGTTATCCTTCAAATTCAGGTAACTGGCTTTTAGGCATGAGTCGAAACAGCAAGGCTCCTTTAAATGATATGCTTGCCTATCGAAATGCCAGCCCTTATTTTCACCTGGCTGATTTGCAAGATCTTGAATACCGTTATCCTGATGGCGCAAGCAACTGGAAAGTGGGGCCGACCGATATCAGTGAGCGAGTAAGAGAAAACCGCTGGACACTGGTGAAGTTGCACATCGATACCTCAACAAGCTCCGGTTCTTTCGAACAATGGATTAAACCCATGGGCGGTAACTGGTTTAAGACCACTGAATTAATTGATGGTGTGACTCCCGGATTCAGCTGGCAGATCCCGGCGAGTAATATTGGCGGTCACCGTGCTTTCCGCATGCCCACAACACATAATCCCTGTCGCCCGGATAGTAGCTTGTCCTGTGACTTCTGGATTTATTTGGATGATTTCTCAATCGCAACATCTGAGGACACCCTGCCAGTTTATCCTTACTAAACGAGCCCTTAATGACCCCGCATAGTGTTAGGTTGCGGGTGATTAAAAAAATAAACCTCTTTAGCAGAATTTGTGGGTTGCTACCTGGCCGCTTCAAGATCACGTTTCATGTTCTCATTAGATCATAGAACGCTCAACCTGGATAGTTTATTTTGGCCAGCCTCCTTATTTCAGTAGCTCATTGCACGGCTTTGCATATTGTTCTACTAGCAGATCAAGTTGTTCCTGGCCCATACGAATAATCCTATCTCCCTCGCGCATCCAATCCAGTTCTACCTTTATCTCTTTTTTAGGAAACTTTCTTTTAGTTAGCTCTATATATTTTTTATGTTGCTCTCTTAATACTTTCCCAGCTTTCTCATCGGGCGTCGTAATCTTTATCAACTGTACGATCGCTATACACCTAATATGATCCTCGTAACTGTTGATAGATTCAACGGGTTTAGTTGCTAGTGTATTCGTAAAGCATGCTGTTAAAGAAAAGCTATAAATAATTGATATCATAATTGTTTTGTACTTATTCATTTTCATTGCACTATCCTATGTAGAGTTTAAGGTTTTTTGTCGGGAAACTGGTAGTCAACCAGCATTTATTTTTTGTCGCATTAGGTGCTAAATCATCATCATGCTGATGCGGCCTTTCAGTAAATAAGGATGAAGAAATGTATGGGAATGAATACTATTCTGCGGACAAATAAATTTGGCCACTACATCTTAATTTTTCTTGAATAGATCCAGTTCTATACACTGTAAGAAAACATCAATATAGTTATTTATTAATTACAGGATGTTCGCTAACATAAGAGCATAACGTTTCAATGCTGGTTAAAAATTTCAAATGCTCGTGATCTGACATGTTGGTAATGTTTGTTGTTAAAGTATTCAAATCAGACAGCGTTTGTTTTTCATTTGTTTCTGATAAGCGCACAGCTTCATCTGATAATTTCTCAGAAAGTTGCAAATATTTAGTATATTCATCATCGGAAAATATATTGCCTTTCCATCTTTCTGAAGTAGCCCTATAAAAAGCTGAACAAACTATAGCATTACGATAACCTTGATCTGCACGTTCTGCAGCACTTGTCCCGCTTATTGAAAGTATAAAATACAGAATAACAAAACTAATTTTTATCATGTTTATATATCCAGATAATAAGTTAAATTTTAATTCCTTGTTATATTATAAAATTTGTTTTCGCAGTACTCGAGGTTTTCATTTAGGTATTTATACCAATCTGAATTGTTAACTTTGGATGTGATCGTTTCATGGTAAGTATCTCCATATATTCGTTCTCTTGAATAATTGATATCCATACCTTGCATGTTATTCATC
>UOFY01000055.1_pt1 | contig 15600 bp, 10 predicted proteins | sample 1990141 | NCBI WGS metagenome assembly UOFY01 (sample SAMEA4728526, study PRJEB27164) | hydrothermal vent metagenome | biome: marine basaltic hydrothermal vent biome; feature: marine hydrothermal vent; material: mineral | place: Pacific Ocean | collected 2011-06-14/2011-07-23 | depth 1741 m | reverse complement strand
CACCGTGCTTCTCTGCCATCACTTTCGTGATCGCTGCAGTCAAGGTTGTTTTACCATGATCAACGTGGCCAATCGTGCCGACGTTGACATGGGGCTTTGTTCGTTCAAATTTTTCCTTGGACACCGTGTTACCCTCTTAATCTTAAATTCAATTCGCTGCGAATATAATTCGCTATGATACTTTCTTAATCACTTCGTCTGCGATACTCGCAGGCGCTTCTGCATATTTATCAAATTCCATACTATAGGTCGCACGACCCTGAGTAGCGGAGCGCAGATCAGTGGCATAACCAAACATTTCAGCCAATGGCACATCTGCCTTAATAATCTTACCTGCAGGCGCATCTTCCATTCCCTGAACGATGCCGCGACGACGATTAAGGTCGCCCATTACGTCACCCATGTAATCTTCCGGGGTAACCACTTCTACTGCCATGACCGGTTCAAGCAAGGCCGGGTCGGCCCGTCTTGCACCTTCTCTAAAGCCCATCGAGCCGGCAATTTTAAACGCCATTTCAGAAGAATCCACTTCATGAAACGAACCGTCATACAGGGTGACCTTGACATCAACCACCGGGAAACCGGCAATCACGCCGTTTTCGGTTTGCTGCTGAATGCCTTTGTCTACCGCAGGAATATATTCCCTGGGGACCACACCACCAACAATTTCATTTACAAATTCATAACCTGTACCGGCTGGCTGTGGTTCGATGCGTAAACGCACGTGACCATACTGGCCGCGACCACCGGACTGGCGCACAAACTTACCTTCCGCTTCTACTGTCTTGCGAATGGTTTCGCGATAAGCCACCTGCGGTGCGCCGACATTGGCGGCAACATCAAATTCACGCTTCATCCGATCAACAATGATATCCAAATGCAGCTCACCCATGCCGGAGATAATTGTCTGTCCAGATTCTTCATCGGTATGCACACGAAAGGATGGATCTTCCTGCGCTAACTTTTGCAGGGCAACCCCCATCTTTTCCTGATCCGGCTTGGTTCGTGGCTCGATCGCAACAGAGATAACCGGCTCTGGAAATTCCATGCGCTCTAAAATAATCACATTATCCAAATCACAAAGCGTGTCACCCGTGGTGACATCTTTGAGTCCAACGGCAGCGGCAATATCACCGGCGCGAACTTCTTTAATCTCTTCACGACTGTTGGCATGCATCTGTACGATGCGGCCAATGCGTTCTTTCTTGCCACGTACCGAGTTATAAACAAAATGACCCGATTGCAGTATCCCGGAGTAAACCCGGAAAAAAGTCAGCGTACCCACAAAAGGATCCGTTGCAATCTTAAAGGCCAGCGCAGAAAAAGGCTCATCATCAGCGGGATGACGCTCGGCTTCCGTATCCTTACCATCATCCAGCATACCCTTGATGGACGGCACATCGAGCGGTGAAGGCATCAGCTCAACAATGGTGTCCAATATCGCCTGCACACCTTTGTTCTTGAAGGCGCTACCGCACAGGCAGGGAATAATTTCATTATTCAATGTCCGTGCACGCAAACCTGCTTTAATCTCTTCTGCTGACAGCTCACCCTTATCAAGGTATTTGTCCATCAGCTCTTCATTGGCTTCAGCAGCGGCTTCCACCATCTGCTCGCGCAACTCAACACATTGCGCCATTAACTCTTCGGGGATTGCTCGCGCTTCATAGCGCATCCCCATATCAGCCTCGTCCCAGTAAATGGCTTCCATGCGAACCAGATCAACCAGGCCTTCAAAATTCTCTTCACTACCGATGTTCATCTGAATCGGTACTGGATTCGCACCCAGTCGTTCTTTAATCTGTTCGACTACCCGCAGGAAGTCTGCGCCGGCACGATCCATCTTATTGATGAAGGCCATGCGCGGAACACCATACTTGTTCGCCTGTCGCCAGACGGTTTCGGACTGAGGTTCAACACCACCGACGGCACAAAAAACCGCACAGGCGCCATCGAGGACTCGCAACGAACGCTCAACTTCAATGGTGAAGTCAACGTGCCCGGGTGTATCTATTATATTAATACGGTGCTGCGGAAACTGCTTGTCCATCCCCTGCCAAAAGCAGGTGGTTGCGGCTGAGGTAATGGTAATACCTCGCTCCTGCTCCTGTTCCATCCAGTCCATGGTCGCGGCGCCATCATGCACTTCACCGATCTTGTGAGAGATACCGGTGTAATACAAAATGCGCTCAGTCGTCGTCGTTTTGCCAGCATCAATGTGAGCCATGATGCCAATATTACGATAGCGCTCGATGGGGGTTTGGCGTGCCACGTTGGTTCAGCCCGATTAGGGGTCAGTCTCCTCAAAATAATTCTGTCTTTACCAGCGATAATGCGCAAAGGCTTTATTTGCATCAGCCATCCGGTGAGTATCTTCACGTTTCTTCACTGCGCTACCGCGATTTTCCGAAGCATCCATGATTTCGCCGGCCAGACGTGCGCCCATGCCTTTTTCGCTGCGCTTACGTGCGGCATCCACCAACCAGCGCATAGCCAGGGTGTTACGACGGCTGGGACGAACTTCAACCGGCACCTGATAGGTAGCACCACCCACTCGGCGGGATTTTACTTCCACTACGGGGCGAATATTTTCCAGCGCTTTTTCAAAAGCTTCGACACCATCTTCTGTCTTGCCGCGCTCGGCAACTGAATCCAGTGCGCCGTATACAATTTTTTCAGCAACGGATTTCTTTCCGCTCAACATCAGAATGTTGATGAACTTTGCAAGCACCGTCGATTTAAATTTCGGGTCGGGCAAGATTTCTCTTTTTGCTGCTACACGCCTTCTAGCCATTTCAGTATTCCTAGTTTCTCAATGTTGCCGGAGCACGCTGCTCCCGTGATTGCTCTGCTTATGATTTAGGTCGTTTCGCGCCGTACTTCGAACGTCCTTTACGACGATCACTCACCCCGGAGGTATCGAGTGAACCGCGAACGGTGTGATAACGCACACCCGGTAAATCTTTAACACGACCGCCGCGAATCAGTACCACTGAATGCTCTTGCAGGTTATGTCCTTCACCACCGATATAGGTCGTCACTTCAAAGCCATTGGTGAGGCGCACACGGGCAACCTTACGCATAGCCGAGTTTGGTTTTTTCGGGGTAGTGGTATACACACGTGTGCACACGCCGCGTTTCTGCGGACAGGCCTCAAGCGCAGGAACATTACTTTTTTCCAGCTTACGCTTACGTGGCTTGCGTACCAATTGGTTAATTGTGGCCATAATTCTTTTAACTCCAGAAAATAAACGACAGACTCGAGCCTCGATGTCACTATCAAGGGCCGACCTGTCGTAAGGCGCGAGATTTTAGTGAATCCTGACGAATTCTGCAACCTGATCTGCCGATCTTTTTCTCTTAAAGCAAAGAAAAGTGGTGATTTGCAGTTTTACGCACCGAGATCGCTGTAAATTCTCAAGACATATAAAAAAGCCGACCCCCTTCGGCGCCAGCTTTTATGATTACTTTTCCCTTAATACCGGCTCCATTTTAAACCGGAACCGGATTAAGATTACCCATGAAAATATCTATCCGCCGGACTTTTCACTGCTATCGGTTTCAGCCATTACCGACTGGATTTCAGAATCCAGCATTTCGTTGGCTGTCTCCAACAGCATTTCCGCCGGAGCCAGCATCTCCATACGCTTACGGTGACGTTCGGCATGATAGGCTTGCCCAGTACCAGATGGAATCAGACGGCCAACAATGACATTCTCCTTCAGTCCACGCAGATCATCGACCTTGCCGCTCACCGCCGCTTCAGTTAACACACGGGTGGTTTCCTGGAAGGAGGCCGCTGAAACAAAGGATTCGGTCGCCAGCGAGGCCTTGGTAATGCCCAGCAGCATTTCATTAAATAATGAAGGCTGCTTGCCAGCCGCATTGAGACGATCATTTTCCTCCAGCATGCGTGCACGGTCGACCTGCTCGCCTTTGAGGAAGTGACTGTCACCAGGGCTGCGGATTTCAATTTTACGCAACATCTGCCGAACAATAACTTCGATGTGCTTGTCATTAATTTTCACACCCTGCAGGCGGTACACATCCTGTACTTCTTTAACAATGTAACGCGCCAGCATCTCAACGCCTAACAGACGCAGGATATCGTGCGGATTTGGTTCGCCCTCGGCAATCACTTCTCCCTTTTCGACCTGTTCACCTTCGAAGGTGGTGACATGCCGCCACTTAGGTATCAGTGCCTCATAGACATCCCCTTCAGTCGGGGTTATCACCAGCCGCTGCTTGCCCTTGGTTTCCTTACCAAAGCTGACCACGCCACTGATTTCTGCCAGGATTGATGGCTCTTTGGGTTTGCGCGCTTCAAATAAATCAGCCACTCGTGGCAGACCACCAGTAATATCACGGGTCTTGGATGACTCCTGTGGGATACGGGCAACCGCATCACCTACACCTACCGTATCTCCATCCTTGAGGCCAATAATTGCACCTGCAGGCAAGTTGTAGTTAGCCGGAATTTCAGTACCGGTAATCATCAGGTCGCTGCCGTCTTCAGCCAACAGTTTCACCATGGGCCGTAAATCTTTAGCCGCTGTACCTCGCTGCTTGGGATCGGTGACTTCCAGGCTGGTAAGGCCGGTGACTTCATCGACCTTGCTCTGTACAGTCACGCCTTCGACGATATCGACAAATTTTACGATACCGGCTTCTTCGGTAATAATCGGGTGGGTATGCGGATCCCAACTGGCAACAACTTTACCCGCTTCACAGGGGTCACCATCATTGGCGGTAATTACCGCACCATAAGGAACTTTATAGCGTTCACGTTCACGGCCGCGATCATCAAGCACGGTAATTTCACCGGAACGTGACACTGCCACGTTATTGCCAGTTGCGTGTTGCACCGTCTTCATATTATGCAAACGCACGGTACCGGTACTCTTGATTTCAATACTGTTCGCGGCAGCGGCTCGACTCGCAGCACCACCAATATGGAAAGTACGCATGGTGAGCTGGGTACCCGGCTCACCAATACTCTGAGCCGCGATAACGCCCACGGACTCACCCTGATTGACCAGGTGTCCACGGGCCAGATCACGCCCATAACAGGCCGAACAAACGCCATAGTGGTTCTCACAGGTGATAGCAGAGCGCACCAGCATATGATCCACACCCAGGCCATCCAACTGACCGACCCATTTTTCATCCAGCAGAGTGCCCGCTTCAATCAGTATTTCATCACTATCTGCCGCCATCACATCTCGGGCTACAACCCGACCCAGCACGCGTTCACTTAAGGGCTCAACCACATCGCCGCCTTCGATCAGGCTGGCCAGTAAGAGGCCATTCTCGGTACCACAATCCAGGCCGGAAACAGCCAAATCCTGAGATACATCCACCAGGCGGCGGGTAAGATAACCGGAGTTGGCCGTTTTCAGCGCGGTATCGGCCAGACCTTTACGTGCACCATGGGTAGAAATAAAGTACTGCAATACCGACAGCCCCTCTCGGAAGTTAGCCGTAATCGGTGTTTCAATAATGGAGCCATCCGGCTTGGCCATCAGACCACGCATCCCGGCCAGCTGCCGAATCTGTGCGGCGGAACCACGGGCACCGGAATCAGCCATCATAAAGACCGAGTTAAAGGACTTCTGTTTAACTTCCTTACCTTCCCGATCGGTAACGGTTTCGGTGCCCAGCATGTCCATCATGGCGTTGGCCACCTGATCATTGGTGCGCGACCAAATATCCACTACTTTGTTATAACGTTCGCCCATAGTTACCAGACCGGAAGTATACTGTTCATGAATCTCGTGAACTTCTTCCTCGGCCGCGGCCAGAATGGTCTGTTTCTCAGGGGGAATGATCATGTCTTCCACGCCAAAGGAAACCCCGGCGCGAGTAGAATAAGCAAAGCCCATATACATCAGCTGATCCGCAAAAATAACCGTGTCTTTCAGGCCATTTTTACGATAGCAGGTATTAATCAGGTTGGAGATGGCCTTTTTCTTCATATCCTGATTGATATTTTCAAAGGCAATGCCTTCAGGAACGATGCCCCAGAGCAAAGCACGACCGGCCGTGGTGTCCTTGATGCAGCGGTTCGCGGTGCGATTACCGTCCTCATCCGCAATCACTTCATTTACCCGGACTTTAACTTTTGCCTGCAAGGCAACAACGCCAGTGTTATACGCGCGATGGACTTCCGTGACATCACGAAAGACCATACCTTCGCCCTTGGCGTTAATACATTCACGGGTCATGTAATACAGACCCAGCACCACATCCTGTGAAGGTACAATAATAGGCTCACCATTGGCAGGCGAAAGAATATTATTGGTAGACATCATCAGGGTACGCGCTTCTAACTGCGCTTCGATCGATAGTGGTACGTGTACCGCCATTTGATCGCCATCGAAATCGGCATTGAACGCGGTACAGACCAGCGGATGCAACTGAATCGCCTTACCTTCAATCAGGGTGGGCTCGAAGGCCTGAATACCCAGACGATGCAAGGTCGGTGCGCGGTTAAGCATGACGGGATGTTCGCGAATCACGTCTTCGAGAATATCCCAGACTTCCGAGCCTTCCAGCTCGACCATCTTCTTGGCCGCTTTAATGGTCGTGGCCAGGCCACGCAGCTCCAGTTTGCTAAAGATGAAAGGTTTGAACAATTCCAGTGCCATTTTCTTCGGCAGACCACACTGATGTAATTTCAGCGTCGGCCCCACCACGATCACGGAACGCCCAGAGTAATCCACACGTTTACCCAACAGGTTCTGGCGGAAGCGACCTTGCTTGCCCTTGATCATGTCGGCCAGTGATTTCAACGGGCGTTTGTTAGAACCGGTAATGGCACGACCACGACGACCATTATCTAATAGCGCATCGACGGATTCCTGCAACATACGTTTTTCATTACGCACAATAATATCCGGCGCGTTGAGATCCAGCAGACGACGCAAACGGTTATTACGGTTAATCACCCGACGATAGAGATCGTTAAGATCAGAAGTCGCAAAGCGTCCACCTTCCAATGGCACTAATGGGCGCAGCTCGGGTGGCAATACCGGTAACACGGTCATCACCATCCACTCAGGTTTGTTACCCGAGGACATAAAACCCTCTAGCAGTTTCAGACGCTTGCCGAGTTTCTTCAGCTTGGTTTCGGACTTGGTCGCGCCCATACCTTCTTTAACTTCTTCACAGGCTTTTTCAAGATTCAGCGAACTCAGCAGAATCTTGATGGCTTCGGCACCCATGCGCGCATCAAACTCGTCACCATATTCTTCGATAGCTTCAAGATAAGTGTCATCAGTCAGTAACTGTCCGCGTTCGAGCTCGGTCATGCCCGGCTCAACCACCACAAAGGCTTCAAAATATAGCACCCGCTCAATATCACGCAGGGTCATATCCAGAATCAGGCCCATACGCGAAGGCAGTGACTTGAGGAACCAGATGTGCGCAACCGGGCTGGCCAGTTCGATGTGACCCATACGTTCACGACGTACCTTGGCCAGCGTCACTTCAATGCCGCATTTCTCGCAGATCACGCCACGATGTTTCAGACGCTTGTATTTACCGCAGAGGCATTCGTAATCTTTGACCGGGCCAAAAATTTTGGCACAGAACAGGCCATCACGTTCAGGTTTAAAGGTACGATAGTTAATGGTTTCCGGCTTTTTAACTTCACCGTACGACCAGGATCGGATTTTCTGGGGCGAAGCAAGACCGATGCGAATCGCATCAAAGTCTTCTAATTGGGTCTGCTGCTTGAGGATCTTAAGTAGATCTTTCACGTTGTCACTCCTAAGTTCAAGTTGCGAGTGGCGAGTGGCTGGTAGCGAGGATTAAAATTCAGGCCTCACACCAGTCCGCTAGCGACTAGCGACTCTTAATCATGTTGTTCCAGTTCGATGTCGATACCCAGTGAACGGATTTCTTTCAACAGCACGTTAAAGGACTCGGGCATGCCGGCTTCCATAAAATGGTTGCCGTCAACGATGTTTTTGTACATTTTGGTACGTCCATTAACATCATCGGATTTCACTGTCAGCATTTCCTGCAGGGTATAGGCTGCGCCATAGGCTTCTAATGCCCAGACTTCCATTTCCCCAAAGCGTTGGCCACCGAACTGCGCCTTACCACCCAGCGGTTGCTGGGTAACTAGACTATAAGGTCCGGTTGAACGCGCATGCATCTTGTCATCGACCAGATGGTTGAGCTTGAGCATGTACATATAACCGACGGTAATCTTACGTTCGAACTCTTCACCAGTACGACCATTAATCAAAGTCGTCTGACCGCTGGTAGGCAGTTCGGCCAGTTCCAGCAACTGTTTAATATCGCTTTCCTTGATGCCGTCGAATACAGGAGTCGCCATGGGCACACCCGCACGCAGATTATGCGCCAGCTCCATGATTTCCTCATCAGTGAAGGATTTTAGATCTTCATGCTGGCCTTCGGTCTGATTGTAAATTTCATCCAGAAATTTGCGAATGTTGGCAATTTTTTCCTGCGCCCGTAGCATCGCGTCAATCTTTTTGCCCAGTCCACGCGCGGCCCAGCCAAGATGGGTTTCCAGCACCTGACCAACGTTCATGCGAGAAGGCACACCCAATGGGTTGAGGACGATGTCAATCGGCTCACCATCTTTGGTATGCGGCATATCTTCAACGGGAACAATCATGGAAATAACACCCTTGTTACCATGACGACCGGCCATTTTGTCACCCGGTTGCAGGCGACGTTTAACGGCCACGTGTACCTTAACCATTTTCAACACGCCCGGGGCCAGATCATCACCGGAAGTCAGCTTGTTGCGTTTTTCTTCGTATTTTTCATCGAATTCAACCCGCAGCTGTTTGATCTGATCGGCCATGGCTTCAAGCTGGGCACTGGCTTCATCATTCTTCAGGTTTATCTCGAACCATTTTTCACGTTCTAGTTCTTCCAGATAGGAAGCGGTAATCTTGGAACCCGCTTTTAGCTGGTTCGGCCCCCATTCGACGACCTTGTTGGTGAGCATGTTCTGCACACGCTGATAGGCATCGTCTTCCATGATGCGGCGCTGATCATTGAAATCTTTCTTCACTCGTTCGAGTTCAGATTCTTCAATTGATTTGGCACGACTATCTTTTTCCAGACCATCACGGGTGAAGACCTGTACATCAATCACGGTACCGATCATGCCAGAGCGAACCCGCAGGGAGGTATCCTTCACATCGCTGGCCTTCTCACCGAAAATGGCTCTGAGTAATTTTTCTTCCGGGGTTAGTTGGGTTTCACCCTTGGGCGTGACCTTGCCGACTAAAATATCACCCGGCTTAACTTCCGCACCAATGTAGACAATACCGGCTTCATCCAGCTTCGCCAGTGCCGATTCGCCCACATTAGGGATATCACCGGTGATCTCTTCTGAACCTAACTTGGTGTCACGAGCCACACAGGTCAACTCTTCAATATGAATAGTGGTGTAACGATCTTCCTGTACCACCCGTTCAGAGATAAGAATGGAATCCTCAAAATTGTAGCCATGCCAGGGCATGAAGGCCACCAGCATATTCTGGCCCAGTGCCAGTTCGCCCATATCGGTGGAAGGGCCATCGGCCATTACATCACCGCGGGCAACCTTTTCGCCTGGACGTACCAGTGGCCGCTGATTAATACAGGTATTTTGATTTGAGCGGGTGTACTTGGTCAGATTGTAAATATCCACACCGGCTTCACCGGCAATAGTTTCATCATCATTAACTCGCACCACGATGCGTCCGGCATCAACCGAATCTACCATACCGCCACGCTTGGCAATCACCGTAACACCAGAATCAACCGCGACTCGGTGTTCAATACCAGTACCAACTAATGGTTTCTGCGCGCGCAATGTCGGTACCGCCTGACGTTGCATGTTTGAGCCCATGAGGGCGCGGTTGGCATCATCATGTTCAAGGAAAGGAATCAGAGCCGCCGCTACCGAAACAATCTGTTTCGGTGAGACGTCCATATAATTAACATCACCTGGTGCCGCCATGGTGAATTCGTTCAAATGACGACTGGGCACCATTTCTTCGGTAAACTTGCCTTTGTTATCCAGCTCGGCATTGGCCTGGGCAATTACGTGCTCGCTTTCATCAATCGCAGAGAGGTAATCAATATCATCGCTTACCTTGCCGTTTTTAACTCGGCGATAGGGTGTTTCCAAAAAGCCGAAACGGTTGGTTCGTGCATAAACGGAAAGTGAGTTGATCAAACCAATGTTTGGGCCTTCAGGTGTTTCAATTGGGCAGACGCGACCGTAGTGAGTCGGATGCACATCTCGGACTTCGAAGCCGGCGCGTTCACGGGTCAAACCACCTGGGCCTAATGCAGAAATACGACGCTTGTGGGTGACTTCGGAGAGCGGATTATTTTGATCCATAAACTGCGAGAGCTGGCTGGAACCAAAGAATTCTTTGATGGCCGCAGAGACAGGTTTCGCATTGATCATTTCCTGCGGCATCAGGTTATCGGCCTCGGCCATGCTCAGGCGTTCTTTTACCGCTCGCTCAACCCGAACCAGACCGACGCGGAACTGGTTTTCTGCCATTTCACCCACCGAGCGAATACGACGATTACCCAGATGATCGATGTCATCCACCAAACCTTTACCATCACGAATGCCAACCAGGGTCTGGATGACTTCCATAATATCGGAAACTTCACCACACTCTTCAACCAGTTTTTTCGAAATATCATCGTTACGCTTACCGAAGTAAACGTAATCATAAAGAATGCCAACGCCAGTTTCTTCCTTGCGACCCAGACGGCGGTTGAACTTCATCCGTCCAACCACGGACAGATCATAACGATCATCCGTGAAGAATAAATTGTGAAACAGGTTTTCAGCCGCTTCTTTAGTCGGCGGCTCACCCGGACGCATCATCCGGTAGATTTCTACCTGGGCTTCCAGCTGGGTGGTGGTGGTATCAATTTGCAGAGTTTTGGAAATATACGGCCCGTGATCCAGATCGTTGGTAAAGATGGTGTGGAATTCTTTAATTCCAGACTCATTCAACATTTCCAGACGTTCAGGCGTCAACTCATCATTGGCGTGCAATACCACTTCACCCGTTTCGGTATTGATCACGTCATGGGCAATAACTTTTTCTAACAGGTAGTCTTCCGGAACCGCCAGCGTTTTAATCCCGGCCTTATCCAGCTCGCGAATATGGCGCATGGTAATACGCTGACCTTCTTCTACCAGCAGCTTGCTCTTGATTTTGATATCAAAGGTTGCAACATCACCGCGCAGACGTTCAGGCACCAGTTTCATGGTGATGCCGTCTTTGGTGAATTTAAAATCGTTGTTTTCAAAGAACAGCGCAACAATCTGTTCGTTATTATAACCGAGCGCTTTTAATAGCACGGTAACCGGTAACTTACGGCGACGATCGATACGGGTAAACAGGCAATCTTTCGGATCAAATTCAAAATCCAGCCAGGAACCACGATAAGGAATCACCCGTGCATTAAATAATAATTTGCCGGATGAATGGGTCTTACCTTTGTCGTGATCGAAAAACACACCCGGTGAACGATGCAACTGGGAAACGATGACACGTTCGGTGCCATTAATAACAAAGGTGCCGTTATCCGTCATCAACGGCACTTCACCCATATAAACTTCCTGTTCACGCGTTTCTTTTAAGGTTTGTGTCTTGGCTTCTTTATCATAAATAAACAAGCGCAAAGTCACACGCAGTGGGGCAGCATAGGTGACACCCCGCATCTGACATTCCTTAACATCAAAGACAGGTGTACCGAGACGATAGTCGACATAGTCAATCGATGCATTACCTGAGTAGCTGGTGATCGGAAAAACGGATTTAAAGGCGGCGTGCAAGCCCTTTTCATTACGTTTTTCTTTCGGCACATCCTGTTGCAGGAAGCCCCGAAATGAATCTATTTGAGTAGCCAGCATGTAGGGAATTTCAAGAATACTGGGACGACGGCCAAAGTTTTTGCGAATCCGTTTCTTTTGTGTAAGCGAGTAACCCATTAGACACCTTGCGCGTAACTGTTAATCTAAAATAGTCTGTTACCACCTTGGTAACAGGGAATGCACAGCGGGCCGACAATCATTATTGATTGTCAGCCCGGTGTGCATACAGTTTCGTTACCCACCACGAAACGCTCAACCGGCCAAAGCCCGTTCAAAGTGTCATTGTGGGGGATACGAATCAAGCCTGAAGTAATCGATATTACTTAAGTTCGACTTCAGCACCAGCTTCTTCAAGCTGTTTCTTAACGTCTTCGGCTTCGGTCTTAGCAGCAGCTTCTTTAATGGTAGAAGGCACGCCTTCTACCATTTCTTTCGCTTCTTTAAGACCCAGTCCGGTGATACTACGAACAGCCTTAATGACGGAAATCTTGTTAGCACCAAAGCTGGTCATAACAACATCAAACTCGTCTTTTTCTTCAACAGCAGCAACTTCACCGGCAGCTGCAGGTGCAGCAGCAACGGCAGCAGCAGCGGATACGCCGAATTTTTCTTCCATCGCTTCGATTAAATCAACGACTTCCATTACTGTCATACTGGAAATGGTTTCCAGAATTTCGTCTTTTGATACAGCCATTTTATTTCTCCTAAAACACTAATATAAGGTTACGCAAGCCTGAATATAATCAGACTTACTTAGCATCGCGTACAGCCGCAACAGTACGAACCAGTTTGCCGGGGACTTCATTAAGAGTACGAACCAGTTTAGTAACCGGTCCCTGCATAACCGACATGAGCATGCTGATAGCCTGATCTTTGGTCGGTAAGCTGGCAAGACGATCAATTTCGGAAGCAGCCAGTAGCTGTCCGCCAATTGACAGGGCCTTGATAACCAGCTTGTCGTTCTCTTTAGAAAAATCCTTCAACACTCTTGCCGCTGAACCGGGATCTTCCTGAGAAAATGCCATTACCAGCGGACCGCTTAGAGTGTCCTTCATGCAATCAAAATCCGTCCCATCGATAGCACGCCGAGCCAGTGTGTTTTTAATCACACGTAGATAAACACCACCAATACGTGCTTTCGCACGAAGTTCGGTCATGTCTTCTGAACTCAACCCGTTGTACTCTGCAGTGACTACAGAATGCGCGCTAGCTGCAACTTCGGCGACGTCAGCCACGATGGCTTTTTTCTCTTCTAAACTGAGAGCCATGCTAACTACCTCCGTTTGTAGTAAAAGATTTACCTTTTACTGTTGGACGACAAGCCTCACCAACATAGTGAGGCTCCTTTTGTTTAGTGAGCTCACACAGAAAAGCTGTTTAGTACCTTAGAAATAATTTTCTGTGCATTTTGCAGAAAATTATTTCGTGAAGACACTTATCCAGTTTATCTGGGCTAAGGCACACCATCTGCGCAGGCCAGATGTTTAATCTCGCCAACGAAAAAACTTCTTCGTTTTTGAGCACCTACGGTCTTTGATGGACGTTATCTAAATAAATAAAACAACGGCCACAAAGTCTTTATTCAGGCTTATGCTAATGTTGCCTGATCAATCGCAATCCCCGGACCCATGGTGGTGGAAATTGCGATTTTCATCATATATTGACCTTTAGCGGAAGAAGGCTTGGCTTTTAGTAAAGCCGCCAACAAGGCTTCCAGGTTTTCCTGCAGACGTTTACCGTCAAATTCAGTATTACCGATAGCACAATGAATAATGCCACCTTTGTCGGTGCGATAACGCACCTGACCAGACTTGGCGTTATTAACGGCGGTTTCAACATCCGGCGTCACGGTGCCAACTTTAGGATTTGGCATCAGTCCACGCGGCCCAAGAATCTGACCTAACTGGCCAACCACGCGCATGGCATCCGGTGTCGCAATCACCACATCAAAGTCCAAATTGCCTTTTTTAACTTCTGCAGCCAGATCTTCAAAACCGACAATATCGGCGCCGGCGGCTTTGGCTTTCTCGGCGTTATCGCCCTGTGCAAAAACAGCAACACGAACGGTTTTGCCTGTACCATGTGGCAATACAGTAGAGCCACGCACAACCTGGTCGGATTTACGCGGGTCAACGCCAAGATTTACCGCAACGTCAACCGACTCGGTAAATTTAGCTTTCGGCAATGAACCCAATAATTCAAAGGCTTCCGTCGCAGGGTAAACTTTACCCAATTCTATTTTTTCACGGATAATTTTGGCTTTTTTACTTAACTTGGCCATTTACACGTCCTCCGTTTCAATACCCATACTGCGAGCACTGCCTGCAATAGTACGCACACCCGCATCCATATCAGCTGCGGTTAAATCAGGTTCTTTAGTCTTTACAATTTCTTCCAGCTGGGCGCGTGTGACCTTGCCGACTTTATCGCGGTTAGGTACGCCAGAACCTTTCTTAATCCCAGCGGCTTTCTTCAACAAAATTGAAGCTGGCGGGGTTTTCTTAATAAAGGTAAAGCTGCGATCACTATATACAGTAATAACAACAGGAACCGGCATGCCTTTTTCCAGACCCTGAGTCTGTGAGTTAAAAGCTTTGCAGAATTCCATAATATTGACACCATGCTGACCTAACGCAGGCCCAACAGGGGGAGAAGGATTGGCTTCTTGAGCCGGGACTTGCAGCTTAATATATGCTTCGATCTTCTTCGCCATGATTCACCTCGTGTATGTGGGTAATAACGCCTGGCTAAGGCTCCCCTTTAATTAAGGGCCAAGGGACGAGTAACGAGTAACGAGGTTTATTTGAAATGCGCGAAGCGCACTTCTTTCCTCGTCACTCGTCCCTTGTCACTCGTCCCTGTCGACAAAGGCGCTAGCCCTTTTCGACCTGACTAAATTCTAAGTCGACCGGCGTGGAGCGTCCGAAAATAGACACCTCAACACGCAGACGGTTTTTATCGTAATCCACTTCTTCAACCACCCCGTTGAAGTCATTGAAAGGGCCATCATTGATACGCACCACTTCACCTGGCTCGAACAGAACTTTAGGACGAGGACGTTCAGCCCCTTCCTGTACCCGGTTCAGAATCGCTTCGGCTTCTTTATCAGTAATCGGGGCCGGCTTGTCACTGGTACCCCCGATGAAACCCATGACCCGAGGCGTGTCCTTGACCAGATGCCAGGTATCGTCATTCAGCTCCATGTGCACCAGCACATAGCCGGGGAAAAATTTCCGATCACTACGGCGCTTCTGACCATCGCGCATTTCAACAACTTCTTCAGTGGGAACTAAAATCTCACTGAAGTTATCTTCCTGGGCCTGCAATTTAATCCGTTCTTCCAGCGCACGTTTAACATGCTGCTCGTAACCGGAATAAGCGTGTACTACATACCAACGTTGGGGCATTCGCGTTTAACCTCCTTGTCCGGTGATCAGTTTCACCGCCCAGAGTAAAAAGGTATCAAATACCCAGAGTATCAGCCCCATCACAACCACCATGAGCATAACAACCAGGGTGGTTTGTGTTGTTTCCTGCCGAGTTGGCCAGACAGCCTTTCGCACTTCTATGATTGCACTACGCCCGTAGCCCCAGGTATCAGAACCAATCTGAGTATTGTAAGCCACAAACGCAGACAAACCGAATACGGTCAGTAAAGCCAGCACCCGGTACAGTAATGCCTGATCTGCATAATAATAAAAGCCAACCACACCCGCGGC
>UOFY01000002.1_pt1 | contig 17067 bp, 19 predicted proteins | sample 1990141 | NCBI WGS metagenome assembly UOFY01 (sample SAMEA4728526, study PRJEB27164) | hydrothermal vent metagenome | biome: marine basaltic hydrothermal vent biome; feature: marine hydrothermal vent; material: mineral | place: Pacific Ocean | collected 2011-06-14/2011-07-23 | depth 1741 m | reverse complement strand
GAACCCATATCTCGCATCACCTTGTCACCATCGTATGCCTTCCCACGCAGAGCATGGGAACGAGGTTAAATATAACAGCAGAGGGAGGGGAGATTATGGTGCGAATACTTATGCAACGATTAATACCAACGATAGTGACTGAATTCCGGCCTTCATCGGAATGACGATAATTATTGCACGTCGCAGGGTGGACTAAGTAAAACAAAGCCCAACCGGCTGTTTCCTTTTGAGTGAACAAGCCCGCACGCTTTTCGTCACTCCAAGAAACTGAAATGCGATAACTTACGATTCCAGTAACTGCCAGTAAGCCTGATGCCGAACAACACTGTCAGCCGCATCGATCTCGACTTCCAGCATTCTTGCGCCGGATTGATTCAGCATGGTTTTCAACGCTGAGACAAAGTCTTCAATCGAGTTTACCCGTGCATAGGCCAGATGGTACAGGCTGGCCACCTGCGAAAAATCCAGTCCCGAATCGGTCTGCCAGTTACGTTCAAATTCAGGCAGCTCGGCCTGTGGCAGGTGATGAAAAATACCGCCACCGCGATTGTTGATCACGATGAGCAAGACATCCAGCTCGGCCAGTGCAAGCATGCCGTTCATATCATGATAACAGGCAAGATCGCCGAGCAGCCCGACCACCCTGCCCTGCCGGGTATTTGCCGCAAGTCCGGCCAAAGTTGAAACATTACCATCAATGCCGCTGGCTCCCCGATTAGCGATGATCTGCAGCGTTTTACGACCACAGCCTGAAAAACTGTCCAGATTGCGAATGCACAGGGAGTTACTGGAAAACAGGGTGCTGTATGCTGGCAGTGCGGCAAGCAATTGTTGCGTTAACTGCGCCTCAAAAATCTCGGCGCTTTCCAGTTTTGTTTTTGCCTGCTGCTGCTGCTGTAAAAAAACATCCCGCCAGCCACCAGAGGCAGAGGCGGATATTTGCATCTGCAACTGCTCACAAAAAAGCACAACATCGGCTACCACCTGTTCATCGCTCAGGTGTTGTGGATCGCGCCAGCGAGCCTGCGGATCTAATAATATATTAAAACTGTCTGACCAGTGGTTTAAGGCCTCGGACAGCGATTTTGAAACCGGCATCGCCCCGAGGCGTAAAATCCAGTCCGGTTGATGGTGTTCAGCAAACCCGGCCTGACGTAAAAAACTATCATAGTGGCAGATCAGAGGTTCCTGAGGGTACTCACCAAAGCGCAAACCGGAAAGAGGATCTGCCAGCACCGGTGCGCCCAGCACTTCAGCCAGTTGTAACAGGGCCTCGGCATGTTTGATCTCACTTGATTCCGGCCCGGCAATGATCAGCCCAGGTCGGCCAGATAGTTTTTGCGCCAGCCTTTGCAGTTGATCCGGATCCGGCATCAACACCGGTGCAACAAAGGGAGCCGCTTCGGTTTCAAAGCTGAAACTCTCATCATCCTGCACCGGTGTCAGTGGCTCACGAAAGGGGATATTCAAATGCACCGGGCCAGGCAGAGGCCAGCCACTTTCAGCCAGGCTGCGACGACCCAGCTGATGCACGTAACGCAAAGCGTCCTCACCCTCATCGGCGACAGTTAATAAATGCACAGCACGCACCTGCCCGCTGAACAGGCCAGACTGATCTATCGTCTGGTTGGCTCCCCAATGCTGTAATTCCAGTGGCCGATCAGCGCTCAACAAAATCAGCGGGATCGCACTCTGGCAGGCTTCAATCACGGCGGGCAGCCAATGTGCGGCGGCGCTCCCCGAGGTGGCAATCAAAGCCACCGCTCGCGACTCCCGCCTTGCCAGACCCAGGGCAAAAAAAGCGGCACAGCGTTCATCAATCTGTATCCATGTTTTGAGCGCGGGGTGGCGTTCACAGGCCAGCACTAATGGGGTGGAACGTGAACCGGGTGACATCACAACCTGTTGCAAACCGCCAGCCACCATGCCATTGACCAGCATCTGTGCCCAATGCAGATTGATCTCCGCCTGCGTGCTCATGAGCCGGTTGCGCGCGGCGAATGCCGCTGCAGCTCATCCGCCTGTTCGCTCACTCCGGCATTTAAAACCCCGAGTATCGAGGCCAGCTTGAGCTCGGTTTCCTCCAGCTCAGCCGCCGGCTCAGAATCAGCCACTATACCGGCACCCGCATACACATCGATCTGCCGTCCCTGCACTAAAGCACAACGCAAAACCACCGATAATTCTCCATTGCCATGCGCATCCATCCAGCCCACGGCACCGCTGTACCAGCCACGCGCAAAGGGTTCATTTTCTCGAATCCAGTGCTGGGCCACCGCAGTGGGCGTACCGGCGACCGCCGGGGTCGGATGCAGCCGAGCGGCAATATCCAGCAGGTTAATTCCGGTGCGTGCCTGCGCATGAATCGGAGTCCATAAATGTTGAAGCTGTCGCAGAGCCATGATGGACGGTGTTTTCGGTGACGGCAAAGTATTGCTCAGTGGCCGCAGAGCTTGAATCATTTGCTCCACGACCAGCGCATGCTCACGACGAATACGGGGGTTTTGCATGAGCTCCTGTTTCAGCACCCGATTTTCTATCGTATCATCGCTGCGCGGCAGGGTTCCGCCCAAGGCATCACAATCAATCTGTCCATCCTCCAGGCGCAGCAATTTTTCCGGGGATGCCGCAAGCAGCGTGGATGTCCCCCGCCTCAAGCCCAGCTGTGTGCAGGCTGGAAATCGATGCGACAGAGTTTCTAAAATTTTTACTGTGGGCAAATTCTGCGACGCTTTAAAACTCAAATGTCGCGCGGGAACCACCTTTGCAAGATCTCCCGCGTGAATAAGCTGTCGGGCCTGTTCGACTAAATTCAACCAGTGATGATTTTCCGGTTCACTCCGTATTTGTTGCAGGCAGACACCCGACTCACCGACAGAAGACCCGGCCTCAAACTTTGAACCCTCATATTTCAAGGCGAGCAATAACTGCCGACTCTGCTTTAACCAGAGGTGAATCTGCTGCTGTCGTTGCACCGGGCTGCGCAGGCATTCCGCCGTTGCACTTAAATGCAGCCTCAGCTGAGTCCCCTGCCTTTGCAATAGTACCGCCGGTACCGTCAACAAGGTGTTCGGCCAATCCTGCCAGGGTGCGGCCATGCGGTCTTCTGCGGCAAAAGCAAAACCGATGAACGCCGCCACGGGTGAATAAACCGCATCTGAATCAAGCCCAGCCTCAAGCTCAAGACGAGCCCAGCTCGACTGCAATGTCTTGAAGGCGCGTTGCAAATCATCAAAACGCGAACCACGTGCGGCCTGCGGCTGGCTGGCTTTATACTCAAACGCACAGCCGACCCCCAAACTGAAACGCTGACGCTCAGGCTCAGCGGTGTAATAAAAATCATCCAGGCTGTCGGCCATCCCGGTCGGTAACGGCAGGGCCGGTTTCAAACTCAGACTGCAAAGGCGGGTATTTTCAGGCCAGTGCCATCCCGCCTGCAGTTGCTCTAGTTGCTCAGCCAGCTGCATTAGAAAGTTTTCAATTGTGGGGTTTTTTTTCATTTAAAAAATAACTCAGTACTAAGCCATCGTCCCCCCGCAAGCGGACGGGTATCTGTTACATAGACACAAACTTTAAATAACCCCTTACTAGCAGGGCTTTTGTTCGCACAAAATTTTGACCTGAAACAATGTACACTTCATAGCTAAACATTAGTATTCTATCAGTTATAAGCCAAATTTCTTTTTCCTGCTGGATATAAAAAATGAAAAAACCTGCCATCCTTGTCCTTAGTCTATTGCTGCTCAGCAGCTTCTCAGCCTATTCAACCACTGATGCCCAGCAACAGGCTATCGAATCACTGGGACAGTTAAACGGAGTAGCCCTGCAATGCCGGTACAATCCGGATATGCAGCTAATGAAACAAGCGATGGTCGAGAATCTGCCCAAACAGCGCAGTCTTGGTGAGCTTTATGATAATGCTACCAATGCCGCATTTCTTGGTTTTGCCCAACAGCATAAAGCCTGTCCGGACAATGCAGAATTCACCGGCACCGTAAGCGCGGCTATCGATAAACTTAAACAGGCCTTTTCCCATCATTAAATTATTCTGTCTGATTAGTATGCCCTCCCCGTTGCAACACCAGCGACTACACTTTGTACTGCTACTATTAATAGCTGGATTGCTTGGTAGTCATGCCGCAGTGGCTAAATCATTGCACGTCGTGGTCAGTATCAAACCCATTCATTCTATTGTCAGCGGCTTAATGGCCGGTGGAGATCAACCTGAGTTACTGGTGAGCGGAGATGCCAACCCTTATCATTATCAGCTCAGCAAGGCGCAGAAAAGTTCTCTGCAAAAAGCCGATTTAATCATCTGGACCGGGGTTGAACTGGAGCCCTTTCTACCTGCCGAACTTAAAAAGCTGAATTCATCCAGCCGGGTATTGGAGTTGCTGGATAATCCCGATATCAAAGTGCTGCCCCAGCGCAACGATGAAAGCCGCCGCGACCCCTACTTCTGGCTCGACAGCCGCAATGCCCTTATTTTGCTTGATACTCTGACCCGCCTATTAATCGACCTTGATCCGGTACGCAGCCACATGTACGTGCGTAACCGCAGTAAAATATTAGCCACCTTATCGAAGGTCGATCGGGAACTGGAATATGGCTACCGTGGAATGAAGGCCGGCGTGGGTTATCTTTATTACGATACTCTGCAATATTTTGAGCAGGCCTATGCCCTGAAAATACGCGGCACACTGTTATTAAATGTAGCCAATGCTAAACCTGATACCGGCCGCCTGCTCAAAGCCCACGCCAAACTCAACAGTGGAGACTATCGTTGCCTGCTGGCAGAAACTGATGTTACCGATGAGCAGATACAATTACTCACCGGTGAGGCTAAAATTAATATTGGCCGCCTTGACAGTCTCGGCCGACAGTTCAAACCTGGCCCCGAACTCTATGCCAAACTGATGCGCTACAACACCCAGGTTATTAAACAATGTCTGGAGATTAAAGACAGTCAAAATACAGCAGTGCAAAATAGTAATAGTCTCAGCACCCATCCTGTCGGTCACTTTATTCTGGTTAACCAGCGTGGCAAACAGGTTACCGATCGTGACATGCTGGGCAAATACCAGCTCATCTATTTTGGCTATACCTCCTGCCCCGATATTTGTCCCATGTCGTTACATGTAATGATTCAGGCCTTAAAGAACATCGGTGATAAGGCCGAGGCATTTCAGCCGTACTTTATCAGCATTGATCCTGAGCGCGACACCCAGACGGTGGTACAGGACTATGTTAAATATTTTGATGATCGCCTGATTGGCCTTACCGGTAGCCCCGGCATGACCGCATCCATGGCCAAACATTTTCGGGTACGTTATGAAAAAGTAATAACCGATCCTGCCCAGCCTGAAAATTACCAGATGGATCATACCTCGAGTATTTTTATTATTGATCCTGAAGGTCAATTCGTGGCCCGGGTTGCCAGTAATATTTCGGCAACACAAATGGCCGATCGGCTACTGGAATTGGTTGAATAGGGCACACTGCTGCCACGCGCAAGGTTGGGCTGAGTAAAACGAAGCCCAACAGTTTGTCGCCATTATGTTGGGCTTCGCGTTGCTCTGTCCACCCTACCAAGTATATTATTCTTCTCTGCGCAATATAAATTCCTGCATACCATTGCGCATGAGTACTGAGCGCTGCAGAGCAAAACCTGGCATTTTATTCATGAGCATCAGGGAGTTCATTGGTCGGGTACGCAACGGCGGACTTAGATTTTCATAACAGGCCACTTTATCCTCGGCGAGAATATAAAACTGACCGGGCTGACTGTATCGTTTTTCTGAGGTATACAAAAAACCGTGTATATACGTATTTTTATGGCAGGCCTGTAACAGATGTGCATGCACGAAAGGAAAAAGGTGAGCCGGTAAATGGCTAAAACAATCCCAGCCTAGAATAAGATCATAGGGCGGTTGTTCAAACTGGATGCGGGTTTTAACGGCTTGCTCCAACGCCTGTTCATCAAGCTCATTCTCAACATCAGGATCAAACTTTGCCAATGATTCAATCGCATCAGCAATGGTAATATAGCAGGAATAAAGACTAAAAAAGTCAATGCTCGATGACTGTACGCCGCCCAGATCCAGAATCCGTAAGCTGTGATCTGAACCGGGTTGCGAATAATGTTCTTTCCATAAGCCTGAAAATAACCGTGTACTAAATTCAAGTTCCTTGTCCGCATCAACTTTTGTTAAAGCCCGATATTCCATTGACGACATCTTTAAACTACGCCGATTTAAGTTGTGTTTCTTTACCGTCCGTTATTTTTTTTGCCGCTGAGGACGAGGATTCAACCACCTTTTTAGTCATGTCGATGCTGCCCATAAAGCGAGCACCATCTTCGATAACCACACGCGGTGAATAAATATTGCCGATCACTTCTCCGCTTTTACTGATATGAACTTTTTCCGCTCCATGCAATTCACCTGTCAACTGCCCGTCTACCTTGATAGTTTTGGCAAATACATCCGCATGAATATTCCCGTTGGAACCGACAATAAGCTCATTGTTTTTTAAATCAATGGTGCCTTCAATACTGCCGTCAATCATCAGCCCTTCTTCACCGGTGAGCTCACCCTTGAAATGAATAGACGGGCCGATACTGGCAAGCTGGTGACTTTTTACTGTGTTCCGGCCAGATGCAATAGCCGCATCAATATTATTTTTTTCACGATTACTCGTCTTTTCTGGCGGGTTAGTAATCGATAATTTATTACTGACTGTGCGTTTCAGTTCATTCATGTCCAGCATCGAAGTGTCTCCATATTTATAAAATGACAGGGACATTATATAGAGTGAATGAAACTAACAAATGAGGCATAGTTCGCAACTTGGCCTGATGCTGAAATGGCTCATGTAGGTTCGATTTCAGTCGAACGAGTACGAGAGACCGTGTTTCAGGTGCTTCGAGCTTGTTCGACTGAAGTCGAACCTACAGCGGTACCTACATTGTCAGGCGCGCATAAAGCAGAGGGAATTCACGCGGTAGTTCTGAAGGTTTTCGAATAACCACATAACTGCTACTGCCAAAGATATGCGGCAGGTAGTCACCGGCTTTCTCATCGATGGTGACGCAGAAAGGTTGCAGACCTTTTTTACGTGCTTCAATCAGCGCCACCCTGGTATCTTCCACCCCATAACGTCCTTCATACTGATCCAGATCGTTGGGCTTGCCATCGGTGAGGATTAATAATAATTTCTGGCTGTTTTTTTGTTTCTCTAAAATATTGCTAGCATGGCGAATGGCCGCACCCATGCGGGTGTAGAAGCCCGGCTTGATTGCCTGCATCCGGCCTCGGCTTACATCGTTATGGGATTCGCCAAATTCTTTTAAGGTATGAAAACGCACATGATCCCGGCGGCGAGAGGAAAATCCATACATGGCAAACTGATCACCGGTTGCCGACAAGGCTTCGGAGAACAACAGCAGACTGTCACGAATAACATCGATCACCCGCGCATGATCGTTCACCCAGGCATCGGTAGAAAGTGATAAATCAGCCAGCACCAGACAGGAAAGATCCCGCATGCCGCCCCGAAAGTCCCGATAAAGTCCTTGCTCAGAAGAGGCATGTCCACGTAACTTTTCAGTGGCATGCAACATATAGGCATCCATGTCGATCTCACTGCCATCCTGTTCACCCCGATGCCAGAAACGTACCGGCATCAATGACTCAAACTGATTGCGTAAGCGTTTGGCGGTGGCACGCAAATGTTTGGGCAGGGGCATGGCTTCACAGTCACGCGCCAGCATCGGTTGAATGCGGCAGTAATCTGGCTGTAAAATGGATTTACGATAATCCCACTCCGGTAATAATATGCCCTCACCGATGCATAGATCATCATTGTCTTCTGAGGGTAAGTCCAGATCAAAGCGTAAACGTTTGGCGGTGCTTTTTTGATCCTGGGCAACACTGATGACATCCAGATCATCGGCGGCTTTTTCAGCCGCATCGAGATCTTCTTCTTCATCCGTAGCGCGATCGACCTTGGTATATTCTGCCCAACTGAATATATTTTCAAATCGATCCAGAAGAATACCATTATTACCTTCCGGCATTTCAACACGTTCAGCCTGACGGCGCGTTTGTTCTTCTTCAGTTTTTATTTCACCGTCTTCACGGGATTCGTCACCCTGCTCTGGTGTTGTTGCCGCCTCTGCTGCAACCGGTACAGGCGGGGATGGATGCAACCAGAGATAAACGGGATTAGGTGGTTGTTGTGTCTGCGGTAATTGTGTCACTGAGCCTGGTTCGGTTAAGGCGGCACAAATAGCACGCTCCAGTGCCACTTCATCCCTGGGCAGTTTATCCATGGCTGGACGTAGGCTTAACTGTGCCTGTAACAGACGCTGGTAGCGATGTTCCATGCCGGGAAAGCGCCGCAACACTTTTTGGGTCAGCACCTGGTTATGAGAAAACCATTCACCACGCACGCCGTCTTCCACTGCCGCCATCGCCGCCAGCCACAGATAAAGATCGCGGTTTAATGACTTTTCCGGAAATACATCAATTTCCTGTGGCAGTAACAATGCCTGTTCATCACGCCAGCCATAAGCCACTTTTTGATTGCTGCCCGCCATGCGTTGTAAAAAAGTTCGTCGTGCTTCATTACCGGTGTTGCCGGCCGCTTCCACCCGCAAGCCCCCGTCCCCGCCCAGAGCACGAAACATAATTCCAACGGTCTTGCTGACTTCGCTTAAAGTCACCACCGCTTCGGGATAGTGCTGATTCGCCGCGCGGGTGATCATCCGGTGCCAGACTTTACCTACCCATTCTTCCATCTATATAACCTCTTGTATAAACATAGATCTGTTTACTCTGCTTAAAATCTTAAAACACAAAAATCTTGAACCACAGAGGACACAGGGGAACACAGAGAATTATATTTTGTGTATATTTTCATACATAATTCAATATATCTCCTTCCTCTTGTGGTTCACAAAAATGCTTAATTTAAACTTCATACTTGATATTAACGTTTATCACTTTCTTGTTTAAAACAATCACCCGGTACATCCGGACGTTTACCAAAATCACGTTCGGATACATCTCGCGCGCATTCATCATTCAGCCATTGTAGTAACGGAGTCTGAATTTTTCCGGCATTGCCATGCCCGCCGGCCTGCACTTGTTCGCAGGCATCCAGGCAGCGACCACATTCGGTGCAGGTAAACATTTTGCGTTTAATCGTACGCGGTTTCAGGCGCATGGGACAAGCCTGCTCACAGGCGGCATCACAGGCGGCACAGTCGGCCACCCGTTCGCGATCCAGGGCGACTACTAAAGCCTTTTTATTGGCCATCCAGATTAAACTCTGGAAAAAACCAACGGCACAGGCATAGCGGCAAAACAGATGCCGGGCAAAGGTGAATTCAATAAACAATGCCGCAGTCCCCACGCTGATAAAAATAAACTGATTATGGGTTAATCGAGCATGGAATAAATTACTATAAATTTCATCAGGTGGTAATAGATAAGTCAACAACGCCACGGCCCATAAAAAGGCAAAGCCGACACTGGCCAACAACAGCAGAACCCAGTACCAGCGGTTAGTTTCAGTACGACTGCCATCAGGGTTGATCGGATTTAAGGTTTTCTTATCCCAGAAACTAAAACGCGCAAAACTACGGCGCATCAACGCATTAATGGTTTCAACCACAGAGTAATGCGGACACAACCAGCCACAATACAATCGTCCGTATTTCCAGGATACCCAGAAGCCGGTGGCGACGATCATCGCAATCGGCAGAAAGCCACGTAAAAATATATTCAGGGCGGCCTCGTAGGCACTGGCCTCGCCAGCAAGAAAATCATCGATGCCCAGCGTCCAGTTTTGACCCATGAATATAAAATGTCCCAGCGATAAATCAAGGCGCAGTAAATCAAGCGGCGGAGCGAGGATAAAGAGAGTAAAGAAGGCCGCCTGAACCCAGCGTCGCTGGTGCAGCAGGTGACTGTATTTCATATTAATAGCACGCACGGCTGTCCCTTTTCCCCTCACCCCAAAGGGAAGAGGGGGTTAATACGGCAACGGAAAACGATAGCATTTACCTGCCATAGCCCGGGACAATCCCAGCATCCCAAGCAGCACAAAGGTGGCATGAATCGAAGTGAAATAAATAATAAGCGCAACCCAGGTCCAAACTGAGTCATAGCCTCCGGCTAAAAAAATACCGAAATTTACCAGCATGATCATGGCTCCCGCCCAGAGACTGGCACGCAGCGTTTCAGAAAGATGATTCCGTGCCAGTGGCGGTGCGCTTGTTCGGTGCTTCATAAACAAATATACCAAGGCCAAAAAAGACAGGCCGGGCAGGAGCAGAAGATTAGCCAGATACAGGCTTTGTGCCAGCACCGCCAGGGACTGGCCGTCTACAACAACCTCATCCTTATTGGCCGAAGGTCGCATAGGCCAGTTCCATTAGCGCTTCGACCGTTTCTTCATCATCCGTAAGCGGTTCAACAATAGCGGCACGACAGGCTTCAACGGGATCAAAGCCATCTTTGATCAAGGTGGCGGCATAGACCAGCAAACGAGTGCTGGCACTTTCTTCCAGGTCATGATCCTTGAGTGCACGAAAGGCGGATGCCAGTGACACCAGTCGCTTGGCCAGCATCTCGTCAATGCCACATTCCGTTCTTAATATTTTCTGCTCCAATGCCGGTACTGGATGCTTGAAACTCATGGAAATAAAACGCTGACGGGTGCTGGGTTTCATACCTTTCATCAGGTTTTGATAACCGGGGTTATAGGACACCACCAACATAAAGTCTGGCGACGCTTTCAGCTCTTCACCGGTGCGTTCGATGGGTAGAATGCGCCGATCATCTGACAGTGGATGCAAGACCACGGTGGTATCTTTACGCGCTTCCACCACTTCATCCAGATAGCAGATCCCACCCTCACGTACCGCCCGGGTCAGGGGGCCATCCACCCAGTAGGTTGAGTTCTCACCAATCAGATGCCGACCCACCAGATCCGCTGCGGTCAGATCATCATGGCAGGCAATGGTATACAAGGGTCGTCCGAGTTTCGCTGCCATGTGGGTGATAAAACGGGTTTTACCACAGCCAGTCGGCCCTTTGATTAATACCGGCAACTGATGCCGCCAGGCATTTTCAAATAATGCTATTTCATTACCGGCGGGAAGATAAAACGGCGTATCGTCCTTATCGCTTATGTTTTGAATCACTTCACTCATGCCTTGCTCCTAAGTAAGTGAAAGCCAGTAGGCCAGCCCAATCATGGACATTACCACCAGCAAATAAAGACTGACGATCAACCGCCAGCGTAAACGAACCTGTTTCAGCCCCATAAAATGATCGGCCACTAACTGGGTTTTAATCAGCGTGCTGATAATAAGTAAAAAGACAACGGTGCCACCACCTAAACCCATCTGCCCTACTGCCAGTATTGCCAAGGTCAAGAGCATTAATATCAGCCAAACCCAGGTACAGGGGCGTAGCTGTAGAAAAGTATAGACGTTTGCCGCTGCTTTCTCAGTCATATCAATTAACGAATCACATAGACCAGTGGAAACAAAATAATCCAGACCATATCTACCATGTGCCAATAGGAGGCTCCGGTTTCTACACCATGATGATCTACGGCACTGTAACCACCCCGTCTAGCCTTGAGCATCACCGCGCCAAGAATAATCATACCGAGTATCACATGCATAAAATGAAACACGGTCATGGAAAAATAAAAGGTATAAAAAAGATTAGTACTCAACGAAATGCCTTCGACATACTTTCCATGAAACTCAAATATTTTCACTGCCAAAAATAAACTGCCCGTGAAGATTGCTGCCAGCAACCAGTGTGCACAGAAACGGGATTGATTCAATCGAATCGCGGCCACCGCGCGCACCACAAAGTAACTGCTGGTAATTAAAATCAGTGTGTTTATCGCACCCGCACGGCGGTCTAAATGCAACTGTGACGCGTTAAATAATTCGACGTTATAACTGCGGGCAAAAGCATAAGAAAGAAAAAACACGCCAAAGGCCAGAAATTCAGCGTAGATAAAAAACCAGATAGCCAGATCACCCGGGGGATATTCCCGCTTATGGGTACTTACCTTAATAACGGCGTCGTTCATAAAAAAACCCGGAACCCTTACAGGTTCCGGGAGCAGCTTATCCCAATTAGGCTGACGCAGCCTCGTCATCACCGCCCACAAAGAAGCTGATGAAGTAGGTAATCAGGCCAATCAGGAAGACCACACCTGCAGCTTCACGCAACCAGTAGAACAGGGCAATATTTTCCTGTACCACCATGAATGACTGAGGAGCATCCCCCATGCGTTGCATGTAGACCTGCAGAATACCCGCACCGGTCAGGAACAGAGTAATGAAGACGATGGAGACGGTCATGAGCCAGAAGGACCACATTTCCACCACCTGCGCCTTACCACTATTCGCTGCCCGTCCGCGCATCATCGGCATGGAGTAGGAAATCATGCACAGCACGATCATCACATAAGCGCCATAAAAAGCCATGTGACCATGGGCGGCGGTGATCTGCGTACCATGAGTAAAGTAGTTCACTGGTGCCAGCGTATGCAGGAAGCCCCAGACACCCGCGCCGAGGAAAGACATTACCGCACAGCCCAGCGCCCACAGAGTCGCGACTTTGTTTGGATGCTCGCGACGACGACGGTTCACCATGTTGAAGGCAAACACGGCCATCATGAAGAACGGAATCGGCTCTAAGGCTGAGAAAATCGAACCCAGCACCTGCCAGTACTCCGGTGTACCGATCCAGAAATAGTGATGGCCGGTACCGATGATGCCGGTAATCAGCGTCATGGCGATAATCACGTACAACCATTTCTCAATCACTTCACGATCCACACCGGTGACTTTAATCAGTACAAAGGCGAGGATAGAACCCAGAATCAATTCCCATACACCTTCTACCCAAAGATGCACCGTCCACCACCAGAAGTATTTATCCAGTACCAGGTTCACCGGGTTATAGAAAGCGAACAGGAAGAACACCGCCAGACCAATCAGACCAATCAGCAATACCGAAGTAATGACGGTTTTGCGACCCTTAAGCACGGTCATCAGGATATTGAACAGGAAGCCCAATACCACAATCACAATACCTATTTTGGTAATGGTCGGTTGTTCGAGGAACTCGCGTCCCATGGTCGGCAACAATTCATTGCCGGTAATTTTCGCCAGTGTCGCATAAGGCACGGCTAAATAACCCACGATGGTCAATGCGCCTGCCACCAGGAAGATCCAGAAGAGTGCTAAGGCCAGCTTCGGACTGAATAGCTCGGTCTCTGACTCCTCCGGTACCATGTAATAGGCGGCACCCATAAAGCCGAACAACAACCAGACGATCAACAGGTTGGTGTGCACCATACGGGCCACGTTGAAGGGAATTTCCGGAAACAGGAAATCACCCATGACATACTGCAGCCCCATAATAAGGCCAAAAAGTATTTGCCCGGCAAACAGACCGAGTGCAGCAATAAAATAAGGTTTGGCTACTGCCTGAGATTGAAATTGCATATTATTACTCCCCTTTAACCCTGAACATTCGGTGGCCAGCCTGCGGTGTTAATCTCAGACGTCCATTTAAGGAACTCCGCAATGGCGTTTAACTCTTCATCAGAAAAATTAAACTGCGGCATACTACGACGTCCTTCAATACCTTCAGCAGGACGACTCTTTATGAAAGCCATAATGGCTTCTTTGCTGTTGCCAAAGCGTGTGTACACATTACCCAGCTCAGGTGCAAAATACGCCCCTTCACCCAGCAAGGTATGGCAACCGATACAATTATTGACTTCCCATAGCATCTTACCCTGAGCCACAGCAGGCGTGATATTCTCACGGTGATCCCGCTTGGGTAATTCCCCCATCGTGTCAACGGTCAACGCGATAAAAAGTAAAAAGAAGAAGACAGCCCCCCCGTAAAACATGTTACGTGCCATCGATTTAGTAAAATTTTCACTCATAGTAATCCCCTGTTACGTGCATTTTTCCGGCACTGCAATTAGCCCATATTGAAACTAGCACCACCTTGATCTACGTCAAAAGTAAAATACTCAGGTACTGCGCAGCAGACGCACTATAAGTAATAGCACATCTTACTGTTAACGGTACCTGTAAAGTTCGATTTCAATCGGACGGGGGCAAGTGACGGTGTTGGGGGGGCAGTTTCAAAACTGAAAGAGTTTATAGCTAAAGCAAATCCCGGAGGCCATCAATATCCAGCAGGGTAATGTCATTAGCCTTAACTTCGATAAGCCCATTGCGGGTAAGACGGGTAAGAATGCGGGAAAAGGTCTCTGGCTGAATCGCTAGACGCGATGCCACCACACTTTTCGGTGTCGTTAAATGAATCTGTGAAAATTCAACCGCCTCGGCAGGCAGTTGTTCCAGCAGAAAAACCACCAGCCGGTAGGTGGCGTTATGCAGGGTAAGATTGTTGATTTCATGAATCCGCGAATGCAATCGCCGACTCATGCTGCCCATCAACTTAAAGCAGGACTCAGTGGAGCACTCGAGAATTTCCTTAAATGTCTGCATGCTGAAACTAAGCACTTCACTTTTTTTAATCGCCTCAGCACTGAGTGGATAGACCTGCTTTTGCATAAAAATAATCGCCTCAGCAAAGGTCTGTGATGGGTGAATAATCTCCATCACCTTTTCATCCCCGTCTGCTGAAATACAGTACAACTTGATCTGACCAGACTTCAGCAGATAAAAGCGTTGTGCCGGCTGCCCCGCCTCAAACAGGGTTTCTCTGGCAGCCAGATGAATCAGCGTTGACATCTGCACCATTTTTTCAGTCTGCTTCTCATCCAGCATTTCAAGCAGATAAACATCTTTAAATTGTGCTACAAGTGCCTGATCTGGCTTCATACCGTCATCCCCAATAAATAACCGGTTTTATTTCTGTCACTGGCATCATCCCCAATGAATGCCCCAACAGTTCAAATAATATTTCAAACACGACATATTAGTAAAATCCCCAATAAAAGCAATCATAATAAATAATCGGGTGGTAGTTGACTTCGGTCAACGATGCTTCCCTGCTTTCAACTAAAAATAGAGCTTCAAATAAATTTATACACACAAGGTATGCGCGTGAATATACAGCTCATTCTAGGCAAACAGACGACACAGTCTCAAGCCACACAAAATATATGGCAATCAACCTGTGATGATATGGCGCTGTCACTGCAAGTTGCCAGCACAGAAAACGAAGATGGCCAGTTATTAGTCGAAACGCTGGCACTGCGCACCCTGCCGGCATTAGTCGTGGACAGCCGGGTTATCGCCGTGGGTCATCCCGATAAAATTTCAGCCACAAAAATACTGCAATCCTTAAAAGAAAAAAACTGACTGATATCAATTTTAGCCCTCCACAGTCTGTTTAAAATGCATGACACAATAAACACAGGCAGCCCCAACCCGCATGACTAATAACAAGCCCTTAATCGAATGGCAGGAAGAAATTCTGTCTGTCGGTATTGCCCGGATGGATGAGACACACCGGGAGTTTATTGATCTTGTCAACCAACTGGGCATGGCCAGCGATACCCAGTTTCATGCATTATTCAAGATGCTACTTGAACATACCGTACAACATTTCAAACATGAAAATATTGCCATGGAAAAATCCGGGTTCCCTCCGATAATCATCCACCGCAATGAACATTTTCGGGTGCTTGATAAACTCAAACTACTGCTGCTCGAAATCGAAAATGGAGAACTCGACCTCGCGCGTGCCTTCGTTTGTAAATACCTGCCCAAGTGGTTCCCCCTGCACGCCGAAACCATGGATCGCGCACTCGCCAACCACATTAAAATGTCGGCTATGGCCGGAAGTTAATATAACAACTATACATACCACTTCCTTTTATTAGCCGTTATAGTAACGCTTCGGCCGTACCTACGTACCTAATTTATCAGCGGAGACAATTAGTAATGACAATACCTTCAACCCATTTTTACAGCCTGTCCCTCATCATTGCCAGCCTGACTTTCCTGCCCGGCTGCCAACGTCAGGATGCAGAACCGGCGACTGAAAAAGAAGCGGCTACACCCGCCCCCGTACATAACACGGCAGCGCATACCGCCACCACAATGGCTACCCCTAAACCCGGCCAGACTCATGGCAAAGTCACCGACATTATTGAAGCTGCCGGCTATACCTATTTGCAGGTTGATACCGGCGGCAATCTAATCTGGGCAGCAGGACCCAGCACGCCGTTTAAAAAAGGTGACATGGTTGCTTTTGATACCGGCATGCCAATGAAAGACTTTCACAGTAAATCACTGGATCGTAATTTCAAGCTGCTCTACTTTGTCGATGCCTTTACTACTGATACCGGTGTGGCCCAGGCTCGCATGCCCGAACCTCATGGCAAACTTGCCGAACAACCATCTCAGTCAATACCCGTCGCCAACATCAGTAAAGCTGAAGGTGGACAAAGTATCGCGGATATCATGGCCAACAAAGATGTGCTCGCCGACAAGGCTATCAAAGTGCGAGGCAAAGTCATCAAATTTACCGCCGCCGTACTCGGCAAAAACTGGATTCACATTCAGGATAGCAGCACCGGAACAGATTTAACCGTGACCACCGATGCCACGGTAAGCCCAGGTGATGTCGTACTATTAGAAGGCAAACTCGGTCGCAATAAAGACTTCGGTTATGGCTATCTTTATGACGTGATTATTGAAGAGGCCAAGGTGACGGTTGAATAATTTTATTTCAACACGAGGACGCGGAGCATGGGAGTTTCCACGTTCGTGCTAGTTTCCACGTTCGTGCTAGTTTCCACGTTCGTGGTGAGCTTGTCGAACCATGAACGTGGAAACGCTGTAAATGGAAGTCTTAATCTGCTTGTCCTTCGACAAGCTCAGGACGAACGGTAGTACCAACGTGGTAGTTTTCACCTTCATGTTGAGCTTTCTAGACTCATACAAACGAGAAAAGGCATTGTTGCTAAACGACAAACCGTCTGTTGGGCTTCATAAAAACCATTCAGCCCAACCTACACAATTTTTGAACC
>UOFY01000057.1_pt1 | contig 18023 bp, 17 predicted proteins | sample 1990141 | NCBI WGS metagenome assembly UOFY01 (sample SAMEA4728526, study PRJEB27164) | hydrothermal vent metagenome | biome: marine basaltic hydrothermal vent biome; feature: marine hydrothermal vent; material: mineral | place: Pacific Ocean | collected 2011-06-14/2011-07-23 | depth 1741 m | reverse complement strand
GTCTCTTTCCCCTTGTCTGCAGCGAAAGAAAACCCACTAAAGACCATCGCCAAAGAACCGGTCACCATGATGGATCTGGGCATTATAAAACTTAATACCAATCTGGGCAGACTCAATCAGCTCGGTCTACAGGGTGCAACATTAGGCGCGAATTATAATGCTCACAAAGGAACGATTGATATCAAGGTCAGTATGCCGGTTAAAAAAGCCAACAAAACTGCATGTAAGAAAATAATCAACAACACCCGGAAACTATTTGTGAAAACCTTTGGTAAAAATAAAACCGCCAATATCCACCACTACTTCCAACATGAAGGCACCGGCTATAGCCGGCGCATCAACTGGGTTGACGTAGCAAAGCATGTTGTCATAACGGGTATCGCGCTCACCAAACGTAACTTCCAGGACAGTGTTTATTGCCAGGGTAATCTAATGAAAGACAAAGTGACTTTTTGAAACGATATATTAATAAAATCAGGGACAGACAAAACTTAAACGGGTCGGCATCAAATAACCGCTGTCGTGAAGTTTTGCTGAGTAAGCCGCTAATTTAACTCCGCGCCCTGTTCTAAAGAATGGGGAAGAAAATTACTTCTCCGTTTCTGACGAGCAAAGACACTCAATCAATCGCTCTACCTGTTGAGTGCAACAACCACTTCCCATTGTGGCGTAGGTCTGTTTTTTAATCTCTTCCACTGTTGTCGCCCCATTTACGATGGCATTGATAATATCCACCTTAAGAACCTCATTACAGACACATAGATTTCGGTCTAAATTCTTCTTAAGAATAGGTGGGAGTTTATCCAGAGGATTTATGACAGGATCAATTTTCAAAGTATAAGAAGTATAAATACCCTTTCTAAGCATAGTCAAATCAATAAAGGGGAGTGGAAGGAGAAGAACGGTTATTGAATCCTTCGACAGGCCTGTCCTGAGTTGAACCGAAGAGCTTCCTTCGACAGGCTTCCTTCGACAGGCTTCCTTCGACAGGCTCAGGACGAACGGGGTTTAATCCTTTGGACTTCTGGCACAACAAAAACGGGGTCGGTATATTTGATGAAACATCTACTCTAAATAGCTGTTCCAAATTCCTATCCACTATATAAATCACGTTCGTGGTGATACCACTATATAAATCACGTTCGTGGTGATACCACTATACAAATCACGTTCGTGGTGATACCACTATATAAATCACGTTCGTGGTGATACCACTATACAAATCACGTTCGTGGTGAGCTTGTCGAACCATGATGCAAAGCCTGAAATAGCAATATTTAATGCTGTTCACCCTTCGGCAAGGCTCTCCTGAGTGAAGCCGAAGGGCTCAGGGCGAACGGTTTTACTGGACAGGAATTAGGAACACTTATTTAGAGTATCAATTACTTCAAATACTCTGCCCCTTGATTTCTTTATGCATCAATATGGGCTTCAAGCATAGTAAAAAGAGACTGAGCATGCTCAGCGGCTTCACGGCCAAGGGTAGTAAGATAACCACCATCTTCTAGCGTGATAATGCCTTTCTCATACAGGCTATGTGCAGCCGCAATCATTGAGGGTTCTGCCGTTTTGTGTATCTTTATTCCTTCCTGATTCGTAGAAAGATCATAAAGCATTAGTACATTTAACTCGGCCAGGGTTTCTGGGGTATAAGACATCGTGACTCCCTGAGTTCACTGTTCGTTGAAAAATATATCTGTGATAAACATTAACATGAATAATTATCATTTGTCACTGCCTCCTTTTCTTTATATATGCGGAAGTACTGCTGTCCCATTAAGATAATGGAGCAGTCGCCGAGGAAGAGGGGACATATAAAACAATATCTTACCTACGCCCGCCCTCCAGTTCCGGCTGTCCTGTCATTCCCCAGCGTATGCGGGAAAAGGAAAGTTCCTGCTGGTTTAATTGACGTTTTAATTCTTCGTTACCCCACAGGTAGCCGTCACCGTCTACATCATCGGGATCGATGGCGGAAAGACTGGCGATGAATGCTCCCTGTTTATCACGCATGACGCTCATGCAGAAATCGAGGGTGTCTCGCGCCACATCTATATAGTCAGGTCGTTTAAGTATGCCTGCTGCTTTGAGATATAAGCGAATGAGTTGAGCCTGGGTATAGAGCATTTTTTCAAAGTGCGGAACCTGCCAGCCAGGATCCACGGTATAACGAAAAAAGCCACCTTCGAGTGTGTCACCTACACTCAACGCCATCACTCTGATGATTAGCTTCCAGTTTTGCTTTATCAATTTTCTCTGGCAAAGGAGGAAACGTCATGGTCTGCAATTCTTCACTGGCGAGTAGTAAAAGAGGTAATAATATAATAATTTTGAGCAGGATGTGTCTCATTGGCAGGCTTCAATTTGATTGTGTGATATCAAATTCTAGCAACTTGTAGTGCAATATTTGAATCAGCGAAATTATCCACTGTAAATGATACAGCCTTACCCATTCACCGCATCAAAGATATGTGCGGAATCACCGAGCTAAGCTAAGGAAATGCTGATTAATTCCGTTGATGGTTCGACAAGGCTCTCCTGAGTGTAGCCGAAGGGCTCACCACGAACGGGGAATTAATCAGCGTTTTCCTAACTCACATTATCAATCACACTTTTTACAGATGCTACTCAGTCCCAGTATTTTATAGATTGGGCAGAAGCTGAATATACCGGTGACAATCAGGATGACGCCAAACCAGCCCCACGGGGTTTGTGGACCTACAAAACTAATGCAACTAAAATAACGCCGACGACAATACGGAGTATTCTGTCGATATTACCCAGATTTTTCATATCGCTACCTCGTACAACAGAATCTGATTCCAGACTGAATTTACCTGAATTTTATGAGCATACGTCCTGTCTATCCTGCTCATACGGCTATACCAGGAATCAAAAAAATACACTTACTATAGCCATAACCAACCTCTCTCATTTAATTTTAACCTGGCAAAATACTATGTCAATCTGGTGGAGTTGTAGGGTGCATAAATGACGCATGATTATTAAGAGGGAAATTTGGATTGCTTTATTGAAACGGGGATGAGCAGTTACAAATTTTTAAAGTAATGGCAGAATATCAAGATAGCTATTAACTTGCCTGCATTTTATCGGAGTGGGCAATGATTTCTTCATAACGACCCAGCAGCTGTTTTAGCTGTTGTAGTGGTTCGCTTAACTCGCTTTCCGCATGGCTTGCCAAAAAGGCCAGTAGGGGATAAAGCTGTCGGGTCAGGGGAAGTATCTGCTTTTCAAGGAATTCAGTGTTGCCTTCTTCGATCAGTCTCAGCGCGGTAGAAATATCAATATTGGTACGCGTATAGTCCTTGCGTAGAGATTTGATAACAACCTGGTTGCCACCCGCTTCAACGGCTTTTTTTAGATAGACTTCTGTTTCGGCTACCAGGTTTTCGATAGTTGAATCTGCATTAATAACCGGTTCAAGCATGCCAATACTGACAGTGATGTTAAGCGTGTGCCGACCGCTTTCAAAATTAACAGCATTAATTTTTTCGCACAAACGATTACCCAGTTGTGTCGCGTTGTTTATATCCGTATCCCGCAACAGCATGACAAACTTGGCCAAACCAATACGGGCAACCATATCTTCTTTGCGCACTAGCTGTGAGAGCACGGTACCGGTTTGCCGTAAAATCTTATCGGCAAAGTGTTTACCATTGGCAATAAAAATCGTATTGAAATCATCAATATCCATACGCAGGATAATTAACTGACCGCTGTGCCTGTGGATATAGGACAGTGACTCTTCTCCGGCCTTCCAGAAATAACGACGGCCGCCGAGTCCGGTGAGTTCATCGATAGTAGCCTGCTGCTCTAGTTTGCTGGCGGTTTCATTGAGCTTGCTACTGGTTTGTTTAAAGGTGACATGGGCTTTGGCGCGTGCTTTGAGCTGAATTGAATCAAAGGGCTTGGTGATGAAATCGCTGGCCCCCATGTTCAGTGCTTTTTCTTTGGTCTCCTCATCGTCATCCTTGCCGGTGATAATGACGACGGGCATATCCTGAAAGCGGGTGTCATCGGAATCCCTCATACGCTGCAGCAAACCGAAACCATCCAAATAGGGCATGGACAAGTCAGAAAATACTATCTGAATATCAGGATCGTTGGTTAAAATAGTCCAGGCGTCCTCGCCATCCCCTGCTTCTACAATATCGTACTCTTTACCAAGCACCTTGCTCATGGCTTTCCGCATGACCCGAGAGTCATCAACGGCGAGTATTCTGGGTTTGACCACTTCGTCACTCATTATGATATTCTCGAATATGTTGAGTTATTTGAATTTATCGGCATACCACCCTCTAACATTAATGTTAGTGTAAATATTGACATAATTTCAAGGAGTTAAATGTGCGCTATTTCATTTTTTGTGTTCTTCTGGGCGTATCGACCTCAGCTTTGCAGGCGCAGTCCGGGCGGGACGACTATATGCAACTGGTGACGGTTGAAGGGAGTTTTGAGGATGTTCGCGTGGATCTGGAGCTGGCGATTACCGAGCGCGGGATGATCATTAATAATGTCTCCCATATCGGCAATATGCTGGCGCGCACGCGCAAGGATGTCGGGGCAGGCAAGCAGATCTTTGTTGAGGCTGAGTCGCTGGAATTCTGCAGCTCGGTAATCTCGCGCAAGATGATGGAAACTGATCCTCATAATATTGTCTTTTGCCCCTACATCATTTCAGTCTACACCCTGCCCGGCGAGAAAAATCGGGTCTATCTTGCCTATCGGCATCCCAAATTGGTGGGCAGTGCCGCATCAAAGCAGTCACTTCAAACGGTGGAAAAATTATTACACTCGATTGTTGCTGATGTGGTGGAGTGAACATTAGCCGAAGTGCCTGACAGAAAATAAAAAATCCACCAAAAGTGGGTTGATTTTCACGCGACAGTATACGGCTGAAGCCGTGCCTACCGGTGTTCGCTATTGGCAGCATAAAATTGAACCTTCATCAGGCCGTAATTTTGTCTACTGGTTTGGATTTTTACCGGAAAAACCCTAAAGCCACCGCCCCGGATAGTCGCTATATAAACTATCTTTAGCATCCAGCGTGAACTTTTTTTCCATGACTCCACAAGATTTGGTAACCGGTGTAATCAGGCTCGTTTCCCTGCCTGAAGTATGTTTACGAGTAAATGAAATGATGGAGGATCCCGCCACCTCAGCTAAAGAGCTGGGGGAAGTGATCAGCCGTGATACTGGCCTCACAGCGCGGCTATTGAAAATCGTCAATAGTTCTTTCTATGGCTTTCCCTCTAAAATTGAAACCGTGTCCCGGGCGGTAACCGTGATTGGTCTGCGAGAGTTACGCGGACTGGTGCTTGCGGCATCGGCAGTCGAAACGTTTTCTAAAATCCCAACCGAAGTGCTCAACCGAGTGCACTTCTGGCGGCACAGTGTTTACTGCGGGGTGGTGGCGCAACTGGTTGCCGAAGAATGCAAGGTATTGCACAGTGAGCGTTTATTTGTTGCCGGTTTATTGCATGATATCGGCAAGTTAATTATTGCCCATCGCCTTCCTGACGAAATGAAAATAATAAAAAACCGCGTTGCCGCCGAGCAACGCTTTGATTTTGAGATTGAACAGGATGTATTAGGTTTTGATCATTCCGATGTCGGTGGCGCATTATTACGAGAATGGAAAATGCCACCCACCTTATGTGATGCCGTGCAATTTCATCACCGCCCCGCAAATGCCAAAGAAAGCTTGATGGATGCGGCCATGGTGCATCTGGCTAATAGCATCACCGGCATGGCTGAAGAGGGTCTGGATGTGGATATTGAAACCATGATCCAGCCTATTGAAGAAGAAGCCTGGAGCATCCTCGGTCTTGATGACAGTATTATCGAAACCGTGTCCAAAAAAGCCGGGCCCCTGTTCACCGATGCATTGGAAGCCATCCTGCCACGCGCTTATCCTGATTAAGCGGCATTAGGCCTCCCGAGTATCTTCCGGGTTTATATATATTGGGCTGAATAAAATGAAGCCCAACCTGTCTTTTGCAAGCAGTGGGGGAATTAAATCCGCAAAAATTAAATCCTTCGATTTTTAAGCTCCGCCCCAACTTTGAAATAACATTCCGGCTGCGGTATGTTGCCGCAGGTTTTTTATTTTCCGGAATACATATGTCCTCACCAATCGATGAATTGCTACAGATCATGCAACGCCTGCGTGATCCTGAATCGGGCTGTCCCTGGGATCAGCAACAAACCTTTGCCAGCTTGATTCCACATACGCTTGAAGAAGCCTATGAGGTAGCTGAAGCCGTTGAAAATAGCCGCCCGCACGAGCTTGCTGATGAGCTGGGTGATCTGCTGTTTCAGGTGGTATTTTATGCACGCATTGCCGAGGAAACTGGTTCCTTTGATTTTGAGCAGATTTGCCGAAATATCTGTGACAAACTAATACGCCGTCATCCCCATGTTTTTGCCGATGAGCCAATCAACTCAGTTGCCAAACAAACCGAAGCCTGGGAGCAGCACAAGGCGCGTGAGCGGGCGGAAAAAACCACAACAGGAAAAAACCGGATACTGGATGGCGTGAGTCATGCTTTGCCAGCACTGACCCGATCCTTGAAATTACAGAAGCGTGCCGCACGGGTCGGCTTTGACTGGCCCGATGTTCAGGGCGTGCTGGATAAAATTCAGGAGGAAATTACGGAAGTGGAAGCGGAGTTGGTGAAGCCGATCGCAATGGATCGCATGCAACATGAAGTAGGGGATTTATTATTTGCCGTGGTGAATCTGGCACGGCATGTGGGGGTTGATCCTGAAACGGCACTGCGCACCGGCAACCGGCGATTTGAATCACGTTTTGCCCATGTTGAAGATAGTTTAAAAGGGGCAGATGGATTCGCAAAGGCTAGCATTGATGAAATGGAAGCCGCCTGGGCGGAAGCCAAACAAGACGAAAAAAGTAAACAATAAGTATCGAACCCGCACGCCCCTAAATGTTGCAAGACTCACTTTCTCGGTGGATAATCGATCCCTTTCGGGGCGCGGCCAGCTGAATACTGGGGAAAACAGGTGGTTTACTGATTTATTCTGGTGCAGATCGCCCCGCATTGTTCACTAATAAGACATTACAGGGGTTCTCATGGGAAATACAAGTACGGCAGCCGATGTGCTGTTCATTCTACTCGGGGCAATCATGGTACTGGCCATGCACTCGGGCTTTGCTTTTCTTGAAGTGGGAACCGTACGCAAGAAAAACCAGGTAAATGCGCTGGTTAAAATTATCAGCGATTTTGCCGTCTCCACCATTGCCTATTTCTTTATCGGCTACTGGGTAGCTTATGGCCTTGGCTTTTTTGAGAGTGCTCAGGTGCTTAGCGAAAAAAACGGCTATGAGCTAGTTAAATTCTTCTTTTTATTGACCTTTGCCGCCGCCATCCCGGCCATTGTTTCAGGCGGCATTGCGGAACGCGCCAGTTTTATCCCACAGCTAATTGCCACATTTCTTATCGTTGCCCTGGTTTACCCCTTTTTTGAAGGCATCATCTGGAACGGTAATTTCGGCATTCAAAGTTGGATTGAAGCGACCTTCGGCGCAGAATTTCATGACTTTGCCGGCTCGGTGGTCGTACATGCCATGGGTGGCTGGATCGCGCTAGGGGCAGTAATTCTGCTCGGTCATCGTCATGGCCGATATAATAAGGAAGGCGTGATTGTCGCCGCCCATCCACCGTCGAGCATTCCTTTTCTGGCTCTTGGAGCCTGGGTGCTGACCGTGGGCTGGTTTGGCTTTAACGTGATGTCGGCACAAACCCTTGGTGCGGTAAGCGGGCTAGTGGCAGTGAATTCACTCATGGCCATGGTCGGCGGGGTACTCACCGCCCTGCTCGCAGGTCGCAACGATCCCGGCTTTGTTCACAATGGCCCACTGGCTGGGCTGGTCGCCGTCTGCGCCGGCTCGGACATTATGCATCCACTGGGCGCATTAATTACCGGCGGCGTGGCCGGTGCCTTGTTTGTCTGGACTTTTACCCTTTGTCAGAACAAATGGAAAGTGGATGATGTCCTCGGAGTCTGGCCCTTACATGGTTTGTGTGGTGCCTGGGGTGGCATTGCAGCAGGCATTTTCGGCAGCACCGCACTGGGGGGACTCGGTGGGGTGACCTTCATGGCACAACTGGCTGGAACCCTGTTCGGTCTTGCCGTTGCCCTGGCCGGCGGTTTTATTATTTATGGTGTACTGAAGTCCAGCGTTGGCATCCGTTTAACGCAGGAAGAAGAATACAAAGGTGCGGATTTGAGTATCCACAGAATTGCCTCTGAATCGGTGGTTGATTAGGGATGTAGATTCGATTTCAATCGAATCGGGGCGTGGGAAAGGGCTGAGGTGGCTTCGACCTTATTCGACTGAAGTCGAACCCATACCTCGCATCACCTTGTCACCAACCGTATGCATTCCCACGAAAAGCATGGGAACGAGGTAGGGGTGAGGGGATACAACACAGGTACATGTTTATACAACAATTAATATCAATCAGCACTTAAAATTTACTTCACATCAAAACCATAAATCAACATCTTTGACATTAGCTGCGGTGCATCGAGGTAGGGCACGGTCTGATTTTCACGAATAATATCCCGACCATCTTTCGATGAGGCGAAGTGAATAAAGTCCTTAGCCAATTTTGAGGGACGCGGACTGGTAACAAGATAAAGTGGCCGATAAAGACCATAACTACCGTTTTTAACATTCTCAAATGACGGTGACTTGCCATCAAACTTGAGTATCTTTACCTGTCGTTTGCGCGCGCTACTAATGCCCGTTATGGCAATAGCATTAAAATCTTTTTCACAGGCTTTTTCTAAGGGTCCAGATGACCTGGAAATATGTGAGCTTTTAAATTCCATGTAGCTGTCTTTGAAAATATACTGGCGAATCGCGTAACCAACACCGGATATTTTTCCACGTCGGATATAAAGATTTATTTCTGCATCCCGCCCACCCAGCTGCTTCCAGTTAGTGATTTTGCCCGTATAAATCGCCTTGATCTGTTCCATAGTTAAATTGTTAACTGGGTTTGAAGGGTGGGCGATGATTGCCAGCGCATCCCAGGCAACCGGATACAGGGTGGCATAGAGTTCCGATTTTTCAGTGCCAGGCAGGGACATGCGGCAAGTCCCACCAATATCCAACTTACCGGAAACGGTATCACGAATACCACGTGTTGCTCCGCCACCAGCAAGATTAATGTGTACACCCGTCTTATCGCTGTAAGCCTTTGCCAGTTCTTTCATAAAGGCTTTTTTGGTAATACCACAGCCTGCCCATGATAATGTATTATCTTCACTTGCCGCACTGGGGTTAATAATGAAACTGCAAAACAGTAAAATGCTAAGACTTAAACGACAAACATTCATAACCGGACCTGCAAATATTAATTATGGTGTTTTATACAACGGATTATTCCGCACTAAATTCACACCATTAGAAAACACTAATTTATCGTGATATCCCTTCACTGCTTATTCTTCAAAATATAAAGACGAGCAACACATAATTATTATTCCATAAAGATGGTATATGCTTGATACTACCATACAATAAAACCAGGTAATAAGGGGGTAAAGTGAACAACATAATAACCAGATTAATTATCCTGTCATTCCTGTTGACGCTGCTCAATGCCTGCTCGATTGGCAAAATTACGGTGCGCGCCTCCCTGCCCATGATCGAAGGCGGCATCGTCGCCATGAACCGGGAAACCGACCTGAAACTGGCTAAAGCCGCCATTCCCGCCAATATGGGCATGCTCGAGGGTCTGCTGGTTAAAGACCCTGAAAATCATGTATTACATGAATATGCCGCGCAGGGCTATTACGGTTTTAGCTATGGTTTTGTCGAAGATGAAAATCGTGAGCGTGCATCTCAGCTTTATTATCGAGGCTTCAAACATGGCAAACAGGCTCTGGAGGAGTATGATTTAACCGAGGCACAATTAAAGGGTCAACTTGATGCCCTGCAGCAGGCACTGCAACAGCTAGACGAGGATGCCGTCCCGGCATTATTCTGGACCGCATCTAACTGGACAAAATGGATAGACATGAACCGTGACAGTGCCGATAGCATCGCACAAATGCCCAAGGCCGTGATGTTGATGCAACGGGTGCTGGAACTAGATGACCACTATTTTCTCAGCGGCGCACACATTTTCTTTGCCGCCTACTATGGTAGCCGATCACCGATGATGGGAGGCGACTTTGCCCGTTCGGAAAAACACTTTAAGCAGGCCCGAATCAATACCGAAAATAAAATTCTGCTGATTGATTTGTTGCAGGCACAATATCTGGATCGGCAACGTTTTCAACGCAAAGCATTCCATCAACATCTGCAACATATTATTGACGCGCCTGATAATTTATACCCTGATCAGGGGCTGATTAATGCCATCGCAAAACAGAAAGCCGTAGAATTATTGAAGAGGGAAGATGAATGGTTTTAAATTATTCGGGCACAGCACTGCGTAATTTACTTCGCTATGGCTTGCTAAGCTTATGTCTGAGCCTGTCCTTTAACAGCATGGCTAAAGACCAGTGGGTGTTTAAGTTTGCCACCCTGATTCCACCGGATACGGCATGGATGAAAGAAATTGATCGCTGGGCGGCTGAAGTTAAAAAAGAAAGTCAGGGCCGACTGAAATTTAAAATTTATCCCGGCGGAATTATGGGCGACGAACCGGATGTGTTACGTAAAATTCGCAGCCGTCAGTTACACGGCGCATTTTTTACCGGCTACGGCATTGGTCGAATTTATTCACCGGCACGAGTGCTGGAAATGCCCTTCCTGTTTAAGAATGTTGATGAATCCGATTATGTGCGCGATCAGCTCATGCCGGAAATTGAAAAAGGTTTCAGCGAGCATGGTTTTCAATTGCTGGGCTGGCCGGAACTGGGCTTCATTCACTTTTTTTCAAAATATCCCATTCGTTCGTTGGATGAATTAAAAACCCGACACATCTGGTTGTGGCAGGGTGATCCTATGGGCGAGGCCTTTGTTAAAGTCGCCGGTATCGCACCAATCCCCCTTTCGATCATGGATGTTTATATGCAGCTCTCAGCTAAACATGGCAGCATTGACACCGTTTATAATTCTCCCTTCGGCACACTGGCCCTGCAATGGCATACCAAACTAAAATATGCGAGCAATGTTCCACTCACCAATGCAATTGGCAGTCTGGTGGTTAGCAATCGTTTTTATGATCAACTACCCGCTGATTTACAGGCACTGTTAAAACGCACAGGAAAAATTGCCGGTGAAAATATTAATCGCATTGCACGGCGTGATAACCAAAAAAGCATCGCCCTGTTAAAACAGAGCGGAATTAAATTCATGTGGAACTGGAATGAAAAAGAATTTAAGGAAATGTTAGCCATGCGTGATCAGGCGGCAAAAATTATGGCTGACTCTGGTTATATTCCACAACCATATTTTGAACGTACCCGAAAAATGCTGGAAGATTTTCGCGCAAGGAAACTTAGCGGCACACCCTGATGCTGCATTCATTGAAACAAGGACTATTGCGACTTGAAGCCGTGGTTGCCGCGAGCAGTTTGATGCTGCTGCTAGTATTGAGCTTGACCCAGATCATTGCCCGCAATGTGTTTGAAACCGGCTTCCCGCAGCTGGAGGTGGTTTCCCGGCATCTGGTTTTATTTGTGATTTTTTTCGGTGCAGGACTGGTTACCGAACAAAGCCGGCATATTAAAATTGATGTGCTCGCCCATCTGCTCTCACCTCAACGACAGGCCATGCTATTGCGTCCGATGCTGACCCTGTCCGCTATGCTATGTGCTGCCCTCGCCTGGTATGCTGGCCTTTTCTGGTTAGATGAATGGCATTACGCGCCAGTCAATGAGCGTCTAGCCGCCACTATGGCCATTATTATCCCCATTGGTTTTAGTGTGCTGGCCCTGCACTTTTTACTCCTGAGTCTGCCGGGCTCAGAAGCGAAAAGTGATTCACTTAAGCAGCGGAATAAAGCAAACGAGATATGAGCGTCATCGTCGTCGCAATTCTGGTTTTACTGGCACTGCTCGGACTACCTCTGTTTGTAGTTCTAGGGGCCGGAGGCATTTTTGCCAGTATCAATGCCGAGCTGGATCCGATGATCCTGATCATCGAACTCTACCGCCTCGCAACCCAGCCTAATTTGATGGCCATTCCCCTGTTTACCTTTGCCGGAATGATCATGGCCGCCGGCGGCAGCCCGCAACGTTTGATCCACTTATTCAACGCATTATTTGGCTGGATGCCTGGTGGCCTGGCGGTGGTCACCATTATCTCCTGTGCGTTTTTTACCGCCTTCTCCGGGGCCTCCGGAGTCACCATTATTGCCCTCGGCGGTTTGTTATATCCCATGCTCAAACAGGCCGATTATCCTGAGCGTTTCAGTCTTGGCCTGCTAACCTCATCCGGTTCACTGGGTTTATTATTCCCTCCCAGCATTGCTATTTTATTGTATGGAATAGTCTCCGGCGTCAATATTGATGATCTATTTTTAGCCGGGGTTGTTCCCGGCATGATCCTGTTAGTGATTCTGTCAGTGTATAGTTTAGGAGCCGCAAAAAAATCAAAGGTACCCAAGCACCCGTTTGTATTAACCGACATGCTTAGCGCCGTGCGCAAAAGTCTTTGGGATATCATGTTACCGGTGGCCATTCTTACCGGCATCTTCGGCGGCTTTGTTACCGTGACGGAGGCCTCTGCTTTTACTGCTGCCTATGCCCTATTTGTAGAAACTGTCGTTTATAAAAAGTTAAATCTATGGCAGGACATTCCCCGCGTGTTGAAAGACTCCGCCGCGCTGGTCGGCAGCATTTTAATTATTCTCGGCGTGGCAATGGGTCTGACCAATTTATTAATCGATACCCAGTTACCGATGAAGTTGCTCGCCTTACTAGAGCAACACATCAGTAGCCAGCTACAGTTTCTATTGCTATTGAATTTGTTTTTACTCGTGGTCGGCGCGATGATGGATATTTTCTCAGCTATCGTGGTGGTGGTTCCTCTTATCCTGCCACTCGCCACACGCTATCAGGTTGATCCTGTACATCTAGGAATTATTTTTCTCGCCAATCTGGAAATTGGCTACATGACCCCCCCGGTAGGAATAAATTTATTTATCGCCTCGCAGCGTTTTGGCAAACCGGTATTAACACTATTTCGCTCAGCGGTGCCTTTTTTATTACTCATGCTGATCTGGCTGCTACTGCTTACCTACATCCCCAGCCTGACTCTGTGGTGGAAATAACAGGCAATTGTAAATACTCGCACCTGTTCGATTAAAATCGAACCTACATGTTTTCGCCACGTTTACGCACCAGAGTCAGGCCATCGGCAACCGGTAACATGCTGATGTCAACCCGCTCATCCTGCTTTATTTTTATATTAAGGCAACGCATGGCCTGAATATCATCTTCAGATATTTTTGTTTTTAAATCTTCTCTTAAAAATGCTGACTCAATAACCGAACCAAACAGAAAAACATTATCAAGTGCAATAAGTCCACCGGGGCGCAAAAGCGTCAGTGATTTTTCATAGTAACCATCATAATTTATTTTATCTGCATCTATAAAAGCAAAGTCGAAAGTATTTGACTGACCGTCATGAATTAACTCATCCAATGAATCCAGTGCCGGGCCGAGTCTCAACTCTATTTTTTTATCTACCCCCGCCTTCTTCCAGTATTTCCTGGCAAGATTTGTCCAGTCCGCATTAATATCACAGCTAATCGTGAGACTATCATCCGGCATGGCCAATGCGGCACTCAATGCGCTATATCCTGTAAATGTTCCAAGCTCCAACGTTTTCTTTGCTGAAATCAGCTTCAACAATAGCGCCATGAACTGGCCCTGCTCAGGCGGGATTTGCATTATCGCTGCCGGATCTTTAGCGGTTTCTTCTCGCAGAGCCTTTAATACCTCATGTTCACGTAGCGAGGCTGTGAGAATATAGTTATATAGTTCATCCGGGATTTGAAAATGACTTTTGTTCATTTGGATTCCTTTTTTATTTAACAGTACAGCCCCCTCTCCCCGCTGGGGAGAGGGGGCTAGTAAATTCGCAGCATATGCTTTCCCTGTTTTAAATAATGTTAGCCGCGCGTAACAAACCTACCACCGTTTTCGCATCACTGATTTTACCTGACTGCGCCCGCTCCATGGCTTCATTAAAGTCAAGCCAATGTAATTTGAGAATTTCATGTTCTTCCAGTTGCTGTCCACAATCAGATAAATCACGGGCAAGATACAACCAGACTTTTTCAGTGAACACGCCAGGCGAACTGATTGATAAACCCAGTTCCTGCCAGTTGTTTGCAACAAGACCGGCTTCTTCTTTTAGTTCACGATGTGCTGTTTTTAATGGCGCTTCCTGATTATCAATTTTGCCCGCAGGCAATTCCCATATCCACTCATCCATGACTCCCCGGTACTGGTGTAATAAGCAAACCTGTTGTTGATCATTCACGGCCACGATGGCGGAGCCTCCCGGATGACGCACCACATCCATTAACATGGTTCGACCATCCGGTAATTTAACCTGTTCAGCACCCGCCTGAATAATCTGTCCATCAAAGTAATTATTTTTTAAATTCAAAACTTAATGTGCCTTTTCATTTATTTGTCTGGTTTTATCAGGAGAACTAAGGTGTTCCAAATATCTAATCACTTGTGAGTTTCCACGCTCGTGGTGTGTTTCCACGTTCGTGATAAGTTTCCACGTTCGTGGTGTGTTTCCACGTTCGTGATAAGTTTCCACGTTCGTGGTGTGTTTCCACGTTCGTAATAAGTTTCCACGCTCGTGGTGTGTTTCCACGTTCGTGATAAGTTTCCACGTTCGTGGTGTGTTTCCACGTTCGTAATAAGTTTCCACGTTCGTGGTGTGTTTCCACGTTCGTAATAAGTTTCCACGTTCGTGGTGTGTTTCCACGTTCGTAATAAGTTTCCACGTTCGTGGTGTGTTTCCACGTTCGTAATAAGTTTCCACGTTCGTGGTGAGCTTGTCGAACCATGAGCGTGGAAATACTATGAATAGAGTGCTTAATCTGCTTGTCCTTCGAAGAGCTCAGGACGAACGGTTGTTCCAAAAATATACTGGTATTTGGAACAGCTATTTAGACTCTGCGTTCACTCTATCATTAAAACATCGCAGCTGCCTTTCTCTGGTATTATTACTGTCTATGAGCCGGACTATCGACGATGCAATCCATCACGCCATTGCCATTTTAGCGCAATCACAAGATGATAATATTAAACTGGATGCTGAATTATTACTGGCTTCGGTGTTAGACAAAGATCGCACCTGGCTGCGAACCTGGCCGGATAAAACAATCAGTCCTGCACACTGGCAGGCATTTGAAATCTATGTGCAACGTCGTAAGGCAGGGGAACCTGTGGCCTATCTATTGGGTCAACGTGATTTCTGGTCACTCAGCCTCAGAGTTACGCCGGATACCTTGATTCCAAGACCGGAAACCGAGTTACTGGTGGAACTGGCTCTGGCTAAAATCCCTGAAAATGCACCCTGGCGCATTCTGGATCTGGGTACCGGCAGTGGTGCCATTGCGCTGGCCATCGCCAGGGAACGTCCCGGCTGTGAATTAATAGCCAGCGATCAATCACTCAGCGCATTACAGATTGCTCGACAAAATGCACAGCACAATGCGCTCAACAATATTCATTTCCTTGCCGCCAACTGGCTGACGGCATTTTCTCCAGACTTTCATGCCGATATGATTCTAAGTAACCCGCCTTATATTGTGGATGATGATCCACACCTGTCAGCCGGGGATGTGCAATTTGAACCCATCAGCGCACTGGCAGCAGGCCCGGAAGGACTGGATGATTTACAGCATATTTTGATCCATGCCAAAATTCACCTGAAACCCGGCGGCTGGTTATTGATGGAACACGGTTACCATCAACAGACCGCCATGGCTGAATTGTTAAAGCACCACCACTATCAATCAATACTCTGCCACAAAGATTACGCCGGCCAGCCACGGGTTAGTCTGGCCCAGCGAGCGGATAATTAAGATAAAACCTGCGCTCTGGATAATTAAACAGTAGGTTGGGCTGAATAAAATGAAGCCCAACAGTTTGCTCTAACATTTTGTTGGGCTCATTTCATTTAGCCCAACCTACCGTATCGATAATCGCAATTCCAATATTTTATATATGCTTAATTAATCACTGACTCAGCTATATTAGTAAAATCAGATGTTTTTATTTGTTAGGATTTTGATAAATTAACGCTTGATTCATATGGTTTTCCCGTTAGGATAGAGATATAGGGTCAAAGGGATGATGATGAAAATGCCAGCCAAAATACCCGCAACAGAAAAAAAACGGGAAATCTTTTTCAGTGAACTTCACCCGGATCAGAATCAGGCGGAGACCGCTCGGCAGATGCTGGGAAATATTCAGGGTGTGCTATCACTGCAGGTCATCCACTCCTTACAACTGAACATCCATTACGACCTCCGCTTTCTTTGTCTGGCCGATATTGAAGACACACTCACCGAAGTCGGCTTTCACCTTGATAACAGTCTAATGCTACGCCTTAAGCGCGCCCTCTATCACTATACTGAAACCACCGAATGCGCCAACATCGGCTGCATTCGCTGTCAGGATAAAAATACCCGAGATATATTCATTGATCGCTATCAAAAACAAACCCATGGCTGCCGCGATCAACGTCCAAGTCACTGGCGTGATTATCTTTAAACTTGTATCTTTTCTTTTCTATCTTTATCCTGCCTTTTCATGAATGATGAACAACTTCTGCGCTATAGTCGCCAGCTCATGCTGCCGCAAATTGACGTGGCCGGACAGGAAAAACTCCTCAACTCAAACGTACTACTCATCGGCCTCGGAGGCCTCGGTGCTCCCGTGTCCATATATCTTGCTGCCGCCGGTATTGGCCACCTGATCCTGGTTGATTTTGATACGGTCGAACTCAGTAATCTGCAACGCCAGATAGTACACAGCACAGCCGACCTTGGTCGCCCCAAAGTCGAATCTGCCCGCGATAATCTGTTACGCCTGAACCCGGACATAAAAATCACAAGCGTAAATAAAAAGTTAAATGCTGATGAGCTATTTAAACAGATTCAACAGGTGGATGTGGTGGTTGAAGGCAGCGATAATTTTGCCACCCGCTTTGCGGTCAATGCCGCTTGCGTTAAAACACGCACACCGTTAGTTTCCGGTGCAGCGATTCGCATGGAAGGTCAGGTATCGGTATATCTAAATGATGGCAACGGCCCCTGCTATCATTGCCTGTATAAAGACGAGGGCGAACTGGATGCCAGTTGCAGTCATAATGGCGTGCTCGCACCAGTCGTCGGCATCATCGGCAGCATTCAGGCCACCGAAACCATAAAAGTGATCACGGAGATAGGTAAGGTCCTCGATGGCAGACTGTTATTACTGGATGCCATGAGCATGGACTGGCGCAGTTTGAAACTAAAAAAAGATCCAGCCTGTCCGGTGTGTAGCCCTGTTGAAGGTGACATTGGGATCCATTGAGTCCATCTTGACTATAATTTAAAAATAACCCTAAAAAACATAAAGATTATCTCGATACGAACGATACAGTAGTGGCTAATCAAATAGCATGCACAAGGGACAAGCTGCTGAACACGCCCTCTCTTTTTTTTTAACTATTTATATAGTATCGATTCTTATGACACTAACCGAAATCCGCATTCATGGTCGAGGTGGGCAAGGCAATGTTGTTGCGGCCAACCTCCTGGCCATGTCCGCATTTGAAACCGGCCGCCACGGGCAGGCCTTTCCCAACTTTGGCGCTGAACGACGCGGAGCGCCCGTGGTCGCGTTTGTTCGTATTGCCGATCAAACTATCTTGCGCCGTTGCCAGATTCAAACGCCGGCCTTCCTGATTATTCAGGATGAAGCCCTGATGCATATTCCCGGCGTAACCGATGGCCTTCTGTCCGGCGGCAAAATTCTGGTGAACTCGTCCCGCACAG
>UOFY01000050.1_pt1 | contig 22062 bp, 21 predicted proteins | sample 1990141 | NCBI WGS metagenome assembly UOFY01 (sample SAMEA4728526, study PRJEB27164) | hydrothermal vent metagenome | biome: marine basaltic hydrothermal vent biome; feature: marine hydrothermal vent; material: mineral | place: Pacific Ocean | collected 2011-06-14/2011-07-23 | depth 1741 m | reverse complement strand
GCCATCATCATCCCTGCCTGTTCCCAGTAACGGCACGCTCTAACGCGACGCCTTCTGAATCTTGATCGGTATCACCTGCCGAAGTATTGTGCTGGGCTATATACTCGTGCATAAATTCATGCAAGACCTGTTCAGTGAACTTCATCAAAACTCTCTGACATTATTTTATTTTTCAGGCAGTTATCAGTGAGACTAACACGGTAATTAAGTGTGGGAAATACATTTTAAACCCTATGGAAATTCTGATTAATTCCGCCGTTCGTGGTGAGCGAAGTCGAACCATTAACGCCGAATGCAATTATATCAATAGCTTATAAACGGCACCCTTCGACTTCCCCTTCGGCAGGCTCAGGACAGGGCTCAGGACAGGACTCAGAACGAACGGAATAAATCAGACCTTCCTTAAGGAATTAAGGGGCAATCCCAAATTATTTGATATGGCGTTGGGGATCCTGCCGGCCATGTAGAATACGAACAACTTCTACCTGAGATTGCTGTAACCGATAGAATACGACATGACTGTCAACTGGAAAGCTGCGCATGCCAGGTAATAACTCTTCGCGCTCAATACCCATTTTTGGCTGTTCAGTCAGTCCCCAGAAATGTTCTTTGAGTTTGTCGAGATAGTCTGACGCTTGCCTGGCTCCCCAGTTGCTGACGCTGTAATCATAGATATGTTTCAGATCATGCTTTGCCAGCGGTGCGATGACCAGGTTATAGGCGCTCACTCGGGTTGGTTATCCTTTGATGTCTTCAAACAGCTTGTCCAGTACCCCTTTAGATTTGATGACAATACCTTCGCCTTGATCCAGTTGGTCGACACCGGCTTTAAGCTGCTCGCGAAGGTGCGCTAGTTTGATTTCGTGAATCCAGTCTTCATGGGTGTCCATAAAGCGCAATGCTTCGCGGATAACTTCACTGGCATTGTTGTATAGACCGCTTTCAACCCTGGATTTAATGCGGGTTTCCAGTTCTGGGGTAAGAGAGATATGCATAGTTTTCTCCAGGCTAAATGTGCCTGTAAATGAACATGGCATCAAATACAAAGATTGTCAATGTTTGTATTTGCTTTAATTCAATTCAGGTGCATCACTTTGAGGGCTGCCCTGGAGGAGTAGACTTTTCGGCACTTTCCACGCACAAGAAATAGTTATTACAGGTTAAAATAATCCAATTATCGCTCATAAAGCGTTATTAGGTGTCGACATGCTTCATAAATACCGATTCAAGAACTTCTTCTCGTTTGCTGGCGAGACGGCGGTCTCCTTTTTGCTGAATCACCAGACTCCGGTAACGGATCTGGTCTTCAAGAGTCCAGATGGCGCCGTTCCAAATCTTTGATTGATGGCATAACCAATGCTAGCACCCTCACGCCGTTCTGTTTCCCATACCGTACTACTTGTCGGCGAGGGTGCAACCGAGCAGGCATTTCTCAGGCACATAAAATCACTCTACATTAGCCGGGGGGGGGGGTGGTTTGTCCCAATGAATAACGGTTCATGCTATTTTCCCTTGGTAAAATCACGTATATTTTTCTTTATCAAAGGCTGCACTATCGTGGGTTTTCTACGGTAAACGCGCTTCGTTATTTCAGTAGATGAATGTGATAAACGATCACTGGCTTCTTGTAAGGTATCCGAATCGCTGGCAACCTTGGCGCGCAAATCGTGTTCATGGAAATGATCTTTCACCCTGGTTAATTTTTCATTACCCGATCCATAAACCGCTGCCAAGCAGAGTCAAAGGCATTACACCGCATTGTTTCAGGGTTGTAACAGGGTTTCCCTGTCGGGTAGTAAACAAATGCGTTTCACCAATTCGCCGTGGTGGAATTAAAAGGATTTTATTAATCAAATCGTAACTGTTCAGCGTATTTTATCCAAAAATAATAGAAAAATCTCTTGACCGATTTTTTTGTGATTTTGCCAAAATTCCAGCACCGTCACAATAACCGTTTATTAATAGTGTGAAACGATCAGAGTGATCGTCACGGCTCTTTTACTGTACAGCACCATTCCCAATCCCGTTGGTTTTTGGGTGGCCTGTTTCATTATATGGGTACAGCCTTCAAAGGTTTCTCCATCCAGCGACAACTGAACATTACCCCGTACCCGGCCAACCCAGTACCAGCCCTTTGCTTCAATGGTTTTAAACCAGGGCGTTTTAAAAATGGCATCCGATAAAATAATGGGCTGACATCCTTCGGGAAGAAGATCGTCTAATTCATCCAGAAAGGTATCGTGTACCTGCGTATTATTGAGCTTCTTTTCTTTAAAGCAGGTCGGTCTCATAACGGGTTAATGAACGGCCTCCCATCGGTATTGATATTCTGAGTAATTGAAATATTTCATTACCCTGTGACCGTTACCGGGTGCTCGGTCGAGGCGGATGTCACGCCCGCGATGAAGGCTTTTAATCTCACGTCATGCATATCAGGACATGCGGTGTATAAATTTTTATGCAATAATTTAATGGCTTTCATGGCGTGTTCCAACGTTGCCATGAAAGTACATCTATTTCTCTAATTTCATCGGGTTACCTAAAAATTCGTGGGGATAACTCAGCTTTTAGAATCAACTGCGGACAGATACAATAGCGACATGCCTTTACGAATTCGCCATTCACTCTTATTTAATCTGGGCAGTGTAATGGCTGTCATCACCCTGCTTGCATTTGCCAGCATGGCCGTCTCTCTGTTTGTAGCCGATACCATGCAGGGCGAAGCCACCGCCATCAATGAATCCGGTGCCTTACGCATGCGCTCATACCGAATTGCAAGTAATCTGATCTATGATGCGGTGGATGTGAATGAGCACTGGCGGAATACCTATGCCCTGATTGAAGAGTTTGAACGACATCTGCACAGCATCGAACTCACCCGCGTAGTGCCGGAAGATCGGCATCATCCCCTGCACCAGGCCTATGCTCATATTGAGTACCAGTGGAGAGAGGAAATTAGACCACTATTTGATATTTATCTTGATGGCCTGATCACAGAAAATCAGTCCGGCCCCGACTTGTCCATTAGTGAAGATGCAGTAACTAATCTTCGCGCGCAATACTTTACCCTGGTCCCTGACTTTGTCGATAATATTGACTATCTCGTATCACTACTGGAAAACGATGCCGAAACCAATATTCGCTATTTGCGTATTTACCAGTTCAGCGCACTCATGCTCACCGTGTTACTGGCCATTGCCGCTCTGTTCCTGGTCAATCAGCGTATTCGCCTGCCCTTACAACAGTTACTGATCGCAGCCGAGCGCAGCCGGCAACGCGACTTTTCCTTTCGCACGCCACATACCGGTAAGGATGAACTCGGACAGCTCGGTCAGGCAATAAATACCATGGCCGAAGATCTATCTCATATTTATGATGAACTGGAAGAACGCGTACAACAAAAAACTCTCGACCTTGAACGCAGTAATTGCTCGCTGGAACTTCTCTATAAAACCGTCAAACTCCTCAACTTTGCCTCCTATCCACATGAAATTTACCCGGAATTATTACAGGACATAGAGCAGTTATCCGATATGAAACGTGGGGCTATTTGTCTTAATAATCAGAATAATGAAGCTGCAACCATGCTGGCCTCAACACTGGACAAGGAAACCTGCATCAAACAGCTATGTGATAAAGAAGGTTGCGCACAATGCTTAAAATCCAACGAAACTCAATTTATAACCGTTGACAGTAATCGAAAAATCATCGCTATTTCAATCAGTGATAAAAACCAGCAATTTGGCGTGTTGATGGTCGAACCCCATCACGGTAAAAAAGTTGAAGCCTGGCAATTACAATTACTGGAAACCATTGCAACTCATATCGGCATCACCCTTAACAGTTCTCTACAGGCAGCAGAAAATCGACGTCTGGAACTCATGGAAGAACGCAGCGTAATTGCCCGCGAATTACATGATTCACTCGCCCAATCACTCACTTTTATGAAAATTCAGGTGAGTCTATTACGGGCTGAATTAAAAAAACCAGAACAAAGCCAAAATGCAGAGAACATCATCACGGAACTGCGTCTGGGACTGAATAGCGCCTACCGTGAATTACGCGAACTACTGACCACTTTCCGCCTGAAGATCGATGGTGAAAGCTTTAACGAAGCCCTGGATAAAACCGTAGAAGAATTCAACGAACGCAGTGAAACAAGCATTCAATATAATAATCAACTAACCTATTTTAACCTGACTCCGAATGAAGAAATTCACGTTCTACAATTAATACGCGAAGCACTCTCCAATGTCATTCATCACGCCAATGCAAAAAAAGCGCAGGTTTTGTTACAATATACCCCGCAAGGCGATATTCAGATCAACATTAAAGATGATGGCATCGGTATTAATAATTCCGAATCGCAAGCACATCACTATGGACTGACCATCATGAATGAACGAGCAAGAAGCATGCATGGCGAGCTAGCAATTAATAATAACTCAACAGGCGGCACAGTGGTTAAACTGGTTTTCACGCCAAGCAACCCGACTCCACCGGTAAATCTCGATTATGAATAATAACATAAACTCCATTCTAATCATTGATGATCACCCCCTGCTACGCCGCGGCATCAGCAACCTCGTCAGTATGGATCAATCCTTCAAGGTTATCGCCGAAGCCTCCAATGGCACCGAAGGATTACAACTTGCCCTGACCTTAAACCCCGATATCATCCTGCTCGATTTAAATATGGAAGTTATGGATGGCCTGCAAACATTGAAAGCCATCAAGGCCTCTGAGCTGGAAAGCCGTGTTGTTATTCTCACCGTGTCGGATAACGAAAAAGATGTGGTCGCCACCTTACGTGCCGGTGCTGATGGATATCTGCTCAAAGATATGGAGCCGGAAGATATGCTGGCAAGGCTGCATCAGGTTATCGAAGGTCAAATCATACTCAGCGATAAAGTCTCTGATTTAGTGGTGCGAGGATTGCATGAAGAATCCCGTGACAGCGTTAAACTTACTGACCGTGAAGATGAAACACTTGCTCTCATCGCAAAAGGCCGGAGCAACAAACTGATCGCACGGGAACTAAACATTGTTGAAAGTACCGTTAAAGTGCATGTCAAACATCTGTTACGAAAACTCAAGTTGCGCAATCGTCTCGAAGCTGCCATCTGGGCCATCGAAAAAAATAAATAAGAATACTGACTTAAAAATGGCTATTTTTTTACACCACAGAGGATGCAGATCTACACAGCGATAATTATATATATTTTTTATAAATAATTTTTGGATAGCCAGGATGGATGTGATTTTTCATCTTACCCAACCTGAGATAGGTCAAAGACTTTGAATTATATGATTGAATAATTGCCGTGATATTTTTAAACTGTAAATATATATGTTTACAGGCAGCATCAAGCAACTGCACAACATTTCGCTTCTTCATAATTTAAAATAGGTACTGCGTGAAATTAGTCTGCTATTTTTTCTCACTCACATTACTCGCGGGATGTGCAACCCAGGATAAGCTCAATGATCCTGACCGAGCCCCTTTCTGGCCTTCATTACCTGACCTGCCCCGCTTCGAGTATGAAGTCAGTTTACGAAACGATCTGAGCATTGCAGACAGAGACAAGTTTGACCATTTTAAGGCTGCGCTAACCGGCGAAACTGAGCATGCAAAGATCATGCTGATAAAACCTCTGGATGTTGCCGCTTATAAGGGGCGCATTATAGTCAGCGACAGTGTCATGCGTATTGTCTATCTTTTTGATGTACCTCGACGTATGACTTATGTGTTCGGGGGGCGCGGTGAAGGTAAGTTGCAAAAACCGCTGGGCGTTGCTATCGATAAAAATCTGAATTTTTATGTCACTGATGCAGGTAGTAAAAATGTAGTTGTTTATGATACCAGTGGGCATTTTAAATATCACATAGGAAATCCAGAAGAATTAAACAAGCCTACGGATGTCGCGGTCAATCCTGACGGCACTCGAATATATATCGTCGATGCCGGTGGACTGGATAGCATGCAACATCAGGTTGTAGCTTATAATGCCAAAGGTGAAAAACTATTCAGCATTGGCAAACGAGGCACACAACCCGGTCAGTTTAACTTACCCACACACGCTGCCGTTGCACCTGATGGAACACTCTATGTTTTAGATACAGGTAACTTTCGTGTTCAGGCATTCGATCCCGATGGAAAATATATTACCAGTTGGGGTGGGCTGGGCTCAGGTTTCGGCCATTTTTCCAGACCTCGTGGTATTGCGGTTGATAATAATGGCAATGTTTATGTGTCTGATGCAAGTTTTGGCAATGTGCAGATTTTTAACCCTAAAGGACAACTGCTCATGTCACTCGGTCAGGGTGGAACTCAGGATCAGCGGGGTGTTTATTCCTTAATTGCCGGTATTTCTGTTGATGAAACCAATCGTGTCTATATTATTGACCAACACTTTCAAAAAGTTGAAGTTATCAAACATCTAACTGAAAGCGAGGGCGAAGCGATTATGCTTGAGTATGGTGTTAAACCTCCGAGATGATCTTACGATTGTTATCCTAAGCCAATCGGGATTGCTTACTTTTCCTACCCAGCAAGAACCTTTTTAAAATTCTGGTTCCCACGCTCTGCGTGGGAACCCATATCTCGCATCACCTTATCACCACCGTATGCATCCCCACGCAGAGCGTGGGAATGCGGTTACAGAGACATGAGAGCCAAAAATGTTTCCTCTCCCCCCATGGAATAGGGAAAGGAGTGTTTATGGGTAAGTTATTTATTGTGACAAGTCAGACAAAGGACGGACTGTTCATTAACTCTCATGAAGGAAGGAATTAACGGGCCACCATTCGTGCCGGTTATAGGCGTTCCATGCGGGTTATGACATGAGGCACATTCCACCTCAAAACCCTGACCCGAATTATAGAATCTGAGCTCATTATTATCTGCCCGGCCGTTTGCATTTCTATCATAAAAACTCAAATTTCCATCCACTCCCGTAGTGGGATTGAAGTCAAAGATAGTCGGATCGGGTAATGAAACACCAACAGGATGATCATCCGTTAAATCAGTACCGATTAAGTATGCTGAAAAATCTGGCGCAAACGGGTTAGTCGTAGTATGACACAACATGCAATCACCCAATTTTGCATGCATTCTTGTTGAGTTATCAGGCCAACTACTAAGAAATGCATCATTCTGTGCTATTTCCTGACTACGTTCATAGGAGTTTAATCCTGGACGATTAGGCATGTTTATAACAGAATCAATGGCAACGGTACCATCATGACAGGACAAGCATACCAGCGAGTTCACACCGGGAGCTGTGGCCACCTGGCCTGATGATAAAGGTTTATTGTAGATGGTATATGTTGTACCAGGGTTGGTGCGATTCCATAGCGGTGCATCGATAGTTGTGTTTGCACCATGTGGGGTGTGGCAATAAACACAAACTTCGGCATAGTCATTACGCGCGCTATCCATATTTACCGAAGCACCTCCCAAATAACTCATGGTCATATTATGACGGGTATTGACGATACTATCGGTGTTCGGTGCTCGACTGTTTGGATCCCAACCATCCGCAAAAACTATATTGGCACCAATCAGTGTTAGCACTGTACTGATGATTGCAAATTTGTACTGTTTATACGAATAAAAACAATCCATTTTCTCTGGCCCCCGCGCAGACACAACTATAATTATTTTTAAAGAATTAACTTTAATTATTTAAAATAAAGCCGATTGCACTTTATATGCCAGAAGTATAAGTGCCTGATTATATTAGGGTCTGAATAAATTTTTATTCAAAGATGAGAAAATAATGTGTCATCACTCTTATTTTTAAGAATTTTTTAGAACGAGTATAATAATTATTTCTACTAAGAATTTCGGCACCAGGCCGCAACCTCAAGGCTGAATGCCCTATCTGACGCATTGATCACTGACCAATGCGAGCGCAGGCTATTTATTAGGCTCCTGTATTATCCGATACTCCAAAATAATGTCGTCATTATTTGTGCCGAGCATTGGAGGTAATTTGATAATTCACCACCGAGGACGGCAAGACTTAGTTGGCGCAGCTTGCAGCTGTGGGTTTAACTTCGGGGGTGTTTGATGGCGTGGGTATTGTTTTCCCTGTGCCTCTCCATGTCAGCAGTGCTTCAAGATATTTTTTGTGGGGATCTCTCTGAGTCTAAAGTCCAACTCATCCAGGCCATCACCGGCAGCTATTATTTGTCACTCGCCACTAGTCTAAGCCAGACATAGCCAATAATACCGGCAAGCAATGATGCTATCAAAATACCCGTCTTAGCCATTAACAGGTATTCGGGCTGGGCGGCAAAACCCAGTTCGGCAATAAAGATCGCCATGGTAAAACCAATACCGGCAAGCAATGAAACCCCGGCTATCTGGGTAAAGCGAATGTCCGGTGGTAATTGTGCTATACCCAGTTTTATTGCCAACCAGCTACTCAGAGTAATACCGATAAATTTTCCTCCAATTAAGCCCGCTCCAATCCCCAGTGTCACCGGATGACGCAGTGTTTCACCCAAGGAGTCCAGTTGCAGGGGAATGCCGGCATTAAATAAAGCAAATATAGGTACCACCAGAAAGGCAACCGGTAAATGCCAGGCATGTTCCAGTCGTTGTAAGGGGGCTTCTACCCGGAGAATTCCATTTTCCAGAGTTTGCACTACTGAACGCATTTCAACGTTATTCATAATGCTCTTGCCAGACTCATAACTTTTATCAAAACGACCGATCAAATTTTTCATTTGCTGGCTGAAACGTTGTGGATCATATTTTGGAATCGCGGGAACAGTAAAGGCACCCAGCACACCAGCGATCGTGGCATGTACACCGGACTTAAGTAGAAAATACCAGAGGAATATGGCGACGATAGCATAGGGTGAGATCCTTCGTATGCCCGCCATATTAAACATGATCAATAAACCAAAAAGTGCGAGTGCAATAAATAATGCGTCATACACCAGTGTCTCGGTGTAAAAAATTGCAATTACGGCAACCGCACCCAGATCATCCACAATCGCCAATGCGACTAAAAAAGTGATTAATGCCTTTGGAACTCGGTGTGCCAGCAACACCAGAGCGCCAATGGCAAATGCAATATCGGTTGCCATCGGAATACCCCAACCACGAGCCGCTTCACCATCCGGATTAAAAAGCAGATAAATAAGTGCCGGCACAATCATTCCACCAATCGCGGCGATCATGGGCAAAGATGCCTTACGCAAGTCAGCCAATTCACCTACCAGGATTTCCCGTTTGAGTTCCAGACCGACAACAAAGAAAAACAATGCCATAAGCCCATCATTGACCCAATGATGCAAAGATTTTTCCAGGCTCCAGCTGCCAATGCTAATACTGATCATCAAATGCTGGAGATCCGCATAAAAACCAGCTAAGGCACTATTAGCAAGTATTAATGCAAGTATCGCTGTAGCCATCAGCAACATGCCACTAGTGGTCTGACGATGAATAAATTCCTCAAACGGTGTAATAACCTTGTCGAAAGATTTTTCCCAGGGCGAGATATGTATACCGTTACTACGATTTTCTTGCTGTTCCATTTTTATTTCTCTATTTTCATCGTCAATGTCACGGTAATACTACGTGGCAGAATTAGAATAAACGCTCGCTAAAAGTTGCTCAGTCTGAACGGGTTCATCGATAACCCATTTATCATCTTCTTTACGGTATGGATAGATAAATAGTACCGATGACATTTCTGTTTCCACCTGCAGGCCGATGCCCATTTCGGCCTCGGCTTCCAAACTGGTGACCAGCGCCGTGGCAAAGATTTCTTCATTTTCCACAAAGTCCTTTAACTCAGTTACCACCAGTTCAATCTGCTCATCCCAGTCGGCATCTCTATTTTTATCTGCCGGGCAATTCATTTTTACGTCATCATCATTTTTAAATACGCGAGTGCCAAAAGGAATCACCAGTTTGTATTCATCTAGCATGGCTCGGGCCGTATCCAGACTCACTTCTACCAGTCGCTCAATTAATTTTTCCTGGTTCATATTTATCATTCCTACTGAGTGTTTACACGGGACTGCCGCGGATAAAATTTCAGCGTTTCAGGTGGCAGGCACAGGCTATTATTACAGGCTTGCAGGTGCAATTGTATAGCCGGATTGATTTTTGTTGAAACGCGAAGCAGGCTAGCATTTATTGCTACCTTGCCCTGATACAGGGCCAGAGGACGCTCACTGAAACCCAGCCTGACCTGTTCGGCTGGCGGGTAGTCGGGCTTGTCCAGTTTCCACGCTGAGTCTGTGGCTATCAAAATCTGAGTCGGTATTAAGTAGTCGTCCAGTGGCGCATGGGCATTAATGTGCCAGCCTTCATCTATTTGCAAATTAAGCTGTAATCGGTAGCGATTTTTATCCTCCATCTGAACCACTGCATCAATGTAAATATGACCGCGTGCAGCATACAGGGGTAGTGACTGCTCACCTTTACTGATTTCATGTGCCGCTATCAATAAGCCCGAATGCGCACTGGGCACGTCGAGCACATCAGCGGTAAAACTGGATAGTAGCATTCGTGCCTGCTTTTCATACGCAGGCTGCTCCGTTCTGCGTGCCAGACGAATGAGCATTTGCGCGGCAATCGCGTTGCCCGCCGGCAGGCTATCGTCATAGGCTAGTTTCGGACGCAATAGCACCGGTACCTTCATATTTTTAGTGGTCTGGTAAAATCCACCGTTCTTCTTGTCAGCAAAATCTCGCTGCATGATCGCCGCTATTTTTTCTGCCCGTATTAGCCATTTTTTATCCCGCTGAATATCATATAGCATGATCAGGGCCTGTAGATAAAAAGCATAATCCTTCAATTGTGCTGGCTCGGCAGCCTTGCGATTAAAATAGATCCGGTGAAAACCTGTTTCATCCTGCATTTCAGTCCAGATAAAATCTGCCGATCTAACGGCAGCATCGAGATATTTTGCTTGTTCAAGATGTCGCGCAGCTTCGGCTAAAGCGGTAATCGCCAACCCGTTCCAACTCATGATGATTTTTTCATCACGAGCTGGACGCACACGTTGATCCCGCGCCTGTTTTAATTGACAGCGAATACTATCCAGCCGTTGCAAGTCCCGCCCCGGTGGTAACTCCTGTAAATATAAAACATTGGCTCCGGCTACTTCACCATAGTCATCCACATCATAAATTTCTGCGGCAAAGCGGCTATCTTCATTGCTTAATGTTTTTTTAAATTCTTCAACACGCCAGAGATAATAACGCCCCTCTTCGCCTTCACTGTCGGCATCCAGGCTGGCATAAAAGCCGCCATTGGCCGCCTGCATTTCAGCCAACAGGAAATCTGAGGTTTGCTCGGCCACCCGCCGGTAAAGCAAATCCGGTTGCAAACTGTCAGCCTGTAAATACAGACGCAGCAACATGGCCTGGTTATAAAGCATTTTCTCAAAATGCGGCGTGGTCCAATTGGGATCAACGGTATAGCGATGAAAGCCGCCCCCCAGCTGATCATAAATACCGCCCAGTGCCATCTGGGTCAGACTAGTACGTAACACGGTCGAAGAGTCACTGTTTTCTGCTGCGCCATAGCTATTATCAAGAAAAAGAAACAACCAGGGTTCGCGGGGAAACTTGGTTGCTTCACCAAAACCACCCTGATAGCTGTCAAAAATACTGTAAATATTTCTCAGTGTCTGCCGCCGCAAATCATCATCAAGTGCCGCGGTCGGTCTGGCTTTTATGGCATCTTCCTGAAGTTGCTGCATAAGCTTATCTGCCTGCTGGCGGAGTTTGCCTTCTTCTTTTTTCCAGTCACTTTGCAATTGTATTAACAATTCGCGGAATTCTGCTTGCGGATAATAACTGCCGCCAGAAATCGGCTTGCCTTCCGGTGTTAAAAATACGGACATGGGCCAGCCCTGCTGGCCCTGAAAATTCATCACCACATTGGCAAAAAAATCATCCACGTCAGGACGGCGTTCGCGATCGACCTTGATGGCGATGAAATTTTCATTCAGGATTCTAGCGGTCTCAATATTGTCAAAGGATTCCACTTCCATCACATGACACCAGTGACAAGCGGCATAACCGATCGATAAAAAAACAGGTTTATTTTCACGCCGCGCTCTGGCAAAGGCTTCTTCACCCCAGGCATGCCAGTCCACCGGATTATGGGCATGCTGTAATAAATAGGGGGAGGCTTCTCGAATCAGGCGATTGATATAGCAGGGGCGATCAGCACACAGGTGTGACGTGCGCGGTTGATAGCCGGAGGGTTGTGTACGATAAGCTTTAAGCAGCTCAGCTGTCAGCTCAGGCAGATAAGAAAAACCTGCTGCTAGTGAGCTGAGTACTGGCAGTAGGAGAATAGCGACGCCCCATTTTATTTGTTTTATTAATGTCATGCTTATTACTCAAATAATTATATGGCTCGGATTCACAGGACGGATTAATCTGTTTCCGCCTGCGGGTTAAAGCCCGCCCTACTACAGGTGCGACTGAAGCCATACCTGCATGGGCAAAATCCCTGAGTACTAACGATAAGGCCAGGTAAAAATTCCACAATGAAAACCACAATGAGCATCACATTTACCGATGTCAAGCCAGTTTAGATAGCTATTTATCTAAAGCCCCTGCCCGGCTGCGCCGATAAATCATTCCAAGCAATTCGTAGTTTCGTCAGCCAAGGTAAGTTGTTGAATGCCCGTAGAATATGCACTAAAAAACCTGCTCGTCATCGAGAAAGATGCCCACACAGCCTATCTCCTGAATTATATGCTCACTCGTGAGGGCTTTGAAGTCATCACCTCAGAAAGCAGTAAAACCACATATGACATGATTCAAACCATGACCCCTGTACGAGCGGTGTTTCTTGATGTCTGTTTCCTTAAGGATCATGACTGCAGCATTATTCGTAACATCCGCAAACTGGCTGAGTGGAAAGATGTTCCTGTACTGCTGCTGGCCGAACAGGAAGAAATGGACTTTGTAAAATCAGGGCTTGATGCCGGTGCGACTGACTTTATTATTCAACCCTTCAATGCTGCCGAACTCCTGATGCAAATTGAACGGCATACGCCACAAAGCCGCAGCGCCTGAGAATGAATCTCCCCGCCGCAAGCGGACGGGGTATAAATTATTGGGCTGCAAGCAGCGGGGAGTTAAAGCCTCATTTACCTGCGCGAATCAGCCCCCCTAATCCAGCCTGTTCCAGCTGTTCATGCAGGTAGGCGCGTATGCTATGTGGATCTTCCATTATCAGCACCGCACTTAGAATTTCAGCCGCCCGTTCACTACTGAGATTACGCACGACCCATTTAATGCGTGGCAGGCTGGCCACACTCATGCTCAGGCTTTCAATGCCCATGCCCACCAGCAGGATCACCGCCGCCGGATCACCCGCCATTTCACCACAGACGCTCACCGGCTTGTCATACACGCGGGCACTTTCCACCACCTGCATCATGGCCCGAATCACCGCCGGGTGAAGCGAATCATACAGCTCGGCAACCCGTGCATTATTGCGATCAACGGCTAATAGATACTGGGTGAGATCGTTAGTGCCGATAGAAAGATAATCCACCCGTCGTGCCAGACTACCGGCCTGATAAACAGCCGATGGCACTTCAATCATCACCCCGATACGCGGCATCGTGATTTTTTCACCTTCTTCAAGCAACTCACCGTAAGCCTGATGAATCAGGTTAAGCGAATCGATCAACTCACCAACGTCGCTGATCATCGGCAATAAAATATTCAGGTTATCCAGCCCGACACTGGCACGCAGCATAGCTCGAATTTGTACCAAAAATATTTCAGGGTGATCCAGGGTGATACGAATGCCGCGCCAGCCAAGAAACGGGTTTTCCTCTTCAATCGGAAAATAAGGCAGAGACTTATCACCCCCCACATCCAGCGTCCTCAGGACTACCGGATCAGGGGCAAAGGATCCTAATACCTGCCGGTAGATAACCCGTTGCTCCTCCTCACCGGGAAAACGCTGCCGGATCATAAAGGGAAACTCGGTGCGGTAAAGGCCAATACCTTCAGCGCCACTTTCCTGTGTGGGTGTCATATCGGCCAGCAAGCCAGTGTTTACATACAGGTGGATTTTTTCACCATCGAGGGTTTCCGAGGGCAGTCCTTTCTGACTGAGCAGTTCTTCTGAAAGCTCCAGTTCCTGATTCAGTAACTCCCTGTATTCCCGGCGCACCGTTTCCGACGGAGAGATATACACTCGACCACTATAGCCATCGACGATGACCTCACGCCCGTCAATGTGACGTACCGGCAAATCCGCCGCACCCATTACTGTGGGTAATCCGAGCGCACGGGCTAAAATGGCAACATGTGAGGTGCGCGAGCCCCGTACCGAAACCACACCACTGATCTTATCCATGGGCATATCGGCCAGCATCGAAGGAGTAACCTCTTCACTGACTAAAACCGTGTTTTCACTAAAATCAGTATCGGCCGGGGTATCCTGTTGCAGATGCATGAGAATACGTCGACCCAGGTCACGCACGTCATCACCCCGCTCACGCATATAGCTGTCTTCCATTTCATGGAAAACCTGTTCATGTTCCTGAATAACATCTCGCAAAGAGCCTGCCGCCCAGTTTCCCCGTTCGATACCGGCGCGAATACCATCGGTAATGGAATCACTCTCCAACATCAACAGATAGGCATCGAACAGTGCATGTTCCTGCGTAGGCAATTTGTCTTCAAGCCGCCTGGACATGATACGTAATTCCTGACGCACGGCGCTCAGAGCTTTCTCAAACTTTTCCAGCTCAGCCGGAATATCATTAATCAGCCGATCCGGCACGGCAGAAATATCAGCCAGTGGATAGACCACTCGCGCCGTTCCTATTGCCACACCGGCCGCTCCCGGCAAACCGGATATGGGACGTGAATCAATGATGATTTCCGCTTCATTATGCCCTTCAATCTCACCACTGATTTCGGCATGAGCAATCGCGCCAGCCAGCTGGGCGGCCACGGTGATCATGAAAGTTTCACTTTCTTCATTGAAACTCTGTGCCGCATGATCCTGCACCACCAGCACCCCCACCACTTTGCGGTGGTGAATGATCGGTACGCCCAAAAAGGCATGATATGATTCTTCGCCGGTTTCAGGGAAATAATGATACTTGGGATGGGCTAAAGCGCTGCGTAAGTTAATTGGTTCCGCGCGAACGGCCACCAGACTGATCAGCCCTTCGCCTTCCTGTAGGTGTACCTTACCAACGGCTTTTTCTTCCAGACCATCGGTGGCCATGAGGACAAAGCCATCATTGCCATCGCGCAGATATACAGAGCAGACACCCACATCCATAATCGACTTCACACCGTGAACGATGATCGATAAAGCCTGCTCAAGATTACGCGCCTGGTTTACTTCCTGTACAATTCGTCTTAAGGTTTCAAGCATGAATATACTCAGCTAACGGAGGCAGCCACTCGGCAAAAAGTGAACACCTGCGGCTATCAGTGATGGGCAATAAATAGAGATGAACAGTTAATCATGGGCATAAGTTCTTCCAGCGCCTGTAGATAAACGGCGCGCTTAAAATTAATCACTTCTTTGACCGTCACCTCAGGTGATACCCAGCGCCAGTGATCAAATTCCGGTTCTGCCGAGGTATCCAGACAAACCCGGCTTTCGTTAGCCGTCAGTTTGAGTAAAAACCAGATTTGTTTTTGACCGATAAAACCACGATTCTGCTTCTGACGGCGACACATGTGCCGGGGAAGTCGATAACGCAACCATTCGTGAGTGCAACCCAGCAGCTCCACATCTTCGGCTTTTAGTCCAACTTCCTCTTCCAGCTCCCGATACAAAGCCTGCTCCGGCGATTCATCCTGCTGAATCCCACCCTGGGGGAACTGCCAACCGTCCTCGCCTATACGACGCGCCCAGAACAACTGCCCATCAGGGTTACATAATATAATTCCAACGTTTGGGCGGTAACCTTCTATATCAATCACTTGCACTCTATCCTTCATTCTGAAATTAGATTGTTTCACACTGCTGGGAGTGCGGCAAATCCAGTTTCTCAATTTTAAGAGGGCTGGCGATCCGGCTGAAAATATGGGGCATTTCTTCAGCTGCACGCAGCCCATCCCAGCTGAATTTGCGTTATCATGCCTCTCCTTCTAAATAAGCATAGAGAACAATCGTGGCACTTGCGATATTTGACCTGGATAATACCCTCTTAAATGGTGATAGTGACTACCTCTGGGGGCGCTTTCTCAGTACGGAAGGTCTGGTGGATGCCAATTCTTATGAGCTTGAAAATCAACGATTTTATGATGAATATAAGGCTGGCACTTTGGATATTATGGAATTCCTGAGCTTCAGCCTGAATCCCTTAAGCCAACACAGTATGGCAACATTGAACAACCTGCACGATAAATTCATGGCCACAGTTATCCGCCCTTTAATTACCGATTCGGCCCGCCAACTGGTGGAAAAGCACCGTGAAAATGGGGACTATTTGCTCATTATCACCGCCACCAACGATTTCATCACCACCCCCATCGCCCACGAACTGGGCATGGACGATATTATTGCCACCACAGCTGAAATTCAGAATGAACGCTACACCGGCAAGGTAGCGGGAACCCCTTCTTTTCGTGAAGGTAAAGTCAACCGGTTACGGGATTGGTTAAAGCAAAATGGCCAAAATCTGGCTGGAAGCTGGTTCTACAGTGACTCTCACAATGACTTGCCCCTACTGGATCAGGTGAGTCATCCCGTTGCCGTTGATCCTGATGAAACCCTGGCCAACCATGCAGCCGCCTGTGACTGGCCGATACTTAGCCTTAAAACAGAGCGCATTATCACACTCAATCCCAAAGACTGGGTTAAGTAAGTCATCCCCGCCGTATACGGACAGGGTAGCCGTTATTGTAGATACAAGGTGCAACTGTAGGTGCGACTTCAGTCGTACACATACAACCCTGCTACATATCCACTTGTACGGCTGAAGCCGTATCTACAAAATATTAGGGAACATGCCGCTGGTGCTTGGCAATCATGGCCCGGTTGTCTTCCAGCCAGGTCATAATCTGCTGCCATTGCAGTCTATCCTGCTCGGCACGCTTATCCCACAACTCATGAACACCAATTCCCCGCTCTGCCGCATGCACGTAGTGCTGGGTATCCCGCAAACTGGCGATGAGTGGCAGTTTTAAGCTGGTGAGAAAGCGTTCCAACGACTGATAAACCCGCGTATTTTTACGGGTGCGATTAGCCAGTACCCCGACCCGTACCCCATGGCTGCGAATTTTTCCTACCAGCAGGAGTTCTTTTATAAAAGTCGTGGCCGCATGAATATCAATGGGCGATGGCAGCACCGGAATCAGCAAGACATTAACCTGACAAATAAAGTCCACCAGTGCCTGCCCACTCACACCAGCCGGAGCATCAATGACAACCCGCTCAGTGGTGTGAGGCAAACGTAACTGAAAGGCACGGGTTTGGGCGGAACCAGGCTGGCGGTGTGCCTGAACCCCGAATATTTTCTTATCATCCTGTGGCCGCAGGCTCAACCAGCGCATGCTGGAACCCTGTGGATCATAATCCATCAGTGCCGTGACAAAGTCCTGTTGTGCATACAAACTGGCCAAATTGGTGGCAATGGTTGTTTTACCACAGCCACCTTTTGAATTTAAAACTATAATTTTCTGCATTTTACTGTCGCAATATTCACCTGATATCAGGGGAAACCTCCATTTATCAACAGATTTATCGGCCACAAATCCTGCTACTAAAGCATCTGCGGCGTACCCAGTCGATGATTTTAACCAAAATAGTGGATAAGGCAAAGCCATCGAGACTTAAAGATTTCTGGCTTGAGGTATATTATAGTTTACATTTTGCAGCATAAAACCGGATACATCCCCATGAAATACGGTTTAAATATAAAAAACGGGGCATACTCCATCACCGCCAGCACTATCGACTCTGAGGGGGAAACTTATGGGCCACCGTTTATCAAAAATATATACCCGTACCGGAGACAAAGGTGAAACCGGTCTTGGGGATGGCTCTCGAGTTGCCAAAGACTGTCTACGAGTTGAAGCTTTTGGCACCGTCGATGAGCTTAACAGCGTTATCGGTATGATTCTCGCACACTCACTACCGGAAAACATTCGTAGCTGCCTTGAGAACATTCAACATGATCTGTTTGATCTGGGCGGAGAACTCTGTGTGCCGGGTTATAAAATATTGCAGATTGATGATACCTCTCAACTGGAAGATCTACTCGATACTTTTAATGCTGACTTACCGGCCTTAAAAGAATTCATTTTGCCGGCCGGCGGGCACGCCACCTCCCATTGTCATCTTGCCCGCAGCATTTGTCGACGCGCCGAACGTCGCACCATTAGTCTCGCTAAAGAAACCGACATAAATCCCGCCACCATCATCTACCTGAATCGCCTGTCTGATTTATTGTTTGTCATTGCCCGGGTACTGGCGCGAGTAGAAAACGGCAAAGAAATATTATGGAAGAGAAAAGAAGCCCGAAATAAGTCCTCTCGTTAAAAGCGTTGCCCCCACTGTACTTATTATCTCCTCTGCTCAACGAAATGGCCGGATCTGTTTAAGTCCCCAGGGCCGGCTTAACTAAGCTAAATAAATTAAGATCCCTTTAATATTTAAGCTTTATTATCCCTTCCACATGCAATAAGCTCAAATGATTAGCCAATATGAAATATAAAAAAGACAAGCCACTATCTACCCGCCTCCTGATCATCTACCTGATTAGCGCCTTGCTGTTTCTGTTATCTAATCAGCTTCACATTCACACCTGGAAGGCTGCAGTTTCTGCTGAGCATGGTTCCGCTGTCGCCATTCTCCGTATCAGATCGTTTTGAAAATTTAATAGCGGGGCATGAGATTGAAGTTAGCAATGATAGTATCTTGCACGCTCCTGCTACTTCTCAAAATATACCAGCCATTTTTCTACTACTGGCATTACTGGTCGCAGTGTGGTTTGCCCTTCCTGTCAAGCGTATAAATCACACTCACGCCCTGTGTGAACGGCCATTCTATGGCACTCCTACCTCTAGAGTTCCACCTCACTAACCATCTCATCACCCTTAGTTTTACTGCGACTACTGTCGTTTTTGTACATAAACATAGTATTCATGTTTACGTATAAATCTTTCACACTCTAATATAATTCAGCTTAGGAGTTTATATGAATATTAAATTCATTAACCCTATAGTTTATACGTTAATACTATTTACCGTTTCAACAATAGTAAATGCCAAACAATGGACTTTGCAAAGCAGCATAGCAAAGGCCATGTTGATCTCCCCCGAGCTCAAACAATCCGCCACCAGGATTTGGAGCACGTAATGCAGATCTACAGTTGTCTGGCATGTGGCCCAATCCAGAAATAGAAATAGACATAGACATAGACAATAAAATCGGCCTGGATTATGGCACAGGAGACTATGGCTTTTATTACCCTGTTTGGTGTAGCCGTATTAAATGGTGTGGTCATGGTGAGCTACTTTAACCAGCTAAGGCTCAGTGGTTTAAGTTTACTTGAATCGGTAAAACAGGGTTCTGAAAGGCGACTAAGGCCGGTACTAATGACCGCGCTGATTGCCAGCTTTGGTCTGCTACCCTTACTCACTGCAACCGGGCCCGGTTCTGAGCTACAGCAACCCCTGACGGTTGTCGTCATTGGTGGCCTGTTTACATCCACCCTGTTGACATTGATTTTACTTCCAACTCTTTATGCGTGGATGGAAGAGAAATGTGAAAAAAGAATCAAGGCTAAACGATGAAAAAACTTTCCATGGTAGTACATCAATCGCTACAACAAGCATTAGCTGACAACCTGCGTAACCAGCAGCTTGAAATTTTTATGTTTAATCACATCGAAGAACATAGTTCACACTTAGAACAGGATAGTTTTCTATCTGCCCGAGACAAGGTAGTTGGTTATGTACCTCAGGTACGTGTTGATATAATTCTTAGCACTGAAAATATAAAAGCATTATTAGAAAATATTAAAACTTCAGAGCATGCCTTCAAAGCCAGGGGAATATACTGGGTAACCGATATTGATGAGTTCGGTGAGTTATAATTATATTATTTGGCTCTTCAGCAGAATTTGTGGGTATAAATTGTTGCAGAGACATTGAAAGTTGTTGATGTTGTGATGGATTAACATAGTACGATGAGTGCATTTTTTGAGTACCATTTAGCTTGGCTTCCAAAAACACACAGGAGCGTGGATCATGAATCGATCTGTAACGAACACCCCTCACCCTCCGGGAGAGGGGGTTAGTCGGTGACAACCCACAAATTCTGCTGAAGAGCCATTATTTTAAACTTGAGTTATCCTCATAAAATAACGATCAAAATAATAAATGCGAGTACAGGACATTCATTAGCCACAGAGGACAGCAAGGCTTAATTGCTGCAGCTTACCGCGTAGGTTCTGTAGATACGACTTCAGTCAAACCTACAGCCGCACCTGTACTCATCTCTGAATAGCGGATCACTGAGGCTTTATGTTGTGACATAAAAAAAGGGGCGGGTAACAAGGTTTCCCTCGTCACCCGCCCCTTCTCTCATATACCTGTTAAAGAATAGGTATGATCATCAAGGCTACAATGTTCATAATCTTGATCAGTGGGTTAATGGCCGGACCGGCGGTATCCTTGTAGGGATCGCCAACGGTATCACCGGTCACCGCTGCTTTGTGAGCATCGGAACCCTTGCCACCGAAATTACCATCTTCGATATATTTCTTGGCGTTATCCCAGGCACCACCCCCGGTGGTCATCGAGATAGCAATGAAAATACCGGTGATGATTGTACCAATCAACAGTCCACCCAGTGCTGCAGGTCCCAGTAGCAGACCGACCGCAATTGGCACCGCAATCGGCAACAGTGAAGGAATCATCATTTCCTTAATCGCCGCCTTGGTCAACATATCAACCGCCCTGGAGTAATCAGGCTTCTGAGTGCGATTCATAATGCCCGGCATTTCCTTAAACTGACGACGGACTTCATTCACGATACCGCCAGCTGCACGACCCACCGCTTCCATCGCCATTGCGCCAAACAGGTAAGGCACCATGCCACCGATGAACAGGCCGATAATAACCATGTGGTTAGAAAGGTCGAAAGAAACGTTAATACCGTTGGCAGACAACGTGTGAGTGTAATCGGCAAACAGAACCAGGGCAGCCAAACCGGCAGAACCAATCGCATAACCTTTGGTAACAGCCTTAGTCGTATTGCCAACCGCATCCAGTGGATCGGTAATGTTACGGATCTCTTCAGGCAATTCCGCCATTTCCGCAATACCACCGGCATTATCGGTAATCGGGCCATAGGCATCCAGCGCCACAATCATGCCGGTCATGGACAACATCGACGTTGCCGCAATCGCAATACCGTACAGGCCCGCTAGCTCATAAGAACCCCAGATAGAAGCACACACAGCCAGTACCGGCGCTGCAGTGGATTTCATGGAAACACCTAAACCTGCAATCACGTTAGTGCCGTCACCGGTCAATGAAGCTTTGGCAATGTCACGAACCGGGCCGTATTCCGTTGCGGTGTAATATTCAGTAATCAAAACCATCGCCGCAGTGAGCACCAAACCGATTAGCGTGGCGTAGAAAAGTTCCATCGCACCGGCAGTACCGCCATTATCCAGGGCGATACTGACATCACCCATCATGGAATTAGTAATGAAGTAGAAGGCAACGGCCGCCAGGACGCCCGAAACAATCACGCCACGATACAGGGCATTCATAATTTTTCCGCCTTCGTTTACTTTCACGAAGAAGGTGCCGATAATCGAAGCAATAATGGAAGCGCCGCCAAGTACCAGGGGATATAAAACAGCATCACCACTATCGCCACTGATAAGCAGGCCACCGAGCAGCATGGTAGCAACAATCGTTACCGCATAGGTTTCAAATAAATCAGCCGCCATACCGGCGCAATCACCCACATTGTCACCGACATTATCAGCAATAACCGCAGGGTTGCGTGGGTCATCTTCAGGTATACCCGCTTCAACCTTACCGACGATATCCGCACCCACATC
>UOFY01000038.1_pt1 | contig 22405 bp, 17 predicted proteins | sample 1990141 | NCBI WGS metagenome assembly UOFY01 (sample SAMEA4728526, study PRJEB27164) | hydrothermal vent metagenome | biome: marine basaltic hydrothermal vent biome; feature: marine hydrothermal vent; material: mineral | place: Pacific Ocean | collected 2011-06-14/2011-07-23 | depth 1741 m | reverse complement strand
AACAAAGAAGCCTATGATAAATTAACAGCGTTTGACGAGATAGCGAAAAACAAGCTGAGCACGTCACAACGGCTGCATGTAGATGAAACCGGCATCAACATTGTCGGTGAACGTCATTGGTTACATTGTGCGAGTAATGATTTATGGACATATTATTATCCCCATGAAAAACGCGGCTGTGACGCTATGGATGCCATCAATATCCTGCCCCGGTTTACCGGTGTCTTGTGTCATGATCACTGGAAGCCTTATTATCGTTATGATCGCTGTTTACATTCTTTATGTAATGCGCATCACTTAAGAGAGCTTACCCGTGCCCATGAACAAGATGGGTATGCGTGGGCAGGAAAGATGAAGACGCTGCTTGAAGAGATCAATCAGCAGGTAATTCAAGCAGGAGGAAGTCTGGATACATCCACGGCCGAGGTGGTCAGAAAACGCTATCGAAAATGTCTTAAGCAGGCAGAAACAGACTGTCCGCCACCGAATGAAAATCAACGCCATGGAAAACGGGGGCGGATCAAACGCAGCAAAGCACGAAACTTATTAGAGCGATTAACAAACTATGAAAATGATGTGTTACGCTTTATGGAAAATTCAGCGGTTCCTTTTACAAATAACATGGGGGAACGGGACATCAGGATGACTAAAGTACAGCAAAAAATATCAGGCTGTTTCCGTAGTCGTGATGGCAGTAAAATATTTTGTCGTGTGCGAGGTTATCTCTCGAGTTGTCGAAAGCATGGCCTGAGTTCAAGTCAGGCTATGACGATATTGTTTGATGGGAAATTACCCGATTTTGTTTGATAGTTTATATCTATCTATAAAAATACGCTGAATAGTTACATAATAATTAGACCTAATGTAATCCGCTACCCCCTCATTTTCTTCGGTGAGGTATCGTCGTTCAGACTGGCTAACGATGCATTATTAATGGATACATAAACTCAAGTATTTCAGTTCTTAGGAGCCTGATTAATATTATGTTACCAACTTTGCTGATTATTCATTTCATTCGAGGGTGCAACTCGCAGTTCCATTCACCTTGAAATTTGTGACGATAGAATAACAACGCGTCCATTTTATCCCGCGTTATTTTTACACCCGTCGGATAGCTGCGTTTATCATGAGTTCGGGCTAATAGTACGACTGAAGTCGAACCAACAATGAGGGTTTGTTATAATCTGCTATGATTTACCAGATGAAAAACATCATTACCCAGCTTAAGCCGACCAGACTGGCACTGGCCATGATGATGCCCCAGGCGCTGATCTGTCGCCAGCGGGCTACCTCACTTTTTACCAACATCTGCCAGAGCAAGAAGCCGCTCCATAAATAGGCCAGACTGAGTAAAAGCACCCGTATCTCGGCTATCCCTACCAGGCTGATATGTTCCGCCTTAAGCATACTGAGCGTGAGTGCAGTCAGGCCGAGAAAAATACTCAAACCGGCGAGAGGAGTCAGAGCATAACCAAGTCGCCAGGGAACTGGCTGGTCTTCTTTAATAATACGCCCGGCTAGCCAAAGGCCACTTAAAATCAGGCCCCCTATACTCAATGCCATTGCACCAATGTATAAAAGAATACTGGCACCATCCAGCCAGCTAAAGACATCGTTGGTCTCTGGATAATGGGTCAGCAACCACCAGGGCGCATTATCATTTAGCATCCAGTAGCTGTCTCGTTCAATCAGCCATTCGGCAATGCTCTGTTTCAGTTGTATGAACCAGGGCGAGGCTGACCACTGGAATGCGCCGGTGGCAACACCCAGCATACCGAACATCAGTAAATGAATATCCCAATGGTTGGCTTCATCTTTTTTTATTGAAACAATTTCTACATTCGGTGAACGAGGTTCCAGGATAACCGCATCACGGTAACCACTACAGCGACCACACATGTGGCAGGTGCTATTACCGGTCATGTCTCGCACGTTAATCAAGGGTGCACAGTCTACTGCCGGTGTACATCGGGGAGCCTGCTTCCAGATTTCTTTATCAATATTAAAATGCACCGGTGCTAAACGGGATAATAAAGAAAAGACACCGTTAGCCGGACACAGATGACGGCACCAGACTCGTTTACCGCGTCCATAAATAAAACCGATAATCATTGCAGCAACAGTAGAACCTCCCAGAATCAAGAGTGCAGCTTTGGGATATTCATAAACACTCACCAGCTGTCCATAAACAGTAGTCAGGACAAAAGCAACAAAAGGCCAGCCGCCCCAGCGCATCCATTTTGGAATCTTGCGCCCGAGACCATGATGACTTGACCATTCAGTCAAGGATCCTTCTGGACAAAATACCCCACACCAGACCCGGCCAATTAAAATCATACTCAGCATGACGAAGGGCCACCAGATCCCCCAGAAAATAAACTGGGCAAAGAGGATTAGATTTTCATAAAAATGCACATAATCTTTGGGTAAAGGTAATAGTGCTGGCCAGATCAATAGCGTCAAATAAAAAATGACGACGAACCATTGTATGCTCTGAATCAGGTTGCGTTTTTCCTGCATCAAATCACCCAGTCGTTGTAACCAGGGACGGCGAGGAAGAGGCAAAGTTTCAGCTATTTCATTCATGGTTCTATCTTTCAGCCGCATGAATATGAAGAGCCTTAGGCTGGCGCAGTAATAAACTAACTACAGTCCAGTAAGCGGCATAAATAACTAATAACGTCAGTGCCGGATGCGCACGATAACCGGTAAAGGCGGAAATCAACCCACCTATTCGGGTACTGTCATCAAGCAGGAAGCTGCTATCCCAAACAGGATCCACCAATGCCGGGATCCAGCCAAGCCCGATCATGCGATCCACCCCATCGACCAGCAGTGCGGCGGCTAATAATAACAACAGGATTTCGCTGAAATGAAAAAATACTTTCCATGAGAAAAACCGACTACCCTGTGAGAGTATCCAGAAACTAACAAAAGCCAGAACAAAGCCACTGAGTGCTGCACCGACAAACTGCAGCTGGCTATCGCTGCTTTGCGCCAGTCCTGCGCCATAAAGAAATATAACGGTTTCAGCTCCTTCACGACCCACTGCAATCGCGGCCAGTACTGCCATGCCCCACCAGTTTGCCTGTTCATGTGCACGTTGCATGCCGGACTCCAGTTCACGCTTAAGTGTGCGACCGTGGCGACGCATCCACAGCACCATCTGGGTTATCAAAACCGCCGCCACCAGCATGATTGCAATCTGAAAATATTCCAGTGCTTCACCGGCCAGCTCGCTTTGCACTTCCAGCATGACAAAAGCCAAACCTATCGCCAGTAGAATTCCGGCAAGCACACCCCCCCAGAGAAAGCGCATACCGTTGCCTGTATCCGCCTGATTTTTTAACCAGGTGTATAGGATGCCGATCACCAGCATGGCTTCGATGCTTTCACGCCAGACAATAAATACAGTGCTTCCCATTATTATTTCCCGTGTTTTTAACTTTAATTTTTAACTATTAAGCCGATAGTTGCTGTTATTCAGCGACGATCTGACCCTGTGCGGTTTCAGGGTGAAACTCTCCAAAGAAACGGTAACTTCCGGGTTTCAAGGGTGCAAAAACAACGGCACGGGTCACGCCCGCCGCAATCACCGATTCCTTACGTAGCTCTTTGCTTTCAAATTCTTCCGGCCCGGGACCTTTGTTGGTAATCACAAGTTTAAAACGTGTGCCTGCAGGAACGGTAATGGTTTCCGGTTCAAAGCGACCATCCTTAATCGTTAATTTATAAACCGGCAGGCCGGCCCAAACATTAGTGCAAAACAAAAAACTCGTTAATAAAATTAAAAGTGCTCTATGTTTTTTGTACATGTTAATTCTCAATTAATAATTTAGTTGTACGCGTAAACCATAAGCGGTCATTGAAGAGACCGCTGAATTTCCGCCAGGTTGACTGATGAATTGCAAGTTTGGAGAGAGTTCGAATTGGCTGTTGACGCGATAACGATAGAAAATCTCCGCTAGCTTCTCGGCACCACTGGCATTAAAGCCCTCTATATTATTCGCCTCGGTTTTATATTCGTCGCTCAAGGATAACCAGCCCAGTGCGACACCAATCGCATCGCCACCCCGGTTCCAGTAACTGCCACCAAAATCTGCGCCCACGGTGAGGGTACGATCAAATCTGATCCGACCTTTAGTCTGTTCACCGAAGCGAGCAAACAAGGTGGTGTAGTCATCTACTTTTTGATCCAGGCTGAAGCCGAGACCGATATGAGTGTTTTCCACGCCATCAAAATCTTCACCACGGCCGTTGCGCCAGTAATACACACGATAGTTAGCTTCCAGCCCGCTGAAAAAACGTTGACCGGTTTCCGCCTGCATAATGATAAAGGGATCGGACAGTGAATCTTCAAAGCTTGCGCCCTTGCCTGCGCCAAAAACTCCCATGGACAAGCCATAGGTTTGCGGTTTGTAATGATCATTGAACCAGGCCAGTCGCATACCGGGTGAAAAGCCAAAATCATCTACACCTACATCAGCGCCGACATCGAGCAAAGGATTATGAACGAAGGCCTGATTCATAAAGCCCCTAGTTTCATCATCGGCAATGGTATTTTGATCAAAGAAAATAAAAGGATCGATCTTGCCAAAGTTTAATTCCAGATGCTGGCGTGAGAGATCCGGATTGCCACCCAGAGGCAATGGCACATTAAGCTGATACCAGGCCTGTGCCAGTAACACGGTGCTGTCGGCGGTAGCCGTGCCGGGACGTTGAAAACTGGTGGCATTAAAAGAAGAAAAAGCATCACCAAGATTTTCCAGTCCCAGTCCCTGCCCCATACGAAAGTGGGTAAAAATAAAACCTTCTGCTGCGCCGATGTTGCCAGCGGGCAGACTCACGGTAACATCACCACGATAATTTAACTCGGCTGACTTTTCAGCATCAGCCAGTGCGCCGGATAACCCCTGCGCCACCATGGTTAAACCCACACCGGTCTCGATACCGTCCAGACTTTCAACTGTGCGGGCAGCTTTACGATAACTGTTTACCTGTGACTCCACCGCTTTTAAGCGAGCGGAAATTTCAGGTTCACTGTCACTGATATACGGCTCATCCAGTGACTTTTTTAGCTGTGCATTTTCTGACTCCAGAGCATCAATGCGTTTTTCCAGCGCTTCAAACCTTTTCTCTGTTGCGACTGGTGATTCAAAGGCCACTGTTGGCAGACTCATCACCACACCTAACAGACTGGTTGTAAGCGATAGACTTGAATTTTTCATCAATCAATATCCGCCCCGTTTACCAATGCCGGCATAGATAAAGTCGTACTCAACTTCAAATGTTTTAAACCAGGGGCGCACACCGGTCAGTCTGTCAGTGTGTCGGCCAAAGTGTTTGCCAGCAGGATTCTCACTCGCGCCTGGCGGATAAATAATAAATTTTAGGGTGTATTTACCCGGCCCCATAAGCTTTACATTATCACCATAATGAGGGCCATCATTGGCAATCATGGGCATGAAGTCACCACTGATTTTTTTACTCCCACCCTTTTTCGTAAGCTCATATTTCACATGCAGGTAAGGGATCCAGTCACCTTCAGCAAACCCATTGGCATTAATGTCCAGCGCACGAATATCGGCTTCAAGATGCACATCAGATTTTTCCGAGGGGGTCATCATACCTGCAGGTTCCATCCGCACCGGCTGCAGATAAACCGCCGCGATTTCCATGCCGTTACGCTGTTCCGGTACGCCAATCGGATATTCAACCGATACGGCTGCGGTACTGAAGAGGCCAAGTAGCATAAAAATCAACGTGGTTTTAAGGACAGGCTGCGACATAAATAAGGCTCCAATACTGTAAATACGAATCATTCTTGTTTACATTATGGTGAATTGTTGCCCGATGGTCAACTGCCCTGATACTTGAACCTAACTTTACTTGAGCCAGATCAGTTTCTGTAACAGCAGCAAACTCACGGATGTGATTTTTTTGTGATGCGGGTGGTGGTGAGTTGTTGATGAAAAGTTGTTGCAATAAATTACCCCGTCGCAAGTGGATCGAGGAGTAAATCGTACTGCTGGTACAGAGCATGTTGGGCTTCGCTATTGCTCAACCCAACCTACATTTTTATTGTACAAAGCCGTGGTGAAATACACTCTTGAAAACATAAACGGTACGTTATAAAAACGTAAAATAATTTCTACTAAAAACTAAATTCACTTGCCTTTATTAAGCTTAAATGTAACATTAGAAAGACAAAATATAATGCTTAAAAACACGTTTAATTCTGTTTATAAAAACCAATGTCTGTTCAAAAAAACAAAATAACACACTGGCAACAACGTGCCGTCAATAAAATATGCCAACGCTGTTCACTGATAGTCATATTTTTAATATTTATTCTTGGCATCATCTTCTGGGGAGCGTTCAACACCGCACTCGAACAAACCAATAATATGGAATTCTGTATTACCTGTCATGAAATGAAAGAGAATGTTTACCAGGAATATCGTACAACAATTCATTACAGCAATCGAACCGGAGTCAGAGCTACCTGCCCGGATTGTCACGTTCCGCGCGAATGGGCTCCTATGCTTGTACGTAAAATTCAGGCAACTAATGAACTCCTGCATAAACTGCTGGGCTCAATTGATACAAAAGAAAAATTTGAATCTAAACGTATACAACTTGCCAGTCATGTATGGGCGTCAATGAAAAAAACAGATTCACGGGAATGTCGCAACTGCCATGATTTCACTGCAATGAATCTGGCCCGCCAACAAAGCCGTAGCCGCACCATCCACCGCTTGTCACAGCAGAAAAATAAAACCTGCATCGACTGTCACAAGGGCATTGCCCATCAGTTACCAGTCGACTATGAAGCCTATCGGGGAGGCAGTAACGAAGACCATGATTTTTATAGTGAAGAAAATATTCCCTGCCAGCAGTGCCATCCTGATATGCCAGCCCAGAACAATGAGAACTGGGATTAGGCAAAGCAAACAAAGCTTCTTCTGTTGTTCGGCTTCATCCGGAACGCTAAGCTCACTATGTTAACGTAACAACACATCGATCACGCATACAAAGAATAATACTGGCATTTTTAAACTCAGAGCAAGTCCTTATAATAAACAATCTTTTCTCTGCGTCCTCTGCGATAAATATTTTTCTCCCTCTCCCACCCCTTTCCCAACCTTGAGGGAGGGGGCACAAAAGGGTAATATCAGGAAACGTGCACCGATTGAATACTAATGGCCTTAGGTTCAACAATGCAGGCCTCACGACATAAACCACAACCACAACAAATCGCTTCATCAATGAGTGGCTTCTCACTTTTCCAGATCATCGCGCCGGTCTGCGGACAACTTCCCCGACAAGCACCACATTCCGGCCCGGCATAGGGAAGACAACTTTTTTCATTAATTTTTACCCGTGCCAGTTTCGGCCAGATTTTTTCTTCTGCAACAGATTCTAATTCTTTATCCAAATCCACCAGCGGCAATTTTAAAGCTCCAGATTCACAGGACTGCACACAGGGCCAGTCTTCACAGAGATGACAGCCTTTATTCAATAAATCCATTACCGGAGTCGTGACTACCTGTGCGCCAAGTCTTGCCGATAGAGGAAAAATAACATTATAGCGACAGGCCTTGATGCAAGCATCACAGCGCGTACAGGCTAATAAAAAATCCAGCTCATCAACAGCAAAAGGAGGACGTATCCAGTGGGCAGCATTCGCTTCCACCTTGTCATTTACGTGCATGGTGACTTTGCGTGTAATCTTATTCGCGCTACGCCTGAAAAAATCTCTACGATCCATTGGTGAGCTCCCTTACATTCTCATGACCATAGGTTGCATCAGCAACCACAGGTGAAAACCATTAATCGTGAAAATAAATACCAGCATCGGCAACATACGCCAGCCAGCATTGGGTAACAGACGTTGACCACGATGACGCAGAACCTTGATTGCCAGCCAGAAACCGAACATCATCAATAAACCCTGTATTGCAAACAGGCTGTCCTGAGAAATAATCATCTCGAAATGGCGCTGATGTTTTTCCGCCATACTCAATGGCTCAAGACCAAGTCCCAATGGATTTATAAATAGCTCAGATAAACCCACGGCTTCACGCACCAGATGGTTAAGGTTATGAGCAAGGTGGTAAGCAAAGGCCAGTGGCAAATTGACAAAAACCAGACCAATAAATAAGGTTCTAAAATTTACCTTGTTGGCATTAACAAACTGCAACACCAAAACAGCCAACATGTATAGCAAAGCCGGTAATAACATACTGATAAACAGGCCCATTGAAAAACTCATCAGCAACTGACCCGAATCACCAATCTGCTGAGCAAAACCACTCAACCATTGTTCCCAAAATGGCATCATGGTTAAACCATGAAATGCGGTCATGGCCAGCAGGCCAAGCATAAACCAGGCTTCGTCCCAATGTGGCCGCGCATCCGCAACCGCTTCATGACTAGGAGGACGCAAGCGCCAGGAAATATTTTTCTGCGGGCAACTCTGCACACAGTTGCCACAGGAAGTGCAATAGGTATTCTGCTGCAAACGTCCCATTACCAATTGTGTTGGGCAGGGATCAATATTGTCATTCCCGTTATAGCATTCCAGTGTTGTACAACGGGCACAAACATCTGCATCGATTGACCTTAATTCAACCGGAGCCAACTGAGCATAAAAACCTACCGTGCGCCCCACCGGACAAACGAATCGGCAAAAAGCTTTGTTACGGAATAAGGCCATACCCAGCGTCGCCAACACTACCATTAATAACGATAATAATGCGGTTGCATACGGACTGGTGGTAATCCCGACACCCAGCTCCAGCCAGGTCAGCCCAACAAACATCAGCAATGCCGGCCAGATGTTGCGTAAGTAACGCGGCACTTTAAGATCAAGGCTGTTATTGATTTTTCCAAACCATAAACGTGGTCTGACCATCCAGCTGGCCAGGGTGTCCCAGGGGCAAACTGAACACCAGGCGGAACCTAGAAAAAATACGGAGACGATCAAGCCCGCCCACCATATATTCCAGGTCAATACGGTGGCCAGATTTCTTTCTGCAATCGGTGTACCGTACAAACCGGCGATAATAACCAGCAAAAAAATAGCCACTACCAGCAATTTTAAAAATTGCAGTGGCCATATTGAGTTATTTAATAAATGAAGCAGTGGTCGTAGTGGTTTAAATTTTTCCAGGTTGTAAGTCCGTCGTGTCAATATAGCTGGCACACGGGCCACTATAGCCCATAGCCCCAGTACCAACATAAAACCCCAGACTAGATAGCCCCATAACTCCGGCAAACCGGGATGCGTCATAATCATGATGCGTTCCGAGTATCGCGTATTTTGTCACGCAATAAACGTTTGCGTTGTAGAATATTTACCCCGACCAGAATTAACACAATACTCCCCAAAGCGATACCAATAGGAAGCATCGATCTACTCTCCCCTATTTGTAATGGAAAATCGATAACATAGGGTTCACCTTCAACATCAAATTTAGCAGTAATAACATAGCCGCCCTCTTGCTTGAATACAAAGCCCTGCCGATATACGCCATCATAAACATCCTGCGTTCCCAGCGTTTCTTCTGCATCGTCCTCTAACCAGCCATTATTACGCACTAAAAAAGTAACCGGGACTGAAAGCGTCTCACCATTATCAATCCGTGAAGCATAAATATTAACCCGGCCCTTCTCTCCCGGCTTTGGAAAGGCGGGAAAAATCATATAGGTTACAAAATATTTTCCAATCTGGGTTTCCACCTGCATGCTCGGCGGTGTATTAGAATCTTCATTTAAACTATATGCAGGTCGACCCAGCACATGATGAGCCAATGCATTAGCTGAGAAGAGTAAAGCCAACATTAACAGGCTAAGTCGACCCGTGGTTTTTTTAAAATTTTTCATAAGGTATTTTACTGCTATCCCATTTATCCCCTCGCCCTCTCCCCGCTGGGGAAAGGGCGGGAAGGGTTACGAGGCAGTAGTAATATATCAAAAGAGTTAACTGATGACATGCTTTACCACCGAGCCCATTGATGCTTCGACTATCCTTATCGGTAAACTGGGATGTGGACATATCTCCACACACAAACCACACCCCACACAATTTTGTTCTCTCACCACTGGGCGATACATATTTGCAAACTCAAAGTTAATCGCCTTTTCACCCAGTGGGCAGATTGCCACACAGGCACCACATACGCCTCGATCTACCCAGGGATAACAGGCGCTGCGATCAATTTGTGCAATGCCCATTTTTATTTCATTGCGCGCAACATGAGTCAACGCATTCGTTGGACACACGTTCATACACTTCTCACAAAGTGTGCAGGCTTTTATTTCAGGATTAATATAAGGCGTATTTACCTGATTGCCGCCTTCTCGTTTATCGAAGGCAATACACTTAGGTGGGCATACTTCACCACACAGCCCGCAACCAATACAAGCCGAAACAAAAGCCATATCATCTGCTAATGCACCGGGGGGACGTAGGTGTCGAGAAAAATCAGTTGCTTTTGCAGGGCTCAGTAAACGGGCAAGACCATAAGGTAATACAGCGAAACTCAGTACGCTGATACTGGTAACAAATTTTTGTAAAAAATTTCGCCGTAACATACACATTAATCCCGGCGTGACTTCAACGACTTATATTTTTTCCCGAGATGTCCCGGCCCCTGATTTTCATCGTCCTGTGTACGTGCAACAAAGGTCAGTGCATCCGTTGGACAAATGGCAATACAGGCCGTGCAATTATTACATTCCTGTCCAAAATCATCATGTAGCGGATCAAGTCCGAATTCACAGACTGCGTTGCATTTCGCGCAGTCATTGCAATTTTCAACTATACGCCGAATACGAAACAGGCGAAACCGTCCCAGCAAAGAGTAAAGCGCACCACCGGGGCAGACATAGCGACAGAAGCCACGCCGAGAAACCAGTAAATCAAATAACAGCGTCAACACAAAAAAGACCAACCCTGCACCGACACCATTCAAAGCAATACCAAAATACAATTCACGGCCGATAATCGCCGGTGGATAAATCACGGAAATCAGCACCGAGCCACTAATTGCCGAGAGCATTAATCCTGCCAGCAACACCAGATATTTTATACGTCGATCAAAACGTCGCTGTCCTGCACGAATGCCAAAGCGTTGCAGAGTCAGCGCGATAATGGTATTGAGTTCATACAAGAATGTTGCCGGACAAATCCAGCCACAGAAAAAACGTCCGAACAGCAAACTTAATATTACCGGCAGCACTGCCGTCAATACGAAGGGCCAGTATATCGACAGACTGGCTGCCACTTGTCCAGCAACCGCAAGGGGATCAGATATCTGATAACCAAAAAAATTACCCGACCAGGTATTGCCTTTTATCGCGTCCAGATCATCGGCGGGATTATTCGTGAGCGGAGCGGTTAACATTTCCATAACATCAAACAGTTCTTTTTCTTCCTCAGCTAAAAGATCATAGGAAAAAGAAGCCACATAGGTTTGATAAACATGCACAAAAGGCAAGGCCACCAACATAAGAAAGATGATACTCAAAACCAGCCAGCGTACTTTGTTCAGGTGCCGCCAGAAGAAAAAAGGCTTCAGCTTGGTACTCATGTTGCGGCAGCCTTAATCATATGATTGGGAATTATCTTGATGGCTTGCGGTAATTGTATACAGGAGCGTTCACAAAGACCACAACCGACACAGCCTTCCATCACATGGGGTTGTTCCAGCATCCCGACCCGCAGCGCAACATCGGCTAATGGACAAGCGCGATAACATACTCCGCAAGTCTTTCCCTGAAAAGACAGGCACAGGCTTTCCTCTACCCGCGCGCGGCCCATTTTTACATGGGTAAGAATATCTTTCGCATTTCGTTCCAATGGTTTAAGTGCACCTGTAGGACAAACCTGTCCACATTTCATGCATAAAATACAGGCTTTACTACGCGGAACAATATAGGGCGTATTGAGGGAATCAATTCCATTTTCAAGATCGAAATATTCAATACAGCGATTCGGACAGATTTCACCGCATTGACCACAGCGAATGCAGCGACTTTCAAATTCTTCTTCGGCTAAGGCACCGGGGGGGCGTAAATAACGTTGAGAGGTCTGCGCTGAAAAGGCGGCTTCAGCCAGTGAGGTTTTTAGCATCGAGCTTGCCACTGCACCGGCAATCAGCTCTTTTAAAAAAAGACGTCTTTTCATTTCAGATTACTATAACAAACAAAACGCGGCACGCCGAGTCCGGCGTGCAACATTAAATTACCCCATGGAAAATTGTAGGGTATTGGTTGTAAGTTCGCCTTCAGGCTAACATATACGACTGAAACCGAACCTACAGACACATCATACCTTCTCGATACGACAGGCCAGTTTCTTGAAATCCACCTGCCCGGAGACCGGATCAAAGACACGACTGGAAACTGCATTGACCAGCCATTTGTTCTTCTTCGGATCGGCACTATCGGCAACGGACAGATTCCAGGGGCTGAACAAATAACCCGGTGGAACTGAGTTACGCGCTGGACGCACGATACTGTTCGTGCCCACCTGTGCCCGTGCCTGATAATGCCCACGCCGGGTAATCAAACGAACCTGATCACCATCCTTGATGCCCAGTGCAGCCGCATCATCTGGATGCATTTCAACGTATTGTTCCGGTACCAGACGACGAGTCGTTGGACTACGATTGGATTTAGCCGTATGGAAATGTTCATACACCACCCCAAGACCCAGCCAGTAGGGATATTTATCTTTCGGAATATCCGCCCATTTTTTACCGCGATGTTTCTCATCCGGCAAATCTGGGGTCAAAGCCATATCACGCGCTTTCTTAATGATATCCATATTATCGATGACGTAATGATCCTTCTTCACCCCAAACTCCATTAATTTCTTTGTGATTTCCTCACGCTGGCTATAATCCTGTTTACACAGCTTCATATGCACTTTGCCATCTTTAGTGCGAAAATAACCATAAGGTCGATTTTTCCATACCCCTTCCTGGTTCATGTAACGGCGTTTTGAACCACCGGCTTTGGCAATGCTATAAGTCGGTGCCGGCCATTGGACTCCACGCAAATCAATTAACTGCTGATAAAGACCGGTTCCATCAACCTTCTCCACTTCCAGCATGCCAGTAAGATCGGTATCACTGCCTGCCGAGGCTTCAACTATGGAGCGAAACACCTGTTCGGCATCATAGAAGCCATGCTTATTCTTGCCCCAGGGGAAAATCTTATTCCCATCCAGCCCCAGTAAATCTGCAATTTCCTTGCCTTTGTCGATCACCATATCCATATCCGGCAGGCAACCCGGAGGCGGTGTGCCCCCGGCCTGACAAATATTGATACGACGTTCTGAGCTGATATAAACACCGTCTACTTCACCCCAGGTTGCTGCTGGGAAGATAACATCGGCAAACAAATTGTTCGGCGCATGACGATAAATTTCCTGTACCACGTTAAATGATTTCATCAACCCCGGACGCACCAGATTGTGTTGATCGGGTAAATCAATATGCGTGGCATAAACCAGGAACATCGCCTTAATTTCACCTTTGTTGGCGCGTTCCATCATACCAATCGCCATCCCCCGGTTATCACTGTTCATTGCGGCAATCAGATTCTTTTCAGGCACGCCCCAATGCTTCGCCATATGTTTACGATGCTTGGCGTTCTTCAATGGCTGGTTAAAGGGTAAGCGCCCGGTCAGTCCGCCAGTAAAGCGTTCACCCATGGCATTGGGCTGTCCGGTCATCGAGAAAGGACCACAACCCGGCTTGGCCAGATTACCCGTCAGGGTAAGAAGATTAATAATAGAAATAACGTTGTGCTGACCATGGATGTGCTGGTTGTAACCAATCCCCCACATGATAATCACGCCACCATGACCATCGCCCTTCTGATCCATTTTGCTGCGTTTCAAGCGCATACGGGTTGCATCCGCAAAAGTACCGGCAATATCACGAATCATCTTCGGGGTAACTTTGTCACTGCCCATACGATCCTGAACCTGCTCCGGGCTGTAATTATTTTTCACTTCCTTGATGTAATCCTTCCAGCCAGTCACATGAGCCTTAAGAAATTCCCAGTCAATCACATCGTCGTGATCTTTGAGCAACACATGTGCCATCGAGTTCAGAAAACTGATATCACCATTTAAAATAGGAACATGTACATGGTTCTTAGGGTTAATATCAGCATAGCCCTGACTCGAACCCGTCCAGCGTGGATCAACGATCACCGTTGGAATATCGGTTTTCTTTTTGTGATCGGCAATACGCCAGTAAATAATCGGATGAGACTCACGCGCATTATGGCCAAAATGCATGACCATGTCTGACAGCTCCAGATCTTCATATGCCAATGGTGGAGTATCTGAACCCAACGTCGCAAAATAGCCGGTTACGGCTGAAGTCATACACATACGGGCATTGGCTTCAATCGTATTAGAACCCAGCACGCCTTTCATAAACAGATTTTCCAGGTACTGTCCTTCCATAGTCAGCTGACCGGAGCCATATAGCGCAATAGAATTGCCACCGTATTTTTTGGCAAAATGTGCCACCTTGTGTGCCACCATGTCCGAGGCTACTTTATAAGGCACGCGATCAAACAATTCATCGCCAAATGCATTTTTGGTCTTGCTGATATATTCCATATTACCATGACCGGGCTTGTTCCATTCGGCCCAGACATCCTTACGCACGTAGGCATCTCCTTCCATGCGATCCACATAGATAGGTTCAGCGGCGGTTAAGCCTTTAATGCATTGCAGACCATAGTTGGTCGGATGATCTTTATCCGGACGCATGGAAACAATTTTTCCATTTTCAGAGACAATGACCGTTCCACAGCCCACGCCACAATAGGGACATTGAGCCAGTGCCGTGGTACGTTTTGTTGAAGTCTCATCGGTTGAAGTCGCCGCTTCTAATTCCGGGTTTTTACCCACAAATAAGCCGGCACCTGTTGCTGCACCTGTAATGAACGTGCTGTTTTTAATAAAGTCACGTCGGGAAATATCTTTAATACGTTTCATAGTTATTCGTTCCCATGTAATAAATTATATTTTGTATGAATAGCCGCTTAACGCGCCCGGTTGCCCTTGTTCCCTAGAGTACGAAGGTAGGCAATGACATCTTCAATTTCTGAGTCGCGTAAATTAGCCAGACCCGCTGTCCCCGAGAAGCCACGCATACGGGTATTGGAGCGACCATACTTAATCGTTTCACGAATAAATCCATCTGATACTTTATTCAGGAAACCTGACTTACCAATTGCTGTTCCAACCACGCCAGCACCATAGCCTTCGCCCCGATCACCATGGCAGGCGACACAAATCTGCTTAAACCAGAGTTCACCCTTACGCGCATCACCAAAACTTTCTCTTTGTGCGTCTACTTTTTTAGCCCGGTTCGATGAAGTTTCATGGCTGCGTAAAAAGACAACAATTGAATTGATTTTCTTTTTCCCCAGATGGGCAAAGGGAGGCATGCCGGTTCCAGTACGACCATCACGGATGGTGGACATGAAAAATTTGTCCGATCCAATACTCAATAATTCTTTATTGGTCAGGGATGGCGCAAAACCCGGTTTACCAATCGCATCAGCCTGGTGGCAGACCTGACAATTCTGTTCAAACAGTTGTTTTCCCTGCTTAACTTCACTCGAAGCCGTATGTGCCGCAGAGCCAATTGCCAACAGAGCCAAAGCCGCAACCCTACTGACAAGTTGTTTATGGCGTATCATATATTTACCCTCATATTATAGTTATCTGATTTCTAAATCCGTGCTGGTAAAAACTAAAATCCCCCTCAGCATCTGCAGCACTCAATGTGTTTCAAGCCACTTTATAGCAAGTGTTCAGCACCCTGGCTAACTGAGTTGAGCCCTTAAACCCGTCTTTTTACCCCCTCTATACTCCTTTGGTGGTAGCCCTTAAAGCTTAGTCAAGTTACTGTAATATATGATATTAATGATTATTGTGTGGTATATGGTACAGGTAGACTGACGATTCTGACTTTTTAGTAGTAGCCCGCATCAAAACGCGAAACGGGTACTCCGGACAACAAAGTATTACGCATTAAAAACGTGTTTTAAAACTGAGGGATCCCCACGAATTTTCAAGCAATATCATCGATTTTATTCGTAAATTGTGACACCTGATCGAAGACCATTCGAAGCCCCGTGTTGCTAATCTTGTAACGTTGATCATTAATAATTTGCATCGCAAGATTAATATTTGAAAGCACTAGCGTATTATTGAGCTTCTTTTCTTTAAAGCAGGTCGGTCTCATAACGGGTTAATGAACGGCCTCCCATCGGTATTGATATTCTGATATTTCATTACCCTGTGACCGTTACCGGGTGCTCGGTCGAGGCGGATGTCACGCCCGCGATGAAGGCTTTTAATCTCACGTCATGCATATCAGGACATGCGGTGTATAAATTTTTATGCAATAATTTAATGGCTTTCATGGCGAGTTCCAACGTTGCCATGAAAGTACATCTATTTCTTTAATTTCATCGGGTTACCTGAAAAATTCATGGGGATAACTCAGCTTTTAGCTATCGCCTATGCTCTGCGTGGGAATGCATACGGTGGTAACAGGGGGATGCGAGATATGGTTCCCACGGAGACCGTGGGAACCATAAAATCATAACAACCTGTTCCTTCGAACAATAAGCAGGATTAGTTCCAGCTCAACGCTTACGCTTTAGTTTCCTCGCGGCCTGCTCCAGGCTAAGTTCAGCTACTGGGATAAGTGCATCCAGGGTACGTTGGCGAAGATTGAGCCTGCCACTGCTGTTTTCCCAGTTGCTCACTGTGGCGGAGCTGACACCAAGCAGCGTTGCAAACTGGGAGCTGTTCATCTTGAACCGTTTGCGGAGTCTGGCGATAGCGGCGGCTGTTGGGATAAAGGCTTTTTTGCTTTTCTTTTTGCTTACCTTCTTTTTTGCTACTTTCTTGACGGTGCTTTTTTTAGGCGCGGGCTTTGGTAGCTCATCCATGTCCACCCCAAACATGCCGGACAGATCCGCCCCGGCTAGCCGCCGCTTTCCTGTTCCGGCAGTGATGCTGTGCATGTCCAGTTCGGCCGAAATGAGTTCGTCATGATCAACATTACGCAGCAGAAAAAGCAGCTCGGGTTGCTGATCCAGTCTGCTACCAACACCATAGAGTACGGCGGCAATATGCTTGCACATCTCAGCCCAATCCGGGCAGTCACAGCCGAGTTTTATTTCATTCGGATTGGGGAACAGTCCTTTGTTTTGATTAGTGACAATCTGCATAACATTATCAGAGAAGCGTCCCTGCAATAGTTCCAGCATGGAGCCGATCTGTCCAGCGCACTGCGTGCGTACATTTTTCCATTTTTTTGCGCTGAGCGGGCTGATGTTGATATTGATTTTATAGAGTTCTGAGCCGCTGACGATAGCTTCGACTTTGCCCTTTGAAATAGCCAGGTGACAGACTGAACCGTTACGTACATAGGTTCGTCCCCTTGGCAGGCGATTATCGTAATCACTGAATTTTTCCAGATGATCGCACCAGGCTTTACCCCAAAAGGTACTGGCGATCTTGCGCCCCTGAACCTCGACAGGTTCAATCTTCATGCCCTTTTTACTTAATTTTTTTATCTCTTTGGCCGCCTTTGCGCGCCGTTTAGCTACTGGCACATAGGGTGCCCATCCGCCATAACTCATTTTTTCACCTGTCAGAGTTTCGCTTTTTCAATATCCAGTGATACCAGATTAAGTAACGCCCTGTCATCCATCTCGGTTAGCAGTGTATCCGCGCTACCTTCTAGCAGATCATTGGCCAGAGCCGTTTTTTCATTGATCAGAGCATCGATCTTTTCTTCTATCGTACCTTGGCAGACAAATTTATGCACCAACACATTTTTTTTCTGACCGATGCGAAAGGCGCGATCAGTGGCCTGGTTTTCCACCGCCGGGTTCCACCAGCGATCAAAGTGGATGACGTGGGAAGCCTGGGTCAGATTGAGACCAGTTCCACCCGCCTTGAGCGAAAGTATAAAGAAGGGTGGCCCCGCTTCATCCTGAAACTGCTCGACCAGTTTTTGTCTTTTTTTAACCGCCGTGCCGCCATGCAACAGCAGACCGGGCTGAGCAAATTGTTCAGCCAGAAAGTCTGACAGTGGCGCAATCATTTCACGAAACTGGGTAAAGACCAATAGCTTTTCCTGGCGTGAGGCGATCTCTTCACAGAGTTCGGCCAGACGTATAAATTTGCCGCTCTTGTTGGGTGCGTACTCACCATCCCCCAGCCATTGTGAGGGATGATTGCAGATCTGTTTGAAACGCAACAGATAGGAGAGCACCAGTCCACGGCGTTTTATGCCCTCTGAATTTTCAATGGCCTTCGCCATCTGGATCACCGCCTGCTGATATTGCACTGCCTGAACCTTACTCAGACCACAGTAGGCCGTGATTTCCGTTTTCTCCGGCAGATCGCTAATGATGGATCGATCCGTCTTCATTCGACGTAGAATATAGGGGCCGACCAGATTGCGTAAGGGCGCATAGTGATCCTGCTTGCGCTGCGAAAGTGATTTCACAAAATCCCTGAAGCGTGTCGCTGATCCCAGCAGTCCGGGATTCAAAAAATCGAACAGTGACCAGAGATCTGAGAGTCGATTTTCTACCGGCGTGCCGGTCAGGGCAATACGGGATTGTGCCTTGATCTTCTTGACCGCTTTCGTCTGTCGGGCAGCGGGGTTCTTGATGGCCTGCGCCTCATCCAGCACCAGTAATCGCCACACCTGTTCGTGTAACCAGGGCTGTCGCATCAGCGTGCCATAGGTGGTCAGAACGACATCGATGCCTTGTAAGGCGGCAGTGTCATTCGCTATCGCCGCCATCGTTTTCTTGTTTAACTGGGAGCTATGTATAAACAAACAATTAAGCGTTGGAGAAAACCGCTCAAGCTCTATTTTCCAGTTCCCTATCAGTGAGGCCGGCAACACTAGCAGTGACGATTTATCACTGCGCTTCTTTTTTAAGATCAGCAGCAAGGAAATAACCTGCATGGTTTTCCCCAACCCCATATCGTCCGCCAAACAGGCACCTAAGCCCAATTGGGAGAGCAACCATAACCAGTTTACCCCCGTCTGTTGATAGGGACGAAGTGTCGCTTTGAGCGCGTTGCCCGGATTGACCGCTTTCATCTGCTCAGGCGAGCGCAATGCTTCTAGCTCGGCGGCCAGCCACTTGCCGGGCTGAACAAACGACCAGGCCTGATTCTCTTCCAGTAAATCATCCTTCTTTAGATCCGCCGACGCACCCGCCAGCAAGCGCATGCCTTCGGCAAAACTAAGCCCGCCACTGGCCGCCTCGGCCTGTACATTTTTCCAGTGTGCGAGGACTTCGTCCAGTTTTGCCTGATCCACTTCAACCCATTGCCCTTTCATGTAAACAAGGCCATCACCCGCCGCCATCAATTTTTTCAACTCGGCCTTGCTCAGTGGCTCAGTGCCCAGCGCAATGTGCAATTTGAAATCAAGTAGCGAATCCGCGTTAAAATTCTTCTGCTTTTTCTCCCCTATGGTGACGCTGGCGCGGGGGCGACTGCGTTTTTTCCACCAGTCAGGCAATCGCACGACAACACCACTCTGCTCGTACACAGGTGCGCCCTTAAGAAAGGCATAGGCCTCCGTCGGAGTCCAGGCCAGGGGATGATAGATATCGCCGCTATCAAGCAGCGCCTTGATCACCGCACTGGACTCAGCAGCAAGCTGAACGGGAGAAAGCAGATGAATCAAGGCTGTTTTATTTTTCGCGCCCGCATACTCCTGCAAGGCTCGACCAAGGGCCTGATGATGAACCTTGCCTTGCGCTGAGAGTTCGGGAACATAGGTTGCCATAAAGGCAAAGGGATAATCCGGATCATTTTTATTTTCCGCCAGATGAAAACAGACTCGTCCCAACTGATGCCACTGGGGCGCTTTTTTAGCGAGCAGCGCACCGAGTCCACCGAACGATATAATTTGTTCGCATACCCAATTATCGAGCCGGGAATAAATATCCTGCAACACCGAGGCAGATAGATATTCCGCACCCTGCATAGGAGGCGCACTGAGAATTAGCGGCATGGTTTCTGCAGCACTAAGCGGCTCGACAGGATCTGGCGATTGGGGATCAGCCTGTGTCAAGCGACAGCGTTGACTCATATAGTGGCAGGCAATATTACGCCAGTAATGCAAGGATGGCGACAGATCCTCACTGTTTTTTCTGGCCGCCAGAGTGAACAGGCCTTCACCCACACTGCGCGTAAAAGCCTTGCCAATAGCGTCAGGGCGAGCCTCATTGCCAGTTGAGTCATTATGGTTCAAAAAGAAGCCATGCAGATGTCCCGAGGGAAGCAAGCCTAAATCAAAAGATTGCATTACGGCATCACTGTTGTTCGATGGCGTTTTTGATATTGTTAACAAATTGTTCTCTATGTTCCTGACTCATAGCATTGTAGTGATAATCTTTCTGATAAAAATTGTCAATATATACATGAATATTCATATCAAATAAATCCATGAATCGCTGCCAGGCAAAATCAAAAGCACTACCGCGCACCAACCATACCGGATCTTTAGCATTCCACACCGGTATGGTGGCAATGACATGCCTATACGTCTTTGCTGGTGCACGCTTGTGCCAGGTAACAAAAAGACTAAAAAATTAGAAAGTTTATTAGTCTTTTTGATAACACCCCGTGTCCTGTTAATTACTAGCAAAAACGACGGGAGTTAGAACAATGTTAAAACGAATCGGGTGCAGATCTTTTGAAACGACGAATAATCAATAGCTTAGGCTATTATTGTAGTATGAAAAAATGTTAATTGTAGACTTATGGTTTCATTTAAGCCATATCTTATACATAAGCCAAATTTAACGCTTGTATAATGGCATTCTTAAAAGCAATGCGTTTTATAACAACTTCTAAGCTATTGATTTTCTGTCGTAACAAAAGAACCACACCCAAACGAATCAGTCACCTTATTTTTATCACCTTTATTTCTGCTCTGTTATTCGCCTGTGGGGGCGGAGGTGGGGGCAGCACACCTGTGGCTGATGATGGCGCGGCAGCCGCAGACGAAAATAATACTGATGGTAATCCAACGACGACTGCCACAGAAACGCTGCAAATTTTCATCAAGACAACCACCGGTAGAAGTACGACTTCTTTACCTGGTGGCGTAAGTCTTGAGTCAGAAACAGAGTATGTTGTTCGTCTGCTTCCGGATACACTGACAACATCCATTTTTGATAAGAATTACAGTCCCAGCTATGCCACCTCAAGCATTATGCCTTATACCGTGGATGATCGCCTGTTTATTCGCGAGGATATTCGCCCTTATGAACCATCGGGTAGTCATAATTATACGGAATATGGTATTGATGAAAGCGGATCGGCATTCGATGGCAGTGCTGCCGTACTCATGCAATTTACTGCAAGGGATCCAAATCAGCTAGGTGATTATTGCTGGGCAATCGTGGGCGACCAGTACATTTATAAAAACAGGCGGGTGCGAGAGGATCCCTTCACGCCCTATGTGGGAGGCGATATGCGCCAAATTAGAGGTATTACGAATAATTTCTTCGGAGACGGTACTGCGACAGAGAGAAGATGTACTTCCAGTAGCAAGCTGTATTCCGCAAATGGAAAGCTACACGATGTATTTACTTTTACTGGGCCTGTAAGGATAGATGGTGTGACTAGAAAAACTACAAATATTGATGCTGAATCGAGCTTATTGAGTGTTGATTATTTTGATTCAGCCTGGAATTTTAAAACCTTTTTACCTGCAGAAGATTATGATGACGAATCACATTTGCGTTATGGTTTTGATAAAGACAATATGTATTATGTTCGCTATCGAACGACTGATTCTGCTATTGAAATATGGACAGTAGATAACGCTCCATACGCATATGATGCAGAACCGATAAAAATTTATGATGCGGCGACAGGTTTTACACCCGATTATTTCGATGTTGATGACGGTCGAATTGTCATTGCTGGATCGGGACAGGGCAAGGTACTGCTGCTTGATGTAATCAATGGCACCGAAAGGATCTTTGACTTCGGTGTAGATATTTACGGTGTACAAGTTTTATATGCGGAATTTTAAATAACAAGCATTCCAACTGTCAGAACGCCTGTTAAATGCATGTACGGCTAAAACCGTATCTACAGGCGTGTTGGCATTCAACATGGATTGGATAATGTTAATTGATATCTATATTGTCAGACTATACCGCCATGAGACTGATGAGGCAGAATCAAATGAAGTCATGGGCGTAGTTGAAATTGCAGGCAAGGAAATGAAACAACATTTTACCCGGCTTGACCAACTTCCTGCGATTATAAATCAACTAAGCACGTCTGAAATAC
>UOFY01000041.1_pt1 | contig 24590 bp, 26 predicted proteins | sample 1990141 | NCBI WGS metagenome assembly UOFY01 (sample SAMEA4728526, study PRJEB27164) | hydrothermal vent metagenome | biome: marine basaltic hydrothermal vent biome; feature: marine hydrothermal vent; material: mineral | place: Pacific Ocean | collected 2011-06-14/2011-07-23 | depth 1741 m | reverse complement strand
GGGGCCTCAGCCAGGCCGCAAGGTCTTTACCGGAAAGCTACATGGCCGACTGGCTGGATACAGTGGCTAACCAGCGTGTTCATGCCACCACGGGTAAAGTGCCGCAGGTGTATTATAACGAGCTTGAACGTGGACACATGAAGCCCTACCTGTCACCGAAGACTGTCCAATTAAATGGCCAGGTGTTGACCCGTAAAGCAGATAAGACAGGGCTTATCTCATTTAAAACCAACAAATACTCTGTACCGATGGTTTATCAGCGTGGCAATGTGGGAATTAATCGCATCGGTGATCAACTGCATATCTTTGATTTGGAAACCGGTGAAGAAGTCGCTGTACACACGCTGAGCACCGGTAAGGGAAAAATCATAAAAAATACACATCATTACCGTGATCCGGCGGTGAGAATTGATAAACTGGAGCAAGCCTTGCAATCATTGGTCGGCATCACGGCAGCTGAAATATTGTGCCAATCGCTCAAAACCACCTCACCTAAAATTTATAAGGATCAATTGCATGGAGTCACCACTTTAATCAAGGCTCACCAGCCAATAGAATCTGCATTGCTTTCCAGGCTCTGCCAGCGCCCGGATCTGACTGCAACCATGGTAAGAGATTATCTGCATGCCTTTGCCTCTCATCCTGAGCGGTTAACCTCTGAGACGGATGATCCGGTATCAACCGGAGCATTACAGTGCTTTGCTGCCATCCGGCCACAGGCGGTGTCTCATGAACAGCTTTGATCAGGTCAGCGGGCAATGCCGACACTTAAAACTGGCTTCTCTGGTACAGGACTTACCGGAACTGCTGCAACAGGCAGAAGCCAATGAACTGTCTTACCTGCAATATACCGAGGTTCTGCTGGGGCATGAAGTCAAACAGCGTAACAGCAAGCGCATTGCGATAAACAGACGCAAGGCGGGGTTTTCCATGGAAAAACACCTGGAGGCCTTTGATTATCGACACCAGACCACCATCAACAAACGTCAGATCAATCAACTGCTGGATTTTGACTTTATTGATAACCGTAGCAACCTGATCTTTATCGGGCCGCCCGGAGTGGGTAAAACGCATTTATCGATTGGCATTGGCAGTAAAGCCATTGATGCCGGTTACAAAGTATTGTTTACCACGGCACTGTCATTAACTGAAAGCCTGGAAATAGCAGAACTTAAAGGTGAGCTTAAGAAAAAGATTAATACCCTATGCAAATATGACCTGGTGATCATTGATGAACTTGGTTATCTGCCAATGAATAAACAGGGAAATTACAACCTGTTCCAATTGATAAACGCACTCTACGAGTATCGCTCAATTATTTTAACGACTAACAAAGATTTTACGGCATGGGGTGAGTTCTTTGTGGATGAGAACGTGGCCGTGCCAATCATTGACCGGTTAATCCATCATTCAAAAATTTTCATGCTGGGAGGGGAAAGTTATCGACTAAAACAGAAATTATAATGCACAATCTTTGACCTTTAGGGGGTCAAAAGTATTGTCCGAAAGGGGGGGGCAATCTTATTGGCCATTGACACCAATGACATAGAGACTGCCACTGGAAACTGTGCGTCTGAGTAGTAGGAGAATTCGAACTGGATGTTTTTTTCCAGGAGACCAGCCACCTCACCCGCCACCTTGATATGAATCTTGCGTATGCGCTGGTCGGTTTTAATCTTCATCAAACACCCCTGGCAACTCGGCCAAGGTTGGGCGACGCTTCATCTCCAGGGTCAGAGAAAATCCCAGTGACATGGCATAGTCCTGTACTTTCAATATACTACCCCGGAACATCCCGTTTTCAATCTCGCTGATTTCTCGACGGGACAACCCCGCCTTCTCGCCTGCATCAGTTTGATTCAGATGCAAAATCTTGCGCTCTGCCTTAAGACTCTGACCGATTTGTTCAAGAAACGGGTTCATATACCACCTACACGCCTACCATGTAATTTATTAATGTCATTATAGTCATTTTATCTATTTTGACATTTATACATTACATTTTGCACACTCAAACCAGAGTCCGGGTGTCGGAGTCAACATGCGCCATAAGTTTCAGATTCAAGTTCGTTAAATGTTGACTCCGACACCTTCGATTCGGTATCCATACAAAACGGTACATCAACCGATATATTAATCGTTGCATAAGTATTTGCATGTATTTTATCCCATCACCCCAACCCTGTTCCAGAAGGTGAGGGGGGGGGGGAGCGGGTTCCCACGGTCTCCGTGGGAATCCATACCTCACTCCATTTTATCACCTCTGTATGCATTCCCACGCAGAGCATAATAACGAGGGCAAACGAGGGTAATCCCTGTCAGATAACACCTACGAAAATGGTCACAAATATCCTACAGACTGCTCGGAAATAGTTATGTATTGTAATAACCACAAGGATGTAGGGAGTTTGACAGGGATGTCTACCGTATCATTGTAGAGCTGCCGGAGAAATCTGGCGGCTTTTTTATTTGTGATCGGTTCGACTGAAGTCGAACATTTTCTGACTCATCATAAAAATAAATCTAAGAAAAGTGCGCAGGCCTGCGCTTACAGAATAAAAGCAAAATAATCAGGCGGATCTGTAAATACGGCTTGCCTCAATCACGCACAAAGTGTAATGTAATTCATGACAGGGACGTTGGTTACGTAAACAAGGATTGAATACGTGTTTCAGCTAAGTCATTGCTGCTTAGCTTGAAAGAATTAGATTACTCCCGTAAAAGGCCGTACACATGGATGTGTACGGCCTTTTGTCATTTTTTTATCTGGTTATTTATTCCTCTACCAAGATAAAAATAGTTAAGCTCTGTTTGCAGTACTGGCTCCGATATGCCCGTCGCGCATCATCTGATATGACGTTGGTTTTTTAAAATTTCATCGTATTTGTAAGAAGTAAACATAGACACCCATAAATTAGTTTCACTGAAACCCACGGCTTTTACCGATATGGATTCGGCTAGAACCATACGGGAATAACCGCTATCTTAGAGAGATATGAGCCGTTACGTTTTTTGTGCGACTGAATTCGAACCTTGTCTTTTTCTGGTTTGTATGATTAAACATCACTCAACTTTGTCACCACTGTATGCATACAAACGAGGTTGAACCTACAGTATAATCTCGGACGATATGATTAAAAACTCACAACCCTGGTTATTTGGTACGGTGCTGACGGGCTGTGCTGTTTTTATATTTGAAGGCCGTATCATTCTGCTTACGGCGTTGATGCTGTTTTTGCCATTGCTGGATCGCAATGGGCTTCTGCCTGAATTTATATTCACGCGGATTAAGCTTCTGCTCTGGGGTCTTTGTCTGTTGAGTGCATCCGGCATTATACTTTTCAATCCGGCGATGCTCGGTATGGCGCTGGCAACGCTAATATTAACCGCGCTGCCAGAAGAGTGGTTTTTTCGTGGCTACTTTATGTCGCGGCTTGAACAGTCTGGTTTTAATTCTCTTTATGCCAACCTCGGCACCTCGATCCTGTTTGCACTACTGCATCTACCCACCCAGGGGCTGTTCGGCCTAGGCGTATTTTTTCCATCCTTATTTTTTGGCTGGGTGTATCAACGCAGCCGGGATCTGGTGCTGGTGATTCTGTTACATGCCTTATCGAATATTTTCTTTTTTGCTTATATTAAAAATGCGATTAAACTACCTGCGGCATTTCAATAGGCAGGCCACTACGTGCCCAGGACATCAGGCCACCGCGTAAATTGAAAACATTTTCATAGCCCTGCTGTTGCAGGAACATACAAACCTGGGCAGAGCGAGCACCACTACGACAGATGATGATTAACTCTTTATCCTGTTGCAGTTCGTGCAATCGCACCGGGACACTGGCCATCGGAATCACCCGCGCTCCCGGCATGGTGCCAGCGGTAAATTCGTTCATTTCACGCACATCAATAACGTGAATGTCTTCGGTCTGCTCGTTCAGTCGCTGAGCCAGTTCCGTGGCTTCAAGTTCTTTAATGCTTCTATGCATGTCGCTATATCCTTTTTTCGTAAAGTTTCCGTATGATATATTAGAGTGCGCTAATATACAACCTTAGTATTTTAGTGAGTAATTCATTTCATTGATTTTATTGAATATTTATTCTGGATTAGGGTCAAATAAGGGCACAATTCCGAACCAGGTAGGACTGAAGTCGAACCTATTGGTGTCGTATCGTGGCAATTTCAGGCCTATTAGCTGCTCGACTGAAATTGAACCGACAGGTTAAACTTTGAAATGCTGAACCTTTGTCTTTAACTCAGCAGCAATACTCTCTAGCTCCTGACTCAAGACATCACTTTGTCCCGCACTGCTCACCGTCTTTTCAGAAAGATCATTGATAACAGTAATGCTCTGATCAACACTGGCAACCACTTGCGACTGTTCTTCAGAAGCCGCGGCAATCTGGGTATTGATGTCATTAACAGCCGAAATAGATTTCACAATATTATCTAATGACTCGCCGGCATGACTGGCCTGGATGACACTATGCTCGGCCTGCTGCTGACTCTGTTCCATGGTATCCACGGCCTTTTCGGAAATAGCCTGAAGTTGTTCAATCATTTCTCGAATTTCTTCCGTTGATAATTGGGTCCGCGCAGCTAAGGTGCGTACTTCATCAGCGACTACGGCAAAGCCCCGTCCCTGTTCGCCGGCTCGCGCCGCTTCAATGGCTGCATTCAATGCAAGCAGATTAGTCTGCTCGGCAATGCCACGGATAACGTCTATCACCCCACCTACATTCTGTGCACCATCCTGTAACTGATTCATAGTACTGGCCGCTGCCTCAAGTTTACTGGAAAGCTGTTGTATATCATTTATCGCCGCATTCACCGCAGACTGTGTTTCCTGAGTGCTGCTATCTGTTTCAGAACTGGACTGTGCGGCTTCTGCCGCGTGACGACTAACTTCTTCTGCGGCCGCCGCCATTTCATTAATAGCGGTAGCAATCTGATTTGTCTCGTTGCCCTGATTCATCAGGGTTTCGTTGAATGAGTTATTAATTTGAACTAACCGGGTAGATGAATTTGAAAGCCGTTGGGTAACATCTAATATTCCACTGACCGTATTACGCATACTTTCGGTAAAACGATTAAAACTTTTAGCAATATGAGAAATTTCATCTTCACCATCTTCAGGTAAACGTAGGGTTAAATCCCCATCACCTTCTGAAATATTTTGTAATGCTGAAAGTAGACTCTGTAAACGTAAGCCAATCACTTTACGATAAATAATCAATAGCGTCATATAAGCTATAAACATAGCCGTAAGAATCACACCAAGCAGGGTGTATTCAATATTTTTCCCGTTTGCCAGTGCAGCTGCAATGGATAAATCAACTTCCAGCACACCACGCACATCACCCAGTTTCCAGTCAGCTTTCGGGGTATCCGCCCGGCTATTATGACAGGCAACGCAGGCATCACTGACCATGCGATCAGCAATTGCAACACGCATCACCGGTTCACCGTTAATGGTATCGATACGTCTAACAACAGTATCGGGATTACGATTTAATTCATCCCAGGCCTGTTGACCAAAATCATCCAGTTGCCTTGAGGCACGGTTAGGAAAAGGAAAGGCCGAATAGAGCGAAACGCGGGTGCCACCAGCGGAATATAATTTACTTAAGTCATGAATCATGGTTGCCGGTAATGGAATCGCATTAGGATCACCTTCATGTTCGAAGCTTCCTTTTATGCCATCCCGACCTATCACTTTCTTAATCACATTCTTAACGTAATAGGCGCGTAGGGATTTAAGTTGATTAACCGTTCGCTGTGCAGCAGCAAGTGCATCGGCCTCAGCGTTGCGTTGAATTAATACCGGGGTCACTACGGCTACTGAAATGATGATAAGAATAAAAAGAAGAGTAACCGGAAAAAATAATTTCCAGAATAGTGATAAGCGCATAAAAAAACCTCAAAATTTATAATGCAATACTTAAGGAATTAACCCGTACTTCCTTAGTAATCAAGTATAGTATCGCCTTATAAAATTAAAACTTTAGTCCGCTTAGTCTTATTATTTGCCCCTGTAATTAAGGTGTTATTTTCTATTTAAACATCTATTTTTTGCGGTTATTTTTTCTACCGCTATCCCGTTGTTGTTGACCACGCTTAACGACTTTATTGTTATCTTCTTTTGTTGTGTTAGCGTCGGTCTTCACACCCGCCAAAAGCTGCAATTGTTGAATATCTCTTTCTTCCAGATCTTTCCACTTTCCCAGTCGTAGATAACGTTTTAATTCAATACTGCCATAGCGAATACGGATAAGGCGACTGACTGAAAAACCAACGGCTTCCCAGAGTCGACGTACTTCGCGATTACGACCTTCACGTAAAACCACATGGTACCAGTGGTTGCTGCCCTGCCCGCCCGAGTCCAGGATATTATCGAAATGCGCCAGGCCGTCTTCCAGCTTGATACCTGTTTGTAACTGTTTAAATATTTCTGCCGTTGCTTCACCCCGCACTCGCACCGCATATTCGCGTTCGACTTCGGTTGAGGGATGCATTAAACGATTGGCCAGCTCACCATCGGTGGTAAATAATAATAATCCAGACGTGTTGATATCGAGTCGGCCAATGGCAATCCAGCGGCCACGTCCTAATTTTGGCAGGGCATCAAAAATAGTCGGACGACCTTCAGGATCGTGACGGGTGCAGACTTCACCCAGTGGTTTGTTATAAGCAATCACACGCAGACGCGGGGCAATGTCCAGCTTGCGTAAAGGTTTATTATCCAGGGTGATTTTATCATTACCAGCGGATTCTATTTGTTCGCCCAGTATGGCAACACGGCCATTGATTTTTATCCGGCCTAGTTCGATCCATTTTTCAATTTCACGTCGTGAGCCATAACCGGCACGGGCAATAATTTTTTGTAGTCGTTCTTTCACTGGAGGGTTCTACCTGGCATATTTTTTTATGTAGGTTGGGTTGGGTTGGGTTGGGTTAAGTGAAACGAAGCCCAACAGGCTGTCGCACAATGTTGGGCTTCGCGTTGCTCAACCCAACCTACCGGTATTTTTTTAACCGTTGACCGGTTCGGCAAGTTCTTCGGCTACGGACATCGTAATTATAGATCATCGCACAAGCTGGCGTGTTTTTCTATGTAGGTTGGGTTAAGTGAAACGAAGCCCAACAGGCTGTCGCACAATGTTGGGCTTCGCGTTGCTCAACCCAACCTACCGGTATTTTTTTAACCGTTGACCGGTTCGGCAAGTTCTTCGGTTTCTGCTGATTCAGCTTCAGCGATGTCTTCATCAGGAATCAATTCCTTGCTTTCACCGGGCAGACTCAACTCCAGCTTTTCATTGATGGAATCAATGTCCCGGATCTCGGCCAGGCTGGGTAAGTCTCCCAATGAACCAAGATTAAAGTAATCAAGAAAGCCACTAGTTGTAGCATAGAGTGCAGGTTTACCGGGTACATCACGATGCCCCACGACCTTTACCCAGTCACGCTCAACAAAGGCTTTAATAATTTGAGAGCTCACACTGACTCCTCGTACTTCTTCAATCTCAGCGCGAGTCACCGGCTGGCGATAGGCGATTAATGCGAGCGTTTCCAGTGAGGCGCGGGAATAACGCGCAGGCCGTTCTTCCCATAACTTCGATACCCATTCCGCATAGTCTTGTCTAACCTGATAGCGATAACCGCTGCCGACTTCTTTTAACTCGACGCTACGTTCAGCCGCTTCTTCCTGTAACTGGCTTATTGCAGCCTTGATGGCATCACGACCCGGATGACCTTCTTCAGGAAATAAACTCATTAACCGATTCAGGCTCATGGGTTCATCGGCAGCATAAATAACCGCTTCAATAATTTTTTTTAGTTCGTCTTCGTTCATAGTTTTAACATCAGCTTCTATTAATTATTTACTTTACCGACAGCCTTTACATGAATCGGGCCATAAGCTTCGGTCTGCACCAGTTCCAGCATTGACTGTTTGATTAACTCCAGAATAGCTAACAGGGTAACAATCACCCCGCCCCGGCCTTCGGCGACATCAAACAGGCTAGTGAAGTCGGTAAACTGATCGGCCGATATGGCATCCAGTACCCGCGACATACGTTCACGTACCGACAGGGGCTCCATTTCAATGCGATGTTTTTCATACATGGAGACCCGTTGCAACACATCTTTAAAAGCGGAAAGAATGTCTTTCATTTCCACCCTCGGTGGCAGGCGTACAATTTTTAGATCGGGTGATTCAACATCCACCGGAAAAACATCTCGTCTCACCCGGGGCAGGGCATCAATATCTTCGGCTGCTTGTTTATATCGCTCGTATTCCTGCAAACGACGCACCAATTCGGCACGAGGATCAGCTTCCTCGTCTTCTTCCGTAACCGGGCGCGGTAACAGCATGCGTGATTTAATTTCAGCCAGCATCGCTGCCATCACCAGGTATTCACCAGCAAGCTCAAGATGAATATCGATCATCACTTCTACATATTCGACATACTGATGCGTAATCGCGGCAATCGGAATATCAAGAATGTTCAGGTTCTGCCGTTTGATTAAATACAGTAATAAATCCAGCGGCCCTTCAAAGGACTCGGCTAAAAAAACTTCCAGCGCATCCGGTGGAATATAGAGATCCTTGGGCAGTTCAGTGACCGCTGAGCCCTGCACAATAGCGAAGGGCATCTCCGTCTGCTCAGTGACACTGGCGACTTCTGGTTGTTGATTTTGATCGGTCATCTGCGTTTACACATTTCCAGTTGTCGGTTTGTCTTGGGACGAAGAGTACGATTGAAGTCGTCGCTACAATTATCTGTATTCCAATCCCATGGCCTGACGCACTTCGATCATGGTCTGGCGAGCGACATCGCGGGCGCGTTCACAACCTTCATTGATGATCTTGCGCACCATACCTCGATCCTGTTCGTATTCACACGCACGTTCGCGGATAGGGGCGAGTTCCGCCTTCACCGCATCAATCACCGGCCCTTTGCAGTCAATACAACCAATCCCGGCACTGCTGCAACCGCTTTTCACCCATTCCAGCGTGTCTTCACCCGAGTATACCTGATGCAGTTTCCAGACCGGGCATTTTTCAGGATCACCCGGATCGGTTCTGCGAACCCGTGCCGGATCAGTGGGCATGGTACGAATTTTCTGCTCGATAGCATCGGGCTCTTCTCTTAATGATAAGGTATTATTGTAGGACTTGGACATTTTTTGTCCATCCAGTCCCGGCATTTTTGAGGCCGGTGTGAGCAGAGCTTCCGGCTCAGGCAGAATAATACGGCCACTGCCTTCCAGATAACCGAGCAGGCGTTCTTTGTCACCCAGAGTAATATTCTGCTGAGAATCGAGCAGAGCCTGAGCTGTCGCCAAGGCCTCGCTATCCCCCTGTTCGGTATATTTCTTACGCAGATCCTTGTAAAGGCGGGCATTTTTCTTGCCCATTTTTTTAATCGCGGCGTCCACTTTTTCTTCAAATCCAGGCTCACGACCATATAAATGGTTGAAGCGGCGCGCCACTTCACGGGTCATTTCCACATGAGCAACCTGATCTTCGCCCACCGGCACCTGTCCAGCCTTATATATCAATATGTCGGCACTTTGCAGCAGCGGATAGCCCAGAAAACCGTAAGTTGCCAGATCCCGCTCTTTTAGTTTTTCCTGCTGATCTTTGTAACTCGGTACCCGTTCCAGCCAGCCCAGTGGGGTAATCATGGACAGCAGCATGTGCAATTCGGCATGTTCCGGCACCCGCGACTGAATAAATAAGGATGCCGAGCCAGGATTCACGCCCACCGCCAGCCAGTCGATGACCATTTCCCAGACACTCTGCTCCAGCACTTCCACTTCTTCGTAGTGCGTGGTCAGGGCATGCCAGTCAGCCACGAAAAAAAAGCACTCGTATTCATGCTGTAGTTTCAACCAGTTTTTTAACACGCCATGATAATGACCAAGATGTAATGCGCCAGTGGGTCGCATGCCAGACAGCACACGATGCTGCGGGTTCGCCAGGGTATTCAATCCTCTCTCCTGAGATTTAGAAATAAAATGTGGGATATGGGACAAGCTATGCCTGTTTTTATTGCCGATTATACTGCAATCAGCTGCGCAATGTCGGTTCGCCTTACCGGTGAATTTGTTCGGCTGAGGCTTTATTCACCACAGAGGGCACGGAGGTATTTTTGCTGGATGGGAGTTCAGCTTGAATAGATTTTTCCCTGTGTCCTCTGTGGTGAAATTTTTTTTAACTGATCAAGCAATGAAATCCGGCACCCCCATTCCCTGACGCAGGATTTCAGGCACCTCGGCGGTCATATCGACAACGGTGGTCGGCTCTACCCCGCAATGGCCACCATCAATGACCAGATCCACCTGATGCTCCAGCAGTTCACGGATTTCGTAGGCCTCGGTCATGGGCATGTCCTCACCGGGCAAAATCAGCGTGCTGCTCATTAAGGGCTCATTCAGCTCGGCCAATAACATGCGAACGATGGCATTGTCTGGCACTCGCAAACCAATGGTGCGGCGCTTTGGATGCATCAGTCGTCGCGGCACTTCACGCGTACCTTTAAATATAAAGGTGTAAGGACCGGGGGTATGAGCGTTCATCAGCCGGTAGGCAGTATTATCCACCTTGGCGTAGGTCGAGATTTCAGATAAATCACGGCAGACCAGGGTCAGATTGTGCTTGTCATCCACCTGCCGGATGCGGCGAATCCTGTCCAATGCCTTTTTATCACCGATGTGGCAACCCAGCGCATAGGCCGAATCAGTCGGATAAACGATCACCGCGCCGTTGCGTACCAGCTCAACGGCCTGATGAATCAGTCGTTGCTGGGGATTGTCGGGATGAAGCTGGAAATATTGGCTCATTGCTGCGCGACGAAGGACGCGGGCAGCACCGTATTCTGTGCTTTCATAGTGCAAATCCAGGGCTGGCTTTCCCACACAGGAATGCAGTTAGTCGGCATGGGCGGGAGTTTACCCATATCCATATAAGGATTTTCCGGGCCGTGATAGTCCGAGCCTGCTGATGCCAGCAGGCCAAATTGCTGACTCATTTGCGCCATTTTCTGAACTTCATCCCGGCTGTGACTACCGGAAACTACTTCCAGCGCTTCCCCGCCTAATTCTTGAAATTCGCCCAGCAACTGCCGCAGTCGAGTGGCACTCAGGCGATAACGAGCCGGATGAGCAATCACCGCTTGCCCCCCCGCCGCATGAATCCAGCTCAGCGCCTCTTCCAGTGTGGCCCAGTCACCGGGGACGTAACCCGGTTTTCCCTGTACCAAATAGCGTTTGAAAACCTGACGCATGTCTTTGGCGTGTCCCTGCTCAATCAGGAACCGGGCAAAATGCACCCGACCAATAATTTTACCTTTGGCATAGTTTCGTGCCCCATCCAACGCCCCTTCGATGTTCTTTTTTGCCAGCCGGCGGCCAATTTCTTCCGAACGCCATTGACGAAACGCACAGAGATTCTGCAAACCATTGATTAATATCGAGTTTTCAATGTCGAGATTGAGACCGAGAATATGAATGGTCTTGCTGCCCCAGCTCACCGAAAGCTCGGCACCGGCCACCAACTGCAAGCCCAGTCGCCCAGCTTCAAGCCGTGCCTCAGCAATACCGTCGATATTATCGTGATCGGTCAGCGCCAGCACATCGATATGGCACTGTTTTGCCAGGCGTACGAGTTCCGCCGGGCAGAGGCTGCCATCGGAAGCAATCGAGTGCGAATGTAAATCATACTGAACAGACATGGGCCGCGTAGTTTAGCTTATCAGGCGGATAAGAGCATGGACTTTTGAACTTAAGCGGCAATTAGGAGTCTCAGTTCTGTGGTTTTTACTGCTGACAGAAAACCATGCCACCTTAGTACAGCTATGCTAGAGTGGCCGATTTATAGAATGGGTCATTACTGAAACCTCATGTCAGCTCTGGAAATGGATGCACAAACACTATCGCAGGCGCTAAGCCAGATAGCCGACCACGTGATTGAGGCGCGGCGTAATGCATTTACTGAAACTAACCAGCAGGAACCGAATAAGCTGGATGCCGATATAGATCGCTTTTTGAAGTTCATCGACTTAACTCAAAAAGGTAAAGATTATCCCTCACTACGCACCAAAACAGGGCCATTGACGGATCGTAATATTATGGCTGATTTAGGCTTACAAGTGATAAACACCCTGAACCACTGGGCACTTCATCTGCAACTTGAAGATACTGCCGGTGAAATTGAAACACTCACTCTGAGCCTGGCGCTCTGGTGTGCCCGTGAAGATTGCCAATTGAGTGTACTTGAACCGCTGGTCAACGCGGTTTCTGATTATGCTAACCGCCAATCCGAAGCTGATATTATGAGTGAACTGACCCTGGTCGTGGGTGAAATTATTGATGCAATCTCCCCGGTCATAAAACAGGATACCGACCGCAGTGATCCGCATCGCCCCTGGCGACTGTTAAACTTTAACTATGGCATTATTGCCACCCGCAGTCTGCAACCGGCCATCATGGAACAGGCCTTTGAAAATATACTCAAACGTTTTCCTGATGATGCTGCCAGCTTTTTCCGCGAAGGCATGGAACAGATGCAGGCCATTGATTATCCCGATTATGTGCGCACGGTGATGGAAAAATATTTCGAAACCACGAATAATCCAACCTTACATTAACCTTTTTTATAATATTATCCCGCTATGAAGTTATTATTTGATTTTTTCCCCATCCTGCTATTTTTTATTGCCTATAAAACGTTTGGTATTTATGCCGCCACCGCCGTGGCCATTGCTGCCGCCGTCATTCAAAATGCCATCTTCTGGTTTCGCCACCGACGCTTTGAAAACATGCACCTGATTACCCTGGGTCTGATTACTGTGCTCGGCGGCGCAACGCTGATTTTGCAGGACAAGAGCTTCATTATGTGGAAGCCCAGTGCGGTTAACTGGATGTTCGCCATCGCCTTTATCGGCAGCCAGTTCTTTGGCGAGAAAACCCTGGTCGAGCGGATGATGAGTCATGCCATTGAAATTCCCCGTCCGGCCTGGACGCGACTAAATCTAAGCTGGGTTGTTTTCTTCATCGCCATGGGCTTTGCCAATCTATATGTCGCTAATTTTTATTTTATTGCCGAAGCCGCGCTGACCGCTGCTGCCAATGCACCCGTCGAAATCGAAGATTGCGCGGCTCAATTTAATGGCGAATTACTTGCTCTGTGTCAGACAGCCCACGAAGCCGAGGAACAGTGGGTTAACTTTAAATTGTTTGGTATGATGGGACTGACTATTTTATTTGTCATTGGGCAGGCTTTTTACCTGGCCCGCCATGTCAAAGATAATGATGATGACTTAACTGAAGTCGAACAGGAAAGCTAGCATGTGGTATGCCATTATTGCCGAAGACAGCGAAAACTCTCTGGAAAAACGCAAGGCAACACGCCCAGCACATTTGCAACGTTTGCACGATTTACAGGATGCCGGTCGCCTCTTAATCGCAGGCCCCCATCCAGCTATCGACAACGCTGATCCTGGCACCGCTGGATTTACCGGCTCATTGGTCGTGGCCGAATTTGATTCATTAAAAGAAGCACAACGCTGGGCTGAAAGTGACCCCTATCTTGATGCCGGGGTCTATGCAACGGTTACCGTCAAACCTTTTAATAAAGTTTTGCCCTGAACCCTATTTTGTATCGTTGCATAAAAATTTGTACTATAGCCCCCTCTCCCTCCGGGAGAGGGTTGGGATGAAGAGATACAACAAATACAAATATTTATGCAACAATTAATATCTTCCATCTATTTATAAAAATTTTAAATTATCATAAGGACTTTATTACCATGAAAAAAGCTTTCTCTCAGTTCCTCATTACCGGCCTGATGCTGACCGCCATACCTACCTGGGTTATAGCAGGCAACTCAGTAGCCACCGTCAACGGCAAACCCATCAGCCAGAAAAGCTATGATTACTATCTCGCCCAGGCTATGCAGCGCAGGGGTAAAAACCAGCAGGGGCAGGGTGGCATCAACCGTGAAGCGATCATTAATGAATTAGTCAATCGTGAGCTGCTGCATCAGGCTGCCGTTAAAGAAAAAATTGAAAATAATGAAACAGTTGCCTTCCAGCTTCAACAGCTCAAAATCGATGCCATGATTCAGGGCCTGATCAACAAGCTATCAAATGATAAGACAATCACCGAAAAAGATCTCAAGAAGGAATATGACAAACGTATCGCCGATGCCAAGCTATCCGAATACAAAGCACGCCATATACTTTTAAAAACCGAAGAAGAAGCGAAAACGGTAATCGCCGAACTCGACAGCGGTTCAAAGTTTGAAGAACTGGCCAAGAAAAAATCCACCGGCCCCTCAGCCAAAGACGGCGGTGATTTAGGCTGGTTTAATCCATCACAAATGGTGCCGCCTTTCTCTCAGGCCGTGGCTCAACTGAAAAAAGGCAGTTACACCAAGATGCCGGTGAAAACCCAATTCGGCTACCACGTGATCAAACTGGAAGACACCCGCAAGCGCACCCCGCCCAAGTTTGAAGAAATCAAACCCCAGATTAAAATGATGCTGCAAAATCAACGTATTCAGAAATACATCACTGATCTGCGTAAAAAAGCAAAAATTGATATTGCAAAATAACACGACTCAGCGCTAACCCATTAACGCCCTCTCCCTCCAGGGAGTAGGGCGGGTTTAGTCGTTCGATTTTAATCGAACGGGGGCGAGAGAAACAGTTTGGGCGGCTTCGATCTTGTACGGCTAAAACCGTATCCACAGTACAGTCATTTATTTTATTGGCATTTCAATCAGGCCGCTATTCAGCATCTCCCCAATTCTTAATATCTTTAAGCTTAATTTAAGATTCATGTTATAAACTTTCAGGCAATACTGGCAAAATCTTTATTCGAGGAGCATTCGCCATGTCACAACCTGAAATGATCAAAGTATGGGATCCGCTGGTTCGCATATTTCACTGGACACTCGTTCTTGCCTTTACTGTTGCCTACTTCACTGAGGATGACTTCCTGACTCCCCACGTCTGGGCGGGTTACCTTCTATTAGCACTACTTCTAATACGTATAATTTGGGGCTTTATCGGCTCGCCTTACGCACGCTTCAACAATTTTGTTTACTCTATTGCAACCATCAAAAGCTACCTGAAAGACACTATCGCCTTTCGTAGCAAACGCTATCTGGGACACAATCCAGCAGGAGGAGCCATGATTTTGTTGCTGATTTTCTCCTTGCTGATCACCAGCATCAGTGGACTGGCAATCTACGGTATCGAAGAAAAAGCAGGGCCATTGGCATCCATGCTTGGTCATCTTGGTGAATTCTGGGAAGAAGTTACTGAAGAGATCCATGAGTTTTTTGCTAACTTCACCCTGTTCCTGATCTTCATACATATTGCCGGGGTCATCTTTGAAAGTCTGATGCACAAAGAAAGTCTGGTCAAAGCTATGTTCAATGGTTATAAGCGCCGCCAGGATGTCAACAGGGATAACCACTAAAAATGAAAATTATCTTAACTGCCCTTCTCTACCTCCTTTCGACTGGCCTGCTGCTTGCCGACAATGATCATGATCTTGCTCGTGAGCTCAAGCAGGCCGGCGATATACTTCCACTGGAGAAAATCCTGAAAAAGGTAGAGAAACTTCATCCAGGACATGTGCTTGAAGTTGAGCTAGAAAAAGAAGATCAGCGCTATACCTACGAGATCGAAACAGTTGATAAAAATGGCAGTGTCTGGGAAATGCAATTTGATGCAAAGACCGGCGAGCTATTAAATTCAAAAAAAGAAAAGTGAAATTATTATGCGCTTATTATTAGTTGAAGATGATGCTGAATTGAGTCAAAGCCTAAAGAAAAGCCTCGAACAGGCTGGCTTTGCGATCGACACTGCCGACAATGGTGTTGATGGCGAATTCATGGGCAAAACTGAACCCTATGATTTAATCATTCTGGATTTGGGTCTGCCACAACGCAGTGGTCTGGAAGTATTAAAGAATTGGCGACGAGCCGGTTTAGCTATGCTGGTATTGATACTCACCGCCCGTGATGAATGGCATGAACGGGTTGAAGGTTTCAAAACCGGAGCCGATGATTATCTTGGCAAGCCCTTTCATGTTGAGGAAGTTATCGCCCGTGTTAATGCGCTGATTCATCGTTCAAAACAACAGCAGTCCGGTTCCATTATTAAAACCGGCGATCTAATACTGGATGAGGAATACCAAACTGTCAGCGATGGTAAGAAACTCAAACTTGAGCTTACCGGCACCGAATTCAGATTACTACGGTATTTTATGCTGCATCCGGGTAAAATAATTTCCAAAACCACTATTACTGAACATGTGTATGACTATGATTCAGACAAAGATAGTAATGTTATAGAGGTCTATGTTAATAAACTACGACAAAAACTCGGCAAACAACGCATCGAAACCCGGTGGGGACAGGGGTATATTTTCAAAGAGTATTTATGAGTAAATCAAACTCGCTACAACTTCAGCTTGGCCTGGGCTTGTTACTGAGTCTGCTGGTGGTATTTGTTTTTCTCGGTTTTTTAATTAACCATTCGGTTCGTACCCTAACTGAGGATTATATGCTTTCGCATTTGGAACATGATGCTGAAAGCCTGCTCGCCAGCATCAGTTTTGATGAGCATAAAAAACCTGTTCTTAATGTTTCAAAACTGAACCTTATCTATCAACGTCCGTTTTCCGGACATTATTACCAAATCTATCAGGAACAAAACACAGCACTGCGCTCACGCTCACTCTGGGATAAAAAATTACAATTTCCTATTCCACTAGCGGGTATAACAATAACGCAACATATTGATGGTCCGGAACAACAGCCGCTACTGATGTATGTTGCCAGCTATACAAAGGCCGGGGTTGAGATAACGATTGCCGTTGCCGAAGATCTCTCTCCCATCGAAGAGGATGTACAGGGCTTTCAACGCTATTTTATTATTACCGCATTGTTTGCCTTCTTTATTTTATATATGTTACAGCGCGGCTTGTTAAAGCACAGCTTTAAACCATTAACAAAACTGCAAGCCGAAGTGCAGGAACTGGAACGTGGGAATATTGACAAACTTAGTCAAAATGTTCCCGCTGAAATAAAACCATTGGTATTTGAGGTCAATCACCTGTTATCACTAATGGCCGAACGTCTGCAACGCTCACGCAACACGCTTGGCGATCTCGCCCACGCATTAAAAACACCCTTGACCTTATTGCGGCAACTTGCAGATGAGCAGACATTTTCCAGTAATACCGCCGCAAGGAAAATACTCCATCAACAAACGGATAAAATGCTGGCATTGATTAATCATTCACTAAAACGTGCCCGCCTGGCCGGTGAAGGTTCCGCTGGCAGTAATTTTTCAATCAGCAACGATATACCGGCCCTGCTCGACACCCTGCAACATATGCATCGGGAAAAAGAATTTACGTTTATCCCGGAAAGTTCTTTGCCAGAAATACTTGCCATTGATCGCGAAGACATGCTGGAGCTACTCGGCAACCTACTCGATAATGCCGGTAAGTGGGCAAAGAAAAATATTCAATTTCATCTGAGCATTCATAATCACATACTTCATGGCAGAATTGATGATGACGGTCCCGGCGTTGAAGCAGATAAAATTAAATTACTCACCCAACGTGGTCTACGCTTAGATGAAAGTGCGGCGGGACACGGATTAGGCTTAGCCATCGTCAAAGATATCATCCACCAATATGGCGGCGAAATTCAATTTGAAAATATGAATATGGCAGGTGGTCTCAAAATCGATTTTCAAATACCACTCAGTAAAGCCTCGGGATTGACTGATTAGCCTTACACCCCCCCTCCCAAGTTGTAGGGTGGGCACGGTTATTTAGTGCCCACGCGCGGAGAATTAAAGTCTACCGGGCAGCACTGCTCATACGAAGCGACGCCCTGTCTTCTTTCATACCAGCCACGGCTGCGATTAACCATGGCCACCGCAAACAACATCAACGGAACTTCAATCAATACCCCCACCACGGTTGCCAGTGCTGCACCCGACTCAAAGCCAAACAGAGCAATAGCCGTGGCCACCGCTAGTTCAAAAAAATTACTGGCACCAATCAAGGCCGATGGCCCGGCGATGCAATGTGGAGACTTGACGGCACGATTCAACAGATAAGCCAGGCCTGAATTAAAAAACACCTGAATCAGAATTGGCACTGACAATAGGGCAATCACCTGGGGCTGATTTATTATCTGATCGCCTTGAAATGCAAATAGTAATATAAGTGTTGTTAAGAGTGCGAGTAATGAAACAGGATGCATACGGGCAAGAACACGCTGTAAACGTGCCTGACCCTGCGTATTATTCAATAGCCATCCACGCCATACATTAGCAATAATCAGCGGTATCACAATATAGATAAGCACTGAGAGTACTAGTGTGTCCCAGGGAACCGTGATCGCTGACAAGCCCAGTAATAGGCCAACGATCGGGGCAAAAGCAAAAATCATAATCACATCGTTGAGGGCAACCTGTGACAAAGTAAAATGAGGCTCGCCTTTGCTTAAATGACTCCAGACGAAGACCATCGCAGTACAGGGTGCAGCCGCAAGAATAATTAATCCGGCAACATAACTGTCAAGTTGATCCGTCGGTAAACTATTTTCAAATACACCATAGATAAAAAACCAGGCTAATGCGGCCATGAAAAAAGGTTTAACCGCCCAGTTCACAAATAAAGTAACACTCACCCCACGCCAGTGCTGACTAACTCCTTTGAGCGCACGCAGATCAATTTTTAATAGCATGGGAATAATCATCAACCAGAGCAGTCCAGCAACAGGCAAGTTAACGCTGGCAATTTCCAGCTTTGCGATTAACTGGAAGACATTGTTGAAAAAGTTACCCAATGTAATACCGATTATAATGCATAGAAAAACCCAGACAGTAAGGTAGCGTTCAAATATGTTCATTAGGATAATTAACCTCGTTCCCATGCTCTGCGTGGGAATGCATACGGTGGTGACAAGATGATGCGAGATATGGATTCCAATAAAGACCGTGGAAACCAGAAAAAAAGTACGACTAAACTCGAACCTACACAAACGAACCCTGCATTTATTTTCAGCATACTGCCTCTGGTCGGCTGCTCATGCTCTTTAGCCTTTTTTTATCGACTACAAAAACTTTACTACGGCGAATACCCTCGAAAGTTGTTTGCAGGTTATTTTGCATCCAGACAGGCAATTTAAGATTAATACGGTAATACATCCAGGTACCTTCTCGCCGAGTTAGTAGCAGGCCGGACTCACGTAATAATGCTAGATGACGGGAAATCTTCGGTTGAGAAAGCCCGAGGGCATGAGTAAGCTCACAAACACAGAGTTCGCCCTGCCCCTGCAATAACATCAAGGTACGCAAACGAACATCATTGGCTAAGGTTGCAAAAAATACATTTTCATCCATATTCATGGCGCATGATATACGGCATTTCATATATATGGTCAAGCATATATATTCTGCAGGCTCGATTTCAATCGAGCGGGGACGAGGGAAACGCTTGGGAAAACTTCGATCTGTTCGACTGAAGTCGAACCGACAGCCATACATACGGCTGAACAGTATACAAAAATTAGCTACTCATTGACGGCATATAAGGTTGGTGTATCGTTTGCAGCATCCGAGATGTGCGATTTTTCTTTTGATGTTGTATCCACCGATGCGGGATTAGAATACCGCTCATGTAAAAATCGCACGACTTCAGCACGGTAGTGATTATATTCCGGCTGCTCAGCCAATTGTAGTCTATCACGGGGGCGTTCAAGCTCAACCGTTAAAATATTACCGACGGTCGCCGCCGGCCCGTTGGTCATCATTACAATGCGATCAGATAACAACACCGCTTCATCGACATCATGGGTAATCATAATAACCGTGTTATTAAGCTCGGCCTGAATGTCCATGAGAGAATCCTGCATGTGTGCGCGGGTCAGTGCATCGAGGGCTCCAAACGGTTCATCCATCAACATCACCTTAGGCTCCATTGACAAAGCACGTGCAATGCCTACCCGTTGTTTCATGCCACCGGATAATTCATCCGGTCGTTTATCCATGGCATGGGTCATCTGAACCAGGGCAAGATTATGCTCTATCCATTGTTTCATTTCCGCCTTATTTTTCTTTCCTTTGAAAACCTGCTTAACCGCCAGCTCCACATTTTCATAGGCACTTAACCAGGGTAGTAAGGAATGGTTTTGAAAAACTACGGCACGATCCGGGCCGGGTTCGGAAACTTCTTTACCATTTAAAATCACCCCGCCTTCAGTGGCCTGATGCAGGCCAGCGATAATATTCAAGACCGTGGACTTACCACAACCTGAATGACCGATAAGGGAGATAAACTCACCCTTGTTAATATTTAAATTCACTTTATCCAGCGCCCGAAAAGGCCCTGTGGGAGTTGGAAAGTCAATCGTAACCAAAGAAAGTTCCAGATATGCGCTCATATTATTCGCCTCAAGTTTATTATCTAATTACTGCATTTTTATCCCAGCTGATATATTTTTGTAACATCAGCATCAGACGATCCAGCAGGAAACCTATTAAACCAATCGTCACCACGGCAACCATAATTCTTGCCAATGAATTCGAGCTGCCATTTTGAAATTCATCCCAGACAAATTTTCCCAGGCCCGGATTTTGTGCCAGCATTTCTGCGGCGATAAGTACCATCCAGCCAATACCTAATGACACTCGCAAACCGGCAAACATCATTGGAATCGATGAGGGAATAACAATTTTCATCACCTTGGTCATCCAGCTGAGTTGCAACACCTTGCTAACATTGATGAGATCTTTATCAATGGAAGAAACACCAACTGTGGTATTGATAATGGTTGGCCAGAGACAACAAAGCGTGACTGTAATTGCCGAGTTTAAATAGGCCTTATCAAATAGCGGATCATCACTCACATACACTGCACTCACAATCATGGTTACAATCGGCAACCAGGCCAAGGGTGAGACCGGCTTAAATATTTGAATCAAAGGGTTTAATGCGGTGTATAACAACGGGCTTAAGCCACAGATGATGCCTATTGGAATGGCAATCAGTGAGGCGATGATAAAGCCGGTAGCAACGGTCACAATACTGGTCCAAATCTGATCCAGATAAGTTGCTTTTCCGGTATAGGCTCTTATCTTTACTTTAGCCGCCGGGTTTTTGGCCAGCCTGGCGGCATTACGCTTTTCCTGACGAACATAAAAAGCCGCTTCTTTTACACGCTCTTCCCGGTGTTCTACCACCAGTTGTACGGCCTGCCCCCACACTTGAACAGGTCCCGGTACCGTCCCTAATGAGGTTTTAATCTGACTCGCACCCGCACTCCAGAGAATTAGAAAAGTACCCAATGCAATTAAAATTGTTACTGTGTTTCTGCTAAACTCTGCTATCCATTGTTTGTTATTTAAATTACTCAACAAGCCTGACAATGGCGCTAACAAAGCTATTGCCAACCCACTTGTGTATTTTAGTGTATCGGTGGTCATCATGTTTCACCATATTGTATTGCGTTTATTATTACCGTTACCGCCCTGCTTTTGCAGAGCGGCATGTCAATATTAAATTTTATCTTTTCCTTTCAGACCGATGCTGAATTTCTTCAGATAATCATTGGGCTTACGACCATCGTAAGTAATATTGTCGATAAAGCCGGTCTGTGGCACACGAAAGCCGGATTCATTTTCAAAATCAGGAAAATCTGAAGCCTTGACCTTACCCTCAGCAATCAATTCCTTTGCAGCCTGCGCATAAATATCAGGACGATAGACTTTTTTAGCAATATCCATATACCAACTGTCCGGTTTAACTTCGGCAATCTGTCCCCAGCGACGCATCTGGGTCAGATACCAGATAGCATCACTGTAATAGGGATAAGTGGCGTTATAGCGAAAGAACACATTGAAATCAGGAACCTGTCGTTTATCCCCTTTTTCATATTCAAAGGTGCCGGTCATGCTGTTGGCAATCACTTCGTAGTCGGCTCCAACATACTGACTTTTTGACAATATTTTTACCGCTTCAGAACGGTTCGCATTATTATTTTCATCTAACCATTGGGCCGCACGAATCATTGCTTTAACAACATGGATATGAGTGTTCGGATATTTATCGGCCCATTTTTTACTGACTCCGAATACTTTTTCAGGATTATCTTTCCATATTTCATAGTCGGTAATAACCGGCACCCCGATCCCCTTAAATACAGCTTGCTGATTCCAGGGTTCACCCACGCAATAGCCATCGATAGTTCCCGCTTCCATTGTCGAGGGCATTTGCGGTGGAGGGGTTACTGACAATAAGGCATCGGCATCGATCTGACCTGTGATGTCACCCTTATGCGGCGCATAATAACCCGGATGAATTCCCCCGGCGGCCAGCCAGTAACGCAGTTCATAATTATGAGTAGATACCGGAAACACCATTCCCATCTTAAAGGGCTTTCCTTCATCCCGGTATTTTTCTATTACTGGCTTCAATGCATCAGCTTTAATTGGATGCACCGGCTTGCCATCTTTATGCGGCACATACTGTTTCATTTGTTTCCAGATCTTGTTGGAGACAGTAATCGCATTACCGTTTAAATCCATACTGAAGGCAGTAATAATATGATCCTGTGTACCAAAACCGATCGTGGCACCCAGCGGTTGCCCGGCCAGCATGTGTGCACCATCAAGCTCGCCATCAATCACTCGATCCAGTAATACTTTCCAGTTAGCCTGCGCCTCAAGCGTGACGTACAGACCTTCATCTTCGAAGTAGCCTTTTTCATAGGCAATGGCAAGAGGAGCCATGTCGGTTAATTTTATGAAACCAAATTTCAACTCTTCTTTTTCCGGCTCGCCCACAGCGGCATAGGCACTACTTATATATGTTGTTGCAGCAATGATCGCACTCAGACCTATATTTACTAATACAGCTTTCACTGAAAATGATCTGGGTAAATTTATTCTGGATACTTTCATTTTTTGTTCCTGATTGTTAAACCTGTTTTTAAACCAAAAAAAACGCCCAGCCACCCACGCCTGTTAAAAGGTATGGATGATTGGACGTCGTTATCCTGTTTTATGAAACCGCCGTTGGCTTCACTTCACTCAAATTAAATACGATTGAGTCATTACAGTGAAGCTTTGCAGTATGCATGCCAGATTATTTTTTTCTGCCAGGAATCTAATGATAATTTATTTAGATTTGGAATATTTCTATAAATCATTGATCGGCTATCAATAATTAGTCAAAATAAATACTGATTGAAAAGCCTTAAACAATAATAAGCTACACACGCATGAATCTTATCCGAGTACTTAACTAGGAGAATGAAAAAAAAGGGGGGGAATGCACCGCAACAGTGCAGAAATAAATATGCTGGTGCAACCAATGGAAGCTTATCCCAGAAGCTCGAAGGTAGAAACGATACTCTCTGCAATATCCGAAATGCGCTTATTCTTATCCATTGCCATCTTACGTAATGCCCGGTAAGCCTCATCTTCCGAATAGTGCTTATGCTGCATGAGAATTCCTTTTGCCCGATCTATAATTTTACGCTCTTCCAGCTGAGCCTGGGTTTTATCAAGATCCTGCTTGAGTTTCTGGGTTTCACGAAATCGGCTCATCGCCACCTGCAAGATGGTCTTAATTCTCTTCGGCTCGGCTGAACCGGCAATATAAGTTGCGACTCCACTTTTAATCGCCTTATCAATAAGAGCTTCTTCATCGGTATCAGTAAATAAAAGCACCGGCACAACGCACTCATGGTTGATCGCTCTAATGTGCTGCAATAATTCATCGTCAAGCGTATCCGTCTCGATAATAACGGCTTTCGGTTTAATCTCGCGGGTATAAGAGTAGATATCCTGCTTAATTTTTATCTGTACTGTTTCAGTAACCCCGGTTTCTGCAAGTGTATTCTTGAGCAAAGCAGTCGAGTTTGTCTCTTTGGTAACCAGTAAAATTTTTTCGTTCTGCTGCATTTCTCATCCGATAAAGCTAAACATTAAAGTGAAAATACTCAACAATAAATACCTAGCAACTATTACGCCAAATTTAGACTGCTCGAAGATCATAGTGATTTCGTATGTTACTTCTTGTTTGTCAGGAGATGATGGCTGAATGTAGCTGATTGAAAAAACGAGGTGAAGCAGATGTTCATATAATTTATGCAAAATATAAAATAGCTCGATAAATCCTATCCAGGAAACAGAGGGATGGTTCAAAATACCCGTACTCTTTTAGAGCAACCTTTCGTCCTGAGTGAAATCGTAGGGCTTCCTTCGACTCACTTCCTTCGACTCGCTTCCTTCGACTCGCTCAGGACGAACGGTGTGTTCTTTGAATGGTTTACCATCACATCCGTTCGCCCTGAACGAAGTCGAAGGGTGTTTTTTTGAACAGTGTCGGGTTTCGCTTCCTTCGACTCGCTTCCTTCGACTCGCTCAGGACGAACGGTGTATTCTTTGAATGGTTTACCATCACATCCGTTCGCCCTGAACGAAGTCGAAGGGTGTTTTTTTGAACAGTGTCGGGTTTCGCTTCCTTCGACTCGCTCAGGAC
>UOFY01000034.1_pt1 | contig 25553 bp, 32 predicted proteins | sample 1990141 | NCBI WGS metagenome assembly UOFY01 (sample SAMEA4728526, study PRJEB27164) | hydrothermal vent metagenome | biome: marine basaltic hydrothermal vent biome; feature: marine hydrothermal vent; material: mineral | place: Pacific Ocean | collected 2011-06-14/2011-07-23 | depth 1741 m | reverse complement strand
TATTCATACGCAAATTACCCTGTTTGTTTCCAAACCGATAATTACCATTCATTATGTATGTTATTACGGCTAATCATATTTTTTCTTTAATTTTTCGGTTCTTCAGGAAAATTTGAAGCGAGCAAGAGGAGCAAGGGGTCAGAGAACAATAGTTTCTAATATAGATTGATTTTAGCAGTGACAACCTTGACTCGGCTCTGTGATGACATTTTTTCACAGGGCGCTAGGGGACACTAGGGGACAGACCACGGCTTTAAAAAATCAGAGCAAACAATTTTTATAGCTAAAGGGGACGTAACTATTTAGCTGATGTAAAATAGCAAATCAATGGAATGATTGCACTAGAAAAGGAACTATGCCAAAAACTAAAGGGGACAGATTTATTACGGAGGCTGAGGGATTTAATTTATAGAAGTGAATACCCGGCCTCTAAGCCTCGCATTGCGGGGCTTATTATTTTGTGTTTTATTTTTAGCGGCTAACAGGTTTTACCGCTCGATCATCTCCAGCTGAAAGTCTCGTCGTTTATGAATTACAGCCAGGATGAAAACATCCGGGTTTTTGATCTCGTAGAGGATGCGATAGGAATACAGTGATAGCTCCCGGATGTCCTCGTTATTGCGTTCTGGCACCCTCTTTCCCATACGTGGCAACTCATCGAGGATATCATTTTTTGCCGCAATATCCTGAGTGACCTTTTTGGCGTAGTGGTGTGGGAGTCGTGGGCGATGAAGTCATGGATGGAACGGATATCCACCCGGGCGGCCAGTTCCTTCTGGGTCCAGTGCCACTGTTTCCTCAATTGCTTAAGCCGCGCCCCGAAGGCCTTGCGGAGAACCGAATCTTGCATGAGTAGCGTAATGATCAGGACTTCATTGGTCTGTGTCCCTTCCATGACGACCATGACCCCTCGTTGGTGATAACCCCGGGTAAAAACCTCTGGCATTGCCTGGGGCACCTGCCAGACGGGGGGCAGTGTGATTGACTGGGTGATGAAGGCTGAGGGGGTAAGTTTTCGCCATGCCGTCGAATTGTTGCAGGCCGACTACCAACCTTTAGCTGCTGTGGCAGGGTCGGTGAAACGCTCCACAGTACCGAAGCTAGCCAACCAGTTTGCTGCGGATGCGGAAGATATCGTCTTGCTCAATCAAATCATGGATTATTACCAGAGGAACTTAAACAAAATCCAGATGCGCTGGCCTATGTTGAAAAACGCGGTTTAACGTTTGATGCCATTGAGCATTTCAAGCTGGGCTTTGCCAATCGGACGCTGGACTATCGGTTGCCGTCAATGAACCGTTGACATCAGTTCCCAGGTCAATACTTAAGAAAAAAAACACCGCTCTTGAGAAAGACCGATATGAAATTCTTGCTGCGATAGATCTCTTGCTAACTGGCATCTAACATCTGAAAGATTAACCGCCCCCGCTCGGCGGATGCTTGTTGATTTAGCTTTCGTTGCCGTTGTAATTTTCAGGAATAAGAATAGTGTTTTTCTGTAGTGATGAATCCGTTTCTGAATAGTCCAGGTTGTAATGCAGGCCACGACTTTCTTTGCGGCTGATGGCCGAGCGGATAATTAAATCTGCGACGACGACCAGATTTCGAAGTTCCAGCAAATCATTGGTTACGCGGAAGTTACCGTAGTATTCATCAATTTCGAGCTTCAGCATTTCGACTCGTCGCTGGCTACGTTGCAGGCGTTTGTCTGAACGCACAATGCCCACGTAATCCCACATCATGTGGCGTACTTCATCCCAGTTATGATGAACCACAATTTCCTCATCGGAATCGGTGACCCGACTTTCATCCCAGTCAGAAATCTCGGCACTGACGGTCTCTTGATCTCGATGTTCAAGAATATGTTTACTGGCGGCCTGAGCAAATACCAAACACTCCAGTAAGGAGTTACTGGCCATGCGGTTAGCACCGTGCAGGCCGGTAAAAGCGGTTTCACCAATGGCGTAGAGATTGTCGATGTCGGTCTGTCCATACAAATCGGTCATTACCCCACCGCAGGTATAGTGTGCGGCGGGGACAACGGGAATGGGCTCACGAGTAATATCAATGCCAAACTCAAGACAGCGCTGGTGAATAGTGGGGAAGTGTCGGGTAATAAAATCAGCGGGTTTATGGCTGATATCCAGATAAACATTGTCACAGCCCAGTCGTTTCATTTCGTGATCAATGGCGCGGGCGACAATATCACGAGGAGCCAATTCTGCACGTTCATCATAGGTATCCATAAAGCGGCTGCCATCGGGGAGTCGCAGTTTGCCGCCTTCGCCTCGCAGTGCTTCGGTAATGAGAAAAGACTTGGCTTTGGGATGATACAGACAGGTAGGGTGAAACTGGTTGAATTCCATATTGGCCACCCGACAACCCGCACGCCAGGCCATGGCAATACCATCGCCAGTGGCGGTATCTGGATTACTGGTATAAAGATAAACTTTGCTTGCGCCGCCGGTGGCCAGAATCACGAAACGTGCCCGGTAAACATCCACCCGGTTACTGCCCCGATCCAGGATATAGGCTCCCAGGCAGCGATTTTTACCGGACTGCCCAAGTTTACGGGTGCTAATTAAATCGACGGCGATATGTTGTTCTTCAATTTTGATATTCGGGTGGGCAATGACCCGTTGTTCCAGCGTCGTTTCTATCGCCTTGCCGGTGGCATCGGTGGCATGGAAAACCCGGCGGTGACTGTGTCCGCCTTCACGGGTGAGATGATATTCACCATCCTGTTGTGAACCTGAAACATTGCGAGTGAAGCTAATACCATTATCGATTAGCCACTGAATATTTTCAGCGGCATGTTCGACGGTGGCCTGCACCACGGCAGAATCACAAAGTCCGCTGCCGGCGTTAATGGTGTCTTCAATGTGAGAATTAAGGCTATCATTTGGGGCATTGACTGCCGCGATGCCTCCCTGCGCATAGAGCGTCGAACCTTCGCGCAAAATACCCTTTGAAATCAGTCTGATAGAAAAATTATCGGCGAGCCTCAACGCCAGTGTCAGACCGGCTGCACCCCCACCAATAATTAATACATCCGATTCAATCTGTTTTGCCGCCAAAGTATTTTAGAATCCCAGTAAATATGTATCGTCATAAAAGATTAATACTTATTATGCGGGACAAAAACAGTTTAGAATAGTCGTGTCCTTCATGATTCGAACAGGATTCGAAGAAATTCGAGTCCGGAATGACATTTAGTACAAAATAGTATAAAAATTTCCACCTGTTGAGCGAACTAGATGCACAGAATACTGTCCATATTTTTGTTCCGGTGGGTTCTCAACGAATTTAGCATGTAAGGAATCGGCCCGGATGGGCGAAAAAGAAATTGATCAAGCGCTGGTTGAGCGCGTACAGCGAGGTGACAAGAAGGCATTTGATATTCTGGTTCTAAAATACCAACTGAGAATTATCAAGGTGCTGTCACGCTATATGCGGGATCAGTCCGAAGTTCAGGATGTGGCGCAGGAGGCCTTTATCAAGGCCTATCGTGCACTGCCGAATTTTCGCGGTGATAGCGCGTTTTATACCTGGCTCTATCGTATTGCGATCAACACCGCCAAGAATTATCTCGTTGCGCAGGGACGGCGACCACCAAAAGCAGATATTGATGCCGGTGATGCAGAGCAATATGAAGGTGAATCCGCACTTAAGGATTATGCTTCACCGGAGCGTGAAGCCATGCGCGATGAAATCCAGGCCGTGGTATTTCAGGCCATTGACGATCTTCCCGAAGATCTGAAAACCGCCATCACCCTGCGGGAACTGGAAGGCATGAGTTATGAGGATATCGCCCAGACAATGGATTGTCCGATAGGAACGGTGCGCTCCCGGATCTTCCGTGCCCGTGAAGCTGTTGATGAAAAACTGAAACCATTATTATAGGTAGGAAGTAACAAGTGTCTCTTCGTAGTCAGAAATTAAGTTATTTACATTTTACCAAGGTGTGGCAGCAATGAGCGAAACAAGAGAAGAACGACTATCCGCCCTCATGGATGATGAGCTTATTGATTATCAACAGGATCTCGACAAGCTGGAACAGAGCGATGAGCTGAAACAACGCTGGATGCGCTACCACCTGATTCGAGATGTGGTGAGTGGCCATCTGCCCGATACCGTGGTACCTGATTTTAATCTTGCTTCTCGTGTCAGTGCTGCTATTGAACATGAACCGACTATTCTGGCTCCGCGTCGCTTTCAGCCGCGACAACTGATGAAACAGGCCGCCGGTTTGGCCATAGCCGCCACGGTAAGCGCCATTGCCATCATCAGCATTCAAAACCCCAACTTAAATCAAATCGATGTTGCTCCCCTGGCCACAGTAGATAAGCCAGTTGAAAACGTGCTTGCCTTTGCCCCCTCAGGCAAACAAAGGCAGGTGCCGTCCTTAGTATCTTTACCTGCCAGCACATCTGCGAATGGTGCGGCGGTGATGCTAACCAGCAGTAATCCTACCCATGTTCATCGTCTGACAAAGAATCTAACTAGCCCCTCAAAATTCAGCGGCTACCTGCTGAACCACAATGAATATTCCGTCAGTTCCAATATGCAGGGTATGTTGCCGTATATGCGTATTGTGGGTAAAACTCAGAACCAGCCGGTCATTATACGGATTGCGAATGAGAAATAGCGGGCATCAACAGGGTTTGTTGCGCAGCTGCCAGCAAGCGACCCGGCCTCTGTTTATTGTTTTCAGCGTATTATTGCCTTTGGGTGTCACGCTGGCCGATCAAAATCAATCAGAAGTACAGGCCTGGCTGGAAAAAATGCATACATCGGTGCATGAGCTGAACTATGAAGGCATTTTTGTCTACGGTCAGCACAATCAGCTCAGCTCCATGAAGATATACCATAGTGTGAGTGACAAGGGTGAGCGTGAACGTCTGATTTCAATGGATGGCAGTGGCCGCGAAGTTATTCGCGATAACAATAAAGTTACCTGTTATTTACCTGATCGAAATTCCGTCGTGGTAGAAAAAAGTCGTCCCCGAAGTAATTTTCCTCCTCGTTTTCCCATCGACATTAATACACTGCAGGAAAACTATACTTTATCACTCGATGGCAAAGGCAAGGTTGCCGGCTATATCTCGCAGAAAATAAATATCCTGCCAAAAGATAAATTTCGCTATGGCTACCATCTCTGGGTAGAAGAAAAAACGGGCCTGTTATTAAAGACCCATCTGGTCATCGAGGACGATACCCCGGTTGAACAGTTCATGTTTACTCAACTACGTTTTCACGAGAAAATCCCTGAGAAACGATTACAGTCAGGCGTTGATAGTAGCAAATTTAACTGGCACGAAGCTCCGGCCAAAAAACAGCCGATGCCAAAAAAAATGGTGGTCGACTGGCAAGTTGGAAAACTTCCTGCAGGGTTTAAATCGGACATGACCCGGATGACCACCCTACCTGAAAATTTGATGCCGGTTGAACATCTTATTTTTACTGATGGTCTGGCAACGGTCTCTGTTTTTATTGAAGAAATGATGGATAGCGAAAATAATTTACGTGGCGGTTCACACATGGGTGCGGTACATGCTTTTGGTATGGCTCTGGATGATCACTATGTCACGGTTGTGGGTGAAGTCCCTTTTGCTACTGTAAAAATGATCGGTGAATCAGTTAAACCGGCTACCAATATTTCTAAAAACAAGTGATTGAAGAAACGGCCATCGTAGTTAAATGTGAAGGTGAGTTTGCCTGGGTTGAAGCGCAGCGAAAAAGTGCCTGTGGCCAGTGTGGTGTGAATAAGGCCTGCGGCACCGGAACGATTGCTAAAATCTGGGGTCAGAAAAGCACGCAGATGAAAGCAATTAACAAAGCTCAGGCGCATGAAGGTGAAACAGTTTTAATCGGTTTGCAGGAAAGTGCCCTGGTGCAGGGTTCATTAGTGGTTTATCTTCTGCCGATCGTCAGTCTGATTTTATTTGCTATCTTTGGTGAATATATGGCTGAACAGTGGCAGCTGGCGTCAGCCGAGATTACCAGCATTGTTTTTGCGATAATCGGTTTTCTGCTTGCCGGTATTTTTGTGAAATTATTTTCTAAATATATTCAATCTGATACACGCTATCATCCAGTCATACTTAAACGTTTTTCCACTCTTGAAATAAAAACCACTGATCTTATTCATAGCAAATAACATAGACAGTCTTTTAAATAAACTATACGGTGATGAGTACTTATGAAAGCCCCTGCTGTAATTTCTTTTAAATCATTTTATAAAATATCACTAACCTTTTTTTTGGTTGCAGCATTAGTGCAACTGCTCACCATGAGATCGGCAAGCGCCGTTGAATTACCCGATTTTACCGAGTTGGTTGAGCAAAATAGCGCGGCGGTTGTGAATATCAGCACCACACAGAAAATCAAACATGCGAAGAGTAACCCGCACAGTTTTAATATGCCCGACATGCCGGAAGGCTCGCCCTTTGGCGATCTCTTCAAGCACTTTTTCGGTGAAGGCGGCGGCAATGGCCAGATGCCTGAAGAGTTTAAAACCCAGTCACTGGGTTCGGGCTTTATCGTCGATGCCGATGGCTATGTGGTCACTAACTATCATGTCATTAAAGATGCCGATGAAATCATTGTTAAGTTGAGTGACCGGCGTGAATTAAAAGCCAGGGTTATTGGCGGAGATGAGCGCAGTGATATGGCGCTATTAAAAATCGATGCGGATGATTTACCAGTGGTAAAAATTGGCAAGTCAAGCACCCTGAAAGTCGGTGAATGGGCAATGGCAATCGGCTCGCCGTTTGGCTTTGATCACTCCGTTTCAGTTGGCGTTATCAGCGCAATTGGCCGTAATCTGCCGAGTGAAAACTATGTGCCCTTTATTCAAACTGATGTGGCGATTAATCCCGGTAATTCCGGCGGCCCGCTGTTTAATCTAAAAGGCGAAGTCATCGGTATTAATTCGCAAATTTATAGCCGTACCGGTGGTTTTATGGGATTGTCATTTGCCATTCCGGTTGATGTGGCCATGGACGTGGTGGCCCAACTTAAAGACAAGGGCAAGGTTGCCCGTGGCTGGTTAGGTATCCTGATTCAGGATGTGAACCGTGAGCTGGCTGAATCCTTTGGTATGGATGATCCACGTGGAGCCGTGGTATTACAGGTCGTCCCTGACAGTCCGGCCGAAAAAGCTGGCTTCAAAGTTGGTGATGTAGTGGTTGATTTCAATGGCAAGAAAATTTTCCGCTCTTCAGATTTACCACTGGCCGTGGGCCAGGCACCGATTGATGTCAAGGCGAAAGTCAAACTGATACGCGAAGGCAAATCCAAAACCCTGTCGGTACTGATAGCTGAACTGCCTGCTGCCGATGTGCTGGCTGAAAATGGCCCTGCAACCATAATCAAAAAAGGCAAAGAAACTCGTCTGGGACTGGTGGTTGAAGATCTCACCGCAGAGCAGCGTAAGCGTCTGGAACTGGATGATCGCGGCATTGTGGTAAGTGAAGTGGAAAAAGGCCCCGCGCGGGAAGCTGGACTGCATCGCGGCGATGTAATTCTGATGTTGAACAATCAGGACATCAAAAATATTAAGGGGTTTAAAGAAATTGTCAAAAACCTAAAAGCAGGAAAATCCACGCCGGTGCTGGTTCAACGCGGCAGTGCCCCGATCTTCCTGCCCCTGAAAATCCCGAAGTAGGGTGTCTGAAAAGCTGCGAGCCTACGTGCGCCACGGCTGTCACCTCTGTGATGATATGCTGCTGGCGCTGGATTCTCTGAATTCGCACCCCCCATTTGAGTTGAATATCACTGATATTTCAGGTGATGAGAAGCTTGAAAGTCGCTACGGAACACGAGTGCCGGTACTGGTTGGTGAGCAGGGGGCCGCAGCGATTGAGATTTGTTATTACTTTCTTGATGAAGAAGCCTTGCTGGCGTATTTCAGTCGTCGCTAAAATCCTGTAAAATTATTTAAATTAGCTGGACTTTGATTAATCGATTAATCTCGCAGTTTTCGCTGCAAAGTTCTACTGTAGGTACGGCTGCCGTACACATTCGCCAGAAGGCGAGCCTACATACAAGGCGCTCTAACAGCGCCTTTTTTATTTTCATCACAATAGCAGGTGAGTAGTGGGTCAACTGTCACATATCCGGAATTTCTCGATTATCGCGCACATCGATCACGGCAAATCAACGCTTGCCGACAGGCTCATACAGATGTGCGGTGGCTTGTCTGAACGGGAAATGGAAGAGCAGGTACTGGATTCCATGGATCTGGAACGCGAACGCGGTATCACCATCAAGGCGCAAAGTGTCACCCTGGACTACAAGGCGGCCGATGGCAAAACCTATCAGCTTAATTTCATCGACACTCCCGGTCACGTGGATTTTTCCTACGAAGTCTCTCGCTCGCTCGCCGCCTGTGAAGGTGCATTGTTGGTAGTCGATGCCTCACAAGGGGTTGAAGCGCAGAGTGTGGCTAACTGCTACACCGCTATTGAGCAGGGACTGGAAGTACTGCCGGTGCTGAATAAAATTGATTTACCTGCTGCTGAGCCCGAGCGGGTAAAATTAGAAATAGAAGAAATCATCGGTCTGGACGCATCTGAATCTCAGCTGGTCAGTGCCAAAACCGGGGTGGGCATGGATGCCTTACTGGAAGATCTGGTTAGTTTTATCCCGCCTCCTGAAGGTGATCTCGAAGCCCCACTGCAGGCCTTAATCATCGATTCCTGGTTTGACAGTTACCTTGGCGTAGTGTCACTGGTGCGGGTTATGCAGGGTCGGCTATACAAAAAACAGAAAATTCGTATTATGTCCATTGGCCGTGATTATCAGGTGGATCATGTTGGTATTTACACACCGAAGCGGCAAGATCTTCCTGAATTATGTGCCGGTGAAGTAGGCTATATGATTGCCGGAGTGAAAGAAATTGATGGTGCACCGGTGGGCGATACCATTACTGACGCTGGCCGTCCTGCTGATAAACCACTTGCCGGTTTTAAGCCGGTACAGCCGCAAGTGTTTGCCGGACTGTTCCCGGTGGCCGGAGATGATTATGAAAACCTGCGTGAGGCACTGGCTAAATTACGCCTCAATGATGCTGCGCTGTTTTATGAACCAGAATCTTCGCAAGCATTGGGCTTTGGTTTTCGCTGTGGTTTTCTTGGCCTGTTGCACATGGAAATTGTGCAAGAGCGACTCGAACGTGAGTATGATCTGAATCTGATCACCACCGCACCGACAGTTGTATTTGAAGTTGAAAGCACTAAGGGTGAGATCATTCGCATCGACAACCCTGCCGATCTGCCTGCGGTCAATCATATCAATGAAATCCGCGAACCCATCGTGCTGGCCAATATTCTGGTGCCGCAGGAATATGTGGGCAATGTGATTACCCTGTGTATCGAAAAACGCGGAGTACAGAAAAAATTGGAATATGTAGGTTCACAGGTAGCGATAAGCTACGAAATGCCCATGAATGAAATCGTGCTGGATTTCTTTGATCGCCTAAAATCAGTCAGTCGCGGCTATGCCTCTCTGGATTATGAATTCAAACATTTTCAGGTCGCCGATCTGGTAAAGCTGGATATCTTAATTAATGGTGAAGTGGTTGATGCCTTATCGGTGATCGTACACCGTGATCAAGTTCAACATCGGGGACATGATTTAACCGCTAGAATGAAAGAGATCATCCCCCGGCAAATGTTTGATGTGGCCATACAGGCTGCCGTGGGTGCAAAAATTATGGCCCGCACCAACGTCAAAGCTTTGCGTAAAAATGTCACGGCTAAATGCTATGGTGGCGATATTTCGCGGAAGCGAAAATTATTGGAGAAACAGAAGGCTGGCAAGCGACGCATGAAGCAGGTCGGCAAAGTTGAAATACCGCAGGAAGCATTCCTGGCGGTGCTAAATGTAGGGAAAGATAAATGAATGTAGATTTTTCACTGATCCTTGTGATTGCTGTTTTTGTTACCGGTACGATCTGGTTGCTTGATAGACTGATTATCTCTCGAGGTAAAATACATGACGAGATACAGGATGCTGCGCCCACAGGTATCGGCTCGTTATGGGCCATGCTGGCGGAGTTCGCCCATTTTTTGTTTCCAGTGGTTCTGATTGTTTTGCTATTGCGCGGTTTTATTGCCGAGCCTTTCCGTATTCCTTCTGGCTCGATGTTGCCTTCGCTGGAAATCGGCGATTTTATTCTGGTAAATAAATTCAGTTATGGTATTCGACTGCCCGCCTGGAATAAAAAAGTGATTGATCTGGGACAACCCCAACGAGGTGACGTTATCGTATTTCGTTACCCAGAAGATCCCTCGATTGATTATATCAAGCGGGTAGTAGGTGTGCCGGGAGACAAAGTGGCCTATTATAATAAGGTACTTCATATTAACGGTAAGCCCATGCAACAGATGACGGAAACTGTCTATCGTCCCGGCTATGATCATATAGTCCGTAGGACCGAAAACTTAACCGGCATTGTGCACGATATTTTAGATAATAAAATGTACCCTGCCCGAGATTTTGTGATCACGGTTCCTGAAAACAAATACTTCGTCATGGGTGATAATCGGGATAACAGCCGCGACAGCCGAGTTTGGGGATTTGTTCCTGATGAAAATCTGGTCGGCCATGCCATGATCGTCTGGTTAAACTGGGAATTAGGCGAATGGCCACGCTGGGGTCGCATTGGCACATTAATCGACTAATATTAGTATCAGGCGCTTCAGCCATACAGGCAAAAAAGAGAATAAATAATGATTAGAAGACAAAAGCAAACCGGGATGACCGCGATTGGCTGGCTAATCGTGGTTGCACTGATAATTATGTTTGTACTAGTGATTTTAAAACTGTTTCCAATTTATATGGATGGTTTCAAAGTAGGCTCGATTTTGGACGACATTGAAAATGAACCAGACATCTCTACTATGACACCGGTGGCGATCAGCAAGACCATCTTAAAACGGCTGGACATCAATATGGTCAGTGGGGTCACAAAAGATGATATTTATATCGATAAATTAAAAAATGCAGTGAATGTGGAAATTGAATATGAAATCCGGGAAAGGTTGGTTGGCAATATTGATGTGGTGGTACATTTCAATAAATCTGTGACTATCCCGGTACCCTGATGTCCGATCTTGCTCGACTTCAGCGCAAACTGAGCTATGAATTTAAACAAACGGAATTGCTTGAAACAGCACTGACCCACCGCAGCGCCTCATCAAAAAATAATGAAAGACTGGAATTTCTCGGCGATTCAGTGTTGGGGCAAATAATCAGCATTGAATTATACTTACGATTTCCTCAGGCACGTGAAGGCGTATTGAGTCGCTTACGTGCCAGTCTTGTTAAGGGGGAAACCCTGGCTGAAATTTCTATCGAGCTTGAACTGGGTGACTATTTAAAACTCGGTTCAGGTGAATTGAAAAGTGGTGGTTTCCGGCGTAAGTCTATACTTGCTGATGCATTGGAAGCGGTGATTGGAGCTGTTTATCTGGATAGCGACCGACAAAGCACACATGATTTCGTATTACAGTTTTTTCTAAAACGGCTGGAAAAATGTGATCCCGATTCCATACTTAAAGACCCCAAAACACGCTTACAGGAATACCTGCAATCACGTGGCGAAGCCTTACCTGAATATGAAGTAATTGCGATTGATGGCGAAGCGCACGCACAAACCTTCACCATTGCCTGCCATATTTCCAAACAAAACAAACCCATTCAAGCATCCGCCAGCAGTCGCCGTAAGGCAGAGCAGGCCACCGCAGAACAGGCACTGAAACAGTTAATCCATGAATAAAGATAAAATAGAAAATGATTTTCGTTGCGGCTATGTCGCTTTAGTCGGACGACCCAATATGGGTAAGTCCACCTTGCTGAACCACCTACTAGGACAGAAGCTCAGCATTACTTCACGCAAGCCACAAACAACCCGCCAACATTTACTTGGCATCAAAACCACGAAAACCGAACAAATTATTTATGTCGATACGCCGGGCATTCATGAGAATGCAAAGCGTGCGATCAATCGTTATATGAACCGTACCGCGTTCAGTGCACTGGATAGCGTGAATGTAATTGTGTTTCTGGTCGAAGCCCTGAAATGGACATCTGAAGATGAAATGGTATTGAAACGCATTAAAGACTCAGATATTCCCGCAGTACTTGCTATCAATAAGGTCGATAAGATCGATGACAAAAATAAGCTGCTGCCCTATATTCAGGAGTTGTCAACGAAAATGGATTTTCTTGAAGTGATGCCTATCTCAGCAACCAAAGGTATCAATCTGTCGCAGCTGGAAGCCTGTGTTCGGGAACAACTGGAGGTCTCGGAAGCTTTTTATCCTGAAGATCAAATTACTGATCGCAGTCAACGTTTTCTGGCAGCTGAACTCGTGCGTGAAAAACTAATGCGTATGCTGGGTCAGGAACTGCCCTACGATTTAACCGTGGAAATTGAGAAATTTAAAGAGGAAAAAGGACGCTATCATATTCATGCGCTAATCTGGGTTGAACGCAAAAATCAGAAAGCCATCGTCATTGGCGAAAAAGGCAGCCGCCTGAAAAACGTGGGTACTCAGGCGCGTCAGGACATGGAAAAATTATTTAATAAAAAAGTATTTCTGGAGATCTGGGTCAAGGTCAAAGAAGGCTGGTCCGACGATGAACGTGCTCTGCAAAGTCTTGGCTACAAGGATGAACTATGAACACCTATAAGTTAGCTTGTTGGTTCGACTTCAGTCGTACCTCCCCCACTAAACCTACAAACAGCTGATTTAAGTCAATGCGTCATAGCCTGCAGGCAAGCTATATCCTGCACAGTCGACCCTACCGCAATACCAGTAAACTACTGGATATATTTAGCCGTGAACAGGGACGCCGGGTGCTGGTTGCCCGGGGGGCACGCAAAGAAAAATCCCGTTTGCAGGGACACCTGCAACCTTTTGTCCCCTTACTATTAAGCTGGCAGGGAAGTGGTGAAGTTCAAACCATGACAGCGGCTGAGTCTAATGCCCAAGCTGTCCCTCTTAGTGGTGAAAAGTTATTAACCGCCTTTTATTTGAACGAGCTACTATTGCGACTGCTGGCAAAAAATGATCCTCACCCAGATTTATACGATGCCTATGCCCAAACGCTAAAAAATCTGTCAGAATCATCCACCCAGGGAGAAGCTCATTTACGCATATTTGAATGTTTTTTACTGCAGGAGCTGGGTTATGGGCTTGTGCTGGATCATGATGTTGAAACAGGTGAAGCTTTACAATCAGAACAGGGTTATTGTTACCAGCCGGAATATGGCCCGGTAAAAAGAAGCGGGCGTGAGTGTGAACAGGGCCTGCTAGTAGACGGTGCAACACTTCTCGCCCTGCAAAGCGGTTATTTGGCCTTGCATAATAGTGAAGATGAGAAACAGCGAAAAATATTACGTGAAGCGAAACAACTGATGCGTATGAGTCTGGCTCGCCATTTGGGCAATCGACCGTTAAAATCACGGGAACTTTATCGACAGCAGAAACAATTACTAAAATTATGAGCGAAAAAAATCCTATTTATCTGGGTGTGAATATTGATCACATTGCCAGTCTACGCCAGTCGCGTGGCACACGTTATCCAGAACCCCTGCAAGCCGCGCTGGTTGCTGAGCAGGCGGGGGCTGATTCAATTACCGTGCACCTGCGTGAAGATCGGCGGCATATACAGGATCGTGATGTGGAAATGCTCAGCGATATTCTGCAAACTCACATGAACCTGGAGATGGCGGTTACCGATGAAATGCTGGCGATTGCCGGTAAACTAAAACCGTCTGATAGTTGTCTGGTACCAGAAAGCAGGGAAGAATTGACTACTGAAGGCGGGCTGGAGGTGGCTGGACAGAAGGCCCGCATTGGGGATGCCTGCAAACAGCTAGCTGAAGCCGGTATCCGGGTGTCACTGTTTATCGATCCAGACTTTGCTCAGGTGGAAGCGGCGGCAGAATGCGGTGCTCCGGTGATTGAATTACACACCGGAAATTATGCTGATGCGAGTAGCCCGGCCGAACAGAAGCAGGAATTACAGCGCATTGTGCAGGCCATGGAAAAAGGCGTAGCCTGTGGTTTACAGGTGAATGCTGGTCATGGTCTGCATTATCATAATACGGCCGCTATTGCCGCGCTCAATGATATTTGTGAGTTGAACATTGGCCATGCAATTATTGCCCGCAGTGTCTTTACCGGACTGGATGCCGCGGTAAGAGAAATGAAAACCCTGATACAGGCCGCTCGCTACTCATGATTTACGGCATTGGCACCGACATCGTCAGCGTTGAACGCATGCGTAATAATATTGAGCGGCATGGGAAACGTTTTGCTGAGCGCATACTCAGCGACGAAGAATTACAGGATTTTGCTGAGGTCGTAAATCACGCCCATTTTTTGGCGAAACGCTTTGCCGCCAAAGAAGCGGTTGCCAAAGCCATGGGTACCGGTTTTATTGATGGCCTGTCATTACGTGAAATCAGTGTCAGTCACGATGGTCTGGGCAAACCGATACTGAAATTTACCGGCAAAGCCGAAGAATTTATTCTTCGTGAGGGAATTCACTCCTCATATATTAGCCTCGCGGATGAAGTAGATTATGCCGTGGCCTTTGTGACGCTGGGACTATAGCTGAAGGGAAAATCATGTCGGTTGAAACCGTTATTGATACAGATAATAACCTGGTTACACACACCGTAATCAAAGGGTTTGGGGTTGCCGACATTGAACCGGCCTGGCTGGCAATGCTTTCCAACCCGGAATTTAAGAGCGGGATGAATGTACTCTGGGATTTCAGGCTCGCGGCACATACAGATATGTTTTCCAACAGCGATATTCAGGAAATTGCCAGCATGACAGCCAGGCATATACAGCTACGGGGAACGGATTATAAGCTTGTGCTGTTAGCCTCGCGGGATTTATATTTTGGTTTTTCTAAAATGTTTGAAGCCTATGGTAATCAGATCCCCATCGAAATTCATGTCTTTCGGGTAATGGATGAAGCTCTGGATTGGCTAATGTAATCTGGGAAGTTTATTTGTTAGGCTTCATAAAAACCATTCAGCCCAACCTGCATAATAAACTACCCCGCCGCAAGCTGACGGGGAATTAAACCCAGAGAGATTAAATCACTGCTGTTCTATTACCCCCCCCCTTATCTCCATCGGGGAGAGGGCGCAAAATTAGTCAGTAGGTTGGGCTGAAGCGAAGCCCAACATCCTGCTTCCCATCACGTCCAAGACTGGCTAAGGATCGTCTCACCCTGTTCCAGTAAATTCTGTATTTCCGCATCCAGAATTTTAAAATAACTAGCAAATTGATTGCGTTCGTCCCCTTTAATTTTATCTTCAAAGGCTTTGATCGCCTGTTTCAATGCGGGAACGCCCAGATAGGCGGTGGAGCCATGCAGCTTATGAACCGGATCCCAGAGCGTATCCAACGCACATCCCTCAGTACTGACACGCTGAAATGCCAAACAAATGGACTCACGCTGCGTCGGTAATTCATTCAGTAACATAGTGAAAAGATCCCTCGCGAGGGCCTCACTACCCCCCGCCTGTTCAAGCGCGGTAGTCAAATCAAATATGTCAGCCATCGTTATTTCTCATACAGGATTCTCCAGGTTTTCAGTGTTCGTTTTTTGTATGTTTCAGCCCGATACATTACACTCTGTGGATGAATTATAAAACAATTGAATCGCAAATTGGCAACACACCACTGGTTCGTTTACAGCGTCTTCCCGGGCAAAATAATAATACTATTTTAGTCAAACTTGAAGGCAATAATCCAGCCGGTTCGGTCAAAGATCGGCCTGCTTTGAGTATGATTCGTCATGCTGAAATGCGCGGTGAGATTATGCCGGGGAATACACTGATTGAAGCCACTAGCGGCAATACGGGTATTGCGCTGGCAATGGTGGCTGCAGTCAAAGGTTACCATATGGTTCTGATTATGCCGGCGAATATGAGTATCGAACGGCGTGCCTCTATGCGCGCCTATGGTGCCGAGTTGATTCTGGTCAGCGAAGAGGAGGGCATGGAAGGCGCTCGGGATCTGGCTGAAAAAATGGACCGTGAAAACAAGGGGCAGTTGCTGGATCAATTTTCCAACCCGGACAATCCACTGGCACATTATGAAACTACCGGGCCGGAAATCTGGAATGATACCGATGGTAAAATTACCCATTTTGTCAGCGCCATGGGCACCACAGGTACCATCATGGGCACTTCACGTTTTCTTAAGGAGAAAAATCCCGCTATCGTCATCGTCGGAGTCGAACCGGCTGAAGGTGCAAAAATTCCGGGGATTCGCCGCTGGCCGCAGGAATATCTGCCGGAAATTTATGATGCCTCGCGTGTTGATAAACTCATGGAAGTTACGCAAAACGAAGCCGAACAAACCACGCGTGATCTGGCCAGTAAAGAAGGGATCTTCTGTGGTATTTCATCTGGCGGTGCCGTTGCTGCCACCTTGCATTTAGCGCAGCAAATTGAAAATGCCGTGATCGTTACCATCATTTGTGATCGGGGGGATCGCTACTTATCCACCGATGTATTTCCCGCTGAATAAAATACCGACTATCTCAAGGTAGCCATGTTATGAATGTATTTGTATTTGATATTGAAACCGTGCCGGACGTAGAAGGCGGACGCCGACTGTATGATCTTGACGGGCTGGATGACAAGGAAGTCGCCAATATCATGTTCCATAAACGTCGACAGGAAACAGGCAATGATTTTCTACGCCTGCCGGTACAGAAAATTGTCGCCATTTCTGTAGTACTGCGCAGTCATGATCGACTTGCCGTTTGGTCATTGGGAGAAGAAGAGGCCAGCGAAAAGGAAATTATTGAACGGTTTTTTACCGGCATTGATAAATATATTCCCACCATTGTTTCCTGGAATGGCAAGGGCTTTGATTTACCCGTATTGCATTATCGCTCATTGATTCACGGTATTCCTGCGCAACGCTACTGGGAAACAGGTGAGCATGATCAAAGCTTCAAATGGAACAATTATCTCAGTCGCTATCATCGTCGGCATACGGATCTAATGGATATTATTGCCGGTTATGAAAATCGCGCGATAGCACCACTGGATCAAATCGCAACCCTGCTTGGATTCCCCGGTAAGATGGGCATGAGCGGAGCAAAAGTTTGGGACTATTATCAGGAAGGCAAGCTTGCGGATATTCGCAACTATTGTGAAACCGATGTATTGAATACCTATCTAGTGTATCTGCGTTTTCAATTAATTAACGGCAACCTGAATCATGAAGAATACCTGCAGGAAACAAAGCTGGTACGTAGCACATTAAAAAATGAAAACAAACCGCACTTCACCGAGTTCCTGGAAAACTGGTCACAGGAAATACTGACCCAAGGATAGGTTCGCTTATAGGTATGGCTTCAGCCCTATCAAATGACACAGATATTTTTCTGTGCTCATGCAGCATATTAAATTTAACAGAGCAAATTATTTGAATGACACGTAAACGCAGTAAAAAACCGGATCCTACTCCGGTACAGGCAACCATTGAATCCCTCACCCATGAGGGTAAAGGGGTTGCACATATTGAAGGTAAGACGGTTTTTGTCGACGATGCCCTCGCCGGTGAAACTGTAGAGTTTATCTATACCCGAAAAAAACGTGACTTCGATGAAGCACGGCTGCATAAAATCATCACTCCCTCCCCGCACCGGGTTGAACCGGTCTGTGCACATTTTGGAGTATGTGGCGGATGCCGCCTGCAACATCTTGATGCGGCTGAACAACTCAAAGCAAAACAATCTGTGCTGCTGGATAATCTGGAACGGGTCGGCAAAGTAGAGGCAGAAACTATTCTACCGCCCTTGAGTGGCAGCAACTGGGGATATCGTCGCAAGGCCCGGCTGGGTGTCCGTTATGTGCATAAAAAAGGACGTGTACTGGTTGGCTTTCGTGAACGCGGGTCTTCCTTTTTAGCTGAGCTTGATAGTTGTAAAGTATTGCATCCTGCTGTCGGTGAAAAATTAACAGCTCTGGGAGAGGTCATTCGGCAACTCAGTGTCTATAAGCAAATTCCGCAAATTGAAGTGGCGGTGGCAGATAACAGCACCGCCTTGATTTTTCGTAATCTTGAGCCGTTCAGTGATGAGGATAAAAGCAAACTCAGCAAGTTTGGGCAGGATCATGATTTTCAGATCTACCTGCAACCGAAAGGCCCGGACACCGTAGCCTTACTTTCACCAGAATCAGCACAAAATCAGGCAGGACTCTACTACAAACTGAGTGACTATGATTTAAAAATACAATTTAAACCATCTGATTTTACCCAGGTGAACCATGATATTAATCCTAAAATGGTGAGTCTGGCACTGGAATTATTACAGTTGAACAAGGAGGATACGGTGCTGGAACTATTCTGCGGGCTGGGTAACTTTACCTTACCCATGGCACGGCAGGCTAAACAAATAGTCGGGGTTGAAGGTGATGTGGGTTTGATTGAACGCGCCCGTGATAACGCTAAAGCTAACGACATTGATAATGTTGAATACCATGTTGCTAATTTGATGGAAAATATGGATGACATGCCCTGGTTGAAAAAAGATCATTATTCAAAAATATTGCTCGACCCACCTCGCAGTGGCGCAAAAGAAGCACTGCCGTATATCGCAGCAATCGGTGCTGCACGAATCGTTTATGTTTCCTGCCATCCAGGTACACTCGCTCGTGATGCCGGTGCGCTGGTGAATGAATACGGTTATCGATTGCGTGCTGCTGGAGTCATGGATATGTTTCCACACACCGCCCATGTTGAATCTATTGCCTTGTTTGAAAAGTAAGGGGAGTTTAAAAATAATGGGAGTTGAAATAGAAAAAAAATTTTTGTTACGTAATGATAACTGGCGAAAGCAATCCGGTGCGGGAACGGCTTTTAAGCAGGGTTATTTAATCGGATCTGAAAAAGCCTCCGTTCGCATTCGTATTCAAGGTATTGAGGCAAATATAAATATCAAAAGCGCCACCCTGGGAATTACTCGACAGGAATATGAATATAGTATTCCACTTGAAGAGGCTGAAGAATTGTTGACGAACCTCTGCGAGAAGCCGCTGATAGAAAAAACTCGCTATCATCTTGTTGAGGATAAACATGTCTGGGAGGTGGATGTGTTTGATGGTGATAACGCCGGTCTTGTTGTGGCAGAAATTGAACTTCAGTCTGAAAATGAAGATTTTTTCAAACCAGACTGGCTAGGTGACGAGGTATCTGATGATCCCCGTTATTATAATTCGTGCCTGGTGAAACACCCATATTGCAACTGGTAATGTCGGAGACTCAACCACATATAGATATAGATATTGATCAGCAGCACCTACGTCTGTTCAAGACAAATAAAATAGAAGACTTTATAATTTCAACGGCGAAGAATGGTCCAGGTGAAAAATTCGGTAGTGAATGTACGCCAAGAGGTGAACATATCATTCGAGCAAAAATCGGAGCCAATGCGGATGAAAATACCGTTTTTATTGGTCGCCGACCCAGCGGTGAAATATACACACCCGAACTTGCTCAAACGTTCCCGCAACGTGACTGGATACTTACTCGCATACTCTGGCTCAGTGGTCGGGAAGTCGGTAAAAATAGGCTGAGCTCAGTTGATACTATGCGCCGTTATATTTATATTCATGGCTGCCCGGACAGCGATACACTGGGCAGACCCAGTTCACATGGCTGTATAAAAATGCGTAACAGTGACATTATTCGGCTGTTTGATTGCGTGGTTACCGGAACACAGGTCAATATATATGAATCCCTATAAATTATATTTACTGCTACTGAGTGCGTGGAATCTGGTTAGTGCGCCTTCAGTCGTACACACTCATCAGTATACGAAGATGCCACTTATTCCTTATAAACATACTACAGGTAGTATGCCTTATTATTATGGAGACATAATGTTGTGTCATTAGGACCGATAATGCTGGACATTGGGGCAGAAACCTTATCCGCAGAAGATCGGGCACTTTTGCTGCATCCGCTTGTTGGGGGGGTGATTCTGTTTAGTCGTAATTATACCGATGTTGATCAGTTGCTTGAGCTGGTGCAATCAATCCATGCCTTGCGTGATCCAAAGCTATTGGTAGCGGTCGATCATGAAGGCGGGCGGGTGCAGCGTTTTCGTGACGGTTTTACCCGCCTACCCGCAGTGGCTCATTTTGGTCAGCTACATGATACGGATACGAATAAAGCACGTAAGCTGGCAAAAACAGCCGGCTGGTTAATGGCTATTGAATTACGTGCGCATGCGATTGATTTTAGCTTTGCGCCGGTACTGGATGTGGATCATGGTATTAGCGATGTAATCGGTGATCGCGCTTTTCATCATGATCCCGCCGTGGTGGTTGAACTGGCTCATGCATATATAGAAGGCATGCATGATGCAGGCATGCCTGCAACTGGAAAACATTTTCCCGGACATGGCGGGGTGAGTGCAGACTCTCATCTTGCGATTCCTGTCGACACACGTGAATATAATGATATTTATGCGCATGATATTCTTAGCTTCAAACGCATGATTCACCACGGTCTCGCTGCGGTGATGCCGGCACATGTTATCTATGAAAAAGTGGATCCGCAACCTGCCGGTTTTTCCCCGTTTTGGTTAAAAGAAGTATTACGCACGCGATTGGGATTTCAAGGTGTAATCTTTAGTGATGATTTGAATATGGAAGGTGCGAGTGTGGCGGGTGAGAGTTATGCAGCACGAGCACGTAGCGCACTCGATGCCGGTTGCGATATGGCGCTAATCTGTAATAATCGTCCCGGTGCGATTGATATAATCGAGAATTTGGGCGAATGGAATGATCCCGTCGCACATTTACGTCTTGCGCGTATGCATGGCCGCAATGAGATTGATCGCACGCATCTTTATAGCAGTCAAAAATGGAAGCAGGCGGCGGAACTCATGACACGCTATCAAGATGATCCTGGCCTGGAATTGAATTTTTAGAAAGAGAATTTAAATATGAATGAGTATCTGGATAAACTACTAAATTTACTGGATGTAGACAAATACGGCATTGTCAAAATATTTAGCATTGTTTTTGCCGCATTATTATTAGACTTCATTCAAAAACGTGTTCTTAAAAAACTCTATCAGCGTCTACAGTCTACCCGGACACAGTGGGATGATGCCCTTGTTCACGCACTGCAAAAACCGCTGACTATATTGATCTGGATAATTGGCCTGTCCCTGGCACTAGATGTCATGGAAATTTCTGTCGGCAATGAGATGCGGGTGGTTGGTGTCATCGCCACCATTACCTGGGTATTGGTTCGCTTCATTAGTTATGCAGAAGAAAATATATTGCATCAACATAAAGTTGCAGGTAAATCCTTTGATCGAACTACTGCCAGTGCCATTAGTCAACTACTCCGCACTACTATTTTAATAACCTCAACGCTGGTGATGCTACAAAGTTTAGGCTTTAATATTTCTGCCATTCTTGCCTTTGGTGGTATCGGTGGCATTGCGATCGGTTTTGCCGCAAAGGATTTACTTGCCAATTTTTTCGGCGGTATGATGATCTATTTAGATCGGCCCTTTGCCATCGGTGACTGGGTACGTTCGACCGATAGGGACATTGAAGGTACGGTTGAAAAAATCGGCTGGCGCACCACCATGATTCGCACCTTTGATAAACGTCCGCTGTATGTGCCCAATTCCATATTTTCCACTATCAGTGTGGAAAACCCCTCACGTATGAGTCATCGTCGTATCTATGAAACCATTGGTATTCGCTATGATGATATTAGTGTAATGGCTAAAATTATTATGGATGTCAAAGCCATGTTAGTTGCGCACCCAGAGATTGATCAAACTCAAACCATGATCGTTAATTTTAATAGTTTTGCATCTTCTTCATTAGACTTTTTTATATACACATTCACTCGCACCACAGATTGGATAAAATACCATGAGGTTAAGCAGGATGTTCTACTCAAACTGAGTGAAGTGATAGACAAACATGGCGCTGAAATGGCCTTCCCGACATCAACTTTGCATATTCCCGACGAAGTTAAATTTAACGAATTTCCGGTAAAGTAAACGCTATGAAAAATGAAGACTATAATAAAATAATGTCCGAAGCCGACTGTCTCTATACGGCTAAAGAAGTTGGTGTCGCTCTGGATAATATAGCGCAGGCGATTACTAATAAGCTATACGATCGTAATCCGCTAGTGCTCTGTGTCTTAACCGGCGCAATCATACCAACAGGTCATTTGCTCACACGGCTAAATTTCCCCTTACAATTGGATTATCTGCATGTCACCCGTTACGGCGATAAAACATCAGGGGGAAAACTTGACTGGTTATCTGAACAAAATTATTCATTACAGAATCGGGACGTGTTGATCGTTGACGATATTCTGGATGAAGGCATCACCTTGAAAGCCATCGTCGAACACTGTAATAAAGCCGGTGCCGCCGCCGTCTATTCTGCCGTACTGGTAGAAAAATGCCATGATCGAAAAACTGACATCAAAGCAGATTTTGTTGGTGTCGAAACCGAAGATCGCTATCTGTTTGGTTACGGTATGGATTACAAAGGTTATCTACGCAATGCCAACGGCATTTATGCAGTGAAAGGATTATAAAATGAAAGGCATAGCAATTATTGGCGGTACCGGCCTGACCTCATTACCCGGCCTGGTGGTTAATGAAGAAAATATTGCATCCACACCTTTTGGTGATACATCTGCAGCACTGATTAAAGGCCTGCTGAAGAATCGCTCGATTATTTTTCTTGCGCGTCATGGTAGTGGGCATACGATTCCCCCGCATAAAGTTAACTATCGAGCCAATATATACGCATTGAAAGAAGCCGGGGCAGAGATAATTATTGCCATTAATGCAGTAGGAGGGATCAATCCATCACTAAAGCCAGCCCAACTGCTTATCCCTGATCAGATCATTGATTATACCTATGGTCGTGAAATGAGTTTTTTTGATGGTGACGATACTCCGGTTGTACATATTGATTTTACTGAACCATATTCAGAATGGTTACGTCAGAAGCTGCTTGATGCAGCCGATAATTGTGGCATTAATCTGGAAAAAACCGGAGTCTATGCAGCCACCCAGGGCCCTCGGTTGGAAACAGCTGCCGAAGTCCGGCAACTGGCTCAAAATGGTTGCGACATCGTCGGTATGACCGGCATGCCGGAAGCCTGCTTAGCTCGTGAACTCAAATGTGAGTACGCCAGTATTTCAGTCATCGCCAACCTGGCAGCCGGACTTGGTGAAGGTGAAATTACAATGAATGAAATTGAAAAGTATATAGCACAGGGAATGGGGGATGTAAGTCGTATACTTGAAACCGTTATTTCTCAGGTTTGATTCATTGCTTGTTATTTATAAATATAAAGTCTGATGCAAGTACATATATGTACGGTTTTCATAACGTCTTGTTCACCGGCAATTCAAAGTGGCACATTTTTGCTGATTTTTTAGCAAAACTGGGGGAGCTTCCTGCCGCTTTGAATTGTCCGGTGCAGCTATTCGTTAGGTGTTTTTACTTTGACCTAGTACCTTACTCAAAATACTGGACATTTCAACAACCTCATTAGAATTCAATTTAATGCCGAAACTCTCCTGTATAGATTGGGCGTATACAGGCCAAACTTGTTTTAACACTTTTTCGCCTTTATCAGTAATTTCAATTCGATTACCTCGTCCATCTTCTGTGCAGGCGTGACGACCAACTAACTGATTTTTTTCCAACCGGTCAATCAAGCGGGAAAGGTTGTGTTTATTTAGTAAAGTTTTTTCACCTATTTCATATTGACGTAGTCCTTTGCTTTTCTCTCGATGAAGTTCAAGCAAAATATCATACCAGCCTAGAGGTGGTAACCCTTTACGTTTAAGAGAGTTTTCCACTTTGTCCAGTAGTAGTCGGTGTGTCCGATGTAGTTGTATCCAAGCCTTAATCGTTTCTTTTGTAGGTTCTTTACTCATTTTTGAATAATAAGCCAACATGGTTGCATTTGCAACTATAACCGGCTACGCTAAATATGGTTGCGATTGCAACTATTAAAAACAGGATATTAATTATGACTAAGACTATTACCCGTGAACAGATTAAAGAAAAACTCGACACCAAAGAGTCAATGATAATTATCGAAGCGCTCCCAGAAAAATATTTCGATACTGAGCATTTACCGGGAGCACTAAATATTCCACACAATGAAATAAAGACACAGGCTTCCAATAGGCTACCAAATAAAGAAGCCTTTATTGTTGTGTATTGCGCCAGCACCGACTGCCGAAACTCAAAAATGGCAACAGATACTCTTCAACAAATGGGGTATACCAATGCCTTTGAATACGTTGAAGGCAAACAGCACTGGCTAGAAGTTAATTTTCCAGTTGAATCAACAAAGTGAGATAACGTTATGAATAATGTTGATGAAACATATGGCTCTACTGGAGCGATGCTTTTACGACTAGGGTTAGGGGTAATGTGGATTGCACATGCACTATTAAAATGGTTTTTATTTACCATCCCCGGTTTCGCTAGCTGGCTTGCAAGCCAAGGTATACCTGCATTTATGGCGTGGCCAGTATTTCTACTCGAATTAACGGGTGGAATAATGATTCTAATTGGCTTTTACGGGCGTTATATTTCAGCCATTTTAGTACCCGTTATGCTTGTTGCTACATGGACTCATATCTCAAACGGTTGGCTACATACTAGCGAAGGTGGTGGATGGGAATATCCCATGTTTTTAGTTCTAGCTTCAATAGTTCATGTTCTTCTTGGTGATGGTCGGTTCGCAATGCATACCAAGCAAGCCCTTATTCCGAATTGACTGCCCTCCAGACCTACGCGTCACGAGGGGAGCTTTTTTCATCTAACAGGTACTTAAAGTTAGAGGCTCTTCGTAGATTTGTGTGAAAGCTAAGGAGCCATATTCAAGCCACCGCGAGGCTGTAAATAAAACTGTGTAACTGTTTATTATTAACCTAACTTTATAAAAGGTAGATAGACAATGAACAAAGAAGAATTGCAGGCAATAGCCATCTCGGCAGCAAAAAACATCAAAACTGAGCAGGATTTAAACGAGTTCAGTCAAATGCTTACTAAAATCACAGTTGAGGCGGCGTTAAATGTTGAGCTAGATAATCATCTTGGTTTTGAAAAGCATGAAAAGTCCAATACAAATAACAGCCGTAATGGCTATTCCAATAAAACTACTCAGACAGAAGCGGGGCAGTTTGAACTCAATACGCCCCGTGATCGCAACGGTGAATTTGAGCCTGAGCTCATCAAGAAACACCAGCGCCGCTTTACGTCAATGGATGACAAGATCCTTTTCCTTTATGCGCAAGGCATGTCAACGCGTGAAATCGTTGCCACATTTAAAGAAATGTACGGTGCTAGATAGCGTTTAAGGCACACAATAACCTCGCTATTAATGCTTCTATGGTGTTGTTTTGCAATGTTTTTTAACTCATCGTAGAGATCATCGGGGATATTTTTTATGGTCAAAGCAGGCATAATACAG
>UOFY01000040.1_pt1 | contig 27198 bp, 23 predicted proteins | sample 1990141 | NCBI WGS metagenome assembly UOFY01 (sample SAMEA4728526, study PRJEB27164) | hydrothermal vent metagenome | biome: marine basaltic hydrothermal vent biome; feature: marine hydrothermal vent; material: mineral | place: Pacific Ocean | collected 2011-06-14/2011-07-23 | depth 1741 m | reverse complement strand
AAAAATGAATCTGTGCGAAAATAAAAAAGCCATAAAAAAAATGCATGGCTGTCTATAAAATGGTCTATAAAACAAAGAAATCATAGACACCCATAAATTGACCCTACACTTATGTGAAATAATTTTGTGGGTGTCTATGAAATGTCCTTTGTGGGGGGAATCAGAAATCATAGACACCCATGGGAAATCATAGACACCCATAAATTGACCCTACACTTATGTGAAATAATTTTGTGGGCATCTATGAAAGGCATCTATGAAATGCATGGCTGTCTATAAAATGGTCTATAAAACGCTTAAATATTCGTTGTTCGCCTTCCACCCTGTCGTATACCGGGGCGAACAGCTACGGCTGAAGCCACACCTACACGCAATCAACCGGTAACGGGGTCTGTAAATATATCTCGTCCACCGAAACCCGCGCCCGGTAGGCCAGGATTTCAACTCCGGCCACGACGGCCTGTCGCAGGGTATGTCCATATTCGGGATCAATTTCATCTGCTGGTCGAAATGCCTCGGCATCCTCCCGAGTTACACAAAAAAAGATAATCGCACGAGCACCCTGCTGTTTCATCAGCATCAATTCCCGCAGATGCTTACGGCCCCGCTCACTGACTGCATCGGGAAAAATAGCCTGTCTTGGTCTTAATCGCGGTTCGGTAATGGCGGTGACATTTTTAACTTCGAGATAACAAGGTTCACCCTCATTTTCTAACAGGATATCAATACGGCTATTTTCTTCGCCATAGCGCACTTCGGTTTTCAACCGGGCATAGCCCTGTAACTCAGCAATCACCCCAGACTCAATCCCCTCCACCACCAGTTTGTTAGCCAGAAGCGTATCCACTCCGACCAGTGTGTTCTCATTTGCACTCGCCATCACCCAGCTATAGCGATATTTACGCTTTGGATTCTGGCTATCTCGTAACCAGATTTGGCTACCCGGTTCGAGTAGGCCCAACATGCGTCCGGTATTGGGTGTATGCACGGTGATCGCCTCTCCATTTTGCAGGCGCACATCTGCCAGAAAACGCTTATAGCGGCGAATCAGCGTGGCTGGAATAAGTTTTGGTGTATAGCGCATAAAATTAAGTGTTGCTCGTTTCTGTCAGATTCTTCAAAATAGATCAAGTTTTGCGTGTAAGCCCTTGATGTACTATTATTTTACACTATTCCAGCATGATAACGTTATGAAGGAGAAAGACATGCACCGGCTGTTTAAATTACTTACTCTTCCCGCCCTTATTTTCGGGGTATCCCTTAGTGGAGTCCCCATCAGCACCGCTCAGGCCGAAACACTGACCATGCCAGAGCAAGCAGACCCAGGTATGGAAACCTACAGCATCGACCTGCCAGGGCGGGGCATGAGTATGGTTGAAGTGGAGAAGCGCTTTGGCCCAGCGGGAAAAAAGGAGGATGAAGTCGGTGATCCCCCAATTACACGCTGGATTTATGAGGATTTCATCGTCTATTTTGAATACCAGTTTGTCATTCATGCGGTGGCCTCACAACGGGCGCCCTGAATTATTAGCCACTCATCCAGCCGGGGACTTCCTCGGCTTTTTTTGGCTTAAAAGAATAATTTCGTGCCTAAAATATTACCTGCCGAATGGGCGAGCCAACAGGCCGTTATGCTGACCTGGCCCCATGCCAATACCGACTGGGGGGCTAACCTGGCGGAGGTCGAAGCCGTCTTTATCAACATCAGCCGTGCCATCCTTGCTCATGAAGCTTTAATCATTACCTGTGCGAACACCGCACATAAACAAGCCGTACAGCATAAACTTGAACAGGCACAAATCCCGCTGACTAATATCGCCTTCTATATTCACGAGAGCAACGATAACTGGGCCCGGGATCACGGCCCGATCACTATTCTGGAAAATGATCAGCCACAGCTGCTGGATTTTGAGTTCAATGGCTGGGGTAACAAATATCCCGCCGACAAGGATAACCAGCTCAGCTATGCTCTATATAAACAGAGCGCCTTTGGCAATACACCTTTTACCCGCCCGCCCTTTGTGCTGGAAGGCGGCAGCTTCGACAGTGATGGACAGGGTTCACTCCTGACCACGACTAATTGTTTGCTCTCTCCTCAACGTAATCCTTCACTGAATAAGACCGCTATCGAAAAACAGCTCCACCATTATCTAGGTACAAAGCGCATACTCTGGTTAGAACACGGCCACTTACAGGGGGATGATACCGACAGCCACATCGACATGCTGGCCCGATTCTGCGATCCCAAAACCATCGCTTACAGTAGTTGCGACAATGAAGATGATGAACACTTTGCTGCATTACAGTCGATGAAAAACGAACTGATGGCTTTTCGCACCAATAAAAACCGTGCCTACAAATTAGTCCCCCTGCCCATCCCACAAGCGATAACTAATAAAGCTGGCCAGCGACTACCGGCTAGTTATACTAATTTTTTAATCATCAATCAGGCGGTGCTGGTGCCCCGTTATCATGATCCGGCCGATGAAATTGCCATCAGTATGTTGCAAACCTGTTTCCCCCACCGACAGATGATCGGCATCAACTGTCTACCCATCATTCAACAATACGGCAGCCTGCACTGCCTCACCATGCAACTGCCTCAAGAGAGTGAGCAAACCAATGAAATCTAAAACACGCTGTGCCTGGCTAACCGAAGATCCCCTCTACCTCGACTATCATGATAAAGAATGGGGGGTGCCCAGTTATGATGATCAACACCTGTTTGAAATGCTCATCCTCGAAGGCGCACAAGCCGGTTTAAGCTGGCTGACCATATTGAAAAAACGTGAAGGCTACCGAAAAGCCTTTGCGAATTTTGATGCAAAAAAAATGGCGCGCTTTTCAGACAACAAAATTGAAAAACTTTTATTAAATCCGGAGATCGTTCGTAACCGGCTCAAAGTAAATTCTGCGGTCAGCAATGCCCGTCTTTTTCTGAACATCGTAAAAGAGTATGGCAGCTTTAGTGATTACATCTGGCAATTTGTCGGCGCTAAACCGAAAAAGAATCACTGGAAAAAACTGGCCGACATTCCCGTCAATACTCCGGAGTCGGATCAAATGAGCAAGGAGCTAAAAAAGCGCGGATTTAAATTTGTCGGCAGTACCATCTGTTACGCCTATATGCAATCCGTGGGCATGGTTAACGATCACACCACAAACTGTTTTCGTTACCCGAGATAGGCTCTCATCAATTGTAGTCGCCCAGGCTTCATCTGGCAGAGAATTATATTCATCCCGATATTTTCTGACAGTTAGCACACAAACCTGTATTCATCAGAAAAATTTAGCTACATCTAATATTGCGAAACGCCAATATTAAAAGCAACGTTTGTCTAATATCTTCTGGATGTGCCATATACGGACGTTCGTGACTCATACAATCATTTGAAAATTCTCCAAAGGAGACATTTAGGGGTAACTACTCACGCCCTACAGCCCGCGTAGCCCGGATGAAGCGTAGCGGAATCCGGGAGGTTTATAGTCCCATTTCTCCCCGGATTCCGCTGCGCTTCATCCGGGCTACCACGGGGTCTTTGCGCGAGTTAAAAAACAGATCCCTAGTTGATATCGACCTGAGGGGTGAGTAGTTACATTTAGGGTTGATTAAATTTTAACTCCTCCGTTCCCTTATACTGACTTCAATCAACACATTGTCAAATACAGGAATATCTTTTTGTTAACCTAGCATGAAAATTAAACCCGATTCATCTCAAAGAGGCTATTTGTGTGTATCTATGTTTTCATCGGTGACAATGATGGGGCAGCAACACTCTGGCGATAAATGCTTTCGTATAAGGGATAGAACGACCATCAATGGCCAGGGCGGCTCGGATCATCATTAAGCGATCTTACTCTACAATATCCGACCAATAGACTAATATAATGAGTTATTTTTGAACACTGCAAAGGAGATGACTACTTTATTAATGTGCAACCCAGGCACTTTACTTAACAAGCTTTTATGTGATAATCGAAATGTACATATTGCGCTTTCCTATGTCTTTTTTTTGAATTTTGTTGTTTCTTATATTTAGAAAGCGTTATGCGTTTACTTTTCTGTTTATTAGAAATTTGATTGCTATTTGTAGATATACTTTATGCTTAATCGTTAGACCGCATAACGAGAGGAGGAAAAATAATGCGCCAGATTAAGTTAGTACGTTAAGGACATCTGAAAATCCGGGGTACGTGAGGATACGAACCTTACCCGTCCGCAGATCGAAATTTAAACTGCAGGTGGTTTCTAACCAGCTGATGATAAAACTACGCAGATGTGGTCTTTGGTTAATGCGTAAAAACCAATCAAGTGAAGGAGACATATGATGACTATTGGAATGCAGGGTTTGTGGACAGTATCAGTGAAGAGCAAAAGCGCGGCCTGGCCCCAGCGTTTTCGCATCGAAGGTTCCACCAATGGGGTTGATGGGTTATATGACGAAACAAGTGATCCGATTTTAGTAAACGGCCCTCAATGGGGTATTACCGTTGAGCACAATCCTCCCGGCCCGGAGGACTGGCGCCAGTCCCGATATCGCCTGGCGAATTCGCACATCTCCAGCGGCCAATTTCTATTTGACATTGAGTCTGATGATTTTGGCGCTGGCGGTGGCGATGAAGATTTCAATGATTTAATCCTGTTCTGCTCCATGCAGTTGTCGAACAGCGAATATGTAGTGTATGGTCAGATCAAATCGTACAGTGGATTTTGCCTGTTCAATCCCTGTTTTCCTTTCCCATACTATGTCATTGACTATCCCAGGCAGCTTGCGGAGTTGCTGAAATACCCGCCAACCCGGCGGATAATCGAAAAGCTGTATCCCGAACGAGTGAAAGCTTTTGAACGAATTCCACCTATTCCAGAACCGGATCCTCCCCCCTTCCGCCCGATGATGATTCCCAGCGGACTGAGCGAAGAACCGGGCTTGAATGTGCTGCGACCAATGAAGCCGATGGCGGCCTCAGACATGAAGCAAAGCAACAAGAAGACCGCAGCAAAGAAGGCAGAATCGACGGAAACAGCTGTTTTCTCTATCTCCGCTAATACGACGGCTAGCAGCACGATGCTGGCGCGAGACGACTTCTTGCTGCTGGGTCGGCTGCGCGACCAGATAAAACTGAGGCCATGCATAGTAAACCCCGTTTCCCAGACCATTATGCGTTTTACAGAATATGATCGGACGGCGTCCGAAAAACTGGGCGACCCGTATACCGGTGAGGGAGATCGTCACATCCTGGGTACAACGGCCACCGATGAATTTGGCAACTATGTCTATCGTTTCTCGCAGGATTTTGAACAACTGGTGGAAGAAACAGAGGATATCGCTACGGGTGAAAACCTGATCACAGAAATCCGGCCCGACGTCATCATCGAGCTTTTGGGGTCATTACCTGAAGGTGTATTGTACGAGACAGCACCTTACTACAATATCCCCAACGTCAAGCGCATCAACCTTTGCCTGCCGTCCAACGAACTCGATCCCCCACGCACATCCTGCCAGGGGGGGCGCGCTATCCAGGCCCTGGGCAACCTGTCCATCATCACCAGTGGCACTACGCTCCACTCTGACGGTACAGTGTCCAACACCAATGTCACCGGCCCGATCGTGGATCACGCTGCCTGGTATTACAAGGTTGATCTGTTTGCCTGCTTCCTCGATACAGATCCTAAAGCCAAATACTACGTTCTCCGCTATCGCCGCAAGGATGGGGTGGTCTGGACGGACTGGAACTTCGTTAATGAAGCATACACGCATCCGAAGCAGCAAGGGGATAGCTCCTGGAAGAATGAAGTGATTGGCCCACTTCCCGCCGTGGAGTTACGAGTCAATGGCCCGGCTAATCCCAAGGTGGCAGGGTGGGCTTACCTGAATATTGAAGATCAGACACGTGACAAAGAATGGCAAAACTGGCATCGTGACCGCAAGCTGCAAATTGATACGAGGATTTATCAGCCGGTCGCCGGGGCTGTCGAGTTCAGCATTGAGGGCTATGACGCCTCTGGTGAAAAAGTACCCGCTGCGGAAGACACTATCAGGCTATACATTGATAATCACTGGTCGGAAGGCGACATTGACTATGTCAAACTGGGCATTGAGGATCCGGGTGAGTGCGCCCTGTTCGATCTGCCCACCGCAGGTGAACCACTCACAGTGCGCTATAGAGTGACGGATCCGGAGGGCTTTATGAAGTCCTATGCGCTGAAGATATACCGTGGCTCCAACACCTTTGTGGCAACGGAAAATTCGGCCACTGGACTACCCGTGGCCGCTTCGTACCAGTCGGTTCTGCCATACCGGTTCGGCGGTACGCTAAACGAGACGCTGGATCCCAGCGGTTATGTGGAGATTTCGCTGGAACCAGCAGGGACAGGAACCTGGCTCCCCAACGAGGTGGATTTCTGCGCATTCTCGTTTGAACTATCCGCGGTAGACCGTAAGACGACTGGGAACAATACTCCAGGTAATCGGATACTGTGGCGTGAGTTGATCGGTATTTCATACACGCCACCCACGCCATAAGAATAACCGATGCGGGAGTGGAGAGTCCGGTGAGTCTGAATTGAGCCGAAGATTTCCCGATAGAACGAACTTGCTCGTTTTATCGGGAGAAATCTTCGGGTCATCAACGAGTAAAAAAAACAGTCTCAGGGAACACCTAACATTTAACGAGATTCATTAAGCATTCCCTGAATGCACATAGGTAATTCAGGGGACAGCATACCTATTTCCTGATAAGTAACTCATGACGTGGTCTTTTTGAAACCAGTTCTACGCTAGTAATGACTGCTTCGAATCAATATTATCAACCAAGCTTAAAATATCTAAAGGTAAAGCTAATAGCCGGTTCCAACCGACTTGTTATTTTTCACGAATGACCGGATCAGGGTGCTTTAAGTCATATGGAATAAAAACTAATGCACATCAATCTTGCGCTAACATATATTCCCGAATTAGCACCGCCATATTCTGAAAAACCGCTTCACGATAACTGTCCTTGCGATAAAGCATGCCAATGCGGCGGCGGGGCTTTGGCTTACGGAAAGGAATATAAACAACCGGATCGGTCTTGAGGCGGCGCTTCGGCACCGCCAGATCCGGAATCAGGGTCATGCCCATACCCTCACCGACCATATGCCGTAGCGTTTCCAGGCTGGTGGCTCGAAAACCGGCATTCTCGTGCGCACCGGCTGAGAAACAAACTTCCAGTGCCTGTCCCCGCAAACAATGGCCTTCTTCCAACAACAGCATTTCTCGATCCTGTAAGTCAGTAAGGTTGATACTTTTCTTTTTTGTTAACGGCTCATGTTTTGGTGCTGCCAGCCAGAAAGCCTCGCTGAACAGATCCAGTTCTTCAAATTCATCGGTTTCTACCGGCAGCGCCAGAATGAGTAAATCCAGTTCCACCGAGCGTAACTTTCCCAGTAAAACCGATGTCTGTTGTTCGTGCAGCCAGAGTTTAAGATCAGGATACTGTTTTTTAAACAGCGGCATGATGAGCGGCAACAGGTAAGGTGCCACCGTTGGGATCAGACCCAGCTGTAATTCTCCCTGCATAGGATCATGAAAAATCTGGGCGATAGATTTAATCGCCCGTGCTTCATTAAGCACTCGGCGGGCCTGATCGGCCACCGCCCGTCCGGCTTCTGTCATCCGTACCTGCCGCTTACTGCGCTCCACCAGTTGCACGCCCAGCTCCTGCTCCAACTTTTTCAGCTGTCCACTGAGGGTTGGCTGGCTAACAAAACAACGATCCGCCGCGCGATGGAAGTGACGCTCCTCATCAATGGCAAGCAGATATTCAAGATCACGTAGATTCATTTGGGCCACTCGATACTGATTGGTTATACCTATCAGTATAATACAAATAAACGATTTCACCAATCAATAATAATTCACCATAATGCCTCCCATGCTCAATCAGCCATTAAATATCAACCAGGAGAAAATCCATGTTAGCCAATAGAGAAGGTAAGAAAGTTCCATCCGTAATTTTTAAAACACGCCAGAACAATGAATTTGTTGATGTTAGCAGCGATGCACTGTTCAAGGATAAAACCGTGGTGGTCTTCGCCCTGCCCGGCGCATTCACTCCAACTTGTTCATCCACACATCTGCCCCGCTATAACGAATTGGCTGCCGTCTTTAAACAGAACGGTGTTGATGAAATCATCTGCCTGTCAGTCAATGATGCCTTTGTAATGAATGCCTGGAAGGAAAATCAGGAAGCCGAAAATATTACCGTGATACCTGATGGTAATGGTGAATTCAGTGAGGCCATGGATATGCTGGTGGACAAGGATGATCTGGGCTTTGGGAAACGCTCATGGCGCTATTCTATGTTGGTGAAAAATGGGGTGATTGAAAAACAGTTCATTGAAGCCGATGTTCCCGGTGATCCCTTTGAAGTTTCTGATGCAGATACCATGCTGGATTATATTAATCCACAGGCGAAGAAACCTGAGGCTGTCAGCATTATTACGAAGGCAGGCTGTCCCTTCTGCACCGGTGCTAAAGAATTGCTGAAAGAAAATGGAATTGCCTATGAGGAAATCATTCTGGGTAAAGATGCAAGCTTACGTTCCCTGCGCGCCATTTCAGGACACGATACCGTGCCCCAGGTTTTCATCAACGGAAAACATATCGGTGACTCGGAACAGCTGGCCCTGTATATGGAAACCGTCAAGGTAGCCTGATCTTCTGGGGCGGGTTTTAACCTGCCCTGCTGCTTCAGTTTCAGCCGTACTGCTACGGCTGAAACTGAATTTATAATAAGCTACTGGGTTATTTATCCTGAATTGATCTTACGCCCGATTTTTTCCTCAACCAGTCGCCTTAATTCAATCAAACCACCCACTTCAGACAAAATAGCGACATAAAGTTGCGCATCATGGCCTTCACAAAATTCGCCTTCAAAGGTCATCTCACCACATCGACAGGCACACAACCTCGCCCTCCGTTTTTTGTTAATCATTTCACTTTGGGTAAAATCACTTACCGTCATAACATTCTCCTGACAAAAATATCTATATGCGGCTATGACAACAAAATAAAATGAAACTGTCGTGACTGGCGGAGAAAGACTCATAACTGGCGCAAATAGCCTACAATTTATAATAATACTGTCACCGTACACACAGTCTCGGAGCATGAGAACGCGGTGCCTGGATTCACGCTGTAGATTCGACGTCAGTCATACAGGCCTATTTTCGAAAGGGCTTTCGTGTGGTCTTTGCCGAGGGAATGGCAGATAAGGGATCATCTGGCCAGTAATGTTTGGGGTAGCGACCTTTCATTTCCTTTTGTACTTCACGGTAACTACTCTGCCAGAAGCCGACTAAATCCTGAGTCACCTGAATTGGACGACGTGCAGGCGAGAGTAAATGTAGCTTAAGAATTATGCGGCCATTTGCTATTTGTGGGGTCTGTGTGCAGCTGAACATTTCCTGCAAACGCACGGCCAGCACCGGTGGTGTGTGTTGATAATCAATGCGTATCATCGAACCGGAAGGAACCTGTAAACGCGAAGGTACGAGCTGATCCAGTTGCTGCTGCTTATCCCAGGATAATTGATTGCGTAGTATCGATCCCAGATCCAGTCTGCCCAGTTGTTTTAAGTTTCGAATCGCATTCAGATATGGCAGCAACCATATTTCCAGCGTAGCCAGTAAATTTAAATCGGACACGTCCGGCCAGGAATTATTTTCAGTATACTCATCTTCTAATGTTCGTAGCAGGTTCAAGCGTGACTGCCAGTTTCGCAGCTCATCGCTCCAGGGTAATAAATTCAGGCCCTGGTTACGGATCTGCTCCAGCAAAATACCACCGCTCGCCTCAGGCGGGATATTTTTCATGGCTTTGCATGACAGAATCAAACTGCCCAGGCGTAATTGATGTTCGGCATTCAAACTGCCCTGTTTATCATTCCAGCTAATTTCATCCTGTTCGATGACCAACTCACTTAACTCATCCTCAAACAGGGCAGGATCAAATTCTGCTGCGAGATAAATTTGATCCGTCGTTTGCCCCTGTCGTCCTCCAAGGCTGGCAATCACCAGCCATTCACTTTGCTGTAGCGGATCCTGTTCACGCAAGCGAACTGCACGACCATTACTCATTTGATATTCCGTTGAGCCAGAATTTCGTCGTCGGGCTATCCGATCTGGATAGGCGCAGGCTAATAGATATCCCGTCCAGCGAGGATCAAAAGACTGTGCATCTTTGTCCTTTACACTGGCTTCAATCACTCTACGATAGGCATGACTCTGCGTACGCAAACGCTGCACCCGTCCACGCAAATGGCGATCAAGCCGACTGTCATTTGTAAATAAACTCAGTCGCGGCTGAATATCCGCTCCAGCTAATGAGAGGGGATCACGCTCACTCAATAAGGCCGCAAGCTGACAGGCAGGTTCACTCAGGCCTTTCGCTTTAGCCATCAACAGCATGTGCGCCAGTCGTGGTTGCAGTGGTAAACGCACCATAGCCTGCCCGTGGGAAGTTAATTTCCAGGCATGATTAACGGCTTCCAACGCCCCCAGAGAATGCAATAATTGTATGGCCGTTGCGTAATGTCCACTGGCCGGCGGATCCAGCCAGATCAACTCAGCCGGATCATCCACCCCCCAATGCTGCAATTGCAGCGCCAACGGCAACAGATCTGCCTGCTCAATGGCAGCGGCAGTAAAGAGAATCAGTTGCATTTGCTGATGCTCAGACCAGAGCCGGTAACAGACACCGGGCTCAATGCGCCCTGCCCGCCCCATACGCTGAACACTGGATGCGCGTGAGATGCGTCGGGTATGCAGGCGGGACATACCGGCACCATGATCAAATACCGCCTGACGGTGCAGACCACAGTCGATAATAATGCGCACCCCTTCGATGGTTAAACTGCTCTCGGCAATGTCAGTTGCCAGTACTATTTTACGTTGACCGACAGCAGCCGGTTCAATCGCCCGACGTTGCTGGGCCAGATCCAGATCACCAAACAAAGGCGTGATAAGAATATTTTTTTCACCGGCCAATGCTGCATTCAGGGCATCATGTGCCCAACGAATTTCAGCCTGTCCCGGTAAAAACACAAGCAGACTCCCCGACTCTTCTGCCAGTGCCTGTTTCACCGTCGCCAGAATGCGCGGTGCAAGTTCAGCCCGCAATCGCTCAGGCTTAATAAATGAAGCCCCGTATTTAATCTCAACCGAATGCAGGCGACCTTCACTTTTAACCACCGGCGCATCATTCAACAGGCTTGCAAGACGCTCGCCCTCAAGTGTCGCCGACATGATCAGAATTTTTAAGGACGGCTTTTCCCGAAACAAATCCCGTCCCTGCAAGGCCAACGCTAGACCAAGATCGGCATCCAGACTGCGTTCGTGAAATTCATCAAATATCAGCAGGCCAATCCCCTCTAAAGAAGGATCATCCTGCAACATGCGAGTGAGTATGCCTTCCGTCACCACCTCGATGCGAGTATGCACACTCACCCGGCTCTCAAGCCGCACCCGGTAACCCACCGTTCGTCCCACGGCCTCATCCAATACCGAAGCCATGTATTCTGCCGCTGCGCGCGCCGCCAGTCGCCGGGGTTCAAGCAGCAAAATTTTCTGTTCACTCAGCCAGTCCGCATCCAGCAATGCCAGTGGAACGCGGGTGGTTTTACCTGCACCGGGAGGGGCTTCCAACACGACCTCATCACGCCGCTGTAACGCCGCGCGCAATTTGGGAAGAACGGATTCAATGGGTAAAGTGGACATCAACTGAGAAGTGAACGCTGCAAAAAAAGTAATACAGAATTATACCACAAGCCTGTTTTACACCAGGTTTTTCCTTGTTTCGCGTTCAGATTAAACTTATTCAATTGCCCACTAGAATCATCTGTAAGGTGTCGAAGTCAACATATAACACACCTGAAATTTGAAGACTTTGTAGTATGTTGACTCCGACACCTCAGGAAAATAATTTACTCACCATCCTGTCTGACCAGCTTTTATCAATATTTTGAATTTTCTTTGCATACGGCGCGTAGTCGGCGTCATCTTTTTTGATATGGTTGGTTAGCCAGATGCGCAACTCCGCCATTAGCGGTCGAGCAACATCCTCACCCTGCTCATGTCGCAGTCGAAACTTGTCCATATGTGCTATAAAGGTGTTATGCACTTTCTGATGGGAATCTGAAAGTGGGTAGCCAGATTTTCGTAAAAGGTTTTCTTCGTAGATAAAATGTGTTTTGGTATAATCCGTTAACCCAACAAGCACCTTTGATACCTTGTCACGATCTTTTGAGACATTGGCATCATCCAGCTCATTGATATAATCAACAATACGATGATGCTGCTTATCGATTTCTTCTATCCCGATAGACAACGATGAATCCCATGTGCAATAACTCATGCTGTACTCCTTAGATTAGCAATTCAATTATTTTAATTATCTATCAGGGCCATACCGAAGAAAGAACCACAACGTTGACAACATGAGTAGATAATGATTTTCTACTGAACTAAATTCCCCGTTGCATTCCTGTTCTACGAGGTCATTTGATTACCCCTGAACGCTTCCATAAAGTATAATCGTGATTTAAAATAATTCCAGATTAGAATTATGGTAACAATCCTTTTCTGGACATTTTCATGCAAAAATGACACGTTTAATTCTGGGAGTAAGTATGGAGACGAGTACAATTGTTTTTCTAGTGATTATTGCCGCCCTGATCTTTTATCTTATTGCTATTTTCAACCAGTTAGTAGCACTAAAAAATCGCTATAAAAACGCCTTTTCTCAAATAGAAATCCAGCTCAAACGCCGCTACGATCTGATTCCCAACCTGATCGAAACGGCCAAAGGTTATCTCAAACATGAACGGGAAACGCTTGAGGCCGTGATTGCCGCACGTAACAATGCGGCCAATAATCTATCAACGGCAGCGGCTGATCCATCCAATCCACAGGCTATTCGTGATCTCATTGGTTCCGAAGACGCACTGGCCGGCGCAATGGGCAAGCTCAATATCGTGATGGAAGCCTATCCTGATTTAAAAGCTAACCAGAATATGATGCAATTGAGCGAAGAACTCACCAGCACTGAAAACAAGGTTGCCTTCGCCCGCCAGGCATTTAACGATCAGGTCATGGCCTATAATACTTACAAGCAATCTTTCCCTCAGCTAATCCTGGCCACCAGTTTTGGACACGCACAAGATGCCACCCTGCTTGAATTCGAAGACAGTGCTGAAATTCAGGCTGCTCCCAACGTCTCTTTCTAATCCACCAATCACCAACCCGAATGAATTTTTTCCAGTCACAGGCTCAAGCCCGCAAGCAGACAATACTGCTGGTAGTTTTTTTTTCGCTGGCAGTCATTAGTCTGGTAGTACTGACCAATCTGCTTGTGATGTTCCTGTTCGGGTACATCGACAGCCAGAGCATCAACACGGCAGCTGCCCCGCTAAAGTTTGACTGGCAGATATTCCTCAGTGTGGGTGCACTCGTCATCACGGTTATATTACTCGGCAGCCTTTACAAAATCAGCGCCCTTAGTAAAGGCGGTGATACTGTGGCTGAAATGCTGGGAGGACAACGCATTGTCGATGGCAGCGGCGATCTTGATAAACAAAAAATTCTCAACATCGTCGAGGAAATGGCGATTGCTTCCGGCACCCCGGTACCTCCGGTCTATCTGCTTGATGAAGATGGCATCAATGCCTTTGCCGCCGGTTTTAGCCCAAGCGATGCGGTTATTGGTGTCACCCGGGGTTGCATTCAGCAACTCAACCGTGCCCAGTTGCAGGGGGTAATCGCGCATGAATTCAGCCATATTCTCAATGGCGATATGCGGCTCAATATTCGTTTAATGGGAATCCTGCATGGCATTCTGATTATTGGTCTGATCGGCTATTTCCTATTACGTTCATCTTCATACGGCCGTTACTCGCGCAGCTCTCGCAACAATGGTGGCGGGGCTATTCTTGGTCTTGGACTGGGGCTGGTAGTGATTGGGTTTACTGGCACCTTCTTTGGCAACTGGATTAAAGCAGCGGTTAGCCGCCAGCGTGAATATCTGGCCGATGCATCAGCCGTTCAGTTCACTCGCAATAATATGGGAATTGCCAATGCACTGAAGCGTATCGGCGGCAGTGCGGCAGGCTCAAGCATTGAAAACCCAGCCGGAGCACAAATCAGCCACGCACTATTTGCACCGGGTTTTAGCGGATTTTTTTCATCCCTGTTTGCCACCCATCCCCCGCTGGAAAAACGTATCAAACGACTCGAACCTGACTGGAACGGTAATTTCAATGTGGCCAATACTGAAACTCCGGTAATGAAATCGGCTAGCTCATCGAAAAAAACCTCGGCACAAAATGCGACAGCAAATATGCTCAGTGGCATAGCCAGTACTAATCAGATAAATAATCAAATAGCACAAGTGGGCCAGGTTAACCCTGAATTACTACAACAGGCTCAGGTATTGCTGCAAAATATTCCCGTGCAGCTACGCGATACCATCCACGAACCTCATGGTGCACGTGCGGCAATTTATTTTTTATTACTCGATGACAAAGAACAACTACGTCAGAAACAATTAGATTATTTGCAGACCGAATCGGACGATGGTGTGTTTGCAGTACTGAATAAACTTATCCGTGAATCAAGTCGGATTGATAAGCCTCATCGTCTTCCCTTAATTGATATAAGTCTGCCTGCCCTGCGCCAGCTATCAGTACCACAATACCACAGGTTTAAAACTAACGTTCACAAGCTGGTGGCATTTGATCAAAGTATAAATTTGTTTGAATGGGCACTGCAAAAAATTCTGTTTCACCATCTCGATACCGTGTTCGTTAAAATTCCAGCACAAAAAATTAAATACCAGTCATTACATCAGGTCGCCGAAGCAAGCAGCCTACTACTCTCAATGTTAATTTATGCAGGAAAAGAAAAAAAGTTCGATGAAGAAAAAGTCATGCAGGCTGCCGGAAAAGAACTGGGCGATATCAAGGTGCGCTTATTAGCCGTCACTGAAATCAGCCTGCCGGCACTCAATCAAGCGCTCAAACAACTCAATCAGCTCTCCCCCCTGCTTAAACCCCGGCTGCTCAAAGCCTGTGTGATTTGTATTCGCTCTGATCAAAACTTTTCAGCTACCGAAGCGGAATTGTTTCGTGCTATCGCCGACACTCTGGACTGTCCCATGCCGCCGATTATATTCAATCAATAAACAGGCTATTTGGCACAGCAAAAAAACTCGCCCGCAGTAATTAGATGGGGATTCACTATCGTTGATACGGCTTTAAATGTACTGGTAACGGCTAACGCCATACCTACAAGCAGTGCTTCAGCACAAACCATAGGATGTGTCATTCCGGAGGAGCAATTAAAGATATACATTTTTGGGCTAACATCGAGAAAGGAAACGTCTAACATAAAAAAAGCCGCGATAAGCGGCTGATTTTATTACCATAATTTGGTAGGCACGAGTGAACTCGAATCACCGACCCCCACCATGTCAAGGTGGTGCTCTAACCAACTGAGCTACGCGCCTGTCGTTAATACGGCAGGAAAGATACCCTATTCAAGCCATGGATACAAGATCGACGGCACATTTTTTAAGCATATTTCAGTACCTAAAAAACATGCCTTCAACACGGGTTTATTTAGGCATTTTCGCAATCATTTTAGTCACGGCGTAGTCCAGACGTTTCTTCATCTCATCGTTTGAAATTCCGCTTTGTACATTTGCTTCGGCATCTGAAACCCAGATAACAAAACCGGTGCTAGTATCAACGGCAGCGATCACTAAAGCCCCTTTGGGCACACTTTCAAGTGTTTCCATCTTGCTTTCTTTATCAATTTTCAGCTGTAGAGAATCCATATCGACTCCCAGGGCGAAACCAATAATCATGTCCGGCTGGGCAGCGCTTTCACTCATTCCCCGTTTACGCAGTTCACGGTCAATCAGAAATTTAATCTCAGTGTCGGCATCAAAGCTAGGTGGCTCCCAGCGACCATCAGGGTCATTTAGGATCGACGCGGAACCTAACCATGTGTATGTTTTATAACCACTAAAGTTAGCCTTTGGATCAACGTCAGCACTGATTTTAATGTCGTCTGTTTTAACTATGGCACAGGCACCAAGAATAAGCATACTCAGTGCAAGGCTTATTGTAATAATTTTTTTCATATCATTTCCCTTTTTTTATAGGTCTACTTTTATATCCATTTTAACGGATGAATAACTCAACGGTACTCGGCGACAAGTTTATAACAGCCGTTGAGTAATCACCACACTTCCTACTCCTTAATTCCACCGGGGGTAAGGAAATTGGGAATATAAAATTCTTTATATTTCCGAATCATCCCCACAATCGATGTTTCCGTCAGCTCCTCAACACGTCTTGGAGGATAGCCTAGTTCCGCAAAGGGTAAATAGGGAGCTTTTGCCTGATGGCAGCTATCACACTGCAACGGTTTTTTAGCAACAGAATCATGAATGACGCGTTTCATCTGTGACTTCTGCTCGGGCCCGAGACTATCCTGCTCGGCGATATAACGAATAACGAAGGTCATATCATCTTTGTTATGCAGGAAGGAAAATTTCCCATTTTCAATTTTTCCGGGCGAAATTTTTGCCCCGTAATTACCATACATGGGATATTTCCTCATACTCTCGGCTGTTTTATAAGAGTCCTCAATATCCCTGAGTGCCATGGGATTTTCCGTGATCTTGCCGTTAGCTTTCTTATACCAGCGGAAATCCCACTCGGGAGCATTTTTTTCCGGCTGAATATGGCAGGATTCACAACCAAGATAAAAGGCATGCATATTTAAAAAGCTGCGAACTTCTTTGGAATGATCATGTGGCACATTACCATGACAACGAACACAGATACTGCCATTATCAGGTTCTACTGAAATACCGATATTATGAAAGCGACCTTCAATATAAGGCTGATCAATCACCCGATAACCTAAATCCGTCTTTTTGGTCTTTTCCTTTTCGGCAATCAATTTAACGAACATCCTTTCTTTATCCGTGCCAGCTTTACCCAACTCCTTTAAAGATGCTTCAGCACTTTCCTTACCTTCAAAACCAAAAATCAAAGGATACATAAAATAGCCATACCAGACAGTAAAAAACATCAGGAAAATAACGTATACTTTAAAAATAACTTTCTTAATAAACTTTACCATTCGTATTCCTCCCCGCCAAAGTGCTGAGGCTTGATTTTATCTTCTAAGCCCTGCTCAATCATAACGCGGACATACTGAGCATAATGCTCATGAATCATTTCATCTTCAGTCAAATAACCTGTCAGCCAGACAGTCGCAGCCGGAAATTTTTCAGGTGCATAATGAACGTTATACCAATGCACAAAGAATAAAAACAAGACGGCTAACAACGCCTCATCAGTATGCATAATATAGGCAGCATTCAGAACGATACCGGGTAAGATATGAGAAAACTCATCTCGCCACCAAAGTGCTGCACCCGCTGGCCCGAGGATGGGAATACCCCAGTAAGGCGCAAAATAATCAAATTTTTCACGCCAGGACATTCTCTCATGTCTTGGTGGATGTTTTCTGAAGTACAAAAGATACTTCCAGATATCAATAATATCCATCAAATCTTTTTTATTCGGCACCATTTCCTGGGAAAAGAATTCCTTAATGACATTCATCACCGTGACCCGGTTTTCACGTTTTAATTTACCAATGTGGTTTTTATAAAACAGCAACATCCAGTAAATCGTGTGATAGACAAACAAGGCCAGCAATATACTCCCCGCTGTACGGTGAATAAGTGGTGCCATTTCCGGGCCACCAAGAAAGGCATACAAAGGTTTGGCCCAGCTTTCTTCTGCATGACGCAGCGGAAAGCCTGTTAGCGCAAGAGTAATAACACAGGAAAACAAGACCACATGCTGCACACGCTGATGAGCAGAAAAACGATAAAACAAGCGTTTGCCACCCTGATATACGATTGGATCATACTTAGACATAATTACACCTCATTCGAATCTGTTTTTATATCCTGAGAATTATTCTTCTTATCCCTGATAAAACTAAATGCTGGGAATAAACGCCGCAATAATTCAAGGAAAATCAACAACAGGAAGAAATACAGAACCAGCGCCATCAATGCTTTAAAACCAACCAGCATATAAAATTGCATGGGATACTTTTCACGATCATAAGTAACATGCGTCTGGAAACTCGCCAGTTGTGCAGAGGCCTTACTATGACATTCTTCTGTTCGGCAGGTAGCCTGTACATTGGTTTTATATACTGCTGATGTCGGCACTTCCTTTGATTCAATCAGATGCGTATTTTCACCTTCAACCACATGGCAATCCATGCAATCCGGTGTTCTTTCAGAACCCAGCGCAATCATCTTGCCGTGGAAAGTATCTTTATACGATGTCACCACATCATCAAGATCATGGCGCTCCATGAAACCTTTATCCTGATGACATTTTGCACAGGCTTCGATCGTTTCCATAGGGAAACGAGATTTTCGCAGCCGCGTAGTAACATGCTCATAAAAGTCTTTGGCAAAATCGCCTTTGGTGTGGCAACTCTTACAGCGACTGATTCCACGCTTGGAAACCCCCGCTGTTAACTCACCTTTGTAAATTGAAAAGGGACGATAAAACGGTTGATCATGACAATCTTTACAACCTGGATAGTCTTCCTTAAATTCTTTTTCATTGCCATCTTTATCAATCGGACTATGAACACTGTTACTGAGTATTTTTGCGATTGGTTTGTGTGAGAATTTTTCTGTCCCAGAAGAAGGCTCTAACATATGGCATTCCTGCGTACAGTCTACTTTTTTGGCAGGATCGTGAGGAATTTTATTAATGTCGGTATGGCAATCCTTACACTTGTTTCGACGATGAGGGCCACTATCAAACAGCTCCTGATTGATATAAAACAAACGAAAAGTCCCATCTTTATCAATACGACTTAAACCACGAAATTTATGGCACAGAACACAGCTAAGCTCGTCCCCAGCATAACTATAATTACCGAATCCGTAAAAACAAACTATGACAATAAGTAATTTTGCCAACAAGTGTTTATACATACTCGCACTCCCCAATAATGCATATTAAAACCGTTCTCCAGCTGATTTTTTCAGCTGTACTAAAAGCAATATAATATCAACAACAGGAAGGTGGATCTTTCAACCAGGGGTAAAAATGAGAAACATAGGAAGTGTGTGAAGGCGCATCAAGATAAAACAACTGGGCAAGCAATTGGAAGTCTGCGCGACAACTTGCCGACTGTGCAGAAACAATTGTCCTGTCATCATCATGAATCATGTTCTCTACCCCATCAACGGAAGGTTACGGGTTTGCCAATTAATATTATTTCACAAATATTACCAACACCTAATATAAACACATATTAGAGAACGCAAATACTGATGTATGTCAGTTTACATGCCCGTCCTGACTACTCCGAAAGAGATAGGTTCCGGAACCAAGAGAGATAACTCAGCACCAAAAGCGACATGTTATTTTTTTGAAATCCAGTCAATCAACGAATAACCAATAGCACACACGGCTGACCAGAGGCTGATAGCAATGAACCAACCAATTGAGTGGGAGACATCACTTTGCCATTCCCACCAAAGTGACAACAGCGTACCGGATGCAAACAGGCCACTCCAGAAAAACCAATTTTTTGAAAATCGCAAAGCTGACTCTTTCTGCATGCCGATAATGTCCCTCTTCAATACGTCTTCAGCCGCACAGACTTACAAATATTCAGGGTATTATCTGCTGTTCGGTATCTTCCCCTTCTTTTTTCACCGGGATCAAACTGGCACTGGTGACTTTCAAAGCCAGCGCCATGCTGCTGGCAACATAGATAGAAGAATAAGTACCAACAAAAATACCGATCATTAAGGCCAGAGAGAAGGAATGAATCAGTTTCCCGCCGAAAACGAACATCGCAGCCACCACCATCAAGGTCGTGACCGAAGTCATCATTGTTCGAGAAATGGTCTGATTAAGAGAACGATTGATTACCTGTTCAGGAGTGTCCTTACGCAGCTTGCGGAAGTTTTCACGAATACGATCAAAGACCACGATGGTATCATTCAGTGAATAACCAATCACCGCCAATACCGCTGCAAGTACGGTGAGATCAAAATCCCACTGAAACATAGCAAAACAACCCAGGGTAATAATGACATCATGCAGTAACGCCGTGATAGAACCCAAAGCAAAACGATATTCAAAACGTGCCATCACGTAAACTAAAATGAAGCCCAGTGCGATCAACATTGCCAGACCACCATCATCGCGCAACTCGTCACCCACCTGTGGGCCGACAAATTCCTGCCGTCGCATTTTAATTTCATCATCGCTGATACTATTCAGCACTTTTAAGACATCGTCACCCAGAGAATTCGCATTCTGCCCTTCTCGGGGTGCAATCCGGACCAGTACATCCTTTGCTGTCCCGAAGTGCTGTACCACGGCATCTTTAAATCCCGCTTCATCCAGAGCGGTGCGCAATGGTGGCAGCTCCACAGCTTTCGGGTAACCGACTTCAATCAGAGTACCACCGGTGAAATCAAGGCCGAAATTCAGGCCTTTGCTTATCAGTGCACCGAGAGAAATAATGACCAACAAAGTAGAAATAGCAATCGCAATCTTGCGACCACCCATAAAATCAAAACGAGGTTCTTGTTTGAAAAACTGCATGAATCCTGTCCGCCAAATAGTGGATTAAAATCAGATTGAAAGTTTTTTAATGCGCCGACCACTGACAATCAGATTAATGATTGCCCGTGTGCCCATGATCGCGGTGAACATTGAAGTCACAATGCCAATCGAAAGCGTGATCGCAAAGCCTTTAATCGGGCCAGTGCCAAAGACATATAAGACAATAGCTGCAATCAGGGTGGTGATGTTGGCATCCGCAATTGTTGACAGCGCCTTTTCATAACCGGCCTGTATACTTGACTGCGGCGTATTCCCGAGGCGTAATTCTTCTCGGATTCGCTCGAAAATAAGGACATTGGCATCCACCGCCATACCCACGGTCAACACGATACCGGCAATACCCGGCAGAGTCAGCGTGGCCTGTAATAATGACAATATAGCCACGATGAGCACCAGGTTCATCATCAGGGCAATATTAGCCACCATGCCAAAGCCACGATACCAGATGCCCATAAAGACCACCACGAACATCATACCAATGACCACTGAGCGCGTACCCTGATCGATATTATCCTGACCCAGACTCGGGCCGATGGTGCGTTCTTCGATAATACGAATCGGTGCGGCCAGTGCACCGGCACGTAATAATAAGGCCAGCATCTGTGATTCATTCACCCCGTCCAACCCGGTGATCTGGAAGCGATTACTGAATACGCCTTGAATCGTCGCGATATTGATGACTTCTTCAACTTTACGGGTTTTAACCACATCCTTGCCATCGATCTTGCGCACAATAGATTTATGTTCGATGAAAACCACAGCCATCGGTTTTTTTAAATTAGCTTTAGTGGCGCGAGCCATACTGTGTGCGCCCGCACCATCGAGATTGACGCTCACCATCGGGCTACCCGAATCATTATCAAAACCCGAACTGGCATGGGTAATCCGATCACCGGTAATAATTACACGTTTTTTCAGTAACACCGGGTTACCATTGCGTTCACGATAAAGACGTGAGCCAGCAGGTGTTCGTCCGTCCAGTGCGTCGGCAACTGGATGATCCACATCAACCAGTCTGAATTCCAGCGTTGCGGTAGCGCTCAAAATCTTCTTGGCACGCGCACTATCCTGAATGCCTGGCAACTGCACCACTATCCGTGATTCGCCCTGTTGTTGAATAACCGGCTCAGCAACACCGAGTTCATTGACGCGATTACGCAGGGTGGTGACATTTTGCTGTACCGCATTTTTATTTAATTCCATACGGGCTTTTTCTGTCATTTTGGCGATGACAAAATAGGCACCTTCCGTACCGCTTTCAGTTAGCACCAGATCCCGTGTCTGTCCCCGAATGGCATTTTTTGCCTGATCACGTAATTCAGCCGTACGGAACTTCAGCCTTAAGACTTCACCCTGTTGAGCGATAGAAAGATAGCGAATTTTTTTGCCTCGTAACAAAGCTCTAAAATCATTACCATAACGTTCATAGGCCTGACGAATCACGGTCTCAGTATCCACTTCCATCAGGAAATGCAAGCCCCCGCGCAAATCCAGACCCAGATACATGGGCAGGGCATTTATAGAACTCAACCAGGTGGGTGAAGCCGGTGCCAGATTCAAAGCCACAATGTAATCTTCGCCAAGAAGATTACGCACCACATCACTGGCCTTGAGTTGCTCCTCTACGCTGGAAAATCGAATTAATAATCCCATATCATCGAGCAGTGTCCGACGATATGGGACCTTGTTTTTGTCTAGCAGACTGCGGATTTGCGCTTCCGTACCTGAATCAACTGTGGTGGTACGCGTTGCCGAAATTTGCAGAGCCGGATCAGAACCGTAAAGGTTCGGTAGCGAATAAACGGCGCCCACACAAACAATGAATATAATAAGTAAATATTTCCAGGCCGGGTATTGATTCAACATGTTGCCATCTTCCAGCGCATCATCCAGCTACGTCACCGTAACTGGACATGCGGTTATTATTTTTACAATAGTTTAAATAGAAAAGTGTTAAGTGCTTATTTCGAGGCGGCTTTGATCGTGCCTTTTGGCAGAACCGTGGTAATAGCTTGCTTCTGCATTTTAACGGCGACCTTATCACCAATTTCAACGGTGATATATTCTTCTCCCACCTCGGTGATCTTGCCCAGCAGGCCACCGCCGGTCACAACTTCATCGCCCTTACTCAGCGCGGTAACCATGTTGCGGTGCTCTTTGGCTTTTTTCTGCTGCGGACGAATCAGCAGGAAGTAAAAAATAACAATCATGCCACCAAAGAAAATAAGAGAAGACATTGGATCGCTACCTTGTGCGGCAGGTGCGCCCTCAGCCAGTGCATCAGTAATAAAAAAACTCATTTATGCGGATTCCTTAAAATTTACAAAAATAAAAAACAGACTAAAACCCATTGCTGTCCCGTTCACTCCCGGTGGAGAGAGGAAATGACCCGTCCTGCACGGCCAGTCAATATGCCGACAATTTAAACAGCAGCTGATTTTTGCGCGTCATTATGACACAGCCGGAGCCCGTTGGTCGCGCATGGCGTAAAATTCCTGCACGAAAGTTTGCAGCCGGTTTTCGCTGATTGCTACCCGCAATCCCTGCATCACGATCTGATAATAGTGCAAATTGTGAATCGTGTTCAGACGTGCGCCTAAAATCTCACCGGCGCGATCCAGATGGCGCAAATAAGAACGACTGTAATTTTTACAGGTATAGCAACCACAATGCGCATCCAGCGGGCCGGTATCGTGGGCGTGGCGGGCATTGCGAATACGCAACATGCCGGTCGAGGTAAATAAATAGCCATTTCGCGCATTACGGGTCGGCATCACACAGTCGAACATATCAATGCCGCGGCGCACGCCCTCCACCAGATCCTCCGGTGTGCCCACGCCCATCAGGTAACGTGGTCTGTCTACCGGCAGCTGTGACTGCAGCTGATCCAGCACTTTGTGCATTTCCTCTTTGGGCTCCCCCACCGAAAGGCCGCCAATGGCGTAGCCATCAAAGCCAATATTCGCCAGCCCTGCCAGTGATTCGTTGCGCAATTCGGGATACATGCCGCCCTGAACAATGCCAAACAGTGCCGAGGGATTGTCTGCATGCGCAGATTTACAACGTGCCGCCCAGCGCAATGACAGCTCCATAGACTGGCGTGCCTGCTCCTCTGTAGCTGGATATGGGGTGCACTCATCGAATATCATGACGATATCCGCCCCCAGCTCGCGCTGCACCTGCATGGATTCTTCCGGGCCGAGAAAAATTTTATCGCCGTTAATGGGCGAACGAAAATGCACGCCCTCTTCGGTGATTTTGGCCGCAGTCAACTTGCCCCCGCTAGATGCACCGCTGTGTCCGCCTTCGCGCTGCTGTGCCTCCGCCCCCAGCGACCAAACTTGAAAGCCGCCTGAGTCAGTTAGAATCGGCCCATCCCAGTGCATGAATTCATGTAAATCACCGTGTGCGGCAATGATTTCGGTTCCCGGACGCAGCATTAGATGAAAGGTGTTACCGAGAATGATTTCTGCTCCCAATTCACGCAATTCTTCTGGGGTCATCGCCTTAACCGTGCCATAGGTGCCCACCGGCATAAAGGCAGGGGTCTGCACCGTGCCGCGATCAAAGCTCAGCTCACCTCGCCGGGCGATGCCGTCGGTGTTCAATAATTCAAATTTCATAAGTTAAAATGCTGCTGGCACATTTCCTCGCGACTTGCCACTAGCTACCCGCCACCTGTTTAGAAAGAAACATCGCATCCCCGTAACTGAAAAAACGGTAGTGTTCTGCCACGGCATGTTCATAGGCATGCATAATATTCTCGTAACCGGCGAACGCACTCACCAGCATCAACAGCGTTGATTCTGGTAAATGGAAATTAGTGATCAAGGCATCGACCACTTTAAATTCAAAACCGGGCGTAATAAAAATATCAGTATCACCGGAAAAGGCTCCGAGTGTACCGGATAATGCCGCCGTTTCCAGGCAGCGAACGCTGGTAGTGCCAACAGCGATCACCCGCCCCCCCTGCGCCCGTGTTTGTACAATCTGCACACAGACTTCATCGCTCACTTCCAGCCATTCAGAGTGCATGTGGTGGTTGGCAATATTCTCCACCCGTACCGGCTGAAAAGTGCCCGCGCCCACATGCAAGGTGACACAGGCGGTGGAGATGCCTTGTTCACGTAGTTTATCCAGCATCAGGTTATCAAAATGCAAACCAGCTGTCGGTGCTGCAACAGCACCTTTGCGTCGAGCATAAACGGTCTGATAACGCTCACGATCAAAATCGGGTTCATCCTCACGCCTTATATATGGCGGCAGAGGCATATGACCGAGTTCATCCAGAATCGCCATGACACCACGCGCGGAATCTGTCCGATCACTGAAGCGCAATTTAAATAAATCGCCCACCCGTTCCAGCATCTCAGCCTCAACGGTATCGGAAAAGATTAAATGACTTCCTGTTTTCGGGGATTTGCTGGCCCGTACATGGGCTAACAGATGATACATATCCAGCACCCGCTCCACCAGTACTTCCAGCTGCCCTCCGGTTTCCTTACGCCCGAAAAGACGCGCCGGGATCACCCGTGTGTCATTCATTACTAATAGATCACCCGGATGGAGCAGGTTTTCCAACTCGGCAAATTGCCGATCGACCCGCTCACCATTATTCCCATCCAGACACAGTAAACGACTGGCAGTGCGCTCAGCGGCCGGATATTGAGCAATGAGTGCATCAGGAAGCTGATAATTAAAATCACTGAGTTTCATAGGGAACGCAGAATAGCAGATTTGGCTCACGGCAGCTGACTGAAAACAATCGATTTTGCTTAAACCAATCCAGCAAAATCAACAAAATTAATAGACACCCACAGAATTAATTTTTAATTTCTCATTTTATTATTCACTGTTCAACAGTGAGCAAGACAGCGAAAGAAAATTATTGATTGTAAGACCTAAGCCTGTAACCTCTAAATATCAGAGATATATTAAGCAGATAGTCGTGGCAATTATTACAATGTTACCTTTGATTATTTGGCTCTTCAGCAGAATTTGTGGGTATAAATCGCTAAAAGTCGTGTAAAAATTGTATTTAGAATAGGGGTGGCGCATCCCGAGACCCTTTGAGAAAATGTTAGTGCGAACTAATAATGATCTCAAAAAAGGAACCGGAATGCAGCTAAAGACTATCCTAAATCGAGTGCAAAAATTCAAGTGTTTTATTTACGAATCTGTCAGGTTGACTGACCATGCAGATGGAATGAGGCTTGAGGCCAGGCTGCGACCCCGCAGCAATAGTTTAGCTATGTGCTCGGTGTGTAGAAAGCCTGCTCCAGGCTACGACATGTTGCCAGTCAGGCGGTTTGAGTTTGTACCAGTATGGGGGATCAAGGTATTTTTTGTTTACCGACCTCGACGGGTTGACTGTCGAGATTGTGGCGTCAAAGTAGAACACATGCCCTGGGTTAAAGGAAAAAGCCATCGCACAGTGGCCTATGAATGGTTCCTGGCTCGGTGGGCTAAACGATTAAGCTGGAAAGAGGTGGCAGAAGCATTTTGCACCTCGTGGGAAAGTGTTTTTCGCTCAGTCGAGATGGCGGTCACATGGGGAAGAACACATCAGGATCTATTCGGTATCCAGGCCATTGGCGTAGACGAGATAAAATGGCAACGCGGTCACAACTACTTAACACTGGTATACCAGATTGACGAACATTCTAAACGTCTACTCTGGGTGGGTGAAAAACGGACGGTTAAAACACTGTTGCGGTTTTTTCAATGGTTTGGTACAGAGCGAAGCCATGCATTACGTTATGCCTGTACAGATATGTGGCGACCTTATTTGAAGGTGATTGCGAAGAAAGCAAGTCAGGCCATTCACATCCTGGATCGGTTCCATATTATGGCGCATATAAATAAGGCGATAGATGAGGTTCGTGCTCAAGAGGCGAGAGAATTGAAAACCCAAGGTTATGAGCCTGTGTTGACAAAAAGCCGCTGGTTACTTTTAAAGCGCCCGGAGAATTTGACGGAACAGCAAGAAAGCAAGTTATCCGAATTACTGCACTATAATTTGCGTTCGATTAGAAGTTACTTATTGAAGGAGGAGTTTCAATTCTTCTGGGCCTACCAGTCGCCTTATTGGGCAGGTAAATTTATGGATAAGTGGTGCACTAAAACGATGCGTTCAAAGATTGAACCAATGAAGAAGGTTGCAAAAATGTTGCGCCGCCATCGCACGCTGCTATTGAACTGGTTTAAAGCAAAAGGACAGATGTCCAGTGGCGTTGTCGAGGGGTTTAATACCAACATTATTTCATAGATATTTCATAGAGATATTTCATAGATATTTCATAGACACCCACAAAAGATATTTCATAGAAAGATATTTCATAGACACCCACAAAATCACTTGACATGAGTGTAGTGCAGCCGTAATCTTTTCATAAATTAATTCCAATGGAATGGATTAAATGCAAAGGAGTCTGCTATGCCACAAGCCAGAAAAAAACT
>UOFY01000023.1_pt1 | contig 28516 bp, 24 predicted proteins | sample 1990141 | NCBI WGS metagenome assembly UOFY01 (sample SAMEA4728526, study PRJEB27164) | hydrothermal vent metagenome | biome: marine basaltic hydrothermal vent biome; feature: marine hydrothermal vent; material: mineral | place: Pacific Ocean | collected 2011-06-14/2011-07-23 | depth 1741 m | reverse complement strand
GGAAGGGTGCAGATTCTGACGGAACTGACCCAGTGGACTCAAAAATTTACCGACGACCAGAGCCGCATAATCACCCATAAAAATATCGATGGTCATATAATCCAGAGCGACATCGGTTTTCCCCTCCTCATCAATTTTGAATTCCAGCTCAGCTTCAAGCATGACGTTCTCATTGAACTGATAATGAAAAATAGGCGAGAAGGTGCCGACATTAAATGAGCCGGTGCCTGATTTAATATCGGTGTAGCCCACATCCGCATAACCGGCCAGATGTACTCGGGTCACTGAAGTTTTCCATTCCCCCGCGCTTTCAACCTGAGTTTTCAGTGCATCAACTTCTGTTCTTAATTTTTCAATTTCGGTTTCGGCCCACGCATTTCCATACACCGCCATGCTCATAGCACATGCAAGTGCTGATACTTTAAATAACATAATTAATTCCTCAATGAATTTTTTTATCATCGAGCACAACAAATCAATCGCATAGACCAACAATACAAATCAATTTGCCATACTCGGATATAACTTAGATCAATCAGCTGGATAAATCCAACCATCTTACTGGGGAATTAAAATCGAGGGGGACGTTGTTCGGGGTATTCCGAAATCCCATCAGGAGGTGAGATATACAGTTCAGGTTTACTCTGGCGCACAAAAAACTTGTTAGTCATAAGTGTACTCACCGCCATAGAGTGAATCATGGAGCAACTCATGCCACAACCATGACCAATGCAGTTGCAATTATCGCAGCATTTGTCACTAGTTTTTTTATTGGTATGAGTCATTAATTTTTCATTTGCTTGATTAGCATCCAGCCTGGCCGACGTCATCGGCCGCCCCATTGACATATTCATGTTTTTATCATGCAGAGAACAGGTGGTAGCCATGGCATTCTGTATCAACAGGCTAAATGAACCCGCCAGAAACAAAATGATCTGCAGATAAATCACATTTTTTTTGCAGCTTATAGTAAACATAGCAAGGGCGGTTAAGATGACAGTCGGCAGTATAATCCTGTCCGTCTATAAAGGCTATTGATCCAGGTCATCGTGATTTCAGTTCTAACACAAGTCCAGATTCGCATACTCAAGCACCAACCATTTACTGCCCGCACTTGAAAAATTAACCTGTACTCGAGCATGACGGCCCTGGCCTTCGTAATTCAAGACCACCCCTTCACCAAATTTCTGATGATGAACACGTTGACCGAGTTGCAGTCCGGTTTCATTTTCTTCCTGCACGTATGAGGGAGCGGAGTTATAAGCCGCTGGCGTTGAAAAACTCTGCATCCGTACTTCTTCGATATACTCTTCGGGAATTTCGCTAAGAAAACGTGAAGGCCGGGTGTATTTATCATCACCATAGAGCCTGCGCTTTTCGGCATAACATAAACTCAGGCGTTCCATTGCTCTTGTCATTCCCACGTAACAAAGCCGGCGTTCTTCTTCCAGACGCACCGGATCTTCGGCGGAGCGACGATGGGGAAAAAGATCTTCCTCCATGCCGCAGAGAAATACCTGTTTAAACTCCAATCCTTTGGCGGCGTGTAGCGTCATCAACTGCACGCAGTCGTCCCATTCATCCGCCTGCGTTTCACCCGCCTCCAATGCTGCCTGGGAAAGAAAAGCGGTAACTTCATCCATCTCGGGCAGTTCGCTGTCGTAATCATCAATATTAAATGAACGACCGGCATTGACCAGTTCTTCCAGATTCTCTATTCGCGCCAGCCCCTTCTCGCCTTTTTCTTTTTTATAGTGTTCGATCAGACCGCTGTGCTGATTTATCTGCTCAATTTTTTCAGCCAGGTTTAAATTTAATGTGGCCTGTTTTAGTGCAGCAATTAACTCGGCAAAATTTTTCAACGCGCCCAGTGCACGGGCAGGCAGCGTTTTCTCTTCCTGCATTCTCCATAAGGCCTGCCACATGGAGAGTTCATTGCTACGCGCCATTTCACGCAGAACTTCAATGGTGCGGTTGCCGATACCACGCGTAGGCAGGTTGATGATACGTTCTAAAGAAGCATCATCCTGATGATTGTTAATTAAGCGCAAATAGGCCAATGCATCTTTAATTTCCTGACGTTCAAAAAATCGCAGGCCACCATATATCCGATAAGGAATATCATGTTTGATTAAGGCTTCTTCCAGTACACGTGACTGGGCATTCGAGCGGTATAGCTGGGCACACTCACTACGCAGCCCCCCGCCATCGACCCAGTCCTGAATTTGTCCGGCGATATAATTGGCTTCATCCAGTTCATTAAAAGCCCCATAGATCCGGATCTTTTCCCCGTCACTGCCATCCGTCCAGAGATTTTTCCCCATGCGTTCACTATTATTAGCAATCAGTACATTCGCCGCGTTGAGGATATTGCCGCTAGAGCGGTAATTTTGTTCCAGTCGAAAAATTGAGGTATTGGCATAGTCCTTACTATATTGGTGAATATTTTCTACCCGCGCACCGCGCCAACCATAAATGGACTGGTCATCGTCACCCACGGCAAAGACATAACTATCCCCCCCCGCCAGCATCCGTATCCAGGCATATTGAATGGCATTGGTATCCTGAAACTCATCCACCAGAATATGTTTAAAGCGTTGCTGATAATGGCGTAATAGCGCGGGTTGTTTTAACCACAGCTCATGAGCACGCAAGAGCAGCTCGGCAAAGTCCACCAGCCCTGAACGACGGCACATGGTTTCATAAGCACGATAAATTTCAATCATCTGGCGCAGATGCGGATCATTATTACAATCAATATTATCCGGGCGCAGACCTTCATCTTTACGCGCATTGATATACCATTGCACTTCACGCGGCGGGTAATGGTTTTCATCAATACCCTGTTCTCGAATCAGCCGACGTAAAGTTCGCAACTGATCATCACTGTCCATGATCTGAAAGTCCTGCGGCAGTTGTGCTTCCTGCCAGTGCATGCGTAACAGACGGTGAGCGATACCGTGAAAGGTGCCTACCCAGAGACCACTGGCCGGAATGTTCAGCAGTTGTTCAATCCGTCCCCGCATTTCGCCGGCAGCCTTATTGGTAAAAGTCACCGCCAGCACCCCGTAGGGTGAAACCCCTTCCGCCTGTAGCAACCAGGCTATCCGGTGCACCAGCACCCGAGTCTTGCCACTACCGGCTCCGGCAAGGACTTGAACATGCCCCGCCGGCGCACAGACGGCCTGACGTTGAGCATCATTGAGAGGGTCGAGAATGTGAGAAATATCCATACTAATATTTTAACAGATTTGCTGACAGTTCGGGATTTGCCTTAGGACCTGAAATCAATTATTTTGCACACTGCAGGAAAACAGTTATGACCGATGAATTCACCGATATTCAAACTAAACTCCATGTGCTTAAACAACAGTTCTACACTGACCTGCCCGCACGTCTGGAGCAAATAGCTGCAGCAGGACATAACTGGCTGAATGCATCAACGCCCACTGCAAAAAGTGATTTTCAGCGGTTAATACATAATCTGGCAGGAACAGCGGGCAGCTATGGATTCCATGAAGTCACCACGCTGTGTAAAAAAATAGAAAATGCGCTACGAACAAATGATTCAAATTCAGAAAAGTCTATCCAACAGTGGATGAATCAATTACTGGCACTCATTAAAAAATAATTTCGTATACTCTGCACGAATACAATAAACATCGCCATCCGCGCTAAACCGCTACTTAGATTCTATAAGCATAGATTTATCTGTGCTTATTTTTTCAAGTATATTAGCGGGAATTAGATGCCGCGTGCCTTGCGCTATCCAGCCCCGCGTTTTCTGTATTTCTCGTAAATGCGTTATTCGATCCGCTGTCTGTGGATGTGAGCGAAGCAGGGCAGGCACATACGCGCCCTGCTTCTGCGTGACCTTTTGCAACACGTCAAACAAGGCCAGTGAACCGGCAACATGATGATAATAACGCCACATGGCTTGCATACCTTCTTCATCGGCACCCTCTTCCTGTTCACGGCTAAAACCTAACATGGTCATCATCCCGGCATTACTCATCAATTGACTGGCCGCATCGGAGGACTGCCCCAGAACCATGCTGAATAAGACACTGAGCACCATGCCCTTACCCATCGCCCGTAGTGGATGACGTAATTTAATATGTGCCATTTCATGCCCTAACAACATTATTAATGCATTCTCACTGGGTAGCTTTTCCAGCAGACCACGAAAGACCATTATGTGACCACCCAACGTTGCGAAGGCGTTAACCGTATCGTCATTGACATAATGAACAGTAATTTTCATCCCGGCAGGCAATTCCATTGCCACTGCAAGTTCATCCGCTAAAATTTGTAGATAAGCATCAACCTCGTCTCGATCTTTAAGTTCGGGTTCATATTTTTGTACCAGCTGTTGTTCATATTCAAATGGAATATATCGCACCAGCCAGTCAACCGATAAACTTATCAGCAATGTAATCAACAGGACACCAGCAATCACCGCCGAGCTGAGCAGGGCGAACTCTTTTAGTGGATGAGTTTCGCTTACATTGATCCCTTCGGGGATTTGTGGGTTTTGGTAGTCCAGCGTAATGTCCCTGAGCTGTTATTCAAACGCCCTAACAAATTGTAGGGTCGAATTTATTCGACCACGAGTTAAAATCCGCCCTACAATTTCAGGTAGAAACTGGCACCAGTGCGGTGCCATAGGCCAGCACTTCGATAGAACCAACTCCGCCACGGGCATTCTTAGATATAGAAGCGGTTTCCAGCTTGATATTGAAAACTTTGTTCGCGCCGACTTTTCGAGCTTCCTGCTTCATCCGTAACAAGGCTTCACGCCGCGCTCGATCCAACAGGCTTTCATACGCAACAATACGTCCCCCCACCAGACTACGCAATCCAGCCAAAAATCGTTTGAAGTAATCAACGGAAATTACCACACTACCCGTTACTAAAATCGAAGCTTCCAGCTGCTCACCCAGAGGCGGGATCTTGCTGGCAATCACCAGTAAATCACGATACTCATCTTCCCTTTGTATGATTGATTTATAATGCCGTGCTTCAGCAATGCGGCCAAACACGTAACCCACAGCCAATAGCGTTACCAAAACAATAAGATCATACATGTGCTTACTCCAGCACCACTGCGGTGCCGTAGGCAAACAGTTCGGCTGCACCCTGGGTGACTGATGAGGTTGAAAAGCGCACATTAATAACCGCATTGGCACCCACGGCTTTAGCCTGCTCCGTCATCCGTCGTACCGCTTCCTCCCGCGCCTCCTGCAATAACTCGGTATACCCCTTTAGCTCTCCACCGAAGATATTTTTTAAACTGGCCATGATGTCACGACCAAAATGTTTAGTCCGTACCGTACTGCCCTGTACCAGACCCATATGCGCCCTGATGCGCTTGCCGGGAATGATTTCCATGTTACTGATAATCATAATACCTGCCCTGTTTTAGTTGTAATTGTAGATACGGCTTCAACCGTACAATACGATTGAAACTGTCGCTACAAACTTCGCTCCGCGATAGAACGAATAAGCTTACCACTCAATACATCACGAATTTCAGTAGGCGCAGGATGGTTTCCAGTTTCACCTTCAAGAATATAATCGAGTTCATCTGCAAACTGTTCGCGCACCTCTTGTGCCGAATGGGCAGGAGCTTGATGAGCAAGATTGGCGCTGGTTGAAATAAGTGCGCCACCAAAATTTTTACAAAGCTTTGCCACAAGGGGATGATCACTCACGCGAACAGCCAGGGTCTCATGCTGGCCACGCAGCCAGCGACTAAGATCAGATTTAGCCGGCCATAACCAGGTATGCGGCCCCGGCCAGCTTGCCAGCACCGGTTGTTGCAGACGTTCATCAATATCAACCAGATAATGTTCAAGCTGTAAAAAATCGGAGGCGATTAAAATCAGTCCCTTGTCACGTTGACGTTGTTTAACCGCCAGCAAACGCTTAATGCTTTCAATGTTGGCGGGATCACAACCCAGGCCATAAACAGATTCTGTCGGATAAGCAATCACGCCGCCATTGCGTAAAACCTGCACGGCTTCGCTGATGGTTTTGTCATTCATTTATAACTAAGAGAAATCTGCACTCTTTTACCATTCTGTTATGACTTTAAATCTTCGTAAGAATATACTGTGCGGAACCGGCTGTTCCTTCGACTTCGCTCAGGACGAGCGGATAAGCGCAGTCATTTCTAATTACAGGCTCGCCTGCAATTCCGCATCTTTACGGCGCACGGCATCGGCATTATCGGCTCGTTCCTGTTTGACCCGGTTCGCAACATCATCATCACTGATGGCCAGTATTTGTGCGGCAAGGTAGGCGGCATTCTTTGCCCCGGCTTTGCCGATAGCTACGGTTGCAACCGGAATGCCAGCGGGCATTTGCACTGTAGACAATAATGCATCCATGCCTTTGAGTGGTCCACCATCCATTGGGATGCCGATCACCGGCTTCAAGGTATGCGCGGCCACCGCGCCAGCAAGGTGTGCGGCGAGTCCGGCTGCGGCAATAAATACTTTACAGCCACGGGCTTCAGCATCTTCGATATACATCACCGTATCTTCCGGGGTGCGATGTGCCGAAGTAATTTTAACTTCCAGCGGGATGTCCAGTTTATTCAGTACTTCTATACCGGCCTGAACCACGGGTAGATCGGAATCGGATCCCATTAATATAGCAACAAAATTTTTATTTTCTAACATAGTTTTTGATCTTGTAAAAGTTAATTAGTTATGGGTGGATGACCTTAATGGGTCAAGGAAACAGTAATGTAGGTTGGGCTGATAAAATGAAGCCCAACCTACGGTTAAATAAAAATTGTTTATCATTCATCTTCAGTTTCGACTTTTTCGCTGAAACCACATTCCTTTTGCGGGCAGACTTTTTCAGTACCACGGCGTTTAGTTGTTTTCTTCGTCAACATTGGCCAGCCGCAATCAGGACAGGCTTCTTTTAGAGGCTCATTCCAAACCGCATACTTACAGTCAGGATAACGTCCACAGGAAAAGAAAATCTTACCGTTACGCGACTTACGCCTGAACATGCTGCCCTGCTTGCATTCGGGGCATTCTACTTCCATGTCCTGCGGTTTTTCCAGCGGTTCAATGTGTTTGCAATCGGGGTAACTGCTACAGCCGATAAACTTGCCATAACGACCGTGGCGAATGATTAGATCAGAATCGCAATCCGGACACTTACGATCTTCAATCACTTCCGGTTCGCTATCGGCATCTTCATTCAGATTGCGGGTGTAGTCGCACTCAGGGTAGGCATCGCAGCCAATGAAGCGTCCACGCCGTCCCAATCTGATCGATAGCGGCCCATCACACTTGGGACATTTTTCATCAATTTTTTCATGCGTGACATCCTTGCGATCGACATTCTTGTCTTTATCATCCACCAGTGCTTTAAAGGGCTTCCAGAATTTCTCCATCAGTGGCACCCACTTTTTCTCGCCACGTGAAATCGCATCCAGATCATCTTCGAGGTGGGCAGTAAAATCGTAATCCACGTACTGGGTAAAATGCTCGGTCAAAAATTTATTAACTATACGTCCCACATCGGTTGGAATGAAACGTTTCTTATCCATGTCCACATATTCACGCGACTGTAGCGTCGAAATAATCGAGGCATAAGTAGAAGGGCGACCAATGCCGTATTCTTCCAGCGTCTTCACCAGACTAGCTTCCGAGAAGCGAGGGGGAGGTTCGGTAAAGTGCTGTTCGGGTAAAATCTTCAACAGATCCAGTTCATCGCCTTCTTCCATTGGCGGTAATAAACGATCTTTGTCATCTGCCGGCGTTTTACTGTCATCGACACTTTCCAGATAGACGGCCATAAAACCGGGTTCAACCAATACTGAACCATTAGCGCGAAATAAATGTGTAGCGCCTTCGCCTGCCGCGAGATCAACGGCCACCGTATCCATGGTGGCGTGAATCATTTGACAGGCGATGGTGCGCTTCCAGATCAACTCATACAGCCGAAATTGATCTTTGCTTAAATGGGATTTGATCTTCGCCGGTTCATGGTTCACCGAGGTGGGGCGAATCGCTTCATGGGCTTCCTGTGCATTCTTTGCCTTGGTTTTATAGACTCGAATAGTGGCCGGTAAATTCTTTTTACCAAAGCGTTTTTCAATATAATCCCGAATTTCTGCCAGTGCTTCCTCGGCTAAATTAACCGAGTCAGTACGCATGTAGGTAATCAGGCCAACAGTCTCACCACCCAGATCCGTTCCTTCATATAACTGCTGAGCAACGCTCATGGTTTTCTTGGTAGTGAAACCTAGTTTACGTGCCGCTTCCTGTTGCAGCGTTGAGGTTGTAAAGGGGGCGGTTGGATTACGCTTGCGTTTTTTCTTCTCAACTTTACTAACTCGCAACTTACCATTGGCCGCCTGCGCCAGCGTTTGCTCCGCCTTTTTCGCTTTGGCTTCCGTGTTAATTGAAAACTGGCTTACTTTCTTTGCCTCCAGATAGGTGAGTTTGGCATTAACCGCCTGTTTATTCTTTTTAACGCCGACTTCAACTTCCGCCTCAATCGTCCAGTATTCCTTAGGCTTAAATTTTTCTATTTCTAACTCACGCTCAACTATCAAACGCAAAGCCGGGCTTTGTACTCGACCGGCGGATAAACCTCGACGAATTTTTTTCCATAACAGTGGCGACAGGTTAAAGCCCACCAGATAGTCCAACGCCCGGCGTGCTAGCTGCGCGTTGATCATGTCCTGTGACAGTTCACGCGGATCAGCAATGGCCTCATTCACCGCACGTTTGGTTACTTCATTAAACGCAACCCGCCCCACTTTTTTACCTTCCAGCAAACCCTGGTTATTGAGTATTTCATACAGATGCCAGGAAATCGCTTCACCCTCGCGATCCGGATCCGTTGCCAGATAGAGGTTATTTGATTTTTTTAAAGCCTTAACGATGGCATCAACATGTTTCTGATTACGTTCGATGATCTGATATTTCATGGCAAAGTCATTCGCCGGATCAACCGCGCCCTCCTTGGGTAGTAAATCACGTACATGACCATAAGAGGCAAGGACTTCAAATCCTTTACCAAGATATTTTTTAATCGTCTTGGCCTTGGCCGGAGACTCTACGATGACTAGACTTTTTTCCATTTTTTTCCGTAATAGTTAAAAAGCAAATGCCCGCAAAAGCGGGCATGGGTAAATAAAATATGTTTATTTTCTAGTGAACAACGCCGGGAGCTTCCTCGAAAACCAGATCTTCCATCCAGGCAAAAGCCGCTTCACGACCAGGTTGATTGAACAACACCATCAGGGTGACCCACTTCAATTGATCAATGTCGATTTCATCTTCGTCCAGCGCCATGACGCGATCCACAACCATTTCCCGCGTATTGTGATCTAGCACGCCGGTTTGTTCCAGGAACATCAAAAAGCCCCGCGCATCCAGATCCAGCTTTTCAGTTTCTTCCACCGTGTAAACACGTATTGAGCTGGTGTTCACCAGGGATAATTTTTCGGGGAAATCCTGCAGTGCAACTAGACCTTCCAGCCACTCAAATGCCTTACTTATTTCGATGCTCTGGAAGCCCGCCTGCTGTAATTCCACCCGCAGTGATTCCTCATCGGTATCAAATTCAATATCGTCGCTCATGTAATTTTCAAACAGGTACATCAATACGTCGAGCACGTTTTCTTTCATGTTTTTTTCCTCATCGGGTCAGACAATAACGACCACCTGACATTGTTGCAACGTAACCTTGCAATTCCAATACCAAGAGCATGGAGCAAACTGCGTCGACAGTCAATCCACTTCTTTCCACGACTTTATCTACCGAGGTAGGCTCATAACCTACATTTTTCAAAACCTTATGATAATCTTCATCCAGCTCAAAGGTTGGGACAGCGCCTTTCTCCGATGATTCAACCACCGTATCAGTCGTAAAATCCGGAAATTCCTCAAGGATATCCTGCGCCGTTTCCACCAGCTTTGCACCCTGACGAATCAAAGCATTACAGCCCTTTGCCAGCGAATTATGAATGGAACCCGGCACCGCGAAGACTTCTCGCCCTTGCTCCAGCGCCAGTCTGGCGGTAATCAACGAGCCACTACGCAACGCCGCTTCCACCACCAGCACCCCACGAGATAATCCGCTTATAATCCGGTTGCGTCGGGGGAAATTGCCCGGACGGGGTGGACTGCCCAGCGGGAATTCAGACACTAGCACACCGGTTTCGGCAATTTCATGGGCGAGATCATGATGCCGCGCCGGATACACCCGATCCAGCCCAGTGCCGGTGACCGCAATACTCATCCCTCCTACCGACACAGCTCCTCGATGAGCCTCTGCATCGATTCCGTGTGCCAGCCCACTGGTGACTACCAGACCTAATGCCGAAAGATGAGCACCAAAAGTATGTGCGGTTTCCTTGCCCATCGGCGTAGGCGTTCGGCTGCCGACCATGGCAATCTGCTGAAAACCGATGACTTCCGGGTTCCCAAAAAGATAAAGTAGCGGTGGGGGATCCGGGATCTGTCTTAACAGGGAGGGATAATCTTCATCGTTGAGCACGCAGATTCGTGCCCGATCCTGCTCCAGCCAGCGCAGATCAATCTCAACGCCAGCCCAGTCCGGTGCGGATAAACTCTCAATCTGCCGCGTATCCAGTCCGCAGGCAGCCAGTTCCGTATTTGATGCCTCGAAAATATTCAGTACAGAAGGGTAGTGTTCCAGCAGACGCTGAATGCTGATCGGACCCAGATACGGCGCACGGTTAAGTGCCAGCCAGGCAGAGAGAATTTCTGCAGTTTTAGTCATAAGCCAGCTCCATCATTTCCCTGATAGTATACTGAATAAAACGGCATTCGCAGTGACAGAATCAAATAACAGGGATCTGCCACTGCGGGTTCGCTTTTCGGCGAACAGGTACGACTGCAGCCGTACCTGCAGAAATTAAGGGTTGGTCACCCGATCACGAATATGCAGTGGCCGTTGTGCTTCCATCACCAGTGCATAGCTCATTTTTTCATAAACCCGGAAAACCATCAGAATACCGGCACGTTCATCTGGCAAATCCACCGTATTCCAGCTCCAGGTTTTGTTTGGATCCCGCACCCGTACACCACGCTGGTAAATAGCCAACACGTGCCCAGGTTCAAGGCCTTCACGCTCGCCTAAATTGAGAACTACGATATTGTACTGGCCAATTTGAGCCACCCCTTGAAATACTGACATAATCTCACCACCAACCTCTTCAATGGGTGGGCGTGGGATAAAATTGAAATCAAGCTTCTGCTCTTCTTTCGGTATCAGCACGTCACTATTAAAGATTTCCTGGTGGGCACGGATAACATCCAGAGTAGAAGGTTTTTCTTCATTTTCACCAAAATGCACTAATCGCGCATCTGCAACCCGGGCAACCTCATAGCCCAGCAACTCTCCGGTAACCGGATCACGATATTCGCCCACCGGCCGCACGACATCATAAACGCCAACACTCTTATCCGTAATGCCATTGGAATAAAGCCGATCACCGGTTCCGGTCACCAGATGCTGCTCATAGCTGGAAACGATATAGGGGGCGTGTTTTAAATCCTGCTCGGAAACTACTCGCGCCCCGCCCAGGAAGGGCGCAATAGCTGAACGTGGAATGGTATTGATCGATTTATCCAGCGTTTCAAAACGTATTTCAGGTGACAGCTTGACGGTTTTAACCCGTGAAGGTGGTGCATAGCCACCGGCTCCATCGAGGGTAATATAAGGTTTACCATTCTCATCAAAGTACAGAACAATCACGTCACCCGGGAAAATCAGGTGCGGGTTACGAATGCGAGGATTAATATGCCAGACTTCCGGCCACAACCAGGGATCCTTCAAAAAGCGTTTGGAAATATCCCACAGGGTATCACCGCGCTTAACTACATAACGCTCAGGAAAATCACGTTGAATCACCACCGGCGCAGGTTCAGGCTCGGGGGCAGGTTCACGCATCCGCACCTCCACCGCCGGTTCCGGCTCCACTTCCACAACGTCCTGTTTTTCCGGTGCGCGGGCACAGGCAGCTAGACTGCCCACCAGCAACACGGCAAGAAAACGTATTAAATTTTGAGCAAACACTTTATTATCTATCATAAGAATCCCTTAACCGGAGCCAGGCCTGTAATTCATCATCGGAACTAAAATAGATATATTCACCTGTTTTCAATTCCTGTTATCCAGTAGTATCATAATGTTAGCAGCTTTTTCTACACTTGTTACTTATAATATATCAAGATCCTATTAATTCCATGTCCATGCTCACAATTTTACGCTACCCCGACGAGCGCCTACGCACTATCGCAAAGCCAGTCGAGAACTTTGACCCCAAACTCCGGCAGCTGGGCGACAATATGCTGGAAACCATGTATGCCGCCCCCGGTATCGGCCTTGCTGCCACCCAGGTCGATGTTCACCTGCAGCTACTGGTTATCGACATCAGTGATGAAAAAGACCAGCCGCTGGTATTGATCAACCCGGAAATTCTGGAAAAAGATGGCAATCAGACCTTTGATGAGGGCTGTCTTTCTGTCCCGGGTATTTATGAATCCGTGGAACGTGCTCAACATATTCGCCTGCAGGCCTGTGACAGCCAAGGACAACCCTTTGAAATGGAAGCCGAAGATCTGCTGGCCGTATGCATTCAGCATGAAATGGATCACCTCAAGGGCAAACTCTTTGTTGATTACCTTTCCAATCTGAAACGCCAGCGTATTCGCAAAAAATTACTTAAACAGGAAAAACAGGCTATGTAGATGCTGGTTTTGCAGACCCAATAGCCCTACTATCATGAGAAAAATATAAATCTTTAACTCACTGAATTTTCATCATTAGTTTTCACCTTCAAGGTAGATCAGCTTCATGAGCTCAGCACTTCGCATCATTTTTGCCGGCACCCCTGAATTTGCCGCCATCGCTTTACAGGCCTTGCTGGATGCCAGCAAAGATCACGCTTATGACGTCATTGCCGTCTACACCCAGCCGGATAGACCCGCTGGTCGCGGGCGTAAATTACAGGCCAGCCCGGTCAAGATGCTGGCACAGGCCCGGCAAATACCCGTTTATCAACCGGTAAACTTTAAAAATCCGACTGTGGTCGAAACCCTGCAGGCTCTTAATGCCGATATTATGATCGTCGCCGCCTACGGTCTACTCCTGCCCCCGGCCATTCTTGCTGCGCCCCGCTCAGGCTGTATCAATATCCACGCCTCTCTGTTGCCGCGCTGGCGTGGTGCGGCTCCGATTCAACGTGCAATTCTGGCCGGTGATGCCGAAACCGGCATCACCATTATGCAAATGAATGAAGGTCTGGATACCGGCGACATGCTGCTGAAGCTGCGCTGTCCCATCGAGCCCACCGATACCGCTGCCAGCCTCCACGATAAACTGGCAAAATTGGGCGGCGAGGCGCTGCTCACCGCGCTAGAAAAAGGTGAACAGAATAGTTTTCAAGCCGAAGCTCAGGATGACAACCAGAGCAGTTATGCGGCCAAACTCAAAAAACAGGACGCTCTGCTAAACTGGCAGGAGGATGCACAAACCCTGTCACGACAGGTGCGCGCATTTAATCCCTGGCCGGTGGCGCAAACCCGCATTGATGAGCAGCTGCTACGAATCTGGGCCGCCGAGGCGCTCGATGAAACGAGTGAAGCAAGCCCCGGCACCGTGGTTGCCAGCAACAAAACAGGAATCGACATAGCCACCGGAAAGGGACTGCTACGCTTAAAGCAACTGCAGCCTCCCGGTAAAAAAGCCATGGATGCCCCCGCCTTTCTAAATGGATACGCCGATCTACTGCCGGTCGGCCACTGCCTGAGTCAATAACAATATGAATCCACGTCTCGCCGCGCTCAATGTTCTGCAACAGGTCTTCGACAAAGGTCGCAACCTGCCCGATGCACTGGATGCCATACAGACTCGCATCCCCGATCAAAAGGGGCGTGCCCTGACTCAGGCTCTGGCCTACGGTGTGCTACGCCACTGCTTCAGCCTCGATGCCATTTTGCTGCAACTGTTAAAAAAACCACTGAAAGCCAAAGATGCGGATCTCCGCTACCTACTTCTGCTTGGCCTTTACCAGATCATTCACATGCGTATTCCCGACCATGCCGCTGTTTCGGAAACCGTGAAGCTCACCCCGGCGCTGAAAAAAAACTGGGCGCGAGCCATGGTCAACGGGGTGCTACGCAACTACCTGCGTCAGGCGGATGCGCTGCAGACCCAGGCGGCAAAGAAGGATGAAAGCCGTTATGAGCATCCCGAATGGCTGCTGGTGAAGTTGCAGGAAAGCTGGCCCGAACACTGGCAAGCGATTGCCAGCGCCAATAATCAGGCCGCGCCCATGACGCTGCGCGTTAACCTGCAGCAAATCAGTCGCGAGGATTATCAGCTGCGATTGAAAACGGCTGAAATTAAAGCCGAACCCTGCACCCACTCTAAGGCGGGACTACGGCTGACGGATGCCGTACCCGTGGAACAGCTGCCCGGTTTTAAAAAAGGTCTGATTTCAGTACAGGATGAAGCCGCACAGCTGGCCACGCCGCTACTGCAGGCGGCTTCCGGCGAGCGCATCCTCGATGCCTGCGCCGCCCCCGGAGGCAAAACTGCCCATCTACTGGAACTATCACCGGCGCTGGGACAACTGGATGCGCTGGAACGTGACCGCGCACGACTCGACTATGTACGCGAAAACCTGCAACGCCTGGGCCTGAAAGCTAACCTTATCAACGGCGATGCAACCCAGCCGGATAGCTGGTGGGATGGCAAAGCCTACGATCGAATTTTACTCGATGCCCCCTGCAGCGCCACCGGGGTGATTCGCCGCCATCCTGATATTAAGTACCTGCGCTGGGAGCAGGATCTAATTACCCTGATAGAAACCCAGCAACAAATATTGCAGGCACTATGGCCCTTGCTGGCTCCGGGCGGCCTGTTGTTATATGCAACCTGTTCCGTGCTGGCGGAAGAGAATCATCTGCAGATTGAAAAATTTCTCAGTCTCACCGACGATGCTGAGCTGCAACCAATTAATAAAGAATGGGGGATTCCCACCCCCGCCGGTCAGCAAATTCTACCCGGTGAAGAAAATATGGACGGCTTCTTTTATGCCTGTTTACGCAAGGTATAATACAATTTTCACTGAAACGGCCAATGCGGCTAAAGTGGCACAGACTCGCCTGCAACAATGCCTTGCGCTTCTATATCTGCTGCTCCTGCTGGTACCTGCCCCATCACAGGCAGCAGAAGCCTTCCTGATCAAGTCGTTGGAAACCCAGCTGCACGATGAGGTTTATTTATTTAACGCCCATATCAAATATGGCTTCTCTGAAGAAGCACTGGCGGCACTGAAAAATGGCGTACCCCTGATCATTCTCATGAACATCGAGGTACAGGAAAAACGCTGGTACTGGAATAAAACCATCGCCCAGCTTGAACAGGGCTACCTGCTAATTTATCACGCGCTATCGAAAAAATTCATTCTGCACAATCTCAACAGCGGCATTCAAAATGATTATTCCAATTTAGATGATGCCCTGTTCGCATTGGGCCACCTGCGCAACATGCCACTGATCGATGCCAAATTGCTGAAACCTGATAGCCATTATATTTTACGTTTACGCAGCCGACTGGATATCGAGTCCCTGCCGGCCCCCATGCGCCCACTGGCCTACATTTCTTCTGACTGGCGACTACAAAGCGACTGGTACACATGGCCATTAACGCCCTGATAAAACGCTTTTTCTCCGGCAGCACTCCGATCATCCTGGTCTTTATGCTGTTGCTCAACTCTCTTTATATGATGAGCGGGGCAACGCATAACTCAGCCACCTTTGGCCAGCTTTATTCCCTGCTGCTGGGGATTAATATTCTGGCCATTTTCCTGTTTCTGGTGCTGATTGGGAAAAGCCTGTGGTTGCTGGTTCAACAGTACCGACAGCAAACAACCGGCTCGCGACTGACCGCCAAACTGGTGGTGATGTTTGTGATTTTATCGGTCACCCCGGTCACCATTGTTTTTTATTTTTCACAGGATTTTATCAAGCGCGGCATCGACAGCTGGTTTGATGTGCGCATCGAAAATGCACTCGACGATGCCCTGAAACTAAGCCAGGCCGCGCTGGATCAACGTATGCGTGAACGACTACAGCGCACCCGTCAGGTCGCCCAGCAACTGGAAACCACCGATAACAACCTGGTTGCCTTAAAGCTCAACGATCTACGCAATGAGTTAGGCGCACAGGAGCTAACCCTGTTTTCCCGAAACGGTCAAATTATTGCCTCCAATAGCACCGAAACCTCGCGTCTGGTGCCGGTACATCTGGATGACATTACCCTGCATCTACTCCATCAACGTGCATACAAGGTCGGCCTGATTCCAGTTAAAGATGCCGGCCTGCACATTCGCACGGCGGTGGCCGTACCCGGTACGGGTATCATTGGTGAGGGGCGTATTCTTCAAGCTTTGTTCCCGGTAGCCAAACACATGAATGATCTGGCTAACAGTGTGCAGTCCGCCTTTGGCCAGTACCGGGAAATCACCTACCTGCGCACGCCACTGAAATATAATTTTATTCTCACCCTCTCACTGGTGCTGCTACTGAGTATTCTCACCGCGATCTGGGCGGCCTTCTATGCGGCACGGCGAATGACCGCACCGATTTATGAACTGGTGGAAGGTACCCGTGCGATTGCCGCTGGTAATTATGACAAACGCCTGCCCTTGCCCGGCAACGATGAGCTTGGATTTCTGGTCAGCTCCTTCAATGATATGACCTGGAAAATTGCCCAGGCGCGGGAAGATGCCCGTGACTCTCAGCTACAACTGCAAACCCAGCACACCTATCTGGAAACCGTACTCGCCAATCTTTCTTCCGGTGTACTGACGCTCGATTCAGAATTTAACCTGCGCACCTGCAATAAAACCGCCAGTCAAATCCTCGGTCTGGATGTCGATACCTTCTTGCAGAAACCTTTAAAGACACTGGCGAAAAAAAATCCGGGGCTGCAGGTGTTTGTCGATACCGTCAGCAATCGAAACAACGATCACGAATCCAGCTGGCAGGCAGAAATCAGCCTGCTCGGGCCCGCCGGACATAAGGCGCTTATCTGCCGGGGCTCTATTCTTCCTGACAGCGATGACCGCCCTGACGGTCTGGTAATCGTCTTCGATGACATTACCGCCCTGCTGCAGGCGCAGCGCAATGCAGCCTGGGGCGAAGTTGCCCGGCGTCTGGCCCATGAAATTAAAAACCCGCTGACCCCCATCCAGCTTTCCGCCGAACGTCTGCGCCATAAATATCTACACACCATGTCAGCCAAAGATGCCGATGTACTGGATCGTGCCACCCACACCATTGTCCAACAGGTAGAAACCATGAAGGAACTGGTTAAGGCCTTCAGTGAATACGCCCGCATGCCCACGCTGGAATTGGAAGCGCTGAGCCTTAATCGACTGATTGAAGAAGTACTGGAACTTTATCGCGGCCCCGGTTCACAACTGCACTTCGAACTCGAACTGGATCCTTCCATTCCGCCGGTGGAAGCCGATACTGGTCGGCTGCGGCAACTGCTACATAATCTGCTAAAAAATGCACAGGAAGCCATGCACGCATCCGCCGACAGCAGCATCAAAATTCATACCCGCTGCGGCGAGGAGCAAGCCGGCCAGTTCGTTGAACTACGCTTAAGTGATACCGGCCCCGGCATTCCCGAGAAAATGTTCGAGCATCTGTTCGATCCCTACGTCACCAGCAAACCAAAAGGCAGCGGTCTAGGACTGGCTATCGTTAAAAAAATAGTCGAAGAGCATGGCGGCGTACTCTGGGCGGAAAACAACAAGGGTGTCGGAGCCAGCATAGTGATACGATTACCCGTAGCGCATCTAACGACTAACTCCGCTGATCCGGATTCATCTGAACACCATGAGCCGCAAAACCATGCAAGTGCTTGAAACCAACATGACCGAAACCCTCACTCACGCCGCCCCCTATATTCTGGTGGTCGATGACGAGCCGGATATCCGTCATCTGGTACAGGAGATTCTTGAAGACGAAGGCTACGAAGTCAGTGTAGCCGAAAATGGTGAAGCGGCACGCACGGCTCACCGTCAGCGTCGACCTGATTTAGTTCTACTGGATATCTGGATGCCGGATCTGGATGGCATCAGCCTGCTAAAAGAATGGTCCGATGAGAATCAGTTGCCCATGCCGGTGATCATGATGTCCGGCCACGGTACGGTAGAAACGGCGGTGGAAGCCACCCGCCTGGGAGCCTACGATTTTATCGAAAAACCGCTGTCACTGGCCAAGTTATTACTGACCATTGAACACGCGCTGGAAACCGACAAGCTGCAACAGGAAAATCGTGGCCTGCTGAGTAAGACTATTGCCATCAAGGAACCCATTGGCAAAAGCCCCCTGATGCAAAAACTGCGTGAACAATTACAACGGGTTGCCGAACATGACAGCTGGGTGCTGCTTGATGGTGAACCCGGTTGCGGCATGAATGTCGCTGCCCGTTACCTACACGCGATGAGTAAACGCTGCACACGCCGCTTAATTGAAGTTAATCTCGGCACCCTCTCAGAACAGCATTTTGCCCGTGAACTGTTTGGCTATGAAGAAAATGGTCGAGTGCATTACGGCTTGTTAGAACAGGCCAATGGCGGCAGCCTGCTATTATACGATATTGCCGAAATCGATACGGATATTCAGCGCCGTCTGCATTCTGCACTTTCCGCAAAAACTTTTGTGCGCATCGGCGGCACCGAGCCAGTACAAATGCATGCCCGCATCATTGCCGCCAGCAATCACGATTTACCGCAACAGGTTGCCGATAATCGCCTGCGAAAAGATCTCTACTACCAGCTCAATGTTGTACCGATTCATATTCCGCCCTTGCGTACTCATTGTGAAGACATTCCAGAATTATTGGCCTACTTCAGCCACTATTTTATTGATCAGGAAAATCTTCCTTATCACCATTTCAGTATGGCGGCACAGAATCGTTTACGAAATTACCCCTGGCCGGGCAATATTCGTGAGCTGATCAATCTGGTTCAGCGCCTGCTGATCATCAGTCAGAATGATGAAATCAGCATAGATGATGTCGATCTTGCTTTAGGTTGCCAGGTGGTGAATGTTGAAGCCAGTCTATCCACATCTGAAACCGGCAATTTAAATACTGACGCAGAAGATTTTGATCGGCCCCTACGTGAAGCACGTGAAGCCTTTGAACGTCGTTACCTTGTCCATCAATTACGCTTGAATCATGGTAGCGTCAGTAAGGTGGCAAAAATAGCTAAACTGGAACGCACCCATCTATACCGTAAACTACGGGCGCTAGGGATTGATCCAAAAGATAATAAATAACACACTACCACTATGAAAATAATTATTCTCGGTGCCGGACAAGTTGGCAGTTCACTGGCTGAAAACCTGACCAATGAAGCCAACGACATTACCCTTGTCGATCAAAATGAAGTTGCCCTGCAAGCCTTACAGGACAGGCTGGATCTGCGTACAATTTACGGCAATGCCTCACATCCCGATGTACTCAGTCGCGCGGGAGCCGATGATGCGGATATGCTGATCGCCGTTACCGATAGCGATGAAACCAATATGATCGCCTGTCAGGTGGCCTACACTATTTTTCATACGCCCACCAAAATTGCCCGCGTGCGCTCAGTCGAATATCTGAAACATAAGCGCCTGTTCAGTCAGGAAGCGCTGCCGATTGATGTGCTCATCAGTCCTGAGCAAATCATTACCGATTATATCCAGCGTCTGATTCAACACCCCGGCACCCTGCAGGTGCTGGACTTTGCCAACGGTCAGGTACAGCTAGTCGGTGTGCGCGCTTACTACGGAGGGCCGATGGTGGGTCATGAACTTCGTGACATCGGGGCACACATGCCAAAAGGCGTGGAGACCCGCGTTGCCGCTATCTATCGTCAGGATCGTGCCCTTATTCCCGAAGGCCATACGGTCATTGAAGCCGATGATGAAGTTTTCTTCATTGCCGCAACCGAACATATCGGCACAGTGATGAGTGAATTACGACGAGTGGATACCCCTTATCGGCGCATCATGATCGTCGGCGGTGGCAATATTGGTAAGCGTGTTGCTAAGGCACTGGAAAATGATCATCAGGTTAAACTAATCGATCACAATGCCGCACGCGCCAATGAAATTTCAAATGAACTCAACAACACCATGGTATTGCTCGGCGATGCCGCTGATGAAGAATTATTGCAGGAAGAAAATATCGATAGCATCGATGTCTTTTGCGCCCTCACCAATGACGATGAGGCCAATATTCTTTCCTCGATGCTGGCCAAACGTCTCGGCGCACGCAAGGTGATGACCTTGATCAATCGCGCGGCCTATGTGGATCTGGTGCAAAGCGGTGACATCGATATCGCTATCTCACCCCAGCAGTCCACCATTGGTAGCCTGCTGACCCATGTGCGGCGCGGTGATGTTGTTAAAGTTCATTCCCTGCGCCGGGGCGCGGCCGAAGCCATCGAAGCCATTGCCCACGGCAGTAAAGGCTCGTCCCGTGTGGTTGGCCGTAGCGTCGGTGAACTCAAACTGCCACAGGGCACCACCATTGCCGCCATCGTCCGTGGCAACAAGGTCATTATTGCCCACCATGAAATTGTCATCGAACCGGAAGATCACGTCATTCTTTTCCTCATTGACAAAAATCGAATATCTGAAGTCGAAAAACTGTTCCAGGTCGGAATTACGTTTATCTAAAAAGGGACAAGGGACAGGGACTAACAAATTATGAAAATGAAAGAAAACACATTACAACCACTAGAAATTTTGATGACCTTTGCTCATGGAAGAGTTTTCCTCGTCACTCGTCACTCGTCACTCGTTACTTTTTAGCCCATGCAATTCCTCGTCATTCAACGCATCGTCGGACTGCTGCTGGTTATATTCAGCTCAACCATGCTACCACCTATGCTAGTGTCCGTTATTTATCTGGACGATGGCTTTGAGTCTTTTTTTTACGCTTTTGCCGTCACCTTGATTACCGGTATCGCACTCTGGCTGCCGGTAAAAAATCAGCGCCGGGAACTGCGGCTTCGCGATGGCTTTCTGGTAGTCGTGATGTTCTGGACGGTGCTGGGTCTATTTGGTGCCATTCCATTTGTCCTCACCGAGCATCCGCACCTGACCATCACCGATGCCGTTTTTGAATCGCTCTCCGGACTGACGACCACCGGAGCTACCGTATTAACGGGCATCGATCAGTTACCGAAAAGCATTCTCTATTATCGTCAGCAATTACAGTGGTTAGGTGGCATGGGTATTATCGTGTTGGCGGTGGCCATCATGCCGATGCTCGGCATTGGTGGTATGCAACTCTATCGTGCCGAAACTCCCGGCCCCATCAAAGACAGCAAGCTCACCCCACGGATTACCGAAACGGCTAAGGCACTCTGGTATATTTATCTCACGCTTACGGTGGCCTGTGGTATTGGCTACTGGATGGCCGGCATGGACGCGTTCGATGCCCTCGCCCACAGTTTTGCAACCGTAGCGATTGGCGGCTTTTCTACCCACGATGCCAGCATGGGCTACTTTATTGATAAGCCCATGGTGGAAGCTGTCGCCATTGTTTTCATGTTTATCTCCGGCATCAACTTTGCCCTGCATTTTACCGCCTGGCGAACTCGCAACCTGCGTAATTATCTATTTGATTCTGAATTCAAAACCTATCTTGCACTGATGATCATTATTTGTATCATCACCAGCAGCTATCTTTATTATCAGGGCCTGTTTGCCACCCATCAGGAAACGCTGATTCACAGTATTTTTCAGGTGGTATCTATCGGCACCACTACCGGTTTCACCACCCATCAATATCATCTGTGGCCAGGTTTTCTACCGGTGATGCTGCTGTTCACCAGTTTCATCGGAGCCTGTGCTGGGTCCACCGGTGGTGGCATGAAAGTGATTCGCTTTCTGCTGCTGCTGCGTCAGGGCATGCGCGAAATCATTCGCGTTATCCATCCCAACGCGATCATTCCAATTAAGATCGGAGGTAAAGCCATGCCACCACGAGTAGTGGAGTCAGTCTGGGGCTTTTTCTCGGCCTATGTCGCCGCCTTCGTCGTTATCATGTTGATCATGATGATGACCGGTCTGAATCAAATCACGGCTTTTTCAGCGGTTGCCGCAACCATGAATAACCTCGGCCCAGGGCTGGGTGATGTTGCCCTGAGTTATGCCTCACTGGAGCCAGTCGCCAAATGGGTGCTCTGCTTTGCCATGCTACTCGGACGACTGGAAATTTTCACTTTGCTGGTTTTACTCACTCCGGCTTTCTGGCGAAAATAAACCCCATTCCATCCCCCCTCCCCTGGACGTTTTTTTTCAACTACACTTAAGTTTTTTGCCCTCAGGATGAACTGCAAAAAATGGATTCTGTCACCCGCTATATTTTTTCCCGACCACTGCTTACCGCCCTCCTGGTGGGATCAGCCATTCATCTGCTTACTCAATGCAATTATTACCTGGGCACGGGCATTTTTCACTATCAGCAATGGGCCAACGGGATCACTGAAAACACCCTTTACACACTGCTGGATATTTTCATTCCCTTTTTCGTGCCCTGGATGGTGGCAAGCTTCGGCACGCGTCTAGCCGGCTACCGCCAGCAACAAATTCTGGATATGTTTCCGGAAACCAATCCAGATATCGTCATCTCACTGGACAACAACGGTGTCATTCAATTCATTAATAAATCAGCAGAAACTATCCTCAGACAACAAGGGATTGAGCGCACGAATGCTATCCAATTACTACCAGAAAATTTCTACGCTAGTACCGATAAGCTTAATGATAATCTCAATCTGCTCAGTAATTCCATTCGCCACGGGCAGCACACTTTTCATTTTGAGGTCATCCACAAAGATAATCACAGTCTGATCATCGGCCATGACATCAGCGATTTGCAAACACAATACAATCGACTCGACGGTGTTGTGCAACAATTTCACAATATGACGGCATACATGGATCGGACGCTGGAAAGCTATGATCCGCTCTATTTTGATGCGGATGAATATGATCGGCTGATAATCGAAAAACTGTTTTCAAAAAATGCGCTGGCAACCGACAATAATCCCGAATATGTTTTTTTACTCGACTGGAAAAAAAACAAGCCTGGAGGCTATATCTATTCCATTGACAATACAGCCGTTTTTCGCCGGCAATATGTCGAACTTGAAGATGACGTTGCCCGTTACGCCATCATGTCAGGGGAAGACGATGTCGTCTTCGTCAACTGGGAAGATGATGCCTATAGTCTGGAGGATTTTCAACGCCGCTTTCATCCTCAGGTGCGGCAAGAAATCGGCCTGATCGAACGCTACACCACCTATCGCAGCGGCAGCATTGCCATTATCGCGTTTTATCACGGACGCAAACTGGATCAATTTGACGCGATGATACTCAAAGCACTGGCCACTTTTTCCCAGTCCCTGCACCGCATTGCCGAAGAAGGCAAAGAAACCGAGCGTGCCTTTCTTTACACCGTCGATGCTCTCGCCCGTGCCGCAGAAGCAAACGACGAGGATACGGGCGAGCATATTATCCGCATCAATGAATATGCAAAAGTGCTGGCGGAGGAAATGGGGATGGATGACTACTTTATTCGCACTATCCATTTTTCCGCACAAATGCACGATGTCGGTAAGGTACATATATCAGCCGAAATCCTGAAAAAACCGGGCAAGTTGAGCAGTGAAGAATTTAACAAAATGAAAGCTCATCCAGTGTATGGCGCTCGCATCCTCGGCGACTCACCCCGACTGGCCATGGCCAGAGAAATTGCCCTGCACCACCACGAAAAATATAATGGCAAGGGCTATCCTCATGGTATTTCAGGTGAAGCCATTCCCCTCTCCGCCCGCATTGTCGCCCTGGCCGATGTGTATGACGCCCTGCGTCAGGAGCGTGTCTACAAACCCGCCTTTTCCCATGACAAGGCGGTGCGCATTATCACCGAGGGTGATGGTCGCACCCGGCCGAATGACTTTGACCCACAGGTACTCGCCGCCTTTCAAAGCATCGACAAAAAGCTGGATCAGATATTTCAGCGCTATCTTTCCACTCCTCCAGAAACAAGCTAACCTGTTGATTTAACAACGTTTACAATACGTCAACTTCACTATCCGCGCACTAGCAACTCAGAAACAGCCTAATACCTATTGCCTATTTCGTGATTCAGTTCACACATTTATAATTCCTACACAAATTGTCTAGAATACTGTGGAGAAAACGAATCATGGAAAAAATAATAAAAATCGCCCTGGGTACAGGGCTTGCAGCAATGCTTGCCACTACCGCTGCAAATGCCGCCCTTGTTTCACGAATGAACGGGGAAATGCTTTATGATGATGTTCTTAACATTACCTGGCTCACTAACGGTAATCTGGCCGAAAGCACTACTTTCGGAATCACCGGCATCTATAGCAATGGCACAATGAACTGGGATACCGCGAACAACTGGGTTGCTGCCATGAATGCTGATAACGGCACCGGCTACCTGGGCTTCAATAACTGGCGCATGCCAACCATGGTTGACACCGGCAACCCGGGCTGCGACTGGGCAAACGTCGGTACCGACTGTGGCTTTAATTCAGACACCTCCAGCAGTGAATTCGCCAGCATGTACTATGACACGCTGGAAATTGTCGGCAGTCTAGATGCCGATGGTAATGCACAGGCTGATGCCGGTATCAATGCCGAAAAAGCGCTACCTTTCTATAACTTCAAACGCAGCCATTACTGGTTTGGGCTGGAATTTGCGCCAGATCCTGATCATGCCTGGCATTTTGACATGCAAAATGGTCGTCAATTAACCTATATTAAAACAGCGGATAACGCCTTTGTTATTCCTGTTATTGCCGGTGATGTTGCCGCCGTTCCGGTTCCTGCTGCTATCTGGCTGTTCGCTTCAGGCCTGTTAGGACTTGCTGCCGTTTCCAGACGCAAAGGCGCACCAACTTACCACGCCTAAGAAACTCCCCACGCCTCCAAATATACATATACTCCGTGCCTTTCGCTTGCAAAGGTACGGAGTATCCAGCCTTATATTTTATCGCCCCCATATCGTTCATTCTCTCTTTGCCTGTTAGTTCACCGCGAATATATGAGCAGATCACTTACGTGATGCTCGCTTATTAACATCCACCTTGCGCTCATCAAAAAAACGTGAGTGCCGCATGCTCATTCACAAGCCTCAACCATAAGAGTTGCGAGCGGCTTTGTTTGTTGTTGAATATGTACTAATATCAGTCCCATAATGCTAATAATCTACGTTTGGATACACGAACATGGGTACAACAAAACAGGGACATTTCTTCTACGCTCAGGTTGCGACTTTGATTCTTAGCCTGTTGCTATTCTTCTCTTTACCTGTTCAAGCATCAGCGCCTCTACAAATTGGAGTTCTCTACTGGTCGATGAATATCCCCGGTCAAGTTGCCATGCGTAAAGGTCTGGAAGCCGAAGCGGATAAAATTAACCTGCAAGCACAAAACAGTTCACTGCCGAGTGTCGAGCTGTTGCCCTTTGTTGCCGGTGATGGCGAAATTGGCATTGAAAATCAAATCAGGCAGATGTTTGAGCTAATACAACAGAAGCCGGATCTTATTATTATTCAACCTACCGATAATGCCGCCTTATCTGCGCCCCTTAAACTTGCCAACAAAAAGAAAATCCCGGTCGTTGCCTATGATCAGTATATTTCGGGAGGTTCATTGCATGCTTACATTACTTCAGATAATTATCAGGCCGGCTATCTCGATGGTGAATACATCGCTTCGCTATTTGACAGAAAATACACGATTAAATTAATACTGGTTGAATATCCCCACGTTTCCTCAACTGTCGAACGTCTGAATGGCTTTCTCGATGCCTTAACCGAGGCACAACAGGCACATACTATTCTGACAACCTTTAAAGCCGTTGAACCAATATCTGGCCAGCAAGCCGGCAAGGACATACTAGCGGCCTTCCCCGAAAAAGATTCGATCGATGTTATTTTTACCGTTAACGATGGCGGTGGGCTCCCTGTTGTTGATGCACTTGCTGCCGCGGGTCGCAATGAAATTATCGTTGCCAGTATTGATGGCGATCCTGCTTCGGTAAACAACATCCGAGAGCAACGTCTCACCCGCATTGATGCAGCTCAATTCTGTGGCCCCATGGGGGTCGAAGCCATGCGTATCGCTTATGCCATACTGCAAAATAAAAAGGTTCCTGAACACGTACTCATTCCCACATTTCCAGTCAGCCAGGAAACCTTACATATTTATCCAGGATGGCATGGCCCGATTCCTGAAAAATTCCGCAAACCCTGGATCGGTAAACAGTCTTACTGGTCAGGAAAAATAAAGGTTATTAAATAATGCCGGACTCTGAGCGAGATCTATCTGAGTCCAGGATACACAATATTAAACGCATCAACCGGCGCATTCTGCTGGTTTTTAGCGGCCTTAGTCTGGTACTGCTAGCAACCACCCTGTTACTCGCCTCATCAATACTCAACCGCACTACCGCCCATGAAACCGAACGACTCTCAGGAATTATTGCCAACACCATCAAACTGGCCATTGAACGCGTTGCCTTTTCCGGTAAATATCACACCCGCCTGCTATTACAGGAACTACGCAATGATATCCCCGGTTATAGTTATATTGCTGTTATCGATAAGGAAGGAAAAATACTTGCACACAGCCAGGCAGAAAAAATAAATCAAATCAATGCCGAGATCGCATCCGGTGAAATTTCTTTCAATGATAATCAGCAAACCTCTCCTCTGGTTCGAAATTTTGATACCAGGCAGGGACGAATACGGGAAGTTCTACTTCCCTATAAAGGTGGATACGGAAAACAGGATATTGGCTATATTCAGGTTGGCATATCCACCACAGAATCCTATCAAATCCGCCAAAAGGGACAATACCTTATTGTAGCGGTATCCCTGTTGATGCTCTTTATAACCATTGCGATCAACTGGTATGTTAGCAACCTGCTGGGGCATCCCGTTAAGCAACTGGCTCAACAGATGATCGGTATTCTGAAACATTCCCCTATGTTAATTGCAATTCAAAACCAGAAAGGAGACGTCATTTATTCCAGTGAAAGTTTTAGTCATCAATTAAAAAATAATACCGGTAATATGCAGCATCTTTATACTTCCCTGCAAGATAACTTTTGTAAACAGCAACAATCCGATGATCAACATGTACTGGATCAACACCGTTCTATAAAACATATCATCGAGATCCCTGATGCAAAAGAAACAAAATATTTTCTCTCTATAAAATTTCCCATTAGCACCGATGACAGTAATGCCGTTACGCATATATGTAGTCTTTATGTCGAACAAAGCGAACAAATCAGGGCACAAAAAACAATTAAACAGCAACACCGGGAACTATTGAAACTCAATCATGAACTGCAATCAAAAATCGATGAGATTGCCAGCCTGAATGACAATCTTGAATTGAAAATTATCGACCGCACCCGTTCCCTTGAAGAACTCAACAGTGACTTGAAAAGCTTTAACTACTCTGTATCCCATGATCTAAGAACACCGCTACGAAGTATTGAAGGCTTTATCCAGGTAATACTTGAAGACTATGGCGACAATTTTAATGAGGAAGCCAAAGGCTACTTCAACCGGGTTTCTGCTGCCAGCCAACGTATGGGTTTACTCATTGATGACATGCTTTCACTTTCCCGACTAGGGCTGCATACGTTAAGAATATCCAGCGTTAATCTTTCATACATTGCAGAAGAAATCACTCAACAACTTAAAAATAATGAGCCTGAACGAGAAACCCAAATAAAGATAGAACAAAATATGATCGTCAATGGTGATCAGGGACTTTTACGCATCATGCTGGAAAACTTGATTGGCAACGCCTGGAAATATAGCCAATATAAAAACATAACCTGCATAGAATTTGGCTCGCAATTACTCAATAAGGAAACCCAATATTATATTCGTGACAAGGGTGCAGGCTTCGACACCCGCTACGAAAACAAGCTGTTCAGCCCTTTCCAGCGACTGCATACGCAGGAAGAGTTTGAAGGAACCGGCATTGGCCTCGCCACCGTCAGCCGAGTGCTGCAACGCCACGGTGGCCGCATCTGGGCTGAAAGCACTATAAATGAAGGGGCAATCTTTTTCTTTACGCTGGGTAGCACTGACTAAACAGACGTTCCAAATATCGAATCTCCAGTGAGCTTCCACCTTCGTGATAAGTTTTCAGTTTCCACCTTCGTGGTGAGCTTTCAGTTTCCACCTTCGTGGTGAGTTTTCAGTTTCCACGTTCGTGGTGAGCTTTCAGTTTCCACGTTCGTGGTGAGCTTTCAGTTTCCACCTTCGTGGTGAGCTTTCAGTTTCCACCTTCGTGGTGAGCTTTCAGTTTCCACCTTCGTGGTGAGCTTTCAGTTTCCACCTTCGTGGTGAGCTTTCAGTTTCC